>Ga0137451_1000472_pt1 | contig 12183 bp, 13 predicted proteins | sample EasRivERMGT500_2_FD_102336 | JGI IMG/M metagenome (GOLD analysis project Ga0137451, IMG submission 102336) | Soil microbial communities from meander-bound floodplain in the East River, Colorado, USA - East River MetaG ERMGT500_2 | ecosystem: Environmental > Terrestrial > Soil > Floodplain ... | reverse complement strand
TCGGCTTTTGCATCGACCTTCCCTGGTACTGCTTCTAGGGGTTCGCTCTGCCGGCGGTTACTCGCAGCTATTTTCGTTTCAATCCACTCGTTGCGCAAGTCACAAACAACTGTGCGCCGCGATCTGGAGAATCACCCCGCGAATCTCGGCTCGGGCACGCCGCGAATGCCCAAGCCGGTGATGCGAAAGAGGCTCCCCGCGAGAAACTGCGGCTTCGCCTCCTTGGCGAAATGCTCGTGCACCGCGGGGTGCTTCACGCGCGCCATCGAGGTGACGTAAATTTCGTCGAGTCTGTCCCCGCCGAAGATGACGCTGGTGATGTTCCTCACCGGCATGCCGATGCGCCGCTCGACGCTGCCGTCGGGCGCGTAGCGCACGAGATCGCCCGAGATCAGCTGCGCGTTCCACACGCAGCCCTCCGCGTCCACGGTAGAGCCGTCGGCGACGCCCGGGTCGTTCCTGAACGAAGCGAAAAGCCGCTTGTTGGCGAGCGTTCCGGTCGCGACATCGTAGTCGTAGGCCCAGATCTCGCCCTGGAAGGTATCGGCGAAGTAGAACGTGCGGTCGTCGGGGCTCCAGCACGGGCCGTTCGAGCAGATGATGCCCTGGTCCGCCTTGGTGACTCGCAGATCGGGATCGAGGCGCCACAAGCTGCAGATAGCGAGTTCTTCCTTGTCGTCCATGCCGCCGGCGAAGAAGCGCCCACGCCGGTCGCACTTGCCGTCGTTCAAGCGCGTGCGCGGCTGCTCGGCGTCGACGAGCGCTATCGTTTCGAGCCTGCCGCTGCCGAAATCGAAGAAGTAGAAGCCGTCGTCGAGCGCGAGCACGGCGCCGCCTTGCGCCGCAGCGCGAGCGCGCCGACGTCGCGGTCGAGCGCCCAATTCTCGGTCTTGCCGCTTTTCGGGTCGAGCCGCCAGAGGGAGGGCTTGCCGACGCGCCGGCCGGTGCCGTCAACCCAGTAGAGCCGTCGTTCCTCGACGTCCCAGACCGGGCCTTCGCCGAGATGGTTTTCGCACTGTAGGACGCATTCGATTTTCATTCATGCGGCGCGGAGCGAGCGGCCGGCTTGATCCAGAAGACCCGCGCCGATGAGCGCGGCGCGGATGCGCTCGATCTCGGATTGCGGGATCTTCACGAGCGGCGGGCGCACCACCGCGCGTGGAAGCTTGCCCATCATCACGAGGGCTTCTTTCATCCGGTTGTGCATGTCCACCCACGGCTCGGCGTAGAATGCTTCCGCCGTCGGCCAGATCTGATCGTTAATCTTCCTTGCCGTGGCGAGGTCGTTCGCGCGGACCGCGCGGAAAAGTTTCGCCTGAAGATCGGCGATCACCGAACCGCTGCCCGAGAGCAGGCCGTTCGCGCCCGCGACGAGCGAGCTCATCAGCCACGAGCTGTGCGTGGTCAAGACGTTTACGGGCGGGTTGAGCGACTGTAGCGTGCGGATCTGGCGCTCGTGCAGTTGCGGGCTCGCGCACCAGTCCTTGATCGCCGCTACCCTCGGCACTGCCTCGATGATTTTCAGGAGCGTCGCGAGCGGATAGCCCTGGCCGCTTGCGAGCGGGTACTGAAAGGCGATGATAGTGAGACCGGCCGCTCCGGCGATACGCCGAAAGTGCTCGACCGCCATTTCCGGGCGCTGGCCCATCGTAAAGGGTCCGGGCGGAAAGACCAGCAGCGCCGCCGCGCCGCCCTCGGCCGCCATGCCGGCGATGCGCGCGGCTTCGAGGCTGCCATCGGCATAGACGCCGTGGACGATCGGCAGCCGGCCGCCGATCTCGTCCCTCGCGATTGCAAGTACGCGCTTCTGCTCTTCGAACGTGCACGAGGCGACTTCGGTCGAATGCGCGTTGATCGTGATCGCCGAGAGACCCTCGACCGAGGCGACATCGCGCAAGTGCGCGCGGAACGACGCCTCGTCGATCGAGAGGTCCTCGTTGAAGGGCAGCAGCACCGCGGGGATGACGCCTTGCGGGACCCAGCTCACGTCTCGGGGCATGGCGATCTCCTCACCCTATAGCAGCGCAGCTATTGTATTACTCCACCCGCACCTGGTAGTCGCGGATCACCTTCGCCCATTTGTCGGATTCCGCCCGTGCGAACGCAAGGAACTCCCCGGGCGCGCTGCCGACGACGTCGAAGCCCTGGGCGGCGAGCTTGCCGCGCACTTCCGGATCGGCGAGCGCCTTCGTCAACTCGGCGTGCAGCCGGGCCACGATGTCTTTCGGTGTGCCCGCAGGCCCCAGCATTCCCACCCAGGATTGCGCGGCGAATCCCGGGAGCGACTCGGCGACCGTGGGCGTGTCGGGAAGCTGGGGGATGCGGCGCGCGCTGCCGATCGCGAGCGCCTTGATGCGGCCCGCCTTCGCCTGCGGGATCGCCTGCGGCGCGGAAACGAACATGACGTTCACCTGGCCGCCGACCATGTCTATCATCATCGGCGCGCCGCCCTTGTAGGGCACATGGGTCATTTCGATTCCGGTGCGGTTCGCGAACAGCAGCGCGTTCAAGTGGTTCGAGCTGCCCGCGCCGACCGTCGCATACGTGACCTTTCCCGGGTTCGATTTTGCGTGGGTCACCAGCTCCGCGACCGTCGAGGGGGCGAAGTTGTTAGCGCCGACGAGTACCTGCGGCGAAGTGACGATCAGGCTCACGTGCTCGAAGGACTTGAACGGATCGTAGCCGAGGTTTTTGTAGAGCAGATGGTTGACCGCGTGCGTGTCGAACACGAGGAGCACGGTGTGGCCGTCGGCAGGAGCCTTCGCCGCTTCCGCCTGCCCGATCGATCCGCCCGCGCCGGCCCTGTTCTCGACGAGCAAGGGGCGGCCGAGGCCGGCCGAAAAACTCGGGCCGATGACGCGGGCAACGCCGTCGACCGTGCCGCCCGCCGGCCAGGGGACGATCAGGCGGATCGGCTTGCTCGGATATTGAGCCAGTGCGGCTGCCATCGGCAAGGACATCCCCAGTACAAGAAGTCCGGCTGCGATTCGGTTCATTTCTTCCTCCTGACCGTCATCAACTGTGCGAGGCGCGCCGTATCGCGCAGCTCTTCCATGCCGAGCACCGCGTCGCGCAGTCGCGCGGTCCCGGCCCGCGGCAGCGCCCGCGCGGCGAGCTTTTCGAATTTCGCTACGACCTGTGCCTCGCTCGCGAAATTGGGCTCGCTGCCGCGCGGAGTCTCCACGGCACGCTTGAGAACGCTGCCATCGTTGAGGATCAATTCCACCCGCACGCTGTGGCGGTACTTCGCGCCCTTTGCGCTGATTTCTGGATCGTGGCGCACTTCGACTTTCTCGGCGAGTGCCATGCGTTTCGGGTCGGCGACGACAGCGTCGCTAAACTGATCGACGAAGCAATCGCCCTCGAGCAACAGCGTCGCCGCGCAGAATGGAAGATTCATCTGGGCCGAGGCGAGGCTTTCCGGCCGGTATTTCCACCCGGCGTGATCGACCGTCACTTGCGAGGCGTGCACCACGATTTTTTTCACGTCCTTCGCACCGAACGCTCGCTCCGCCCGCAGCTCGCGCAGGGCGTCGAGCGTGGTGTGATTGCTGCCAACACAGGAATAGAACTTGAGCGCGACGCCCATCGTCTGCCAGACGCTGCCGAACCCCGCCGTCAGCTCGGCGAGCTTGAAACGATCCTGCGAGCGCGAAAAGGTGGTGCAGAAGCCGCCGTACTCGCTCTCGAACACGTCGGCGATCCCGGTGAAGCCCGCTTCGGCAAGCAGCGCGCCGTAGAGCCCGCTTTGCGAGGAGCGCCCCGCGTGCATGCGCTTCACCATCGCGCCGTATTGCGCCGCCATGAGCCCCGCCGCCTGCGTGCCGGCAATGCCGAGCGCGTGGACCGTCTTGTCCGCGTCGAGCTTCAAGCCGCGCGCGGCGCCCGCCCCCGCCGAGAAAACGCCGAGGGTCGCGCCCGAGTGCCAGCCCTGCCCGATATGCTCCTGCCCCATGCACAGGCCCACGCGCGGGCCGACCTCGTAGCCGGCGATGGCCGCCGTCAAAAACTCGCGGCCGCTCATGCTGCGGCGCAGCTCGGCGACCGCGACGAGCGCCGGCAGCACCACGGCACCCACGTGCAGCACGCCTTCCCGGTGCACGTCGTCCAGCTCGAATCCCTGTACCTGCGTGCCGTTCACGAGCGCCGCGTGCGGCGCCGAGAGCCGTTGCGCAGTTCCCCACACGCCGCACGCGGTGGAGCTGTCCAGCTTTTTGAGAGTGCGTTGCAGGATCCTGCACCATTGGAGATGCGCCCCGTAGAGCGCGCAGCCGAGCGAATCGAGGATGAGGAGCTTCGCTCGATCGCGCACTTCGCGAGGAATCGCTTCGTACCGGAGCCCGGAGACGAATTCGGAGACGCGGCGTGTGTAGGGGTTTGGACTCTTGCTCATTCCAGGCGTATCTTCGCTTCCCGGATCAATTTGCCCAGGCGCTCCTTCTCCGACCTGATGTGGGCGGCGAATTGCTCCGGGGTGCCGCCGATCGGCTCCGCGCCCTCCGCGAGCAGGCTCCCCCTCACCTCGGGCTGATCGAGCACCTTCACCAGCTCGGAGTTCAGCCTCGCGACAATTTCCCGCGGCGTGCCAGCCGGCGCGAGCACGCCGTACCAGGAGCTGGCCTCGTACCCGGGCAGGCCCGATTCCGCGATCGTCGGAAGATTCGGCATCGAAGGCAGGCGCCGGCTCCCCGTCACCGCCAGGCCTCTCAATTTTTCCGCCTTGATGTGAGGCAGGATCGCAACCACGCTGCTGAACATGACCTGGACTCTGCCGCTCAGCAGGTCGGCGAGCGCGGGCGACAGTCCCTTGTAGGGCACGTGAACCATGTCCACGCCCGTCATGGAATCGAACATCACCGCAGCGAGATGGGACGAGCTGCCGTTGCCGTTCGAGGCGTAGTTGAGCTGCCCCGGTTTGGAGCGCGCGAGCGCGACGAACGCCTTGACTGAATCGGCCGGAACAGAGGGATGCACGACCAGGACGAGCGGCGCCGATGCGAGCAGCACCACAGGCGCGAAGTCCCTGATCGGGTCGTAGGAAAGCCGATCGTTCAGATTCGGATTGACGGCGTGGCTCGCCACGCCGCCGAGAAACAGCGTGTAGCCGTCGGGCGCGGCCTTCGCCGCGAGCTCCGCGCCCAGCACGCCTCCGGCCCCGGGCCGGTTGTCGATGACGAGTTGCTGGCCGAGGCTGTCGGACAGGCGCTTGCCGACAAGGCGGGCTACGTTGTCGTTTCCGCCTCCCGCGGCAAACGGAACGATCAGGCGGATCGGCTTGCTCGGATAGGCTTGACCGAGCACAGCCGCCGGGATCAGCGAGGCGGCAAGCGCCGCTGCGAAGACAAGGCTACGGCTCATCGGGCGTCTCCGTCCACTTTCAATACGTCAGTGAAGCCGCGTTCAGAATTCCGATCGCAAGCGAAATCGTGCCGAGAAACAGACCTTGAAGTACGACAGAAGCTGAACGACCAGAGCCACGCCACCCCAAAACAGCATGTCCCACCACGCGACGCTATGGGCGATCGCGCTGGCGAGCGGAACGATGAAGCCGAGCAGCGCACCGGACAGAGACAGGGCCGCAGCGACATTGCCTTGCCGGATCAGCGCGATTTCACCATGCGGAGTGACCCAGGTGTATACGGTCAGAAACACGGCCACGAGGGCGAGCGCCGTCACAAAGTAGACTACAAAATCGCCCAATCCTTGGACCGAAGCGATGAACTCATTCATGACGCTTGCTCCTTTGCGGTTCCTGCAATGTAGCGCAGTCCGCTGTCGCAGGCCGACACGGCCGCACCCAGAAGGACGACGCTGACGCGCAGGCTCGATTTTCGTGAGTGCACGTGAGGGAACGTACTCTGCTCAGTCGCGGCTTGGTGCGAGCAAATCGGGACCGATCTCGCCCACCGTCCGCACGCCCGAGAGCTGCATCGCGCGCACCAGCTCGTCGCGCAGGATCTCCAAGGCGCGCCTCGCGCCCGCCTCTCCCGCAGCGCACGCGCCGTACAGCGTGGCGCGGCCGAGCATGACGGCCTCCGCGCCGAGCGCGATCGCTTTCACCGCGTCCACGCCGCGGCGCACGCCGCCGTCCACCAGCACGCTCATCTTGCCTTTGACGGCGCGCACGATCGCCGGAAGCGCGTCGAGCGCGGCCACCGCCCCGTCGAGCTGGCGCCCGCCGTGATTGGACACGACGACCGCATCGATGCCCATGGCGGCGAGCCGCTCGGCATCGTCGGCGCGGAGGATCCCCTTGACGAGCATCTTCCGCGGCCAGCGGTCGCGCATTTCCTTCAGACCGTCCCAGTCGAAGTCCGCGTCCCAGAACTGCCCGACCGAGGAGGCGATCTCGGCGGTGCTTTTCGCCTCCGGGGCGAGTCCGGCAACGTTCTCCAACTGAGGCATGCCGTAGCGCAGGAGCGAGAGCGCCCAAACGGGACGCGAGGCGAAGTCGAGCAGATTTCGCGGCGTGAAACGGAACCGGATCGCAAAATCGTTGCGGAAGTCCCGCTCGCGCTTGCCTCCGACCGGGACGTCCACGGTGACCATCAGCGCCTCGTAGCCGAGCCGCCGCGCGCGCTCGACGAGGCCCATCGTCATGTCGCGCTGGCGAAAGATGTAGGCCTGGAACCACAACCGCCCGCCCGCCTCGCGCGCGATGCGCTCGATCGATGCGGTCGCCATGGTCGAGAGCGCATACGGAATGCCGGCCGCCACGGCTGCGCGCGCGATGCCTACGTCAGCGAGCGGCCAGCCGAAGCCTATGCCGCCCGTAGGGCCGACCGCGATCGGAAGCTTCGAGCGCGCCCCGAGAATATTCGTCTGCGTGTCGATGTGCTCGACGCCGGAGAGCACTTTCGGCGCGAGCCGCACACGCTCGAAAGCGGCGCGGTTGTCGCGGAGCGTCGTTTCGTCTTCCGCGGCGCCGTCGAAGAAATCGAACACCGCGCGCGGCAGGCGTTTTTTCGCGAGCCGGCGCAGGTCCTCGATGTTCCACGCGCGCAGGATACGCGCGGCCGCGCGCCGCGAAGCCGGACAGGAAGACGCCGCCGAAGCCGGAGAGTCGCCGGCGGCGCTGCGCAGCTCGCCCGCCGTCGTCATTCCGCCTTCACTCCCGAGGCCTTGATGACGCGCGCCCAGCGCTCGTGGTCTATTTTCAGAAACGCGGCGAATTCCGCCGGCGTGTCGGCGACGGTGACGGCGCCAAGCGTCTTCATCCTCTCCTGAGTTTGCGGCTTGGTGAGGGACTTGCGCATCTCGTCGGAGAGGAGCCCGACGATCGCCGCGGGTGTTCCGGCCGGTGCCAGCGTGCCCACCCAGGGCGCTGTTTCCTCGAAGCCCGGGAATCCCGCCTCTCTCAGGGTCGGCGACGCGGGGAAGTCGGCGTGGCGCTTCGCGGTGCCGAGAGCGAGCACTTTGAGCTTTTTCGCGGCGACCTGGTCGGCGATGCCGACGACGGGATAGAACATGAAGGTGACGCGGCCCGCCATCACTTCGGCGAGCGCCGGGCCGTTGCCCTTAAACGGAACGTTGATCATCTTCGTGCCGGTCGCGTTCTCCAGCATCGCGCCGGCAAGATGCGACGACCCGCCGTGACCCGGCGTCCCATAGCTCACTTCGCCCGGCTTCGCTTTGGCGAGCGCCACCAGTTCCCGCATCGAATTGATGCGGGTCTCGGGGCTGGTCACCACCACCATCGGCAGCACCGCCGCGTTGCTGATCGGCGCGAAATCCTTGAACGGATCGTATTTGATCCTGCCTTCCATCAGGATTGCGTTGACCAGGAGCGAAAGCGACGAGAAGAGTATGTTGTAGCCGTCCGCGGGCATGCGCGCCACCGCCTCGGTGGCGACGATGGCGTTCGCGCCGGGCCGGTTCTCGACGATGAAGGATTGGCCGAGCGATGCGGTTATATCCCCCGCGATGAGGCGCGCGATCACGTCGGTGGGACCGCCCGCCGCGAAGCCGACGACGAACTTGACCGGCTTGGTCGGATAGCTCTGCGCCGCGGCGTTACCGGCAAGCGCGCACAGCGCGGCGACGAGCACCGCAAGTGTCTTTCTCATTGCTCCTCCTTGGTTATGCAATCGCATTCTCCAGAACCCCCACACGAGAAATCTCTACCCGCACGCGGTCGCCGGGTTTGAGCCACACCGGGGGCTTCCTGAACGCGCCCACCCCCGCCGGCGTGCCCGTGGCGATCACGTCGCCGGGCTCGAGCGTCATGAACTTGCTCACGTATTCGATCAGCCGGTCGACCGGAAAGATCATGTCGGCCTCGAGGCTCTGCGCGACCCCGCACATGGCCTGCCGACCCGCATAGAGGAGGCGCAGCATCCCGCCCGGCGGCACCGCGAGGCCGCGGGCGGCAAGCTCCGAGATGCGATCCTCTGAAAAGCGGATCGCCGCGACGATCTCGCTCAGATCGACGACGCGCTCGTCCACAACCGCGCCGACTCCAAGCTGCGATCCGGCGCCGCGAAAACTCACCAGCCTCATTGCTCGCCGTAAAACATCGTCGCCATGACTTGGCAGCGCTTGATGAGGCGAGGTTCGTCCGCGCCATAGTCGGCGACGGCGTTGTGGATGGTGCCGATGTCCTCCCACATGAGAACGTCGCCCTCGGTCCAGTGGAATGCGTAGCGGTACTCGGATTTCAACTGGTGCTCGAAGAGGAACTCGAGGGTCTCGTCGCTTTCCTTCTGCGGCATCTCGTTGATGCGCATCGAATAGCCAGGGTTCGCGTACAGCACCTTGCGCTTCGTGACCGGGTGCGTGAGAAAGATCGGGTGCGACACCGGCGGCTTCGCTTTCCTCTGAGCCTCGGTGAGCGGCGGGCGCTTGCTGCCTTTCTCGCGCCGCATCTTGTCCCAGAACTTGTTGAAATCGTGCAGCACCGTCATGCCCTCCAGTCGCGCTTTCAGATCGGTGGAAAGACCCTCGTAGGCGGCGTGCATATTACTGAACTCGGTCGCCCCGAGCGGCTTGCCGTCGCGCCGCGGGATCTTGATGCCGTAGAGCACGTTCGCGAACGCGATCATCGTGCTGTAGGACATGTCGGTGTGCCAGTCCTGCCCCGCGTCGGCGAGTCCGACCGGCTTGCCGTTCTCGACAATGTTCGAGAGCGTCATGACTTCCGGAATGCCCGGCTCCTGGTAGGCGTTGGCGACGTTGATCTCGAGCTTACCGAAACGGGCGCTGAAGTCGGCGAGCTGCCGGCCCGTGAGCCTCTGGCGGGGGAAGCGCACGACGCCGCACTCGCCCAGCGCGCTCAGCACTGTGTCGAACTCCTCCTGCGAGAGCGGTTTCGCGAGATCGAGCCCTTCGATCGTCGCGCCGAGGGTCTGTCCGCTGCTTGTCATCTTCATCTGAATCACGTTCGGCTCGCCCTCACACCTCTGGGACGTCGTGGGGCAGCGCCATTGTACTCACCGGCGCGGCCATGCCGCCGGAGCCGATCCCGACTAGCTGGATCGGTTGACGCTCATCGCGCCGGGGCCGAAGGCGTAGAGCAAGAGGAGCCCGCCCGAGATGGAGACGTTCTTCATGAAGTGAGCTATCTGTTCCTGGCCACCCGAGGGGTTGTGAAACACCCAGGTAACGGGAATCATCCAAAGGAACAGCGCGGCCGCCGCCCAGCGCGTCTTCCACCCGGCCATGATCGCCAGCGCAGCAGCGGTTTCGACGATGCCCGAGGCAATGAGCAGCAGTTCCGGGAACGGCAAGCCTGCTTTATGCATGTAGCCCAGGGTCGGAGCGAAGTGCGCGAACTTGTCGATGCCCGACAGGAGAAAGATCAGCGCGATCAGGACGCGGCCGGCGAGCGCCGCGGGGCTTTGGGTATTCATGGGGTGGACTCCTTGAAGGGGACTGCGGAAAATATACACCAACGCAAGCCTATTTCATCATCTTGGAGCCGCGGGTGTCAGCTAGGTCGAACCTCGTATTGCCCCCTCCACGCCAGCATACAATGACAGGCACACGCCGGGGAGAAACACCATGTCCGCATCGCCGCGGGAAATCGTCCGCAACAACGTCAAAGAAAAACTCGCTCGCGGGGAGGTCGTCGCATCCATGACCGTGCGCCTTTCGCGCTCGATCGAGATCGCGAGTATCGCGAAGACCGCCGGGTTCGACTCGATCTACGTGGACGTCGAGCACTCGAGCCTGTCGCTCGAGACGACGAGCCAGATCTGCATCGCGGCGCTCGCGATCGGCATCGCGCCCTTCGTGCGCGTTCCGAACACGCGGCCCGAGCACGTATCGCGAGCTCTCGACGCCGGCGCGCTCGGCGTGATCGCGCCGCACATCCGCTCGGCGGCCGCGGCGCGCGAGGTCGTCGCTTCGGCGAAATTTCCGCCGCTGGGCGGGCGCTCCGCGGCGGGGGTTCTCCCGCACCTGGAATACCGTTCCGTTCCGGCCGCCGAGGCCAACGCCGCGATGAACGAAGCGACGATGGTCGTCGTCCAGTTCGAGACCGCCGACGCAATCGAGAAAGCGGACGAGATCGTCGCGGTCGAAGGCGTGGACATGGTGCTCATGGGCACCAACGATCTCCTCGCCGATATGGGCCTTCCCGGGCAGTACGAGCACGAGCGCGTGCGCGACGCCTACGCGCGCACCCTCGCCGCCTGCCGCAGGCACGGCAAGCACCTCGGCGTGGGCGGCCTCGCGACACGTCCCAAAGCTCGCCGCCGAGTTCGTGAAAATGGGCGCGCGCTACGTCTCGACCGGCACCGACCTCGCTTTCCTGCTCGCCGCGGCCACCGAGCGCGCGAAGCAGGTGCACGAGATCGCGCTGCGATGAGCGGCGAGGAAATGAACGGCGCAATGAAAATGGACGGCTACGAGATCGACGTCCTCATCCAGGGCTTCCCCGGCAGGATGGTGTGCCACGGGGCCTGGGCTGGAGCACCGTGGCGCTCATCCGCGGCCACGGGCACGTCGCGCTGGTGGACGTCGGCGGCTTCAGCATGCGAAAGGGCCTGATCGAGCAGTTGGAGAAGCGGGGCCTTGAGCCTGCCGACGTGACGCACGTCATCCTCACGCATTCGCACTACGACCATTCTTTGAACTGGATCGTGTTCCGCCAGGCGCGCATCGTCATCGGCGCGAGGGAACTCGCGTGGTCGTTGAACGAGCCCTGGGGACAGGGGCCGGTGCCGGAGCTCTACATGCGCGAGCTGGAGAACTGGCCCTCGCTGCACCCGGTCGCGGCGGAACAGGAAATCTTCCCGGGGCTGCGCGCGCACGCCGCGCCGGGCCACACGCCGGGCCATCTGGTTTTCGTTCTAGAGGGAAAGGAGCGCGACGCGATTTTCACAGGCGACGCAGCCAAGAACCGCGCCGAGCTGCTTTCGCGCAAGGGCGAAGCCACCTACGATGCTACCCTGAGCAAGGCGTCGATCGAGAGGATCTGGCAATTGTGGCGGAAGCGGCCCGGCAGTATTCTGATCCCCGGCCACGACCTGCCGATGACGCAGAAGGACGGGCGCATCGAATACATCGGCAACCGCAAGGCCGCGCTCAAGGCATGGTTCGGCGAGGACATCGAGACCGCGACGCTGATCGAACTAAGGGTAGGCTGAAAAACGGAGGAAAGAATGCCACCACTGAACATACTCCAATCCGCGACTCTGAGCCTAGTGCTCGCGCTGCCCGCCGCCGCACTGTATACAACGCATGCAGCGGCCCAAGCCTATCCCAGCAAACCGGTGCGGCTCATCATCCCGTTCCCGCCGGGCGGCAGCAACGACGTCGTCGGCCGCATGATCGCCTTCCAGCTTTCCGAGCCGATCGGGAAGCAGGTCGTCGTGGACAACCAGGGAGGCGCGGGCGGGATCATCGGCACGGAGGCGGCGGCGAGATCGGCGCCCGACGGGCATACGCTGCTCCTCATCTCGGTCGCCCATGCGTTCGGCGCCTCGATGTACAAGCTGCCCTACGATCCCATCAAAGCCTTCGCTCCGGTCGCGCTGCTCGGCACCGGGCCCGTGGTGCTCGCAGTCAACTCCAAGCTCCCGGTCAACTCCCTGAAGGATCTGATTGCGCTCGCCAGGCAAAAGCCCGGGCAGCTGAACTACGCCTCGGCAGGTATCGGCAGCTTCCAGCATCTGGCGAGCTCGCTGTTCAAGCTGCAATCGGGCCTGGACATCGTGCACATCCCCTTCAAGGGCGGCGGGC
>Ga0137451_1000470_pt1 | contig 12190 bp, 11 predicted proteins | sample EasRivERMGT500_2_FD_102336 | JGI IMG/M metagenome (GOLD analysis project Ga0137451, IMG submission 102336) | Soil microbial communities from meander-bound floodplain in the East River, Colorado, USA - East River MetaG ERMGT500_2 | ecosystem: Environmental > Terrestrial > Soil > Floodplain ... | reverse complement strand
TGGGTTGAGCGTGCCCGACATTCGTTACTTTGTTTGCCATGTCAGGCCGGACTACGGCAGTTGGGGCGCGCAAAACTTTGGCTACTACGACACAACCCCGGAAGCATTTGACATGGGCAAAGCGCATTGGGAAGCCGAACTTGCCGCTTACAAAAATAAGACGCCACAAGGCGCTAACCCTGCGGCGTCCGTGAACTCGTCAGACGAGTCCGCCTCAACGGCTTTCGCCGCTGCTCAACCAATGGCGGAGGTTGAGTGTTCGGTGGCACATGGCCAATAAAAGTAAAACGCGCCATGAACCAACTGTCAACCGCAGACCGCTCCCGAATGCTGGCTTGCCTCGCCGAAGGCAACAGCATTCGGGCGACGTGCCGAATGACCGGCTTCGCGAAGAAAACCGTGTCCCGCTTTGTCGTGGAAATGGGCGAGGCGTGCGAACGCTTCGCCGACAAAGTTATGGTCAACCTGCCGTGCCTCAACATTCAATGCGACGAGATTTGGGCGTTTTGCTACGCGAAGGAAAAGAACGTGCCGACTCACATGCGCGGCAAGGCGGGCGACATTTGGACGTGGGTTGCCATTGACCGCGAAACGAAATTGATCCCCGCGTGGTATGTCGGCGATCGCAGCACGATGAGCGCATACAAATTCCTGCGCAACCTCTCGCCGCGACTGGCGAACCGCGTGCAGGTGTCCAGCGACGGACACAAGGCTTACACCCTCGCCATGAAGGCCGCGTTTCACGGTGCGCCCGTGGACTACGGCAAAGTCGTGAAGCAATATGGCGATCCGATTGGCGAGGGGAAATACAGCCCAAACATTTGCACGAGAGCGAAGCGCGAAATTGTTTTCGGTATGCCAGACCGCGAACAAATTTGCACCAGCCATGCCGAGCGGCAAAACCTCACGATGCGAATGTCCATGCGCCGGTTCACGCGGTTGACCAACGGCTTCAGCAAGAAAATGGAGAACCATAGACTCGCCGTGGCTCTCCATTTCGTTCACTACAACTTTGCGCGCATTGGGTAAATTGCGTGCATGAAGTTTACATGCACGACCTGCGGGACGGAACACGACATCAACATCGGCGCGCTCATCGGCGTAGCGAAGTCGGCGCGCAAAGCGCGGGCTGCCAGGCGCAACGCCAAACTCGGCGGACGGCCCAAGGGATCGAAGAACAAACCCAAGCGCCCGCAAGACGTGAACGCGCTGGCGCACTCCGTTGTCAGTGACGCATGAACAATTTCAAAGTAGCCCACTACCAAATATCGGTACCGTTCAGGAGCACTACGACATGAAATACAAAGAGTTGAAACTGATCCAGGAGAAAGCCTCCGACCTGTTCTTCGGACCACCCGACGAAGAGAAGCACCATCACCCACTGTTCCCACGCGAGGAAGCGTGGCTGTTTGATGAGCGGCAGGTGCTCGAGGTTATCCGCCAACGCTTCGGAGGCGATCACGGCGCGGATCTCGTGCGCGTGCTGCCGTGTGACAAGGAGGAATTCTATCGGTGGTGCGGGCGAAAGGGTGGGATGACCAGGTCGTACCGGAAAAGTAAATCCAGCGCCGCGAACGCTCGTCGCTCCAAAGGCACCAAGAGAAATTATAGCCAGGAAGAAATCCAGCGGCGCACTGAACGATTGGTAAAGTACTGGGCTGACCGAAAAGCGAAAACGATTTCCGCAACGCCTGAAGCGGACACTGCCCAATGATGGGCGAGAAGGCACACGACACGACTATGAAGACACGGACTATGAAATTCAAATACTGGACGGGTTGCTTCAATGAACATGGGCAGGCATTAGTAATTCGCGTGAATCGTTTGGGTTGGAGTATTGAGCGCGCCCTTACCAAACCGTCTCGCTACGCAAAATGAAAACGTTATTAGCAATCATCTCCCATCCACGGGACAACGCCCTCGTCGCACGCCACTGGCCCTACTTCAAGATGCCAGGGTGGGACATACTTGGGTGCGGTTCGCAGGATGGGCAGTGCGAGTGGCCAGAGAAGGTGGCACGCCTCGACACCGGGAAGGAAGGGGTGCGCTCGACCCCTGCGGGTTCTTCGATATGGGGATTGGTTTTACAGGAGGCTGATATTTACAGGTGGTTCCTTGCGCACAGCGAATACGGTTCGGTGTGCATCGTTGAGTCGGACGGAGTGTTCACTCGCCGATTACCAGATCATCCCGGTGGTCCTTACCTGTTCTCCATGATGCCCAACTTTAGCAGAAACGGATTGTTCAAGAGTTCCGTGTACGCACAGACGCCAAGGTGGTCTGACCGCCCGACGACCAAGAAGCTATTGCGCTACACCGTTGAAGCTATTCGCACTGGTGACGTGGAGAACTGGATGAGCGACAGGCTGCCATCTTACCTTTGCTACAAGCACGGGATAAAGTTTCAGGGGTTTCCTGCATGGTCCCCGTTCGCAATGCAGCACTGGGCACCGGAATCATTCGACAAACAATGGATCGGTGACGCTCGCCTAGCCATCATGATGGGTGCTGCCTACATCCATGCTTGCAAGACCGAGGCGCAGTTGGATGCAATCAAGGACTTGATACAATTATGAAAATTAAACCACTCCCGACCCAATAAGCACCATGCCACTCATAACCTGCCGCAACCTTTGCCAAACCGGGAGAGTGGGCAATCAGCTTTTCGCTTACGTATTCGCCCGCGGTTACGCCCTTGCCCACGGTTGCGAGTTGCAGATACCCGCCGACTGGTGGGGGCGGAAGGTATTCAAGGACGCCGACTCACTGCCACCCATCTCAGTGACACTGCCACAGACTGAGCGTGACGACGTAACGAAGCGTCCACTCAATCGCTGGTTCGGTCGCACCGACATCGACATCAATGTGTTTGCGCAGAGTCAAATATATCTGGACTACTACTCCCGCAAACAGGTGCGTGAGTGGTTGGCGTTCAAGCCGGAGTGGGAGCAATATGCCCCCCACGTCAGAAGCACCGTGGCGCACTACAGGCGGGGTGATTACACACAGGAGTTCTCACGGTATTATTGCACCGTATCTGATCGGAGTTACGTAAATGCTTTCACGGCACACAGCACGCCCTGGCCTGTCATTAACATCTATGACGGATGGCGTGAGGCACCTGAGTCATTACCTCCTGACCTTGGATGGCTTCAAGATTTCCTAATCATGCGTGACGCCCCAACCCTACTGCGCGCCAACTCTACGTTTTCGTGGTGGGCAGCCACGCTCGGTCACGGCAAGGTTTACTCGCCCGTCGTGGGTGACAAGGTGGGGCTGCAAGACTGCGTTTTCGTAGAAGGGAATTGGCCCTGCACAGCGGGTAAATTCTCCAATCAATCGGACCTTCACTTGAAAGAAGTATGACACACACGTTTACCGACCCGGATCTGATAGAACTCGATCGCATCTGGCCACTCGGCCAAAAACTTGTCATGCCAGACGGCGGCACCATCCTTGTCGCGGGCGCTTACGAGGGGCGCTACATGCACTACCTGAGTGAGATGTTTCCCAAGGCATCCGTGATTGGGTACGAGCCTCAGCCCACCGCGTTCAAGACGCTGCTGTCCCGCACCCGTCCACTGTTGAACACCGTGATTTACTGCAAGGGGCTGGCCACGCGGGAACGGTACATGGAACTCGGCAATTATGGTACGGATGGCGCCAGCGTTCTGACTCACGCTGGCGAGCGCAAGGATGTGGAAATGCTCGACGCGGTTGAAGCCATTCAATCCGTGGACCCACTCGCCCTGTTCGTGATGAACATGGAGGGATACGAGTGGGCGCTGCTTCCCTACCTACTCGACGAGATGATGCACCACCGCATCGCCTCGTTCGCGATTCAATTTCACCCTGCCTACGTGTCACCGGGGCGGGCACAGCGGGTGATGGATTACCTCGGGGAGTACTACAACAACACGTTCAACTGCCCTAGCTGGACTTACTGGCAACGAAAGGATTGAACCCATGCTATCACAAGACAACGAATCGAAAATCATCGCCGAGTTTTTCGGCTCACACGTTGGCACGTTTCTTGATTGCGGCGCCAGCGGAGGCGTGTCGTTGAGCAATACGTTCGAGCTTGGCCTGAAGGGGTGGCACGGGCTGTTCGTTGAGGCGTCACCCACCCACTTCGCCAACCTCGTGGCCAACTACATTCACAGGGGCGGCTTCACTTTCATAAATGCGGCGTTGTGGCATGAGCGCAAGATGATGAAGTTTAACTACAACCCGTACTTCTACTCGTCCCTGATTCACAAGGACGAGCCCGGGTTGTTCGTGGCGCAATACTGGGTACCCACCGTGACGGCCACCGACCTGTCCGCCATCGAACCCAGCGTGGACTTTATCTCGCTCGACATCGAAGGCGCCGACATCCACGTGTTCCCGTCACTGGCTGAGGCATACCCGAACTGCCGGCTGTGGTGCGTGGAGCACGCCAACAATGACACGTTGAAAGTGCAGTGGCAGAGGTTGTTCACCGAACACAAACTGCGCATCATCGCTACCACGCCGGAGAACTACATCGTGGCACGATGACGACGGCGTACGTAATAAATTTACAAAGACGCACTGACCGCTGGTCACGGATGCAAGAACTCTGGTCGCCATTCTTTGAACTGGTGCGCTGGCCCGCCGTGGAAATCCCCGGCAAGGGCAAGGGTGCTGAGGGTTGCAAGCGGTCGCACGTCACCCTCGCTGAACAGGAACTTCGTATCAACACCGACAGGATGGTCATTGTGCTGGAGGATGACGCCGTGCCCACCCGCAAGTTCAAAGAGATGGGGCTGGAAGTGCTTGCGGAAGCACGCCGACGCATCGACGAGTGGGACTACATTAACTGCGGCCCATGCCTTGACCCGCAGTTTACCGGCCGACAACGGATTCGGATCTCGCCGGCCGCTTCGCCGCTGTTTCTGTGGGTGGACTTCTCGTACCGCACCCACTTCGTTCTCTACAACCGACGGTCGCTTCCCCTGCTGCGCGCCGCACTCGAAAGCGATACCGAGATTGACCTGCACCTGGGCCACAACGCGCGCAACCAGTGGGTGCCGAGACACGTGCTGGCGGTGCAGGCGGATGGAGTGTCCGACATTCACAAGACCCCGAAGGAATCCGGCTCGGGGTATCTTACAACCGAACAAATGTTGACCGACTCGATAACCAAATACGCCCTTATGAACAAACCTTGCATCGCCTGCTACTTGCCGCCGTCCACGTCCCCCGACTTCATCGCTGCCCTTCAGCAATGCCGTCTGCCAGTGCTGCTTTACAGCGAAGCCGACTACGACATTGCCATACCGGTGGTGAAGATGAAGGCGTCACCATCCGTGCTGGGTCCAGGCGCGCAGGCCATCACCTTCTTCACGGCGTGCCTGCTGGCGCAGCGAAACGGCTACAGCCACATGATCTACCTGACCACGGAACAGGTGGATGTGGACAAGTTGTGGGCTGATTACACCAAGGCCGGCAAACCGCACGCGTTGGCTGGGGCAATCAACATGTACCACCTCCACGCCATGACCGGGCACGCGGTGAAGGATGCACGGGCGTTGAAGGACGTTGGAGCGCGCGAGTACGGCGGACCATCCAGTTCACCGCCGCATCGTCCCGCCGTTTACCCGACGCTGGCCCCGGCTGTGTACCCGCTGGACATGATGGATGAGATGTTCAAGCTGGCTGACGGCAAGACGGTGGAGAAGGCGCGGAAGATCCCGGACATCGCCCACCGCATCGGTGAACTGCTGTGGGAGATGCACGGGGGCGCCATCTTCGATTACGTGGTTCACATGGATTTGACTGCGCCCCTCACAACCGAGGCACAGACCATACAAAAGCAACTCGCAGGTGTTGCGACAATCGGTGAGCAGCCGGCACTTACGCCGGAAGCTGGCGCAGTCATTCATCTCGACGCGGAGACGCAAGCCAAGGTCGTAGCGATGGTCGATACCCGGCTCAATCAGATCAAAACAGAGATGACCCCAATGCGGTTCACCGAACCGGCCATCACATACCGCACTGACATCATGCTCGTGACGCGCGCGGCCGAGGTAGAATGGCTGGCTCAATGCCTTGCCTCCATCGGCGAGTTCTGTACCGGGTTCGGTGGCATTCAACTGGTGTTCCCGGCTGGTGACGAGGGTGACATTCTGCCCGCGGTGAAGGCAGTCAAGCTGCCGTTCGATGCGGGCATTTCCGGGTTCATTACGGTGGAGAACAAGCAGCCCCAACAGCGAACGATTCAGCATTGCTTCGCTGACCAGCATTGTCCTGACGCTGACTTGGTTCTCCACCTCGACGCCAACTGTGTGTTCGACAAACCCACCACGCCAGAGGATTACTTCCACGCTGGCAAACCTGTGTTGCTGATGACGCCTTACCTGGAATTGAAGGAGAAAGACCCGGCTCGCTTCTTACTCAAGGATCAGTGCGAGCTGATTATGAAAGAGCCGGTCCACTACTCGACGACAGAGCGGATGCCAGTCATCCACTGGCGCGAGGCGTATGCCGGGATGCGCGGGTTCGTGGAGATCCGGCAGAACATGAAGTTCGCCGACTACGTGCTGAGCGAACCGTTCAATGGGTTCGCCATCCTCGGGGCGTTCGCCTTGCGCAGCCGGGACTTGGTCGAGCGCTACCACTTTGAGAATCTGTCCAAGCAAATCACCAAAACAAAAAGGAAGAAATGAAACCAATTGATAAATTCCAACGCAACATCACTGAAGCCAGACGCCGGGTGCTCTGGCTGTGGGCAGCATTCGCTGCGTGGTTGCTTGTTCTGGTGTGGCTGTGCCACAGATTCGGAGCGCTATGAAAAAGAAACCAGACGACAAACTTGTGAAGCTGAACTTCTCGGCGGATAAGCACGACGCCAAGGTGGAGGAAGCCAAGCTGTCCGACGAACAGCGCCGGCTCAAGCCCAGGCAGCGGCAGATCAAGAAGAAGATGTACGACATCTACCAGCGGTGGACCAAGCGCGTGAAGTCCAAGGCGCGCACCCCGCAGGAGATTGTCCAGGCCACCTACCAGTTGCAGACGTTGCTAGGTGAACTTGCTGGCGAGGCGAAGAAGTGTGGGCTGGAGGACTACCACAATTTCACCATGCAAATTTGTGAGGATAAGATAGCCAGTCTTATTTCGACTGGCATCGTCTCGAAGAACGAGATCGTGATGTGGGTGCCTGAGCATCCGACCATGCTGGACGATGACAACGATCGCATCGTGCGCGAGCAACTTCAGCGGGATGTGAAACCAATCCAGTTCCGCACGTTGGAAGAACTGCGCGATATACCATTCGTGAAAGCCATCATATCGAAGGACAGGTTCGCCGGACTCTGCCTCCACGGGAAAGGGTTGGTGGCAGTGTTCAAAGATGGTGAGACTATGCCGGTTGGAATCGTGGTCAATGGCGTGGGCCTCGACCACATCCCACTGCTCACGGATTTCGCTGCGGCGTTGGAAGCTGCGGCAGATCAAAAACCTGTCACCGGTGGCTGATGCCGCTGGCAGGACAAACCATCCGGCAGTGATGCCTTGGTGGACACCCAAAACTGGTTGCCCGAAAGGGCGGTGGCGGGCGGGATACGGTCGAAAGACCAGCGCATGAATTACCAGTCAACGAGGCGCACACCCGTTCATATCGCGAAAACCGGTCAGACCCCAGCCGTTAATGGGGCGCGCGTACTGTGGCACCATCTTAGGTGGTGCTGCCTGTTAGGAAGTTTCCGATCCGTCAGAGCAAAACAAACCGTGAGCACCGCAGTCATTGAGCAGTCGGTCAGGTTCAGAGCACGAGCACCGGGCACAGTCCGGCCCTGATAAATCAGGCGTTGTATTTCCTCTGAACTTGCGACAGATCGAAATCGCTTGGTGGCCGCGTGCTTAATGCGCACCTGTGTAGGTGTTCGGTCGGTCAACAGCAACTTGAAAGGAATCGTAAATGAAAGTGGTACTGAGATTTGATGGCGGATGCAGAGGCAATCCGGGTGAGATGTACGGGAGTTACGAGGTAACGATCCTTGGCCTCACTCCCTTGAAAGAGATTCGGTTCGAGCTTGGTCATGGGACATGCAACGTTGCGGAGTTCAGATCGCTTCAACGTGGGTTGTTGAAGCTGGTTGCGTGCGTGAATCCTGTGGAGTGCGATCTCCAAGTGATCACCGACAGTATGATCGTTCGCAACCGATTGATGGGAAAGAACAAGCTGCACAAGAAACCGGCATGGGAACCGGCATGGGCAGAGCGGTCAGCGGTCATGCGCGGGCTGGTGTGTGAGTGCCTTTCACAGTTGCACAAGTTCAAATCCTTCACGGTGGAATGGCAGGGGCGAGCCAGCAACGTCACTGCGTTTGGGCACTGAAACTTCTACCGCCTGCGTTGCCGACTGATCCGCGGACTCCTTCGAGTTCTCCCAACCCGGCTGCGGATACGGCGCGGTCGGCGAGCGCGGCCCACCCTGCCACGGCGAGTGCCACCGAAGGATGACCGGCCAAAGCCTCCACCTCCACCCCCACCACCGGTGCCATGTTCTGACTTGGTGAAGGTGACGGGGCTGCCGCCCACCGCCTGCACGGCGCTGTCGAAGAACTGCATCCCGGCCACCGCTTTGGCCCGGTCCACGGCGGGCATGGCGGCGACGATCTGCTGAAGCTCTGGTTCGGTGGGCTGCCGGTGAAGCACGGCGTTGAACGGTGTCCGGCTGCGAACCTTCTTCAAGGCACTGGCGTTGGGGTCCGGGCTGCCCGTCTGGACCTCCATTGCCACGAGCTTCTGGTAGGCGGCTTGGGCGCCGGCCATGTCGCGATTACCCACAGCGTTGTCCCATTCGCGCAGGATAGGCGTGGCGGGGCCGTAGTCTGGCAAGCCACCTGCACCGCCCGGTGTGCGCAACAGCGCCTCCAGCCCTGCATTGCGCGCTGCCACGCGCACATCTGCGCGTTCGTTGGTCTGTTCCTTGAGTCCTGAATACCCGGGCAGCAGTCGGGCCAGGTAATTGGCCGGGAAAGCGTAGCGTTCGGCCAGCCGGTAAGCCGGGAAGGAAGCGTCGCCCGTCATGTAAACCTCGCGGGCGGTCTTCATCATGTCCGTGGCGAAGTTCAAGGCCACGAACTGGCTGTTCAAGTCGAACCCATTGCGCGCACCGTTACCCGTGATGTTGTTAACGATAGAGCCATAGAACGGAACCACCGATCCGAAGCCGCTGATGAACGCCCGCGCCACCTCGGCCGGGTTCTGCGCGTTCAGAAGGGTGGGTGCTTGGGTGTGCTTGCCCATGAAGAACCGTTTGAACAGGTCAGACTCAGCTAACCCCACTGCCCCAAATATGGACAGCACAGCCGCTATCCCAAGCAGCATCGGCAGCGACCCCACCCGCCCGCGCAGGACATTGCGCGTGGAAAGGTTCTGGCCATAGGTTTCCAGCAACCGTACCCAGTAGGCCGGGTAAGCCAGGAACGGCAGCAGCAGGTTCTTGATCTGGTGGGAACGCATCGGCCGGTTGCCGACGGTGGACAGGTTCCCGTAAGCGGCAATGCCCAGCCCAAGCTGGCGCACCTGTGCCTCATTCATCATCCGCACACCGTCTGAATACGTGCCTTCCGCCACACCTTCCGCCTTCTCCTTCGCCACTGCTTCATCGTGGCGCTTCACGAAATCCCACATCATCTGGTCAATGTCCATCCCGGCCTGCTTCGCCCAGAAGTCCCGGTAACGCCGAGCCACTTCCGGGGTGTCGAACGCCAGCTTCTCGCCAACCCCTTCCCGGCCCAGTAACTCCTTGTCCGAGAACCGGTTCTCGGGCCGTGTCAGATCCACCCGGCCATTGGCATCGAACGGATTTAACCCTGCCTCCATCCGCTGTTCAGCAAACTTCAAGGCCCGCGTCTCCGCATCTGCTCCAAGCTCCTTGGCTCGCTGGTAAAGGCTGACGTTTCGGTTGGCATCCGTGATGGCCAGCATGTGGGTGGCCACGCCAGCCACCGCCCTGGCCGGGAACGCAATGCCGATATTGGTAGCCCTTGCGATCCGATTGGACGACACTGGCCCCGGCTTGCCGCCTGAAGCTCGCAGTTCCCACATGTAATGAAGCATGTCGATCATGTCGGCCCGCTGAATGGCGCCGCCTCGGCGTGTGTCCCCGTACGCTTCCTTGGTGCGAGCAGCCGAATCCGCCATCAACTTGGAAGCGTTGGCGGTAAACACCCGCACCGCTGGATGCCGGAGGAACTGTTGAAGATTTGGATTGGCCAGACCGAGGCGGTAAAGTCCATCCCTTGCCAGTAAACTCCAATGGGCACTGCCGAGATTCGCCGCCGCAGCTTTGGCTGTGTAAAACCCACGCACTGTCCGGTCGAACCCAGTGATGGCAGCCGTGGCCCCAACCAGGTTCAAGTTCCACGTGGAACCCGACAGAAGGCTGGCCGTCAGGTAATTGGCGCTGGCCCCCTGCACTGCGGCCCCTGTCTCATCGACGGTGAAAGCGTACTTCTCGTTGTTCTCGATCGCTGCCCGCACTTCATCAGCGTGGTGGGCGACCTCCTTCAGCACGGAACGTAACTGGCCCGGCGTGTAGAAGTCGGCACCTTCCAACTGTTTGGTTCTTCCTTCCCGCCACGCCTTGTACGCATCGGTGTTGTTCTCCTTATACTGCTGATCCATCTCCGTCATCGACTTCTGGATGGCTTCCAATGTCTCAAGATAAGCGTACTCGAACGGGCGCAACCCTCGGGAAAGAAACGATGCCTGTTCAGCCGAAGTCAGTGACGAGTATTTGTACCACCCGGCCGGCATGATGCGCTGTCCACGGGCGGTGTTGAATTCACTAGCCCAACTCTCCACGTTGACCCGGCTCTTGTTCAGCGTGGCTTCTTGGATCTTTCTCTCCACCACTTTCCCAGCCTTGTCCACGCGGTTAAACAACCCGCCAATCTCAGCTATTAACTGCTCGCGCGCATTGATCTCGGCCGTGCCTTCGCGAAGCGGCAACTGTTCCTCCATCCTGGACACTAAGTCATCGAACGATTCCAGCGGCCGGTCAGTCATCCCTTTCCACACCGCTTCCAGTTCCGGGGAAATTTTGGAACTGTTCAGGAAATTATTTTCTGCCACACCTCTGACGTACCCCTGCACGATGCTGAACAGATGTTTGTCCAGCCACGCTTCCTTCGCCTCAAATGGTTGCTTGTGCCAGTCCTTGGCCATGCCGTAAGCCCACTCGGGATCGCCACCGGCTGTCCTTGGACCTGTCTCCAACCGCTCGCGAGTGCGCTGCTCACCACCCTTGGTTTTGTAAATCACCTTGAGCGGTTGCTGCTGAAGGATCGAGAAGGCGTCCTCAGCCTTGCCTTCCAACTGTTTCTGGATAGCACGCTCCCATTCCGTTGCCGCTTTGAAGAAGGCGATGTCGCTGCCCTTGACGGTGTAACCGTTGCGCAGTGAGTCGCCAGCCTTCAGTGGGGTAACGTCGAACGACTGGTAACTCTCGGAGATCGGATTGAACACCATCTCCCGGTAACGCTTTAACTCCACCTCGGTCTGCCCAAATCCCTGCACCTTCAAAGCCTGCCTGCGTATCTGATGGACTCTCTTGAGATGGATGGAGTTTTCCAACTGTTGTGCCTTCGCCGCCGTCTCCCACGCTGTGAGTCGCCGGCCCAACAGTTCAGACGGGAACCCGGCGAGACGACCGATCGTGATGCGCGGCACCTTATCCCAGTAGGCAATCAACCGAGAGAGTGGCTGTGTCAGTTTCTGGACTGCACTGAACACGAAGATGCCGGCACCTGGTTGGTTGGCCGGGTTTCCAAGGAACGCCGTTTCGTTCATGGCATCGCGCAGGTTCCTTGCCCGAGCGGGACTGAACTGTGCGGAGTCCGGGTCTTCCAATTCCCTCACCTCTTCCAACGCTTCGTCCACCCACTTCCGGTAATCCTCCAGCCCCTTCTTTGCCACGCTTCCGTCCGGTGCCATCGAGATTTTGTAAACCGCACCTCCTTTCTTGACGGGGTTCAGCACGTAGTCAGTGCCTTCGGTTGTGTGAATCACCTGTGACACGCCGGTATCGGTGAGTACGGTGTCACGGATGTTCCGGTAATCCGCAGAGGATGCGATTTCGTCGAGCGACTTCCGGGTGTTCTCCAGTGTGCGGAGTTGGTTCAGCACTCGGTTCTCTTTGGCCAACAACAGTTTGGCC
>Ga0137451_1000469_pt1 | contig 12199 bp, 17 predicted proteins | sample EasRivERMGT500_2_FD_102336 | JGI IMG/M metagenome (GOLD analysis project Ga0137451, IMG submission 102336) | Soil microbial communities from meander-bound floodplain in the East River, Colorado, USA - East River MetaG ERMGT500_2 | ecosystem: Environmental > Terrestrial > Soil > Floodplain ... | reverse complement strand
TGGACATGTCGCGGACGGTCAGGTAGTCGCCGGGCTCGAAGAAGTTCTTCGGCGCGCTGCCCGTCGCCATCGTGAGGTAGCCGCCGGTCGTGCCCGACACGGCCGCGATCTGACCGAGGATGAACGTCCCCGACCACATCAGCATCCGCGCGTAGAACCGCTTCAGCTTCTCCTTCAGGTCCGTCAGGTTGCGCTCGATGAGCGAGCCGCGCTGGAACGACGCCTCGACCGACGTGCCCATCGAGAGCGCGTGGCCGGTCCAGCCGACCGCGCAGACGAAGTGCGACAGCGTCAGCGTCGGCTTGATGCCGGACTGGAAGCCCGGCGAGGGGTAGCTGCCCGCTTCCGAGAGCGCCGACATGACGGCTCCCGTCGCGCTGCGGGACGAGAAAATCTTGTTCAGGCCGAGACCGCCGAGGTCGACCTTCTCGCCCTTCTTCATCATGATCTGCGAGAAGTCGGAGGCGTTCGGCACGTCCTCCTTCGCGTCCTTGTCGTAGAACTGCTTCTTGACGAACTGAAGATCCGCGACGAAGTCGCCGGGTCCGCTCATGGTCAGCTCCTATGCTTCTCGTACCCCGGAATGCGGGACGCGAGAGCTTCCTTGATCGACTTGAACTCGGTGTTGGTTGGACCGCCGGACGGCGACGCGCCGACGACGGGGGCCGACGGAACCGTCGGCACGGGCGCGGTGAGTTGGGCGCGCATCGCGGCCACTCGGCCGTCCTGCTCGTCCGCTTCCGCGAAGACGACGTCGCGTGCGGCCTTCAAGACCGCCTCCCACGAGCCGCCGTTCTCCGCGACGGTCTTCGCCGCCGCGAACGCCTGAGCCCTCACCCGCTGCGGAGACGACTTCAGACCCTCGAAGCTCTTGGTGCGAGCCGCGAGGACCCTGTCGATCTCGGCGTAGGCTTCGGCCTCGGCCTTCTTGTACCGCTCCGCGGCCGATGCCGCCGCGGTCGCCGCAGACTGCTCGGTCTTCCACGCCTCCAAGGCTCCGTCGCGGGCGCGCTTTTCGGCGCGCTGCGCCCGGATCTCGGTGATGCGCAGGACCGCCTTCGCGTCCCCGTCTTCGGCCCTTGGAAGCAGTTCCCGCTCCTCGATGGTGAGAGGGTCGGCGTCCGCGGCGGGCGTGGTGGCCTGTCGCGGGACGATCTTCCAGCCGGACGGGTGCGTCGTGTCTTGGACCATGTCGTACGGCTGCGACTTGATCCAGTCCTGGTAGGACTTCTGGACTCGGGCGCGCTCCGCGTCGCGCTCGCGCGCGACTTCGCGGTCCGCGTTGCGGGCGCGCTGGATGTCGAGGCGCAGCTTCTCGCGCTTGGCCTCGTCCTTCCACTCCTCGTCCAGATCGAAGTCCTGCTCCTCGTGGTCGATCTTCAGCTTGAGCAACCGCTTCCGCTCGGCGACCGCCGCCGGACTCGCCGCCGGGGCCGCTGGCGCTGCGGCGGGCGTCGCCGGGGCCGCTACCGGCGAGGGCTGCGCGCTCGGGCGCGCGGCGATGGCGTCGCGCAACGAAGACGGCGCTGCGGGCGCGCTCGGCGCGGGCGTCTGCGTCGCTGCGGGAGTCGTCGGGGTCGTCTCTGCGGACATGGGTCTCCTACGCGGCCATCGCCGCGGGCGCTTGAGTGGGAACCGCCGGTGCGGCGGGCTGCGGCGGAACCGCCGCCGCGACAGCCGTCTGCGAGTAGTACGTCCACGCCTCGACGACGCGCTGCTCCAGCGGCGACTGCCCCATCGTCTCGGGCGACGCCTTCTCCCGCGCGACCGCCGTGCGGTACTCGATCGAGAGACCGAACCGCTCGATCTCCGCCTTGAAGATCATCGCGTTGTCCCACGGACCGGGCAGCCACGGATCGCCCGCGAGCAGCGTCTCGCACATCGCCTGCGCCGCCGTTTGGTGCGGCGAGCGGCGTTGCAGCCAGTCCGTCAGATCGGGCAGGCGCGCGAGTTCGAGGTAGGCGTCCTGCATGTCCGGCGACTGGATGCCCTGCAACGTGCGGAACACCGACTCAAGTTGCAGCGAGCGCCGCGTCGGGTCGCGAGAGAGCGCGTTGTCGTTCAGGACGAGGATCTCCGTGCCCGCCGCGAGTTCGGCGACTTGGAAGAGCTTCAGCGACACGCTCATGTCGTCGCCGACGATCCGCAGTTCGCGCTCGCCCGTCGAGTGACGGCGGATGAGCCGCAGCGCGTACGTCTGCACGCGCGCCATCTGCCGGTCGAGCGCCCGCTTCATCGGCGCGATGCGCCCGACGTCGCGATCCTGCAACTTCTGCGTCAGCGCGCCGGAGGGTTGAGCCGACGGCGCGTTGCCCATCGACGCCGCGTTGACGCCGACGACGTATTCGTACTTCTGGATCAGCCCCTCCGCCTCGACGCGGTACTCGGGCATCTGCGGAGGCTGCGTCATCTGCACGGGCTTGCCGCCCGTCATGTCGTAGAACTTCTTCGCCGGGCGCGCGACCTGTCCGGGTTCGTCGTTGGGCTCCCAATCGAACCCCGCCGGCAGGACGTACTTCACGTTCGCGATGAGCGCCTGATGCTGAAGATCCTTCGAGTAGCAGCCGTTGATCGCGTCCTGAAGCGGAATGCCGGAGACCGTGCGCCCGCGGCCCCACGGGTTGTCGCGGCGCTCGTCGCCGAGGAACGTGAACACCGGCCAGTCCTCCGACGGCCAGAGTTCGCCCTTCGCGCGCTCCGCCTTCGTCGGGTAGACGTCGTTCTCGCCCTCGTAGACCATCTTGCGTCCGCACCACACGAAGCAGTCGCCGCGCGGACGGTCCGTGCGGGCGCGCAGGTACATCACGCGCATCTTGATCTTGCCGTCGGTGTTGATGCGCCCGCCGCCGTCGCCGGCCGACGCGCGCTGCGTGCGCTGCATCCGCTGGTCGAGTTCGGCGTCGCCTTCCTCGGTCAGCGAGAAGAACTCCGCCTCGCGCCCCGCGGCCTTGAGCATCTCGTAGACCGTCGCGCGGGACTCGTCCCACTCGACGATGATCCCGATGCCGTCGGTGCCGCCGGGCTTGCGCGCCGTCGGGTCGAAGTGGACCTGATCGACCGTGAGCCGGCGGTAGCTCAGTTCGCCTTGCGGGCCTTCCTTCGGGCGTAGTTGGCGCAGAGGCGGACCCGCAGGAGCAGCCATCTCCGGTACGCCAAGTCCAAGCGCCGCTTCGTTTCCGGCGTCGCCGGCGGGAAGCGGGGGCGGGACGAGGCTTCCGTCGGGACCGACGCCCGCGGGGAGTTCCGCCGCCTCGACGTCCGGCGCTTCTCCGGCTTCCTCATCGGGGACTTCCTCCATGACCGGCGTGCCGTCGGGACGCAGGAGCGGTCCATGCTGGCCCGCCGCCTTGTTCCATTCGAGCAGCAGGAAGTCGGTGCCGACGCAGAACACGCCGCGCGCGATGCCGCGGTAGACCTCCGTCAGCTTGTGGAAGTCCCACGCCCAATCGCAGAACGCGCGGCCGACCTTCGCCGCCGCGCGCGACGCGACGCCGCTGCGGCCCGGCACGGCGAGGAAGATCGGCTCGTCCTGCGTCAAGAGCGCGACCGCGGCGTCGTTGATCGCGCGCGTGATCGGCACGGTGATCCGCACCCGGTCCGCGTCCTTGTCGAGCGTGTTGCCCGTCCAAAGGCCCGTCGAGTCGTCGATGAAGCCGTAGTGCGCGTCGAAGTCGTACGCGAGACATTTCACGGCCTCGCGCCGCGCCCACTTGTGGGCGTCGCTCCACGTCTTCGAGATGTCGGTCAACTTCTGCGCGCGTTCGTCCGACATCGGCTTGGACTCGGCGAGGGCGCGCAGGACGTCGGGCAGTTTGGCCGACGAGAACGCGGCGACGGCGGTGACGCCGGGAACTACCGGAACGTGTAGTGCCGCTTGCACAGGCACGCACAATACTGTGTGGTCCTATGCTTGTCAACGCGCGCAGGGCGTCGATGCGTCCAGAAAGCGGTCAGACCCCGATCGGAGCGCCGACGTCGAGCAGCGCCTTCACCACTTTCGACCGCGTCCATTCCGCGTCGGGTTGACGGCGACCGATGAAGATCGAGACCAACGCCGCGTAGTGAGACAACTTCACGTCTTCCCACGCTTGCGCCGCAAGCCACGCTTCGAGCAATCTCTCGCGCTCCGGCTTCTCGGGCTTGGGCGTCGGCGCGGGCTCCGCGGGCGGCGTCGGGCGGATCGCTTCGACGATCTTCGCGAGTTGCTCGGCGTCGAGACGGTGCGTGACGACGAACTCGAACTTCACTTGATCTCGTTCATCGCTGCGCGCAACACTTCCTCGTAGAGGGCGGCACAGCTGTCCACCGCCTTGCGGAACTCCTTGGACAAGATTTGGTTCGCGGGGATGGCGATGTCGTCTCCGAAGAAGACGAACTCGTCCGTGCGCCCGAGTTGCTGCTCGCACCAATCCTGCGCGCGACGCAGTTCCTTGATGGCGAGAGCCGCATTCGCGACTCGGTCGAGTTGCTCGTCGTTCACGCGCACCACTCCATCAATTCCGCCGCGCTCTCCTCGCGGAACGCCTCGAAACGCTCGATCTGCTCACGGATGTCGCGGCGCGCGGCCCCGTCGATGATCGCGACGTACTCCGCCATCTTCCAGAACTCAGGCGACTTGCGGAGTTCGGCGACGCGGGCGGACTCTTCGGTGTTCACTTCGACTCCGCCCGCAGCAAGTCGTGGACTTCCTGCGCCGCGGCGACGCGCTGGAACGCCTCCGCGAGTTGCTTCAAACGCGCGTCGATCCGCGCGATCCCGAAGCCGACCGCGAAGAGCAGCATCAGCGCGCAGACGGCGTAGAAGAGCTTCACTTCCCGTTGACTCCGCCGTCGAGACGCCGCAGTACCGACGCCGGGACCGCTTCGACCGACGGCTTCGGCGGACCGTTCTTGAGCCCGTCGAGGACGACCTGCGCCGCGACGGTCAGATACCAATGCATCTGCATCGGCGGCATCGGCGCGTCGGAGCCGAGTTGCAGCGCGCCCGTCTGCGGATCGACGTCGATGATGACCTTCACTTGGACTTCTTCCCCGACGCCTTCGCGGCGACGTGCTTCGCGACGTGCGCGGGACGGCCCGCCTTCGTCAGAGCGGCGTGGACCTTGGCGTGCTTCGTCTTGTTCATCGGTTCCTCCTCGGCAAGCACGTCGAGCGCCGGGACGTACACAGTCCTCGGCCTCGACCATCTGACGAACTTCCCGTCGCGGTAGATCGCGCGCTGCGACGTGTGGACGCCGCGCATCGTCGTCTTGGACCGCGCCGACCACTCGACGGACATCAAGGTCGGCTGGACTTGACCGCTCATCGCCCTAACCTACCACCCGCGGGGGTGCGTTTGCAAGCGTCCATCAGAACGCGCTTCCTAAAGGCGACGCCTGCCGCCTCGGCTTCGCAGCGTCCTCGCGCTGCTTCAGGAGCGCGAGCGTCAGCGGGTCCGTCTCCTCCGCCTTCTTCTTCGCCTTGGTCTGCGTCGGCACGCCGCCCGACGCGAAAAGGTTCGCCCGCGACTGGAGCATCAAGAGGAACGCGATCACGCAGTCGTCGTGACCGGAGGACGCCGCCATCGCGCCGTGCTCGTCGTAGCTGTAGAGCTTCATCTCGTCGAGCGTGTCGCGGTCGAAGGGACACGGACGCAGCGGCTTCTTCGGGTCCCACGCGCCGAGTTCCTGATTGACGAACTCCTCGCCGCGGAGCTTCAGCACCGCCTTGCCCTGCTTGCTCGACTTGAAACCGTAGATCGTCTCGTCCTGCCCCTTGACCTTCATCGACTGACCCTGCACCGACGCGAGCAGGCAGTCGGCGTATTCGCCCTCCTCGATCTCCAGGACCGCCGCGACGACCGCGTCGCCGTAGCCGCCCGCGAGTTCGACGTAGCCACGCGCGATCTCTTCGAGTTCGACGCAGCGGTACCAGCGCGCGAGCAGCACGAGTTGACGCGCGGCCTCCGGCGTCGTGACGTGGTCCCGGAACTTCGCGACGATCTCGCCGGTGTAGACGTCGCCGATCGTGATGACCGTCCAGTCGGCGGACTTGCCCGATCCCGAGACGAACTGCCGGCCGCCGGCGACGTCCATCCCGAAGCAGTACGTCGCCTGCGCGGCGGGACGCTTGTAGACGCGGATCGGCGAGAGGGGCAGTTCGGTGAAGACGATCCCGTCCTCGCGGTCGTCGAGGCGACCGAGCGATCCGGCGCGCTGCTTGGCGTCCGCGAGGTCGTCCCACGTCCTGAGTATCCGGTGATCGAACACCGGACGCCCGGTCCCGAGGAACGCCTCGCTGAGATGCGTCGGGCGCTCTTGGTGGAAGTTCTCGACGGAACCGCGACAACCCGTGTCGATCTCGATGCGACGCCAATGGAGAAACTCCCACGACTTCGCTTCGGCCTCCTCCTCGTTCAAACCGCAGGACGCGACCTGATGATCGAAACAGAGCGCCTTCGCGCGCAACTCCTCGCCGTCGTCTCCATACGCCGGGTCGCCGATCGAGGCTTTGAACGACTCCTTGTGCGCGTCGCTCTCGAAGCGCGCGTAGTTCAGCGGATGCTCGAAGCACGCGATGAAGAGGAGTTTCGCGACGCCCTTGCCCTCGCGGGCGCGCAGGCAGTCCGCGTGGAACTCGTCGCCTTCGCCGTTCGCGGTGGACTCGTCGATCCACCCGTTGCCGCGGATCTTCGGAATGCCCGAGAGGATCGAGAAGAATTCCTGCTTCGCGAGCTTCGGGTAGTGCGGGCGCTCGGTCGAGAGGACGACGTTCGGGGTCTCGCCGCGACCGAGACCTTCCGACCGCGCCGTCAGAAACTCCACGCGCGAGACGAGTCCGTTCTTGTGCTTCAAGGCGAAGGCGTGCGCGGTGTCCTCGACGATCTCGTAGCCGAGCGCCGCGAGCGCGTCCCAATCGACCTGAGCGCACAGGGCGCGCAGCAGTCGTCGATGCACGCCGGTCGCGCTGATCTTGTGCGCGGTCACCGTGACGACGAAGCCGGCGCGGCGCAGGATGCGCGCGAACCCATACCTCGCGAGAGAGTGCGACGACACGCCCTCCTTGCGGGACTTGGGGACGTGGATCTCGGCGTAGCTCGTCTCTTCGATCTTCGTCTCCAGATCGTGCAGGCGCTTCTGTGCGGGCCGCAGGACGAAGGGCGTCGCCATGACGCGCCCGTCCTCGTCGTTCTCCTGCGCGCGGATCGTGAACGCGGCGATGAACGCCTCGTCGTCGACCTCGTCCTCGTTCAGCATGAGCGCCCACTTGTCGAGCGTCGCCTGCGCGATGGGCGGGGCGTCCTCGTCGTCGGGGCGCGTCTTCTGGAGCGAGCGGGGACGGCCCCTCATGCGAGATCGTCGATGATGTCGCCCGCGAGTTTGGCGTCGGACGCCGTCCACCCGCCTTCCCGTTTGATCGCGAGAAACGTGCCGACCGCGTTTCGCGTCGCCACGCGCCGCTCGCGCCTCGTCGCGTCCCTAATCTCGATGCGCCCCGACGCGGCGTCGACCGCCGAGATGACGCTGAACCCACGGCGCGCTCCGGCGCGGATGCGGTTCGTCCAGTAGCGTTCGCGTCCCGTCACGCGCTCCTCCCGTTCAAACGCCGCGCCTTCGTCGCCTCCATCATCGCCAAGAGCGCCGGGTCCGTGATCTGATCGACCGGCGTCGGCACCTGATCCGCCCGCCTCAACTTCTTCGGCTTGGGCGGCTTGGGCGGTCGGATCTTCGGCGGCGTCGGCGTGAGACGCTTGACGTGCTTGGGCAACTTCTCCATCCCCGCCGCCACCGAGAACTTGTCGAGCTTCAGTTCCTTCCTGACCGCGAGGACCGCGCGGGCGACGCCCATGTACTTGTACTGCTGCCCCTTCTCGGGGCGCTTCGGGTCGATCCAACACAGCGACGCCTCGCCGCGCATCCCCTTCCCGGCGTACCTCCAGAGCTTCCACTTGGGCGTGCCGCTCTTGTCGTGGGCGACCGTCTCTTCGAGCCGGCACATCGACGCGACGACGAGGGCGAGGTAGTCGCGGACGTCGCGGTCGGGCGGCGGGAGGTCTTCCTTCGGTTTGATCTCGCCGAGGAGGGAGAGGTAGTGGGGGGCGGCGTCGGTCATCTACCTCTCGTTTCCGGCTTGAGGTCCGCCGGCGCAGGCCATTCTCTTTCGAGCGGAAAACCTAGCGCCGGCGGCGAAAGATACCCGCAGGACGCGGGCGGTCAGGGCGGGATCGTACACTCCGCCCATGCCCGACGACAAGCCCCCGCTGAAGATCCCCGAGTGGCGCAGAGTCCTCGCCCGCGCCAAGCACGCCGAGCGGTTGACGACGGCGAAGCGGGCCAAGCGCGAGGGCGCGGGGGTGTTCGAGATCGCGGCGGGGATGAGGAAGGCTCAGGCCAAGTTCATCCCGTTCTCGTCGAGCACCGCGGACCGCGCCCAACGCGGCTGCGACTCGTAGTCGTCCCAGAACTCCAAGCCGAGGTAGTCGTCGAGGTCGTCGGTGTACGCGGCGTCCGGGTCGCAGCACACGCGCTTGCAGAGGAAGTGATCCGCGTCCGGTCCGTCGCACTCGAAGCGCATGACGGCGACGGGTTCGACCTCGATCCGCTCCTCGATGCGGTCCTGAGCGCGGAGCAGGCGGTGCGCCCACGCCTTCATCTGCGGGACGTCGCGCACGCAGCATCCGTGACGGTAGCTCACCCCGGAATAATACCAGTAGACCGAGGCGTTTTATCCAAGGCTCCTGCGCGGGCCGGCGGGGGACGGCGGGGATTCGGAGAACGCGGTTGAAGACGGGGCGAAGACCCCGTAGACTTTCGGGCGTCGGCGATGCCAGCGGTACGAGTGATCCGCGCGGCCCGCCCCCAGGAGGGTCATGCGAAAGCTGAAACCGGCGCTTGTGCGTGGGCGGGAAGCCTCGTACTGGCGCGTACAAGACAACTGCCTCGTCCTGAGGCATCCGCGCGGGTTCGACTACACCGAAGTCCCTATCGCGCATCTCGTCGATGAACGCATGTTCGAGGAGCACCTCGCGCGTCTGCGGGCGCGCGACTGGGTCCGTGAGCCCGCCATCGACGAACTCCTTGAGATCGCCGCGGGAGCGCGGGCATGAGACGCCTCAAATGCCTGCTCGGCTTCCACCGGCCGATCTTCGCCTACGTCCCGACGCACTCTCCGACGCCGCCGTACTATCGCGCCGAGACGTGCTGCATGTGGTGTCTCAAGGTGCTTGCGTGAAACCCGCCTACGAGCGCGGCAACGTTCGACTCTACCTCGGCGACTGCCGGGACGTGCTGCCGACGCTGGATCGCGGGAGCATCGACGCCGTCATCGCGGACCCACCGTATGGGATGGATTGGGACACCGACACGTCGCGCTTCTCCGGTGGTGAACAGGAGGTCTCGCGCGGCAAGGAGTGGGCGGAGCGCGTTCGGGGCGACGCAGAGCCCTTTGACCCGTCACCGTGGCTCGACTTCCCCCGCGTGATCCTCTTCGGCTCGAATCACTTCGCCGCCCGCCTGCCGATCGGCACGACGCTCGTCTGGATCAAGCGCAATCCCGGTGCATTCGGCTCATTCCTATCGGACGCCGAGGTCGCGTGGATGAAGGGCGGGCACGGCGTCTACTGCGTCTCCTGGGTCAATGGTCAGCTCGCCTGTCACCGCGAGTCAGGCGGTGTACGGGCGCACCCCAGCCAGAAGCCGATCGAGGTTATGCGTTGGATGATCCGTAAGGCAGGAACTCTCGGAACCGTTCTCGACCCGTACATGGGCAGCGGCACGACAGGCATCGCAGCCGTCCGGGAGGGACGCAAGTTCATCGGTATCGAGATCGACGCGGCCTACTTCGAGATCGCGCGCCGCCGGATCGACGCCGAACTCGCGCAGGGTCAGTTGTTCGATGGTGGTGCCAAGTGACAGCCCCTTCCGTCGTCGAGGCGGTCGGCGCGGGCCGCATCATGCGCGACCTCCTCGCCGACCGCACCGTCAAGGGCGGCCTGACCAACTGCGCCAACCCCGCCCACGAGGACAAGAACCCGTCGATGTCCGTCGATCTCGACGGCGGGGTCTTCAACTGCTTCGCGTGCGGCGTCCAGGGCGGCGTGCTCGACCTCGCCGTCCTGCGCGGACGCGGGCGCGACCTCGCGGAAGCCGCAGCGATGCTCGCCGAGCAGTACCACGTCGGCAACGGGCACGCCCCGCAGGCGAGCCCCGTCAACGAGGACCCGTTCCCGTACTTCCCGAGGACCGCCGAGTCCATCGGCTGGGGCTTCGAGGACGGACGCCTGCGCGTGCCGACGTGGAAGCCCGACGGCACGCCCGGCCGCACGAAGTTGCGCGGCGGACGCGGGCCCGACGGCAAGCTCTCGATCGCCTTCGAGAACGACGCCGACGACTGCGGGCTCGTCAACCTCCCCGCCCTGACCGACCATTCGGCCGGCGTCGATCATCCGAAGTGCGCGCTCGTCTGCGGCGAGACGGACCTGCTCGCGTGGACGTACTACGCAAAGAAGGAGGGCATCGACGTCCCGGCGGTCAGCCACTCGACCGGCGAGGGGGCGTCGCTCAAGGACTTCGCCGCCCACTTCCGGGGCGTCGAGGTCTATTACTTCCCGGACGACGACGAGGCGGGCAGGAAGCAGCGCCCCTTGCGCGAGGCGGAGTTGCGCGCCGCGGGGGCGACCGTCCGCACGGCGCATCCGCCCGCGCCGCACAAGGACGTCCGGGCGTACCTTTCCGCCGGCGGGACGGTGCGCGACCTCATGCGGCTCGCGGAGACGCCGGAACCGGCCGTCGTCCCCGACTCATGGGACTTATCCGAGGTCATCGACGAGCCCGACGAGCCGGTGCGCCTCTTCGTGGACCGCCTCTTCGTGCGCCCCTCGTTCAACGTCGTCTTCGGCCCGCCGCAGGCCGGCAAGTCCTGGGCGGTGATGGCGCTGTGTCTCGACGCCGTCATGGGCGGCGGATGCTTCCTCGGCGCCGAAGACCTCCAAATCCTCCCGTTCCGGGAGATCCGCGACGGCAAGCCAGAAGTCTGCCTCTGGATCTTCGGCAGCGAGGACACGAAGTCCCGCGTCAAACGCCGCCTGAAGACGCTCCTCGCCTCCGGCCCGCACGCGGGCAAGTCCGTCCCCAAGGGAGCCTTCATCATCGCGACGCCGCCCGGCGGCATGTCGATCCACATGCCCGCCGGCATGAAGTGGGTCGAGGAGAAGATCAAGGAGACCGGAGCGACGATCGTCGTCATGGACACCATCGCGTCGCTCACCGGCGCGACCCTCGACGTCAACAAGGCCGAGCAGGTCGTCCCCTTCATCGCCTGGATCAACGGCCTCCGCACCGCCCACGACCTCGTCATCCACGGCCTCCACCACACCCGCAAGGGCTCCAGCGACGCCAAGAAGTCCGACGGCACCAAGGCCGACGCCATGCTCGGGGCAGGGGCGTGGCGCGCCCTCTCCGAGTCCTGCCTGATGCTCGACGCACCCGACGGCGACACCTCCAAAGTGACCGTCCGCTCGATCAAGGCCAAGGACATCGACCACCCCATTCCGCCCATGACCGTGACCTTGGAGAGCCCCGGCGGTCGGTTCCGGGTGCTGGAGGAAGACGAGCAACCCGCCGAGCGCGAGAAGGCGGGGACCGGCAAGGGCGGACGCCCGAAGCGGTTCTCGGCCGAGTCCGTGCTCGCGCTGAAGGCGAAGTTCCCCTTCGGACTCGACTGGTCGGAAGCCACGATCTCCAAGGCGCTCGACATCGGTCACGCGACGTGGTTCGACAACCAGAAGTCCGTCCTCTCCGAACTCACCGCGGCAGGGTGCTCCTTCACCTCCGGCAAGGTCACATGGCCTGCCTAGTCGGAAACTGTCGGAAACCTGTCGGTTACTCGTCGGAAACTATGGGTATCCGACGTGTCGGAAACCCCCTCTCTCCCTACGGGAGAGAGAGAGGGGGTGTTTCCGACTCACGGCAGTCTGATACCCTCTACGGGAGGTTTCCGACTAGAGAAGTAGTCCCCCCGGCGACTCCCCTCGACCGACGGACGCCTGAGAGCCCTCCCGAGTCGGTAGCCCGACAGTACGTAAGCTTCCAGAGCTTTCCTGCGTCGGCAGCCAACCGAGCCCGGCAGAGAGGAAGGGGGGACCCATTGCGCGAGAGGCCACCCGTCATCGAGACCTCCCCCCCCCCCCCCCCCCCCCCCCCCCCCCCCGCCCCCCCCCCCGC
>Ga0137451_1000467_pt1 | contig 12210 bp, 8 predicted proteins | sample EasRivERMGT500_2_FD_102336 | JGI IMG/M metagenome (GOLD analysis project Ga0137451, IMG submission 102336) | Soil microbial communities from meander-bound floodplain in the East River, Colorado, USA - East River MetaG ERMGT500_2 | ecosystem: Environmental > Terrestrial > Soil > Floodplain ... | reverse complement strand
GACGCGGCCGCCGGAAGCCACTTCGACGACTGACGGCGTCGTCGTGCTGAGTTTGGCCTCCGCTGTCACATCCTCCTGCGCGCCGTTCGAAAAGCGGGCGGTGACCGTGAACTGCACGGTTGTCCCGGGCGGTATCCTGCCCGGCCCAGTGAACTGAATCCCGGTGACGACGCGCGACCCGGTCGGGCCGGTCGGGCCAGTGGGGCCGGTCGGCCCGGTGGGATTGGTGATCGTCACGATCGGCGGGTGTGACTTCGCGACGTCACTGCAACCAACGATCACAGTAGCCGCAGCACAGCATAGGAAAAGGAGCGGCTGACGCGATCCCATCACGAGAGTGCACCTCTGGTGCTGGAAACGTCGCCGGGCGCGAGATTGGACATTGTCCGAAGTGAGCCCCTTCGAGCGTTTCCTGGATCCGTTGGAGGTTGCCGTGCTTCGAAGTGTCTTCCGTCTCGGGCTCGCCGTTGCGAGCGCGCTGGTGCTTCTGGCCGCTTGCTCTGGACCGGAGTCCAGCAAACTGCCGGTCGTCGGACCGACGGCGCCGACGCCGGTTGGACCTCAGGAGCCCGCAACTTTTTTTGTTTCAGGAACGGTGTGGCTGCACGACGCGACTGGTGTTGCCCCAGCGCAGAGCGGCACGGTGTTCGGCTGGACTGAACGGCCCGCCATCAACCGCACGACCGGGCCGGTGGGCATCACCGCCGACGGACGTTACGGATTCGCCATCTTGAAGGACACGACACGCGTGAGTGTCTTTGGCGGGCCCGGGCACCAGCCGTGCGCCGCCGCGAAGGCCACCAGCGGCAACACGACCCTCGATGTGCATCGCGTCGTGGACAAGAACCAGCTCGGCGCGAATCTACCGGCCGCGCTGCTGGCGCAAACGCCGACGCTCTCTGGTGTGGTGTACGAAAGCACGCCGCAAGGCCGACAGCCGATTCCCAACGCGTGGGTCACCCTCGATGGCGAGGGCGGAATGGGCGTGATGGTGGCTGACACGCTGACCGATGCTCAAGGACGCTACGTTCTCTGCAGCGTTCCTCAAACACCCACCATGGCCATCGTCGTCGGGGCCCAGGGCTTCGACCTGGCAGAGATCTTCGGCTCTGCACTGGCCAACAAGACGACGCTCGACATCGAGATGCGGCGCCGATGACCCGCCGGATGCTCGTGATCATCGCGCTGGCGTCCGCAGGGTGTTCGGACAAGCCGACGGCACCGTCGCAGCCGGTCTTCGGACCAACCACGTCATCCAACGTGTCGGCGCTATCCATTACCGGGCCGAACGCCGTCGCACCTGGAACGCAGTTTCAATACCAGGCGATCGCGCGCTACGCGGACGGCGAGACGGAAGATGTCACGACGAAAGCCAGCTGGGCCTCTTCGAAGCCGCAGGTGCTGGAAGTCCATCCCAACGGCAATGCGCGTGGTGAGCAGCGAGGCGGCGCCAATCTTTCAGCCAAGTTCGGCGGCGTCGAGCACACCCTCGCCGTGCGCGTGCTCGAACCCGGGACCTTCGTCGTCAGCGGCACGATCGTACAGGCCGGCGACGGGCGACCGATCGCCGGCGCGACGGTCACAGTCGACAGCGGCATCGGTATGGGACGGACGACCACGACCGATGGACAGGGTACGTTCGAGTTCTATGGGCTGTCGGGGTCCGTGCAACTCACGATGTCGGCTTCGGGGTATCAGAGCCGAGGCGTGAACATCACGGTGACGCAAGACACGACAGCGCATGTGCTGTTGAACGGGATCGCTGGCGGGTTGAAGGATGCATTCAAGCTCTCGGTCATCGGCCCGGAGCGGCTCGCTGTCGGCGCCAGCGGGCAATATCGCGCGATGCTGCACTACCTGGACGGCAGCACAGAGGATGTCACGACGCGCGCGACATGGTCGGCCGAGAACGTCTTCGGTCCGCCGACGATGACCATCAGTCCGAACGGAATCGCGGCAGGGATCGCGGACGGACCGTGTTCAGTGCGCGCGATTCTGCAGCAATTCGAAGGCAGCAAGGTAGTGGCCGTGCTCCGCACAGGGACCTTCACCCTCGTCGGCGCAGTCTCCGGAAGTGACGGAGCATTTCTTCACATGGCGACCGTGACCGTCGAGAGCGGCATCGGCGCAGGCAAGGTCGCGCACAACACGGAATGGGATCTCGGGTTTGCCCTCTGGGGCGTTGCCGGGCCCGTGCGTTTGCGCGCGTCCTTTCCCGGCTACCAGGACAGCCTTGTGGATCTGAACGTGACCAGGGACATGGTGCACAGCTTCACCCTGACGCCGCTGTCCGTGTCGCGGCACGACTGAGAACAGCACGGTCGTAATCCCGAAGACATAAACGTAGGTCGGTTGGACCGTCTGCACCGTCTGACATCGGTTTTCCGGCCGGAGCGCGGCACGACTCTTGTATCTGCTGGGCCCGATGTCGTTCCATCCGGACGGCGCTCGCAGCGGTAGCGCGTGGAAATGGGTCGCCGTTGTGGCGGGCCTGATGCTCGTCTTCTCCATCGCGCTGGCCGTCGGACTCCGATGGGACGCTGGTAAGCGCCGGCAGCAGATCGACGAGTTGACGCGCGCAGAGCAAGGGCAAGCGCAGGCCGGCGATTACGCAGCCGCCTGGTCGAGCCTTGAACAGGCGATCAAAGCCGCCGAGCCCGGCGGCATGTTTGCCAGACTCACCCACCTCAAGATCGAAGCGCAGGCCGTGCGCACGGCCCAGGAAGATCTCGCGATGGCCTGGCTCAAAGATCTGCAGGTCGACGCTAACGAGAAGTACTCCCCGATGGTCGACAGGATCTCGCCAGTCATGATGCGCGGTGCGGCGTCATCCACGGGCACGCGCAAGGCGAACCTCCTCGCGCATGCGGGTTGGGCGATGTTCTTCAAGTCACTTGACGGCGCCGCGATTGGAGATCCGGCCACACAGTATCGGGCGGCACTGACGGAGGACGCGACGAATCCGTACGCCCACGCGTACCTGGGACACTGGATCGCGTGGAGCGGCGGGTCGCTCGACGACGCGATGAAGGAGTTCGACGCAGCGCTCGCCACAGACCGCGGCCGCCTGTTCGCCCGGCGCGTGCAGCGCGAGGCGTTGCGCAAGCGCTCGAAAGAGGCCGAACCCGCGCTGATCGCGGTGGTCACCGGCATGCGGAAGAACGGCGAGACGATTGAAGCATCGCTGCGCTCGGACGTCGATGCCGTCTACGACTCTGCGTGCGGCGTGCGCGAAAACACGGACGCCATGCGCAAGCTCATCGCAGTGGTGCCGGTCGGCGAGCAGGTCGTCACCTATCGCCGTCTCTTCTACAATCTCGCGGGACGAAGCCTCGACCCCGCCCGCGAGCTGCCGCGCGACGCGTGTCTCGGCACCCTGCTCGAGGCCGCCGGTCAGCATGAAGACGCCCTGCAGGTGTGGCGCCGGCTTCGGCGCGCCCTCGGGACGAGCGGCGGTTCGCTGACGCAACGTGCCGACGCGGCCAATCGGCGATTGCGCGGTAAGTAGTCCGAACTCACGAACACCACACCTTCCGCGCTGTAGCGATATGCTCTCGCGGAACACATGGGCATCGAGACCGATGGTCGTCCAGTGGCGCCAACACGGAGCCGGCGTCCGAGCGCGTCGGCGCTTGGCGCCGCCGTGCTCTTCGTGCTCGCCGCACGACCGGTTGTCCAGACTCTGACGCTCACCACGGTGGACGTCATCGTCGCCCTCTGGCTCCTCCTGTTTGTGTTCGGTTTCCTGCTGAGCATGATTGAAGCGGCCGCGTTCACTGCAGGTCCGAGTCCGGTTGACGCGCGGCAGGTGCTGGGCGCCATGGTCGGCTCTGGAGCCGTGGCTGCTGTGGCCGGGTTACTGATGAGAACGCCGACCGACGTCTCTCTGGTCGCGAACGTGCACGCGTGGATCGACCGTTACGGCGCCGCGAACCTGTTGTTCAGGCTGACCGGCACCGCGGTGGCTTTCATGGTGGCGTATTGCGTCATCGGGTCGGCCACATGGCCGTTCGTTCGACGGTTCTACACCGATCCCAGCTTCGGCCTTCGGCTGCAGGTTCCGCGCGGACCCGTCATCATCGCGTTGCAGCTCGCGCGCGGTGTGCTTGCCGCGCTGGCGCTCGTCCCGCTGCTCGCGTCCACGTCGGCGCATGGGCTCGACTGGTGGCGGCGTTTCGGACTGGTCCTGGCGGTGACATCCGGAGTGATCCCGCTCCTTCTCGCGTCAGGATGGCCGTCCGGCTGCGCGTCGTGCACGCGATCGAGATCGTCGTCTTCGCGCTCGTCTACGCCTTCGCGCTGTGGAAGATCCTCGGCGTCTGACATGAGCTCAGGCGATGGCTTCGCTGGCCGGGTCGCCGTCGTCACGGGTGGAGCGTCAGGCCTCGGCCGCGGCCTGTGCACTGAACTGAGCCGGCGCGGCGCGAAGGTCGTCATCGCGGACATCAACCTGACCGGCGCACAGGAACTCGCGCGCGCACTCTCCAGCTCCGCCGGCGAGGTCTGTGCGGAGCACGTCGACGTCACTGACCCGCGCAGCGTGGACGCATTGATCGAGCGCAGCGTCGAGCACTACGGCCGCATCGACTTCATGTTCAACAACGCGGGCATCGCCGTCGGCGGCGAGTTCCAGGATGTCTCTACGGACGCCGTGCGCCGCGTCGTCGAGATCAACCTGCTCGGCTCCGCGTACGGCACGCTCTCGGCGTACCGTCGGATGCGCGCGCAGGGGGCAGGCCAGATCGTGAACATCGCCTCGATGTACGCGCTGGTGCCGGGGCCGATGCAGTCGGCGTACGTCACGGCGAAACACGACCTCGGCGGCCTCACGCAATCGGTGATGGCCGAGGCCGAGGGCTCCGGAGTGTCGCTCACGTTGATCTGCCCCGGCTACATCGCCACCAACCTGTTCGCAGCAGGCACCTATGGCGGCAACCTGACCGCCGAACAGGTCCTTCAGCGCCTTCCCTTCAAGCTGATCGACGTTGCCACCGCCGTAGGGGCTCCACCGGTCTTCACCCGATACCGGAGACCGGATTTTTCCAGCGTGTAACGGGTGTGTCGGGACGTTTATCCTTTGACGCTCCCCACATGAAACTGCCGCCAGTAGTTCTCACGGTTATGTTGATCGGCGGCGCCTTTTTCGCACCGCAGGCAATCGCCGTCCACACTCCGCCAGGCCACACGCGCGCGCTCACGGATATTTTTCCTGGCGATCCCAAGGTCGATCCGTTCGTGCTGTCGGCTGACGAACGCCGCGCCTACTACACGAACCGTGACGGCGAAGCGTGGCTCTACGACCGGACGCATAAGACGAAAGAGCGTGTCGCGGCCGGACCGCTGTGGGACCTCAACCTCTCCCCCACCGGCGACGCGCTCGCGTACACCAGGAGTGGCGGGAATCGTGATCAGTTTGTGTGGGTGCTCACGTTGAACGCCACAACCGGACTGGCACTCGGCCCGGAGCGGCAGGTGAGTACATCTCAGGGCGACGTGCCTTCCATTTCTCCGGACGGGAAGTCGGTCGCATTCGCACGCGACGATCCCAATGGTGTCGGACAGAGCATCGTCGTCACGCCTATCGGCGGCGGCGCCGAACGCGCCGTCACGCCGACGATCCCCTCGAGCATCGCGCACATCCGCTGGACGCCCGACGGGAAGATGCTGCACCTCGGTGTGAACTCACCTGTCGCGTGCGTGCCTGAGCCGAGTTGCCTTCAGTTGTCGGAAGGTCTCCGGCATCCGCCCGCGACGATCCTCCGCGTATCGGTTGACGGCGGCGACACCGCGGTGGTCGCGAACACGCGGCGGTTGTCGCCGGGCCTGTCGCCCGACGGCACCACGTTGATGTACCTCGACACGGGCCCCTGGAGACGATGGGTCATCGCAAACGCGGACGGCTCGCAGCGCGCGACGATTGCGCTGCCACCCACCCAGACTCCCGCGGGATGGCTGCGAGGCTCGGAACTCATGATCGCGTCGAGCGGCATCGCCCGCACACTACGCTCGATGTCGCTGGCAGACGGACAGTCGCAGGTGGTGGTGGACGACGCCGAGTCGCTGGCCGAGCCATCGTGGTCGCCTGATAGCACGCTGATGATGGCTATCGTTCGAGGCGCTCCGCACGCCGAGCTGCGGCTCCTGAGCACGAACGGCGCGCCGCCGCGAACGCTCTCGCTGCCGGAGACGACGATCAGCGGCACGGCGTGGTCACCGGATCAGAAATGGATTGCGTACACCGGCAGCGAAGAGAACTCGCCGCTCCATGTCGCGATCGTCGACGTCGCGACCGGCCGCTCGCGTCCGCTGCTGGATCTCGCCAACGGCGCGTCGGCCTCGCTCCGCTGGCTGTCTGACTCACGAGGCCTCGTGCTGACGGAAGTCATCGGACGGCAGGACAAGCGGCGCACGGTATTCCGCAGGGTCGATCTCGACGGCAAGAGCACGGTGCTTCGCGAGTTTGCGCCCGGCTCGTCGCCCGCCGACGTGTTCGCCACGGATGAGACAACGATCGTGATGCAGAACGACCTGCTGGCGCCGCGCCCCGGCGATTCGCCGGCGGCGCTGTCGCTCGATGGACGCTGGCTGGCGGTGCGGCGCGCGACGTCTCTTTCAGAAGGCGCGCTGGCCGACGCGATCGAGATGGCGCGCGTGGACGGCTCTGCCCGCAAGTCGATTCCGCTGTCATTCGCGGCGGCGGAGAACGCCAGTCCGGTGATCCTCCCGGGCGCTGACCAGGTCATCGTCTTCGAAGGCAAGCGGACGGACACCGATCCGTCAGCGTATCTGGTCTCGGCGGGCACCGCGAGCTCAAGAAGGCTCTTCGCGTTCTCGTCACAGTACCGGCCGCCCGATCTCGCGATCTCACCCGACGGTCGCACGCTGCTGTATCTCGTCTGGGAGACGCTGGAGCCGCAGGTGCTGGTCAAGGATCTGTCGGCCGCCCGCGTCCGCTGAAGAGGAAGAGGCCACATGCGTTTCGCGACACTGCTCGCTGCGATCTCGATCGCGATTTCCATTGCGCCGCAAAAACCGCAGCCCGTGCCGACGTACACGCAGGTGCACGCGCTCAAGCCTCGCGAGGGCGTGTTCGCCTACGCCCGCATCTCGCCCGACGGGACAAAGCTCGTGTACGCCTCGAAACTGCCGGCGGGTCCGCGTTCACCACGCGGCTGGACGGAGACGCTCGTCGATTTGACGACGAAGCAGGTGCTGTTCAACGAGTCGGGCATCGACGCGTACTGGTCGAACGACGGCAGGAAGATCATCTATTTCGGCGACGACGGCGTCACGGTGCGAAATCTCGAGACCGGCACGAAGGTCGTGAGCGCGGAGGCCGGCGGACTCGGCGATTACTACAGCTGGGCGCGACGTGACGGCAGGGATCTGGTTCTGACGATCGAGAGCAACTACTACTACCTCGATCACGACAAGGCGGTGCTGCCTCCGACGAAGGTCTCGACGTGCGACGGGATTGGCACCGGCGAGCGGCCGCTCATTTCCAAAGACGGACGCCGGATCACGACGTTCGTCAAAGGCAACGTCGTCGTGCGCGGGCTCGACAACTGCAACGACATCGTCGACACCGGCATTCAGGGCGCGAAGGCCGACTTCTCCTGGGACGGCCGCTACATCGCGTTTCACGCGCTCAGGAGCAAGGGCGACGGATACGACATCAAGATCGTGGATGTGCAGCAGCGCACCGTGCGCACGCTGCCGGGACTTTCGGGATCTGCGCTCTTTCCGAGCTGGACCGAGGACGGCCGCCTCTGCTTCCGCTACGACGGCGCGGACTATCGCGGCTTCATGATGGCGAGCGGCGTGCTCGACGTGCAGGCCGAACCGCTGCCCTCAGCGCCGCAGTCACTGCCGGCACAGCGCACGTGGCACGACATTCTTCCCGACACGCCGGCGCCGCACGGCCAGCTGAGTCTCGTCATGATCTGGGCGCCGTGGAGCGCGCACAGCCGCGAGGCCTTCGGCGAGCTCGAGCAGGCGCGAGACTACCTGGCCGCGCGAATCCCCGGATTCTCGGTGATGGCCGCCGCTGATCCGAGCAGCGCGGAGGCCGACATCGTGCAGCAGCTCACCGACTTTCACGTCACGATTCCGCGCGTCAGGATCCCCGCGAAAGGCCTGCTGCTCACCGAAGCGCGCAATCAGATGCCGACGACGCTGCTGTTCAAGGACGGGGTGCTCGTCGATCGACGCCTAGGCGCCCAGTCGTTCGAGCGGCTGCGCGAGTGGATCGGCGGCGTGGCCGGCCTCCAATAGAGCAATAGAGAGCGCTACCTCTCTCGTCTCGCCCGTCCGCCTACCGTCCGCCGATCTTGCTCACGTCAATCGCCCACACGCCGCGGCCGTGCGTCCCGATGACGAGCATCCGGTCGCGCGGGTGCACGATGAAGTCCATGACGTTGACCGACGGCAGAACTTCAGAACTTCAAGTCGCCGGCGCTCCGGAGAACAGGCGCTCCGTGTCCTTACTGAACAGCACCCAGAGGGCGTAGATGCCGACGATGGTCCCGACCGGGATGTGGATGAGGTTGATGATCGCGACGACGATCGCGAAGATCCGCGCCCACGGCAGGCCCTTGAGGAGGCCGATGCCGGCGATCAGGCCCGGCAGCGACGTGACCACCAGAAAGACGACGAGCATCGTCCCCGTGAGACCGATGATCGGGAGCGCAATCGCCGCGCCCTCCGCGTCGGCCGTGGCGCCGACGATCCCGCTGGCGGTACCGAAGACGAGCGCCAGGAACAGGGCACTGAGAATGCCGATCGTGCTCAAGGCGATGTAGAGGACACCGACGACTTTGACGTGGGTGGTCATGGATGCTCCCGCTGAGATTATGGGGCGAAAACGCCCTCACCGCCCCCCGATCTTGCTCACATCAATCGCCCACACGCCGCGGCCGTGCGTCCCGATGACGAGCATCCGGTCGCGCGGGTGCACGATGAAGTCCATGACGTTGACCGACGGCAAACCCGGAACGGCGCCCGCGCATTCATCTCGGCTGACTACTTGATCTTCAGATCACTTCGCAGCGTTGCTCCCTCGCTGATCTTGATTCGGATCGCCGAGGGCTCGAGCGCGGCGAGGAACTCCGGATTCGCGCGGTCTTCCGGGCCGACTTCGGTGACCACCGCGAGAAAGTACTCGCCGGCCGGCAAGCCGACCACGCGGAAACGGCCGTCCGTCCCGGTCTGCGCGGCCGCCGGCATCCGTCGCGACACCGTGCTCCAGGACTCGCGCTCCACCGGAAATGCCAGGACGTAGTACGCGGCGGCGGCGCGGCCCTCGCCATCGGTCAGCGTGCCTTCCACGATCCCGATGCGATCACCAAAGCCGAGTGTGACATTCGTCACGTGCTGATTCGGCTGCACGTCAATCGGACGATCCCCCTGATCGCGTCCGTTGATCTGCACCGTGGTCAGCCACCATCCAGTGGTGCCGTCACCGCTGCGCATCCCCGGCCATGAGGCAGTCGCGATGTACCGATCCGGCGGCAGCCCGGACACTCGAAACGCGCCGTCGGCGTCGACCGTCGCGTTGTGCATCGCGGTCATGCTGCCGGCGCCCGTCAGCGCGGCCGCCATGGCAGCCGTCGCCGTGAACTGGAGCCGGACGCTCGAAAGATCTGCGGGCGGACTCATCGCCGTTCCGGTAAATGTCAGCCGGCCGGCGATCGTCGACGCGGGCGCCAACGTGAGGCCAAGGCCGCTGAGATCCTGTCCTGAAATCACGATGTCTGATTGGCCCCAGAGATCGAGGACCGCTTGCGGAAGCGCCGACAGCCGGGTCGACCCACCCGGCGCGGCGCCGGCCGGCGGTGGTGTCGCCGCCGGCGCGGAGGAGGCGCGCGCGGAGAGCCGGTAGTCGCCCGGCGGCACGCTCTGAAACACGAATCGCCCCGACGCATCCGTGCGCGTCGATCGGCCCGCTCCCTCGACGCTCACTTGCGGCACGCGATCGGCGAGCGTGATCGTCGCGCCAACGGCTGGTGCGCCATCGGGACGCGTCACGACGCCATCCACCCGCGCGACCGTGACGTAACTGACGCGCACTTCCATCCCTTCCCGCACTTCGCCAGGGCCAACGACGATCGGGACCGCGGCCGAGGGGTCCGTGGTGCCCGGGTAATAGACGGTGGCGTATCCCGCGATCGGGCCCGGCGCCGGCGGCTGACCCGACTGCGCGGCCGGCTGCATCGCCCACCGTACTTCGTCGGAGGTCGTGAGGCGCGCACCCGTGGGAACCGACGGATTCACGGCGATGTAATACGTCCCCGGCGGCAGCCCGAAGAGCCGGAACTCGCCGCGGTCGTCGACGCCTCGCTCGAACGATCCAATGAGCTGCTCGGGCATGCGGCCCAGCATCATCTTGTCGCCCACGAGGCGCTGCTGAAGGAGCCACGGGAATTGCCGCGCCATCGGCTGTCCGGCGGCATCGACGATGCGTCCGGCGATGACGCCACCCATGACGATCGGAATCTCGACGTTGACGCGGGCACCGTCGGCCACAGCCACACGTGCGCCCGGCGGGTGGCCGGAACGCGGCGATCCGTAATACGCCGTGACCCATCCGACCTTCGACGCCGTCAGACCGTACCGGCCTGCCGGCAGTTGTCCAAAGGCAAACCGCCCTTCATCGTCCGACACGGTCTGACGTTTGGAGCGGCCGTCGCCGGCATCGAGCGTCACGAGCACGCGCGCGGCGGGTGGCCGGCCCGGGCCATCACTACGCACGACACGGCCGGCGAGAACAGCGGTGCCGGCTGAGCGTTGGGAAGCGGACAAGCCACCGGCGAGCACGAGCACGCAGGCGATCACGCGCACGAGTCGAGGCACGATGGTCATCTCGATCTGCTCACAGTCAGCCCCTGCGTCTTCGACTCACCGGCCCCGAGCGAGACGCGGACGCCCTGCGGCGCGATTCCCTTCAGGAAATCGGGCTCGAGTGAGGCGGTGATCTCCGCCGGCACCGCCACGACGATGTAGTCGCCGGGCAGCGGGACGCGAATCGCATACGACCCGGATGCCGACACCTGGGCCGTTCCGGTGCGACGCGATGACATGCCGCTCGCAATCCATCCGGCGAAGTCCGCCGGAAAGACGAGGACGGTCGATTCAGGACTGCCGGCGGAATCCGCAGGCCGGACGCTGCCGCTCAGCACCATCGGTTTGTCCGTCATGGTCACGACCACCTCATCCACATCAGTTGTACCCAGCGCGAACGATTGGCCGGCTGCGTCGATCCCGCCAAGGCGGATCGATGCGACCGACCAGGCGGCAGACGGTGTCGTGACGTCGACGTGGTACCGGCCCGGTGGGTGACCCAGCAATTGAAACGCGCCGGCGGCGTCAAGTCGAGGCCCGGTGTCAGGCTGAATGCTGGAGGTCGGCAGCGCCCCGGTGAGCGGCTTGAGGACGACCGCGGTGCGCTGGATCTCGGCAGTGGTGGGTGGTGTCGCGCCTTCAAAGACCACCTTCCCTGAAAGGCGCGCGCCTCGTTGGAGGGTCACCGCGACATTGGAGACATTCGCCGAGCCGACGGTGATCGGCACGTCGGCGAACAGCGACGGCGATGGCGTCGCAGGCGGCGGAATCATCTCGACCCGGTCGGAACCTGGCGGAGCGCCCGGTGGCGCCGGCGTAAACGCATACGTCGGTCCTGTCTGTGCGACGCGGTACGCGCGGATGACGTACGCGCCCGGCGCGACGCCCAGGAACGTAAAGTTCCCCGATCGGTCGGTGGTGGAGTAGGCCGCGGGCGCGTCGAACACGGGATCGCTCGTTGAGTCGGGCATGAGCCGGATGCCGTGATTGGCGGCTGGCCCTTCCGGTCCCATCAACACGCCGGACACGCGGACCGCCTCGAGCAGCGGCAACGTCAGATCGATGCCGGTCCGATCGTCACCGGCCGACAGCGTCAGCACCGTTGCTTCCGAAGCCGATCTCGCACTCGGGTAGAAAACGGTTGGATGAATCAGGAGCGTGCCGCCCGGTCCGGGGAGCGGCGGCCGCTCGCCGCCAGAGACCCAGACCTGCCATTCGTCGATCACGATACCGGACGTCGACAATCGCAGCGCGCCGGAGCGAGGCCATTCGCGCGTGATCGCACCGGCGGTGCCCGCGGTGACCGCCGCTTGAAACGCGTCAACGGTCGAGACGGCCGCGGAACTGAAATTGTTGAACACATTGACGACG
>Ga0137451_1000466_pt1 | contig 12213 bp, 8 predicted proteins | sample EasRivERMGT500_2_FD_102336 | JGI IMG/M metagenome (GOLD analysis project Ga0137451, IMG submission 102336) | Soil microbial communities from meander-bound floodplain in the East River, Colorado, USA - East River MetaG ERMGT500_2 | ecosystem: Environmental > Terrestrial > Soil > Floodplain ... | reverse complement strand
GTGGTCATTCAAGGAATGCGCCTGAGCATCAAGGGGCTTGCCGTTCACGACCGGAAAGCTCGCGCCCTCCACGTGAGTGATGAAAAAGCCTTGCGGGCGACGCGTGATGACTGCCACCTGAACACCCGGTTTTCCAAGTGTCGTAAGCGGCTTGGTCAGATCGAAATCCTGGCCGGCATTGGGACCCGACAGAACCTGGATGGCAGCCGCCTTTTGTGGCGTGGCGGCCGACGGTCTGGATGCCGGACCCTGCGCGGCTGTCCCCTGAATTGCCGCCGTGTCTCCGAAGTTCTTCGCGCTTGACGCGGCAGCGGCTGGCGCGGCGGGGATCGCCTGGGCAACTCCTGCGGTGACCCCTTTCGACGCGCCCGGGCGAAGGATCATCGTCTTTTCGAAGTCGGCTACCTGCGCCTGGCCGGCCGAAGCCTCGGTCACGTACTTAAGCTTATATTTGCCGAGCTCGATTATGTCGTTGTTTTGCAGGAAGTGCTTCTTGATCGGCTGACCGTTGACCACCGTGCCGTTCGTGCTGCCGAGGTCCTCGAGAAACGAGTCCTCCAGGATCGTGACGATGACGGCATGTTCCCCGCTCACGGCCAGATTGTCGATCTGGATGTCGTTGTGTGGTTTGCGGCCGATCGTGGTACGTTCCTTGGTCAAGTTGATTTCCTTGAGAACCAAGCCGTCCATACTGAGTATCAGCTTCGCCATAGCAGTATCCCTCTGCTCAAACTATCTAAACCAGGTCATCATCTTGCGTATCATGCCGCGCGGCGCAGCGTAGCCCCGCAGCACGCGGACCAGTATCACCGAAACATTGTCCCGGCCGCCGTTGTCATTGGCTGTTTGCACCAGGTGCTGGGCACACAGTTTCAAGTTTGAGCTGAGCGTCTGCAGCGCCAGCCCGATCTCATCGTCGCTCACCATATCACAAAGGCCGTCGGAACAGAGCAGATAGATGTCTCCGGTCTGCGTGCCGTAATCGTGAATCTCCGCTTCCACTGTCGGGTCGATGCCGAGCGCGCGCGTGACCAAATTCTTGTTCTGCGACTGCCTGGCCTGCTGGGGAGTTATCACGCCGCTGTCGATCTGCTCCTGCAGGAGCGAATGGTCCCGGGTCACCTGCGCAAACTCATCGCCGCGCAGTCGGTAGAGACGCGAATCCCCGATGTGCGCGACGGTCAGCTTGTTGTCGTAGAACAGGGCGACGACCAGGGTCGTCCCCATCCCGGCGTACTGGGGCTGGCTCTGTGCGGCCTGGAAAATCGACGTGTTGGCCTTGGCGATCTGATCGCGCAGTAACTGGTGCGCAACTTCCTCACCGCTGCGTTCATCGTTTCCGTACGGCCCCTGCTTCTCCAATAACTGCTGAAGCTCGGTGATGATCACCGTTGTGGCCATGCCGCTGGCTACCTCGCCCGCGTTGTAGCCGCCCATGCCGTCAGCCAGCACGACCAGGCCCTTGTCCGCGTCCGATGCGATCGAGTCCTCGTTATGGGACCTGACCATTCCGGGATCGGTGCAACTCGCAATCTCCAGCGCCCCCGACAAAGTCATGATTCTCAGCGTGCCTCAGAGGCTGATATCGACGCCGGCGCGGGTCGCGCCGGGAACAGTTGCGCCAAAGATGGTGCGCAAGGCGGCCGCGAACTCTTCCCCCGTCTGATAGCGCTCGCCCACCTCCTTGGACATCGCCGTTTCCAGGAAAGCGACGAACGCCGGCGGCAGAGACGGGTTGTACTTCAGGATGTCCGGTGCATGCTCGTTGGCAATCTTGTACATGAGCTGCGCCATCGATTCGCCCTCGAATGGCAGCTTCCCGCAGGCGAGCTGGTATAGACCGACCGCGAGCGAAAAGAGGTCGCTGCGCCCGTCGACTTTCTTGCCCTGGAGCTGCTCCGGCGACATGTAGGAAGGGGTGCCGAGCACCATTCCGGTCTTGGTCTTGGACGAGTCGGTGATCCGGGCGATGCCGAAATCGGTCACCTTCACGACGTCGTTTTCCGGCTCGTACATGATGTTCGCGGGCTTCACGTCCCGATGGACGACATTTTGTTTGTGCGCGTAGCCGAGTGCATCGGCCACGCGCGCCGCGATCGACGCGACCTTCTCGATCGGCAGGATGTTGCCCTGCTTGGTATACGGCACGAGGTCCTTGCCCTTCAGGAGTTCCATGGCGATATAGCACAGATCGTGTTCCTCGCCCGCGTCGAAAATGGTCACAATGTTGGTATGGCTCAAACGACCCGCAGTTTCGGCCTCGCGGAAAAAGCGCTCCTTGACCTCTGCGAGCTCGTCCGCCTCGAACTCCTGAGAGAGTGCCATCGTCTTGATCGCCACAACGCGCCCGATTTTCGGGTCCTTGCCCAGATACACAACGCCCATCGCGCCCTTGCCAAGCTCTTTCTCCACCTGATAGCGCCCCAGCATGGGCTTCTCGGCTCCCCCGCCGAGCGCCAGGGTGCCACCGGGGTGCCCCTGCGTTCCGCCGAGGATGACCGTCTCCGACATCTGCCTGGCGCGAGATAGTCTCGCCTCGAGGTCGCGAAACTTCGGGTTGTATTCGGCCATGTAGCGGAACGCCGCTTCGGCCTTGTTGAACTGGCGCTTGCGCTCGAAGTCGAGCGCAAGGTTGTAAAGGTTGTCCATGACGGTGTCGTCCAGTGGCACCTTGCGGAAGTAGTCGAAAGCCATGTCGAGTTGGCCCTGCCCCTGGAAGGCGAGTCCGAGCATGCGCGCATTGGCGGCCGACTGGGCATCGGACACTTCCTTGCCGCGCTCGGTGACCACGAAGCGCTTGGTGACGAGCAATACGTGGCCGACAACCAGCAGAGCGAGCGGCTGCATGAACTGCAGCCACATGCCCTGCCCGGTCATGAGGACGAAGTGGGCGACGAGCAGAAGCGCTCCAACACCGGCGGTCACGCCAGCCCCTACGCCCGCGGACAGCCGAGGCAGGAGCGCGATCAAGTAGGCGGCAATCACGAGGTATACCAAAGCCTCGACGGTCCGGCCCCAGGTTGGCGCGACGAAAAAGTGGCCCTGCAGGATCGAGGACACCGTGTGCGCCTGCAGCGCGACGGCCGGCATTGCCGGGTTCACCGGCGTCACGAATATGCTGCCGACACCGGCGGCCGTCGGACCGATCAGCACGATCTTGTCGCGGTATTTCTCCGCCGGGATCTTTCCGCTCGCCACGTCGTAGAACGAGTCTTCCTGAATCGCCGGTCTGCCGTCGCGATCCTTGTAGAAATAAGTCAACATCTGCATGGACGAATCGGCGCTCACTCTGAAGTTGCCGATCTGCAGCGCTTCGCCCGGACGGATTTTGATGTCCTTCGCGGTCAGGTTGAGGCTCTTTGCGACGAGCATCACAGCGAGCGACGGGTAATATTCCTCATAGTGCGTGACGGCAAGCGCTTCGGTGCGGATTGCACCGTCCACGTCCGGCACTGCGTTCAGATGCCCCACCGCGGCGGCTGCGGCGCCCAAACTGTCCACGATCGGTACCTCGACAGCGCTGGTAAGGAGCGGCAGATCATCGCTCCCGCCCTGGATTGAGAGTGCGTTCTTGCGGACAAATTCGGGAAGAGGCTTGTCGGGCTTGCCGCGCGGCTCGCCGAAAGCGAAGAGCAGCGGCAGCACCACGTTGCCTGCCTTGGTGAAGCTCTCGGCAAGCTTCCTGTCGGTGTTGAGAGCGGTCTCGGCTTCCTGGAGCGTTGCGCCGATCTGCATCAAGTCGGGCGAGGCTCCTCGGGGTGGTGCGTTCGCGTCGGGCAGCCTACGGTAGGTCTCGAGCAGCCTATTCACATAGACCAGGCCCGGATCGAGCTGCGGCTCGGAGAAGAACACCGTGTAGCCGATGACCTTGGCATTCGCGTTCGCGAGCCGCTCAACCATCTTGGCGTGGATCTCGCGCGACCACGGCCAGCGCCCGATATTGTCAATGCTCTGCTTGTCGATCGCGATCACCGAAACCTTGTCGGATGGCGACCGAGATGAAGCTCGAACGCCCCAATCGTAGGCCGAACGCTCCAGACCCTGGATCAGCTGAGATCCGCCGGCAAACAAGAGTGCGAGCGAAACCGCCAGACCGAGAAACCAGTCCTTGCTCCAGAAGCCCGCCTTGGTCATCGCCTCTCCGGTCTGTTTTTATTGTTGTTGAGCGAGGGTTGCGTCCCCGTGAATCGGTCTCGCATTTTACCGCTAACCTATTCGGAAAATCGGCCACGCGGAACCCTCGTCGGCGCTCAGGCCGAGCGCCGACGAGGGGCTACTCGAAATCTTCGGCCTTGTCGGAACTGCTTGCTCACGCATCGCTCGGAAGTCCACAAGTTATTGAATAAACAACCGTCTAGGTGACATTTTTACCGTGAATGATCGAGGCAGTCAAATTACGCGAAACGGCCTCAAACTCCACCCGAGTGGCTGCCCTCGCCACTCCACGCCGCCAGGGCGCACATCTCGCGGAGGCGCTGCAGAAAGAAACGCGCGGCGTTGCGCCGCGTGATGAGGAAGCGTGCAGCTCGGGAGTCAGTTCCCGAGCACGGTGCCCGGCGCCAAGGCGTTCTGACTTACGAAGTCGGCAGCCGACAGCTTTTTCCCGTCTTCGTGTTTCGCCTTGAGGACCTCGATCCTTCCTCCCTGCGCAGTCACAAAAAAACTCGCGGTACCGATTTCCGAAATCTCGCCGACCTTCCCCTTTACGGCGCCGAAAGTACGGAAAGCGTGCTTGCGGGCATCGAAGATCTGCAGTTTCTTTCCGTTCAACGTTGTCCACGCGCCCGGAGCGGGATTGCAGCCGCGAATGAGGTTGTAGATGAAATCGACGTGGGTCGCCCAATTGAGCTTCGCCTCGGCGGCGCGGCACCAGCCCTCATAGCTTGCGAGCGCTTCGTCCTGTACGGTCTCCCGGTGCTTGCCAGCGATCACCAGATCGGCCACCTCGAGCATCGCCCCGACCCCCATCGGGAAAAGTCGGTCGAAATATACGCTGGCGAGCGTGTCGTCGGGGGTGATCGGCGTCTCCTTCTGCAGGATCACGGGTCCTTCGTCCAGGCCGTCGGTCGGCCGAAAGATCGAGAGTCCGGTCTTGGCGTCACCCCGTATGATCGGCCAGTTGATCGAGCTCGGGCCGCGATACTTGGGCAGCAGGGACGGGTGATACTGGATCGTGCCCTTCTTCGGAATTCTCACGAATTCCTGGGGCGCGAACTGCAGGACGAACGCCATGATGCCGAGGTCCGCGTTCAGGGCACGCATCGCATCCAGCGCTTCCTTGTTGCGCAGGGACGGGAACTGGAAGATCTTGAGACCCTTCTCCAGCGCCGCAGCCTTCAGCGGATCGGCCTTCGCGCCTTCCTTCTCGGGCGCGCAGAAGACGCCCGCGACCTCGTCACCGCGCGCGAGGAAGGCCTCGAGAACCGCTTTACCGAAGTCCTGTTGCCCGACGATCGCGATCTTCATCACGCGGCTTTCTTCGGGGGTGCCGAGAACGCCCCGGCGCCCCTGAGGGACGTGATCCGCGCCTGGTCGTAGCCGAGAACCTCCTTCAGGACCTCGTCGGTGTGCTCACCGAGCGTCGGACTGCGCTTGATCATTGCCGGCGACGCCGAAAGCTTGATCGGCATACCGACGTTGTACCACTTGCCGCGCTGCGGGTGGTCCAGCTCGACCCACATGTCGCGTCCCCTCACGTGCTCGTCGTTGGCGAGGTCCTCCGTGCCCATGATGGGGCCGCACGGAACATCGAGCGGATTCAAGATCGCCATGAACTCGCGCTTGGTGTAATTCACCGCGAATTTCGTTATCAGCGCCCACATGTCGTTCTGATTCTTGCGGCGGTCGGCGATCTTCGCGAAGCGGGGGTCAGCCGCGAGGTCTGGCGTTCCCAGATCGGGTCCGATGCGCTTGGCCAGCCCCTCCCAGACCGCCTCTTGAACGACGACGTAGAGCCAGTCGTTGGAGCCGTGCGGCTTGCAGTGGATCGCGTTTCCGAGCTGGCCACCGCCGGAATCGTTGCCTGCGCGCGGCACGTCACCCATGCCCTGGTGCGTCGGCACCGAGTACTCGCCGAGCAACTGGCGTGTCAGACGCTGGTGGTCGCGGAACTTGACGCGGCACAGGTTCATCACTCCGTCCATCATCGCCACCTCTACGTATTGCCCCTTCCCGGTACGGTCGCGCTGGTGCAGTGCGGCGAGCAGACCGATCGCAAGATGCAATCCGGTGCCCGTGTCTCCGATCTGGGCACCGGTCACAAACGGCGGACCTTCCGGAACTCCGGTAGTGCTCATCGCCCCGCCCATCGCTTGCGCGACGTTCTCATACGCCTTGAAATCGGCATACGGCCCGCTCGAGCCAAAACCCTTGATCGAGCCCATCACGATCTTCGGGTTGAGTTCGTGGATCTTCTCCCAGGTGAAGCCGAGCCGGTCGAGCACGCCGGGGCCGAAGTTTTCCATGATGATGTCGCACTTCTTCAGCAGGTCGATGAACACCGTCTTGCCCTCGGCGGTCTTCATGTTGACCGTAATCGACCGCTTGTTGCAGTTGAGCATGGTGAAATACAGGCTGTCGGCATTCGGCACGTCGCGCAACTGTCCCCGCGTGGCGTCACCCGCGGGATTCTCGAACTTGATGACGTCGGCGCCCATCCAGGCGAGCAGCTGCGAGCAGGTCGGCCCCGCCTGCACGTGCGACATGTCGAGGATGCGGACTCCCTTTAAAGCTTCCATTCCGATCTCCAAGAATTCTGCGGCAGATGAAAGGCGACCTGCCCTCGCTCAACTGTTCGACTTATTTCTTTTTTTCGCTTTTCGGATTCAGGCTCGTGATGCGACCGCTTTCGGTGCCGGCGGTTTCATCGATCACGGCATTGATGAGCGTGGGCTTGCGCGAGCGGATGGCTTCTTCCATTGCCTTGCGCAACTCGGCCGGGGTCGTGGCGTGCGCGCCCACGCCACCGAAGGCCTCCATCAGCTTGTCATAGCGCGCGCCCTTGACGAACACGGTGGGTGCCACATCGGGGCCGCCGGTCGGATTGACGTCGGTGCCGCGGTAGACGCCGTTGTTGTTGAAGACCACCACGCAGACCGGCAGGTTGTAGCGGCAAATGGTCTCGACTTCCATGCCGGAGAAACCAAAGGCGCTGTCGCCCTCGATCGCAATCACCGGCTGGCCGCTGACCACGGCGGCCGCGACTGAAAAACCCATGCCGATGCCCATGATGCCCCAGGTACCCACGTCCAGGCGCTTGCGCGGCTGGTACATGTCGACGATGCTGCGGGTGAAGTCGAGCGCGTTGGCGCCTTCGTTGACCAGGAAGGCGTCCGGGTTGGCCTTGACGATGTCGCGCACCACGTTCAGCGCGCTGTGAAAATTCATCGGCGTCGGATTCTTCGCCAGAGTCTCGGCCATCTTGGCGAGGTTCTTCATCTTGCGCTCGGCGATGGCGCCCAGCCAGTCAGCCGGCGGCTTGGCCCAGTTGGAGCCGATGCCGGGGAGCAGGACGGACACGCAGGAGCCGATGTCACCGACCAGCGGCGCATCGATGCGCACGTTGCTGTCCATCTCGGTGGCGGCAATATCGATCTGGATAAACTTCTGGCCGCCCCAGTCCTTGGCGTCCTTTCCGCCCCAGGTCTTGCCCTTGGCATGAGAGAGCAGCCAGTTCAGGCGGGCGCCGACCAACATCACCACGTCAGCCTCGGCCAGCACGTAGGAGCGGGCGGCGGAAGCGCACTGCTCGTGCGTGTCGGGCAACAGGCCCTTGGCCATGGCCATGGGCAGATAGGGGATGCCGGTGCGCTCGATGAGGGCGCGGATATCCGCGTCGGCCTGGGCGTAGGCGGCACCCTTGCCCAGCACGATCAGCGGGCGCTTCGCGCTCTTGAGCAATTCGAGGGCGCGCTGCACGGCGTCCTTGGCCGGGATCTGGCGCGGCGCCGGATCGACCACCTTAATCAGCGATCTCCGACCGGCTTCCGCGTCCATGGTCTGGCCGAACAGCTTGGCCGGCAGGTCGAGGTAGACGCCGCCCGGGCGGCCGGAGACGGCGGCGCGGATGGCGCGCGCGATGCCGACGCCGATGTCCTCGGCGTGCAACACGCGGAAGGCGGCCTTGCACAGCGGCTTGGCGATGGCCAGCTGGTCCATCTCCTCGTAGTCGCCCTGCTGCAAGTCGACGATCTCGCGCTCGCTGGAGCCGCTGATGAGGATCATCGGGAAGCAGTTGGTAGTGGCGTTGGCCAGCGCGGTCAGGCCGTTGAGGAAGCCGGGGGCGGACACCGTCAGGCAGATGCCGGGCTTTTGCGTCATGAAGCCGGCGATGGCGGCGGCGTTGCCGGCGTTCTGCTCGTGGCGGAACGAAATCACGCGCATGCCTGCGGCCTGTGCCTTGCGGGTGAGGTCGGTGATCGGGATACCGGGCAGACCGAAGATCGTGTCGATGCCGTTGAGTTTGAGGGCATCGATGACCAGGTGAAAGCCGTCGGTCACTTCTTGTACGGCGCCCGATTGTGCGACTTGCAATTCAACGGTTCCCATACCGCCTCCTTACGCTATAGAGAGACTCCCGCGTTTGCGACGGGATGCGGGTCCCGAGACGTCCAAAAAAATCAGGTCTCGAAGTCTAGGAGCCTGGCCGTCAGTCAACCTTGACTGCGGTCAATAAATCCCGCTTAATCGACCGCGACTCACTCCCAGCAATGTACCCGTGTCGGCGATCAGCAACCACCCCCAGCACAACACGATTCGCCTTCAGCTCAAGCAAAACCTGATTCTGCGCGAGATGCCGGCGTCCGCATGGAGCGATCTGGAGCCGCAACTTGACATCGCGGAGTGCCGAAAAGGCGAGCCGCTGGTGCGCCAGGGCGGGACCAGCATGGAGCAGTTCTTCATCCTCGAGGGGATTCTCAAGCGCGTCGTCAGCAACCCCCAGGGGAAGGAAATGATCTTGCGCTTCGCGGCCGAAACCGACATGGACACTTCCTATGCAGCTTGGCGGCTGAAGACCCCCATGCCCTACAGCATTGCCGCGGTGACCAAGGCCAGCGTGGCGCGCCTGTCCATGCCCCACTGGGTCGAATTCCTCGAACGGCACGCCGAAGTCAAGTTGCGCTTCGAGTACGAGGTCATGCGGCTGATGTCGGAGGTGATGGCGCATACCATCACGCTTCATCTGCTCGATGCCCCCGGGCGCCTCGCGCGTTTCATGCGCAAGCATCAGGACCTGATCGGCCGCATACCCAAAAAAGAGCTGGCTTCCTACCTCAACCTCACCCCGGAGACGCTGTCCCGCCTCAAGCAACGGGTCGAAAACCCGTCCGAGCCGGATCGGCACTAGCGTTTCCCTGCAACGGCACGCCAACCCGCGCTGATGAGCGGCCAGAAGAGCAGCACCAGCGCGAGGCCGGTCAAGCTGCCCACCAGTGCGTTCGAGAAAAACACGAGCAGGTCGCCCTGCGAGCCCTTTATCGCGTTGCGGAAATTTTCCTCTGCGCGATCGCCGAGGACCAATGCCAACACGAGCGGCGCGAGCGGGTAACGCAGCTTCTTGAACGCGTAGCCGATCACCCCGAACACGACCATGAGATAGACGTCGAACATCGAGTTGTGCACGGTGAAGGCGCCGATGGCGCAGATCACGATGATGACAGGCGCGATGATCGAAAACGGGATGCGCAGGATCGACGCGAGCAGCGGCACGCAGGTAAGCACGACGATCAATCCGACGATGTTGCCCAGATACATGCTGGCGATCAGACCCCACACGAACTCCGGCTTTTCGACGAACAACAGCGGCCCGGGCTGCAGACCCCAGATCAAGAGCCCGCCGAGCAGGACCGCGGCGGTCGGCGATCCCGGAACCCCGAGCGTGATCATGGGCAAGAGCGCGGAGGTGCCGGCGGCGTGGGCGGCGGTTTCCGGCGCCACCACGCCCTCGATCTTGCCGTTGCCGAAGTCCTTGCCATCCTTGGAGAAGCGCCGCGCCAGGCCGTAGCTCATGAAGGAGGCGGGGGTTGCGCCGCCCGGCACGATCCCCATGAAGCACCCTACCGCGGCGCTGCGCAAGGAAGTGGCCCAGTAGCGCGGCAGTTCCTTCCAGGTTTCCAGGACAACCTTGGCGTTCATTCGGGCCTTTGCCCCCTTGAACGCCAGGCCCTCCTCAAGCGTTTCGAGGATCTCGCCGATACCGAACAGACCGATGACGGCGATCAGGAAATCGAACCCCTTCAGGAGCACGGTCGTTCCGAACGTGAGCCGCAGAGTTCCGGTAACGCTGTCCAGGCCGACCGCAGCGAGTGCGAACCCGATCATCATGGAAGCAACGGTCTTCGCGGCGTTGCCCCCGGCCATGCCGACAAAGGCGCAGAAAGTGAGCAGATACACCGAAAAGAACTCCGGCGGGCCGAAGCGCAGGGCAAAACCCGCCACAACGGGGGAAAGGAACGTGATCATGATCACCGCGATCAGCGCGCCGACGAACGACGAGGTGAACGCAGCGGTGAGCGCATTGCCCGCGCGCCCCTGTTGCGCCATGGGATGACCGTCGAAGGTGGTCGCCACCGACCAGGGCTCGCCGGGGATGTTGAACAGGATCGAAGTAATCGCGCCGCCGAACAGCGCGCCCCAGTAGATGCACGAGAGCAGGATGATCGCGGAGGTGGTGCCGCCTGGCTGCTGCGCCATCGAGAAGGTGAGGGGCAGGAGGATGGCGACGCCGTTTGCCCCGCCCAGACCCGGAAGCACCCCGATGATGATGCCCAGGGTCACGCCCACGAACATCAGCAGCAGGTTGAACGGCGACAGCGCGACGTTGAATCCCTGCAGCAGTGCGTTGACCTCTTCCACGTGGCCCCTTTTTGCGGCGCGAGCGGCGGCTTAACCGGCCTGCCGCACGCTCAATTCAAGCCCAGCGCCGCTTCCAGAGGACCCTTGGGCAGCGGCACCAGGAACCACACCTCGAAGATGAGGAAGAACACCACGCTGACGCCTGCTGCCACGGGCACGATCTTGATCCAAGGGTACCTGCCCAGCGCCCACATGAAGTACGCGATATAGAGCGTCGATGCGACGTAGAACCCCAGATATTTGATCAGAGCGACATACACCACCGTCGGCACGAGGACGGTCAGAATCTTCTTAAGCGACTCGCGGGATACGAAGGACTTAGCCGCGAGCGCCGGGTTTCGCAGGGCGCGCACGAGAATGGTCACGCTGGCGACGCAGATCGACAGACCGACGTAGAACGGGAAATAACCCGGTTGCGGCCCGTCCTCCCCCCATCTCGCGCCGATGCGGATGCTATCGAACACGACCACGGCGCCGAAGAGGAACACCAAGGCGGCAACGCCGATTTCCACCGCCTTGACCGATGCCGCCGAACGCTCCCCCTCCACGCCCCTCCTCCTCTCGATCCGCCCAGCCGAGAATTCCAGATCGCGCCGTGCGGAGAATATCTCCGCGCGGCGCAAGACCTCACCGGGCGAGAAATCCCGCGTCCTTCATCAGAAGGATGTGCCGCGCTTCCTCGCGCGCCACCCAGGCTTCGTACTCCTTTCCCGCCAACGTGGTCTGGTTGAACGCCCCCTGCTCCAGAAAACCCTTCCACTCGGGGGTCTCGCGCACCTTCTTCAGCAGGTCCACATAGTACTGAACCTGATCGGCCGTCACACCGCCCGGCATGAAAATGCCGCGCAGCATCATGTACTCGACCTCAAGACCGGTTTCCTTGCAGGTGGGAATGTCGCTCCACGCCATCGTCTTGGTGATCTTGGTCTTGTAAGGCATGCGTTTGGCTTCGAACACGCACAGCGGCCGCAGGTTCCCGGCGCGCCATTGCGACACCGCCTCGATCGGGTTGTTGACGGTCGAATCGACGTGCTTGCCCACCAGCTGCACCGCCACCTCGCCGCCGCCGCGATAGGAAATGTAGGTGAACTTGGCGCCGGTCTGTTTCTCCAGGGCCACCGTGATGATCTGGTCCTCCTGCTTGGAGCCGGTACCGCCCATCTTGAACTTGCCCCCGGCGGCCTTCGCGGCGGCCACATATTCCTTGGGCGTCTTGTAGGGCGTGGCGGCGTTGACCCAAAGGACGAAGTTGTCGAGGGCCATCATCTGCACCGGCGTCAGGTCGCGCCAGTTGAACGGCGTGTGCGTCGCAAGCGGCGTGGTGAAGAGATTCGACAGCGTGATGATGATCTTGTGCGG
>Ga0137451_1000465_pt1 | contig 12244 bp, 10 predicted proteins | sample EasRivERMGT500_2_FD_102336 | JGI IMG/M metagenome (GOLD analysis project Ga0137451, IMG submission 102336) | Soil microbial communities from meander-bound floodplain in the East River, Colorado, USA - East River MetaG ERMGT500_2 | ecosystem: Environmental > Terrestrial > Soil > Floodplain ... | reverse complement strand
GTAGTTCTTGACGCTGTCGGCGCGCCGCTCCGAGAGCTTCTGGTTGTATTGCTGGCTGCCGATCCGGTCGGCGTGTCCCTCGATCACCACGTTCTCGACCCGGGCACAGGTCGCGAGCTTTGCAATCACGTCACGGTCAAGACGCGCCGTGGCCGCCGGCGTGAGCGCCGACCTGTCGAACGCAAAGACTTCCTCTTTCTGAAAGGTCACCGTCGCGTCGCATCGTCTCGGCGCGGCGACGGGCGCCGCAGCCGGTGCGGGAGCGGGTGCAGCAGGTGCGGCACGTGGCGCCGGCGCCGGCGCCGGCGCCGGCGCAGCGGATTCCGGGGTGCTTGCGCAGGAAGCAAGCAAGGCGATTGCAACACATCCGAATGCAAGTTTGAATTTATTCAATGGGCCTCTCCTCAGAAGAAGCTCCGAACGCGTGCGGATTTGACCGGAGCCTCGCCACTATTCGGCTGAGAATCATACACCACATCGCAGCCGGCAACACGAGGGTCGCATGGCGATTCTCGCGCTCGGTCAGGTGGGCCGATTTGAGTGGTTCGGGCACTCCCAAGCTGATAAAATTTCACCTTCAGGAATCGCGCCGCACCTCCGAAATCCGAAGCACTCATGGACCAGTTCGCCAAGGAAACTCTCCCCGTCAGCATAGAAGAAGAGATGCGCCGTTCTTATCTCGATTACGCGATGAGCGTGATCGTGGGCCGGGCGCTTCCGGACGTGCGCGACGGTCTGAAGCCGGTGCATCGGCGCGTGCTGTTTGCGATGCACGAAGCGAACAACGTCTGGAACCGCCCTTACGTGAAGTGCGCCCGCGTCGTCGGCGAAGTTCTGGGCAAGTACCACCCGCACGGCGACAGCGCGACCTACGAGGCGCTGGTGCGCATGGCGCAGGATTTCTCGATGCGCTACACGCTGATCGACGGGCAGGGGAATTTCGGCTCGATCGACGGGGACGCGGCCGCCGCCTACCGGTATACGGAGTGCCGGCTCGACCGCATCGCCTCGGAGTTGCTCGCCGACATCGAAAAAGAGACCGTCGATTTCGCGCCGAACTACGACGGCAAGGAGCAGGAGCCCACGGCGCTGCCGACCAAGGTCCCGAACCTCTTGATCAACGGGTCCTCGGGCATTGCGGTGGGCATGGCGACCAACATTCCGCCGCACAACTTGGGCGAGGTCGTGGACGCCTGCCAGTTGCTGCTGAAGAAACGCGACACCACGATCGATGAGCTGATCAAGGTAATACCCGGCCCGGATTTCCCGACCAAGGGGATCATCTACGGCGTTGCGGGGGTGCGCGAGGGCTACCGCACCGGACGCGGGCGTGTCCTGATCCGCGCCCGCACCCACTTCGAGGACCTCGAAAAAGGCAATCGCCAGGCGATAGTGATCGACGAGTTGCCTTACCAGGTCAACAAAAAAACTCTGCTCGAGCGGATTGCCGACCTCGTCAACAACAAGAAGATCGAGGGCATCGCGCACGTCCAGGACGAGTCGGACAAGTCCGGAATGCGCGTCGTGGTCGAGTTGAAGCGCGGCGAAGTGCCGGAAGTCATCCTCAACAACCTGTTCAAGCAAACTCAGCTCGAGGACACCTTCGGGATCAACATGGTGGCGCTGGTCGACGGCCAGCCGCGTGTCCTGAACCTCAAGGAAATGCTCGATGCGTTCCTAGCGCACCGGCGCGAGGTGGTGACGCGGCGCACGCTCTTCGACCTGCGCGAGGCGAGGAGGAAAGCCCATATCCAGGAAGGCCTCGCGGTCGCCCTGTCGAACGTCGATGAGATCATCGCGCTGATCAAGAAATCCCAGACCCCGCCGGAGGCGAAGCAGGCGCTGATGGCGAAGTCCTGGCGCTCGCCGGTGGTCGAGGAGATGCTCAAGCGCGCCGCGGCGGACGTCTCGCGTCCGCAGGACCTGGGGCAGGAATTCGGGCTGCAGAAAAACGGCTACCGGCTCTCCGACGCCCAGGCGCAAGCCATCCTCGAGCTGCGCCTTGCGCGCCTGACGGGCCTGGAGCAGGACAAGATCGTCGCCGAGTACAAGGATCTGATCGGGCAAATCGCCGATTTCCTCGACATGCTCGCCAAGCCGGCGCGGATCACGGCGGTCATCTCCGAGGAGCTGAAGGCGCTAAAAGCACAGTACGGCGACAAGAGAAAAAGCGAGATCGTCGAGCAGGCCGAGGACCTGTCGATGGAAGACCTGATCGCCTCCGAGGACGTGGTCGTGACCTTTTCGCACTCCGGCTACATCAAGGCGCAGCCGCTCACCGACTACCGCGCGCAGCGCCGCGGAGGACGCGGCAAGCAGGCGGCGACGACCAAGGAGGACGATTTCATCGAGCGCCTGTTCATCGCCAACACCCACGATACGCTGCTGTGCTTCTCCTCGCGCGGCAAGGTCTATTGGCTGAAGGTGTACAACGTGCCGCAGGGTACGCGCACCAGCCGCGGCAAGCCGATCGTGAATCTCTTTCCCCTCTCGGAGGCCGAGAAGATCAACGCCGTGCTTCCCATCAAGGAATATGACGACAAGCACTTCGTGTTCCTCGGAACGGCGCTCGGCACGGTGAAGAAGACGCCGCTCTCGCAGTTCGCGAATCCGCGCGAGAAGGGGATCATCGCGGTCGAGCTCGACGACGGCGATCACCTGATCGGCGCGGCGATTACCGACGGCAAGCATGACGCGATGCTTTTTTCGGATGCCGGCAAGGCGGTGCGCTTCGAGGAAGACGACGTGCGGCCGATGGGCCGCCAGGCGCGCGGCGTGCGCGGCATGAAGATCGCGAAGGACCAGCGGGTGATCTCGATGCTGGTGGCCGACAGCGAGAGCCAGACGGTGCTCACCGCAACCGAGAACGGCTTCGGCAAGCGCACGGCGATCGCGGAATACACCCGTCACGGCCGCGGCACGCAAGGCATGATCGCGATCCAGACCACGGAGCGCAACGGCAAGCTCGTCGGCGCGGTGCTGGTGGGGGACGAGGACGAGATCATGCTGATCTCGACGGGTGGCGTCGCGATACGCACCAAGGTCAAGCAGATCCGCGAGCAGGGCCGCTCGACTCAGGGCGTGCGCCTGATCGACCTCGACGAGGGGACCAAGCTCGCGGGCGTGGAGCGCGTCGCCGAGAAGGAAGAGGAAGAAGGGAACGGGCAGCAGTAATGGCCCGCATCCGAAAGTAGTAGACTCGGCGGGTGAAAGTAAGAGAGCTGATTGAGTTGCTTCAAGCTGATGGATGGTTTCAGGTGCGAATGAGGGGAAGCCATCGCCAGTTTCACCATAGAATCAAGAAGGGCACGGTGACCGTTGCCGGAAAGCCGAGCGTTGACATTCCACCTGGTACCTTGAACAGCGCGTTGAAGCAGGCCGGGCTGAAGAAATAGGAGTAACGCAGATGCGCTACCTCGTCGTCGTTGAAAGGGGCCCCACTTCCTACGGGGCGTACGTTCCCGATCTTCCCGGGTGCGTTGCTGCGGGTGAATCGGAAGCCGAAGTCCTTTCGCTCATTCGCGAGGCTATCGAGCTTCATCTTGAAGGCTTGAAGGATGAGGGAGAGCCTACCCCCTCGCCGTCTTCGACCAGCGCGCTCGTAGAGGTCGAAGCCGCATAGCGGTACCAAAGGACCAGACGAATGGGGAGTAGACCCGTGACCCGGATCTTCAACTTCAGCGCCGGGCCGGCGGTGCTTCCCGAGGAGGTGCTCGCGCAGGCGGCGGCGGAGATGCTCGACTGGCACGGCTCGGGCATGTCGGTCATGGAGATGAGCCATCGCGGCAAGGAGTTCATGGCGATCGCGGAGGAGGCCGAGACGGACTTCCGCGAGCTGCTCAAGATTCCCTCCAACTACAAGGTGCTCTTCCTCCAGGGCGGGGCGACCCTCCAGTTCGGCGCCATTCCGATGAACCTCCTGGCGGGGAAAAAAGCGGCCGACTATATCTATACGGGGGAGTGGTCGAAGAAGGCGATCAAGGAGGCAAACCGGTTCTGCGAGATCAATATCGCGGCGAGCTCGGAGGACAAGAACTTCACCTACGCCCCCGGGCAGTCGGAGTGGAGGCTCGACCCGAAGTCAGCCTACATTCACTACACCTCGAACGAGACCATAGGCGGGGTCGAGTTCCACTGGATCCCGGACACCGGGAAGGTGCCGCTCGTCGCGGATGCTTCGTCGCACCTCCTGTCGCGGCCGCTCGACGTGTCGAAGTTCGGTTTGATCTACGCGGGGGCGCAGAAAAACATCGGCCCGGCGGGACTGACTCTCGTCATCGTGCGCGAGGATTTGCTCGGGCACGCGATGCCGTATACGCCCTCCATGCTCGACTACAAGGTCCATGCCGAGGGCGAATCCATGTCCAACACCCCGGCCACCTACGCTTGGTACGTCGCCGGCCTCGTGTTCCAGTGGCTGAAAAAGCAGGGCGGGCTCGAGGAGATGGAGAAGAAAAACATCGCCAAGGCGAAGCTCCTCTACGACTTCCTCGACGCGAGCGCCTTCTTCAAGAACCCGGTGCGCAAGTCCGACCGCTCGCGCATGAACATCCCGTTCACCCTGGCCGACTCCAAGCTCGACGGGGAGTTTTTGAAAGGCGCCGAAGCCCGCGGCATGGTGCAACTCAAGGGCCACCGCGCCGTCGGCGGAATGCGCGCGTCGATCTACAACGCCATGCCGGTCGAGGGCGTGAAGCGGTTGGTGGAGTACATGCGGGAGTTCGAGGCGAAGCGGGGCTGACCCCAGCGTCATGCAGTGCATCGATGGTGGCAAGGCCATCAATACGGAGACGCAGGCAAGGGGCCCGGAACGGGCTTAAAGCCTAAGCTCCAAGATTTCAATTGACCTGATAAGTGAATTTAGCCTAATATTTTAGGCGTTATGTCACTTAACGCCTAACATTATGGGCACAAAGAAGACCTTCCCTGCTCAGGCTGTGGAGCGTACCAAGGAGCTGGGCTACCGGGTACGTCTGGCCAGGACCCGCCGCGGGATGTCCATCGCGGAAGTCGCGGCCAAGGCCGGGATCAATCGCAACACGCTCAACGCGCTGGAACTCGGCAAGCCCGGCGTCGCGCTCGGGGCCACCGTCACCGTTCTGTGGGCGCTCGGTCTCGACAAGACGCTGGACGCCGTCGCGCACCCGGACGCCGATCTTCACGGCAAAACGCTGGAGGCCTCGCGCCGGCCTGTACGCGTCCGCAAGTCGCAGAAGTCGCCACGGCGCCGCGCGCCGTCCACAAGAAGCGAATATGACTTCTGAGCGCCAAGCCTACATCTACGTCCAGCTGCCCGGCACGCTAGCTACCGTGCCGGCGGCGCTGTTGAAGGTCGAGAAACTGCGTGACGGAACCTTCGTCGGCCGTTTCCGCTACGGCGACCGCTACCTGGAGCGCAGGGACGCCATCGCGTTCGATCCCTTCAAGCTTCCGCTTGGAAATGTCGTCCACGAATTCACCCAGCTGAAAGGCATTCCCGGCGCCGTGCGCGACGCGGGTCCCGACGCGTGGGGGCGGCGCGTGATCGAGCACAAGCTCGAACGCAATCCCGGCGACCTGGAAGAAATCGACACTCTCTTGAATGGTCCTCAGGACGGGGCGGGCTATCTGAGCTTCGGTCTGAACCTTGAGCCCCACGCGCCGGCACGCCGCTACAACCGAACCCACCAACTTGTGGACCTGGTCGCGGCCGCGGAGGCGATCGAAGAAGGTAAGCGAGTGTCCGTGCAAATCCTCGAGCAGCTCGAGCCCGGCACCTCGATGGGCGGCGCGCGGCCCAAGGCCACCGTCGAGGACGGAGATCGCCTGTGGATCGCCAAATTCCCGGAAAAAGCCGACCGCTGTAACTTGCAGCGGATCGAATACGCGACTATCGAACTTGCCCGCCGCTGCGGCGTCGCCGCCTGCAACGCGCGCGTCGAGCCGATCGGAGGACGCGATGTGCTCATGGTGGAGCGTTTCGACCGCGAACATACTCAGGGCGGCTATCTTCGCTTCGGGTTCGCGAGCGGGCTCACCTTGCTCGACTGCGACGAGGACTATCTCGATCGCGAGCGCTGGTCCTATCCCCTGCTCGCCGACGAACTGCGCCGCTGGTCGGAGAAGCCCGACGAAGATCGCGTCGAGCTGTTCCGGCGCATTGTCTTCAACGCCGCGGTTACCAACAACGACGACCATCCTCGCAACCACGCGGTCGTCCGCACGGCGCGCGGTTGGCGACTGACGCCGGCGTACGACCTGGTGCCCGTGCCCATGGTCAGCCTCGAACGTCGCGATCTCGCCATGGCCATCGGCACGTACGGCCGCACGGCGAGCGTCTACAACCTGCTTTCCCAATGCGAGCGGTTCGGGCTGCCGACCGACACCGCCAGGGGCGAAATCGACAAGATCGTCGCGATCGTCCGGACCTGGCGGGATTGCTTCCGTGCCTGCGGCGTATCTGCGAAAGATATAGAGCACATCGCATCTGCAGTACTGCCCGATGGCTTCTTCCTTGAGAAACCTCCGGGAGGTTAGACCAGCGTTGCCCGGCGGAGATGAAAAAGAAATACATCGCCAAGGCCAAGCTCCTCTACGACTTCCTCGACGCGAGCGCCTTCTTCAAGGACCCGGTGCGCAAGTCCGACCGCTCGCGCATGAGCATCCCGTTCACCCTCGCCGACCCCAAGCTCGACGGCGAGTTCCTGAAAGGCGCCGAAGCGCGCGGCATGGTACAACTCAAAGGCCACCGCGCCGTCGGCGGCATGCGGGCGAGTATCTACAACGCCATGCCGATCGAGGGGGTGAAGAGGCTGGTTGAGTATATGAAGGAGTTTGAGGCGAAGCGGGGGTGACCTAGTCGTCTCGCCATGCCAACGGACTTTTGATCTGCCGGCGGGGAATGCAGCCACGCCCTTCAGGGGGGTATGATTTGCGGCGTGAAGCTGATCCATACGGCACCGCTTTGCCTAGCCCTCGCAGGGTGCGCGAACATGCCGCCCGAAGAAATCAGGGCTCTCGAACTGCTTGCTAGATGGACAGTGCCAACGCCTCCAGATAGAACTGCGGCGTGCATCGCCCGCGATCTGGAAAGTGAATTCAATCGGATGTTCACGGCGAGGGTCACGCCGGGCCAAAAGTTGGGAACCTACGAAGTCCTTCAGATCTTGCACGTATCTCTCATCATCGACCAATATCGAGACCTGCGCGGCATCTTCACTGTTGAACCGGACGGGAAAGGCGGCTCTGCAATTTCGTGGCGCCAAGTACCCTCCACGAGTCCTGTGCGAGAGAATGAGACAGTTAAGCCGGCTGATTCATACATCAAGAGGATGTCGAATCTCGGGCGCAAGTGCTGGTGGCTGTTTTCCTGACTTCCCGCGGGAATGGCGAAGTGGATTTTGACGGAGTAACCTTACACGGTGCGCATATCATTGCGTTATGCCCCATGTGAGTAGCCAGCGCTATGGTTCAGAAAATTCGCGTCTCACTCTGGGACATATTCTCGTTCTTCCTCACCGGGTTCCTCGGGGCGACCCTGGTCGCGATCCTGTTCGTCATCTACGGGCCCACGACGCCCAAGGAGTTGCTCGACAGTTTATCGGCACTGCCGGCCGCAATCACAATTGTTGCCGCTCCTCTGGCGCTTACGTTGCTTGGGATGATCATCGAACCATTTGCAAACTACTTTGACCGGTATGTTCTCAAGGTCGTCTTTGAGTGGATGCCGAAGCCGAAAGACAAGCACCTCGAGGAGGAGCAGCTTCTCGCGGAAGAGATCCGGTCACGATACCTCGGCTCGCTGAGCGGAAAGATCTCCGATCCGTATGGGATCTGCAAGGAATACGTGGAGACCAAGCAGTTGAGCACGACCTTTATGGTGTTCCTCTCCAGGTATGGCTTCTATCGCAACTGCGCGTTCTTGACGGTAGCTTCCGGCTTTTCTGTGCTCGTTCTCGATCAGTCCTGGCTCGTTGGAGGTGGCAGCCTTGTTGCTTGTCTAGCGGCAGCCGTGGTTTTCAAGCGTCGTGCCGAGGACTTTTACAGCTACATGGCGCCGGCTGTGTATCGAGCCTTTCTCATCGACAAACTTCAGTGGGTTTCGCGTGATGGGGCATAACCAGCCCATGCCACGTGGACGCGTGCCGGTAGCTGCGAACGTTCGCCATCTGAGAGGAGGGCACGGTGAAGTCGTTCTTCTATATGGGCAGAAATCCGAAGACTAAGAGTGGTGTGAGTTGGAAGATCTGGAAGATTGGACGACATGGCTGCACTGTCACCTTCGTGTGGGGGCCGGCTCTCATTCAAAAACGTAAGGTTCTTCCGGTCGGAGCACTTCAGTCGCGGGAGAGTACGTTCCCCACAGTTCAGGCGGCCCGCGATCATGAGGTGAAGAGGATTAAGGAGCAAGAGCGGAAGGGCTACGAACGCACAGCACGGCGACGAGCATAAACAAGGGTGGTAGCTCGCTGGCTCCACAAATGGAGACCGCCTCCCGAGACAGCACAAACGACTGACCGTTCGATGGACAAACCCGGGTAACCTCGCACGGTCCGACTATTCAAATTCATGCGGCAAGAGACAGTGCGGAGTTCTAGCTTCGGCGCGGCGGCGCTTCTGCTGACCGCCTTATCCGCGGCACAGCCGATTGACGCCGTCCCTGATCACGTTTGCCTGCCTTCCGTGTCGGAGGAGGACGCAGCATGGAATCAATTGCAGCAGCAGGAGCTAACCTCGACGCTGGAGTTCGGTACTGTCGATGCTCCCGCGATGACAGCATTCAAAGCGGAAGAGAAGTTGATAGTGATGGACTTGATCAAACGGAAAAGGGAGTTGGACGTCCGATATGACGCTGCCTCCAAGCTCACTTACCGCCTGAACCCCTCTCGTTACCCCTGTGACAAACCGGAACTTCGGTCCCCGGAAGCTGTTGCAGCCTGCAAGGAGCTTGCAGCAGCAGCTGATCTAGTTCGGATAGCGAAAAACGGCAAGTGTCGTGACATTTCCCCAACCGGACATGAAGCCATTGTCAAGGATGGAAATCCATGCGAGGACGCGGCTAAGAAGTATAGGAATACTACTAGCAGCGCGCGCTCAAGTTATCAACAGAGAACTGCGGCAGCGCAAGCTACCTACCGGCAGAATATGCTTCCTGCCTGCTCGCTTTGGCAACGCATTACATTGAAGGAGCTTGACCGCGCGACGCTTCGTGCTCGGCAATACTGCCTTACTGCGGACCTATCACCTACTGACCTCGCCGCTTGTATGCAAGCGGCGCTCAACCGACGATAGCTGCGTCCTCCAAACCGCATCGAAAAGCATGATGGAGCGTCCTGACCCGGTCGTGAGCAAGGATGAGTTCTACCTCAAGGTTGCGCAGGCTCTCTCGGGCTGCCAACTGGTCGAACAAGAGCTCAAGCTATACATTACTGAGGCGCTTCAGCTCGCAAAAGCATGCATTGGCGACCGGATGCCGTTCAAGATGAGCGGCGATGACTACGCTGACTCTTCCTTAGAAAGGCTGATACAGCTATTTGGGAAGTTGAGCAACAATGACACCCTTCTGAGGGATCTAGGGAAGTTCAAGACAGAGCGTAACTTTCTCAGCCACAGAGGCATCACCCATTGCCTTGACTACGAGGGGGAGCTATTTCAATCGACGGCATCTGAGTTTCAGGTCCGTCTGGAAGCGATTCAGGCCGAGGCACAAAGGTTACGGGTTGCGCTTCACGAAGCGGCCAACAAGTTTCGGGCGCACCTGTGGTTCGCTGATACTACTGATCGGCGTTAATTCCTGCGCCATTGCAGAACGAACGCGCGTCGTGAGCGCCGCCTCGCTCCGCGTGCTGATGGCGGGAGTGGCTGCCTGCCCCGAAGCGGCTACAATCGGCCTCATGTCGATTTCGCTCCACCCGTCCTGCGTAGCGACGAGGACCCCATGGAACGACGCACGTTCCTTCAGCACATGGGCGCGCTAGGCGCCGCGGCGGGTTTTCCCGCCGGCGCAATCGCCAAGGGGTACGACCCCGCCGCGAAGTACGACCTCAAGGTAGCCGAGGTGCCTTTCCGCAGGAACGCCGCCCACCGGCAGCTGATGGCGCGCGTCTATCAGCCGCAGGGCCCGGGGCCGTTCCCGATGGTGCTCGATCTGCACGGCGGCGCCTGGACGCGCAAGGACCGGTCGGCGGAAGAGCCGATGGACCGCGCCATCGCGTCAAGCGGCGTGGTGGTCGTGGCGATCGACATGACCCTCTCCGGCGAGGCGCCTTACCCGGCAAGCGTCCAGGACGCGAACTACGGCGTGCGCTGGTTGAAGTCGAAGGCCGCCGAATGGAACGGCGACGCTCAGAGCGTGGGCATCTACGGCAGCTCCACCGGCGGCCATATCGGCCTCTTGATCGCAATGCGGCCGCGAGACGCGCGCTACAACGCGATCGCGCTCGAAGGCGCGCCGAACGCCGATGCCGGCGTCGCCTACCTCGCCGCGCGCTCGCCGATCAGCGACCCGTACGCGCGCTGGCAGCAGGCCGAGAAGATGAAGCGCGAGACCCTCATCAAGGCGAGCAAAGCCTATTTCGTGCCGTGGGAATCCATCCGCGAGGCCAACCCGCAGGAAATCCTCGAGCGGAAAGAAACGGTGGCGCTGCCGCCGCTCCTCATCATGCAGGGCGAGCTCGACGACAACGTCCTTCCCGCGGTGCAGAAGAAGTTCGCCGAGACCTACCGCAAGGCGGGCGGCGACTGCCGCTACGAGCTGTACGAGCAGAGCGAGCACGAGTGGACCGGCAAGCCCGGCCCGCAGACCACCCGCGCCCACGAGATGGTGAAGGCCTTCATCGCGCGCAACCTCAAAGCTCTCGAAGCCCGCAAGCCGCGCGGCTGACCCTTCAACCCAAGGAGAAAAATCGATGCGCCGTATCGCTTTAGCGCTTCTCGTCGCGTGCACCGCCGCGCTCGCCATTGCGCAGGCGCAGAAAGCGCCCGCTCCGGCCTACGAACCCTCGGTCGGCCAGGAAGGCAAGGACGTCGTCTGGGTGCCGACCCCGCAGGCCCTGGTCGACAGGATGCTCGACATGGCCCGGGTGACGCCGAAGGACTTCCTCATGGACCTCGGCTCGGGCGACGGCCGCACCGTCATCACCGCCGCCAAGCGCGGCGTGCGCGCGCTGGGCGTCGAGTACAACCCCGACATGGTCGAGCTCTCCAAGCGCAACGCCGAGAAGGAGGGCGTGGCGAAGCTCGCCGCCTTCGTCAAGGCCGATCTGTTCGAGACCGATTTCTCGAAGGCCACCGTGATCACGATGTTCCTGCTCCCGGACATCAACTTGCAGCTCCGCCCCAAGATCCTCGACCTGAAGCCCGGCACGCGCATCGTGTCGAACAGCTTCACCATGGGCGAGTGGATCGCCGACGACGAGCAGAAGGTGGAAAAAGGCTGCGACAGCTCCTGGTGCACCGCGCTTCTATGGATCGTCCCCGCCAAGGTGGCCGGCAGCTACAAGACCTCGCGGGGCGAGCTGACGCTCAAGCAGGAATTCCAGATGCTCACCGGCACGCTGCGCAACGGAAGCAAGACCTTCGCGCTCGAGGGCAAGGTGCGGGGCGAGAGCATCTCCTTCACCGCCGGCGGCAGGAACTACCAGGGCAGGCTGAACGGCAAGAAGCTCGAGCTCGAGTCCGCGAAAGGATAGGCGGGTAGATCCGCGCGCGAAGCGCCGGCTTACTCCACCGTCACGCCGGTGCTCTTGACCATCTGGGTCCACTTCGCGACTTCGGCGCGGACGTACCCGGCGAACGCGGCGGCCGGTCCCGGATGGACGTCCATGCCCATAGCCTCGAGGCTAGAGCGGACCTCCGGCAGCGCCAGGGCCTGGTTGACCTCGGCATTGAGTCTTTCCACGACGGCCGCGGGCGTCCTCGCCGGCGCGAAAATTCCCACCCACGAGCGTTCCTCGTACCCGGGGAAACCGAGTTCCGCGACGGTGGGAACATCGGGCAGTAGAGCGACGCGTTTCAGACTCGCCACCGCCAGCGCCTTCATCTTTCCCTGCTTGATATAGGGCAGCGCGTTCGACGAGCTGCTGAGCACCGTGACCTGGTTGCCCAGGACGGCCACCGTGGCCGGGCCGCCGCCCTTGAAGGGCACGTGCACGGCGTCCAGACCCGAGGCCACGCGGAACAGGTAATCGGCCGAGATATGCGATGACGTCCCGATGCCCGCCGTCGCGTAGGTCAACCGAGCGCCCGCAGACATGCGGATCAGGTC
>Ga0137451_1000464_pt1 | contig 12248 bp, 14 predicted proteins | sample EasRivERMGT500_2_FD_102336 | JGI IMG/M metagenome (GOLD analysis project Ga0137451, IMG submission 102336) | Soil microbial communities from meander-bound floodplain in the East River, Colorado, USA - East River MetaG ERMGT500_2 | ecosystem: Environmental > Terrestrial > Soil > Floodplain ... | reverse complement strand
TCGCTCATTTCACTACCTGCAGCTTGGTGCCGCCCTTTCCGTTCAACAGCAAGCGCAGCTTCTCGCGCGCCCGCGCCAGCCTCGACATCACGGTGCCGATCGGGATGCCGAGCGCGCGCGCCGTCTCGTCATAACTCAGGTCCTCGAGGGCCACCAGCAGCAGCACCTCGCGCTGCGCCACCGGCAGCGCGGCAATGCTGCGCTCGAGATCGCGCACCACCAGGGAGTCGCCCTGCGTGGCGCGCTGCGCGAGTTCCGGCATCTCGTCCTCGAGCGGCTCGGTCGGCCGTGCCGCGCGCACCCGGTTCACGTGCACGTTATGCATCACCGTGAACAGCCAGGCGCGCAGGTCGGTGCCGTGGCGGTAAAGGTGCAGTTTCGACCAGGCGCGCTCCAGCGTGTCCTGCACCAGGTCGTCTGCCGCCGCGCGCTCGCCGACCAGCGCGCGCGCGTAACGCCGCAGCCGCGGAATCAGCTCGATCAGGCTTTGCGCGTCGCTCATTGCTCAGAACAGTGCCTTGCGGCGTGCTATTCCGTCAACAAAGGCAATGCTTCAGCGCGGCTCGTCGGCGAGCGCCGGCAGCGAGCGCAGGTAGGCGACCAATGCCGCCAGGTCCTGCGGGGTCAACTGGCTGGTCGTGTTGCGGACCACCTCCCCCATGGTCTCCGCGGTCACGTCGCCGTCCGGGGTAATGCCGCCGAGCAGGAACTCCCTGAGTTCGTTGTCATCCCATTTCTTCAGCTTCGCCGGCGTCAGGTTCGCCACGCTTTTGCCTGCGGGCCCCTTCGCCGCGCCGGCAAGCAGCCGGTCCCGCTTCGGCCCGCCGAGGACGGTGCGCGGCGTATGGCATTCGCCGCAATGCCCGAGCGCGCCAACCAGGTAGGCGCCGCGATTGAGCGCCGGCGTACGCACCGCGTCCGCGACGAATGGCCCGGGGGAGAAGTACAGCCACTTCCAGAAGCCGACCAGGAAGCGCAGGCTGAAAGGGAAATTCAGATCGTGGGGGCGGCTGGCCCGGCCATCCGGTGGCAACGAGCGCATATAGGCCCAGAGGTCGCGCGCGTCCGCGTCGGCAATCCGGGTGAACGACGGATAGGGAAACGCCGGAAAATAATGCGCGCCGTCGGGGCGGACCCCCGAGCGCAGAGCGCGCAGGAAATCCGCCTCGCCCCAGCGCCCGATCCCGGCCTCGGCGTGCGGCGTGATGTTCGGGCCGTAAAAGGTGCCGAACGGGGTCTTCAGTTCGCGTCCGCCTGCATACGGCACCGCGTCCTTCTTCGCGTCCGTGTGGCAGCCAGCGCAGCCGCCCACCTTTGCCAGATACGCGCCGCGCTTTGCGTCGCCCTGCGCCAGGCCCAGCGACGCATGTGCGCACAGCAGGACCATGCCAAAAAAGAGAAGCCCCGTCCAAGCGGGGCTTCTCCCAGCGGTCAAGTCTCTATTGCTTCTGGCGGAAGTCGTCGTGGCAGGCGCCGCAGGCCTTGCCGACCGCGCCGATCTGCGCTTTGACCGCGGCTTCGTCGCCGGTCCTGGTCAGCGCGGCAAGCTTGGACGCCTCATTCTCCAAGCGGCTCGCGGCTTCCTTGAATTTCGCGCTGTTGTCATAGACCGCCGGCAGTACGCGGCTCTTCTCGTTCCTCGTGCTGGGATCAAAGCCGTCCCAGGCCATTCTGCTCAGATTGTCGAGAAAGCCCGCATTGCGCTGAACGGCCGCAGCCTCGTAGGGTGCCTTGCCCTGTGCGACGGCTGCGAGCGGGCCGAAGTACTTGCCCTGCAGGGTCATCACCGCCTGACGCTGCTTCACGAGAATCTCGGGTTTCACCTGCGCCAACGTGCTCTGCGCGACGCCCGCGCCCAAAACGACGGCCACTGCGGCCGCAAAAAAGCTCTTCTTCATCGGGTTCTCCTCAAGGTGGACTTTCAGGGGACAAACAGCGCCTCGCGGGCTTTTATTTCGTCCCCCTCGGACTAGCGCAAGCCGGCAGCGTACTCCGCCACCGCCTTGATTTCCTGGTCGTTCATGCGTGCGGCGACGCCGCGCATCATGCCGCTCGGATCATTGGCGCGGCCGCCCGCGCGAAACAGCTTCAGTTGCGTCTCCACGTAATCCGCGAACTGGCCGGAGAGGCGCGGGAACTGGCTCGGCATGCCGGCGCCGTCCGGGCCGTGGCAGCCGGCGCAGGCGGGAAGGCCGGTCGCCGCATTGCCACCCCGCCAGAGCTTCTGCCCCTGCGCCGCGAGTTCCTTGCTGCCCGCCGCTGCCGGCCGCAACTTCTGCGACGCGAAATACGCGGCAACGTTGCGCATGTCACTATCGGACAAGCTCGCTACCATGCTCGCCATCACCGCGTTGTCGCGCTCTGCCTTCTTGCCACCCTGCGGCTTGAAATTGACGAGTTGCTTGTGCAGGTACTCGGGGATCTGGCCCGCTAGCTTCGGATTGAGGGCAATCGCGCTGTTGCCATCGGCCGCATGGCAGGCCGCGCAAATCTGCTTGGCGAGCTGTCCGCCCTTCGCGACGTCGGGCTTGGCGGCGCCCTGGGCAACGGCTTGCACCGCCCAAAACAGCCCTATGGCGGCAACCACCGCCAGCACACGGTTCATTCCGAATCTCCCCGAACACCTTGGAAACGCCTCATTTTATTAGAATTTCGGGCATGCCGGAACCCGCGAGCGCTTTTTCCAAGGTGGAGTTCCTGGTTTCGGCAGGAGTGACAGGCGGCCTGCCGCCCGAGGACCTGCCCGAACTCGCCTTCGCGGGGCGCTCCAATGTGGGCAAGTCAAGCGCGATCAACGCGCTTACCAGGCGCAAGCGGCTCGCGTTCGTCTCGAAGACGCCGGGACGCACGCAGACCATCAATTTCTTCGATCTCGGCGGCCGCGGCAGGCTTGTCGACCTGCCGGGCTATGGCTACGCGCGCGTGCCCCAGGCGGTGCGCGCACAGTGGGACCAGCTGGTCGGCGGCTACCTCGGCGCGCGCCGCGCACTGGCCGGGGTCGTAGTGCTGATGGATGCCAGGCATCCGTTTACCGCGCACGACGAGTACCTGCTGGAATGGCTGCGTCCTGTCACGCAACGCCTGCTGGTGTTGCTCTCGAAATCGGACAAGCTCAGCCGGCAGGAGCGGACGAAGGTCCTCTCCACAGCCCGCGCCCGCTTGGCGGGCGGCGCCCACAATGCTGAGGTACGGCTTTTCTCGAGCCTGTCGGGCGAAGGGGTGGAAGAAACGCGCGAGTTGCTCGACGATTGGCTGCGGGCAGCGGGTACCGGAGATAAAAAACCCCCGGTAAAGGGGAATTGACCGGGGGCGAAACGCCTTAATTGGAATTAAGGCAACCCGCTCAGGGAGGAGAAGCGGGAGACGATTAAGCTCGTCTGAATGTAAGATTGCGCGGCCCGGGGAAAGTTCCAAACCCCGAAACCCTCAGGAAAATCAGCACCATGAACATCTATGGCCAGTTTCCCGCCGTGCGCATGCGGCGTATGCGGCGCAACGAATTCTCGCGGCGACTGATGCGCGAGCACCGGCTCAGCGTGGACGACCTCATCTATCCGGTCTTCATCCTGGACGGGAAGAACCGCACTGAGAAAGTGGCGTCGATGCCGGGGGTCGAGCGCATGACGATGGACCGCCTGCTGCCGGTGGCCGAGGAGTGCGTGAAACTGCATATCCCGGTCGTCGCGCTGTTCCCGGTGATCGAGCAGAAGTTGAAAACGCCCGACGGACGCGAGGCGTTCAATGCAAGGGGCTTGGTGCCGCGTGCCGTTGCGGCCCTGAAGAAGCGTTTCCCGGAGCTGGGCATCATGACCGACGTGGCGCTCGACCCGTATACCTCGCACGGCCAGGATGGCGTCATCGACGGCGACGGGTACATCGTCAACGATCTCACGCTGGACATCCTGGTCAAACAGGCGCTGTGCCAGGCGAAGGCCGGCGTGGACATCGTTGCACCATCGGACATGATGGACGGCAGGATCGGCCGCATCCGCAGCGCGCTGGAGAAGGCCGGGCACATCCACACCAAGATCCTCGCCTATTCCGCCAAATACGCTTCAGGCTTCTACGGCCCCTTCCGCGACGCCGTCGGCTCGGCGAAAAACCTCGGCAAGGGCGACAAGAAGACCTACCAGATGGACCCGGCGAATTCGGACGAGGCGCTGTGGGAAGTGGGGCTCGACCTCGCCGAAGGCGCCGACATGGTGATGGTGAAGCCGGGCCTGCCTTACCTGGACATCGTGCGGCGCGTGAAGGACGAATTCAAGGCGCCGACTTACGTTTACCAGGTGTCGGGCGAGTACTCGATGCTGCGCGGCGCAATCGACCGGGGATGGCTGCCTGAGAGCTGCGTGATGGAAGCGCTGCTCGCCATGAAGCGCGCTGGCGCCGACGGCATCCTGACTTATTTCGCGCTCGATGCGGCGCGCGCGCTGAAGAAGGCGGGCTAGCCGAACACGACGGCAATGCCGTGCGCGTCCTGCGCGCTCACGGCGAAGGCGCCATCCGCCAGCGCGACCGGGTCTAAGCCGTTTCGCCGCAGCACCGCGGCCGTTTGCGCGCGATTCGCGACGCGGACGAAGAGCGCCGCGACCAGCGGCCGCGGCCGCAGCGGCAAGCCCACCCCGTGCAAACGATGTCCCAGCTTCCACCGCGAAGCGATCGCGATCGGCGCGCTGCCGGTCCGCATCAGCAAACCCTCTTCGATTTCTTGCGGCCTTGCGGCGAGCAGTTTGCCGTAGCTTGCTGCGGCCGCCTCGGGATCTTCGGCCACGACCGCGACAGCCGCAATCTCCGTGGCGCCGTTCGGATGGCGCTGGTACTCCGTCCTCCACACCACGTCGCGCGTGAAATGCTGGCAGGCAAACATGCGGCAGCCCGGCGACAGGTCGGGCGGCAACTGCACGATGCGGAAGCGCGCGTCGCTCAATCCCTCTACCGGGCGCGAGAAATCGAGCGGCGCGTCCGCCGCGATGCCGTCCGCGGCGAGGCTGGCGTGCAGGCCGCCCGCATCGTCGGTGGCGAGCGCGATTGCACCCAGGCCTTCGCCCCTGGCCAGGAAATCGGTGAAGTACTGCATCGCGGGGTGTGGCCTGGGCACCGCGAGCAGCTCCACGTAGTCGTTGCCGAACATTAGGCAATGGTTCTGCGAGCCGAGCGTGTGCAAGCCGCGCGGCGTGAGCGTGAATCCCATGCGCGCGTAGGCGTGCTGCGCCTTGTCCAGATCGCGTACCAGGACGACGACGTGATCGATTCCCTGCAGGTGGCGCCGCATCGGCGCGCTCACCCGGACTCGGCGAGTTGCAGCGACTTGAGAAAGCGCTCGGCGTTCTGGTAGCCGATCACGCGCAGGCCGCGCAGCTCCCTGCCCTGCGCGTCGAAGAAAATGATGCCAGGAGGGCCGAAGAGCGAGAAGCGCTTGAGCAGAGCCTTATGTTCCACGGTGTTCGCCGTGACATCGGCCTGCAGCAGGAGCATCCGCTCGAACTTCGCCTTGACCCGCGCGTCGCTGAAGGTGAACGCCTCCATCTCCTTGCACGACACGCACCAGTCAGCATAGAAGTCCAGCATCACCAGCCTGCCCGGCGCTGCGAGCTTCGCGTCCAGCTGCGCGATGCTGTCCACGCGCACGAACTTGGTGTCTCCTTTGCCGCCGAGAAACAGCGGCGAGACGATCCAGGCCGCCACTGCCAGCAGCAGCACGCCGAACAGCTTCTTCACCAGGTTCATCCAGCGGCCGGCCTTGGGCAGCAGCGCGCCGCCCGAGACGCCGATGGCGAGCAACGGCAGCCCCATGCCCAGGGCCATGACGAATAGCGCCGAGCCGCCGAGCGCGATGTCGCGCGTCTGGCTGATGTAGAGCAGTGCCCCGGCGAGCGGCGCCGCCACGCAGGGACTGACGATGACCGCGGAAAGCACGCCCATCCCGGCGACCGAGGCGAGCTTGCCGCCTTGCAGCCTGTGGTGCGCCGCCGACAGCGGCTGGCGCAGGAATCCCGGCAACTGCAACTCATAGAGGCCGAACATGGACAGCGCCAGCAGCACGAATACCAGCGCAAAGGCGCCGAGCACCCAGGCGTTCTGCAGCGACGCGGCGATGAGCGAGCCGGAGTAGGCGGCGGCGACGCCGGCGGCGGCGTAGGCCACCGCCATGCCGAGCACGTAGGAGGAGGAGAGCGCGAAGGCGCGCTTCTTGTTCACACTGGCGCCCTCGCCGGCGATGATGCCCGAGAGGATCGGGATCATCGGCAGCACGCAGGGGGTAAACGCGAGCAGCAGGCCGAAGCCGAGGAAGCTCGCCAGCACCACCCAGGTGTTGCCCTGGAACATCGCCGCGATGTCGAAGTCGCTTGCCGAGAGCGAAGCGCGCCGGGCCGGCGAATCCCCCGGCAATGACGCGAGGCGCAGCGAGGCCGTCGATTCCATCGGCACGTAGCACACGCCGGCGTCTGCGCAGCCTTGCGAGGTGACGAGGAGCTTCAGCGGATCGGCTGCGCCCTGCTCCACCGGCACACGGATGCGCACCTCTTTGCGGTAGGTTTCCGTGTCGCCGAAGAACTGGTCCTTCTTCCTCTCCCCCGCCGGGTACTCGGGCTTGCCGAGGCGCGCATTCTCGGCCGCGAACTTGAAACGCTCGCGGTACAGGTAGTAGCCGTCGGCGATGGCGAACCGCACCTCCACCGCGTTGCCGTCGAGGGCGCGGGCCGAGAAGCGGAAGGCCTGCTCGGGCTCGAGGAGCTCCTGGGGCGACGCCGCAAGCGCGGGCAACGCGGCGAGCGCAAACCAAAGGAGAAGGAAGCGTTTCATCGGGGAAGCGTCGTTTCCGTGGCCACCCAGTCCAGATAGGCGGGCAGGCCGCGCTCGATTGGGACCGCCACGATCTCGGGAAGTTCGTACGGATGGGCCTCCCGGATCGCCGCTTCGAGGGCGGCGTAGCTCTCTCGTGTCGTCTTGATCAGCACCGGGTACTCTTCATCGTGCTGCACCGCCCCCTTCCAGCGGTAAACCGAGCGGCAAGGCGCCATGATGTTGACGCAGGCGGCGACGCGCTTCTGGATCAGCGCCTCGGCGAGCTTCTCGGCGGCGGCGCGGTCCGGCAGGTTGGTCAGCACCAGCAAGGCATTCATGCGGCCCCCATGGAGCGCGGCACACCTTCGAACACCGTCGGGTAGCGCAGCCGCACGCGCAGGCTCTCCTTCATGCGGCGATTGGCGAGGCGCCGCGACTCGCTCATGAAGGAGAGCAGATCGGGCGCGATCCGACCTGCCGCGTCGGCACGCGGGATGCGCGGCGGACGCGGCAGCCCGGCGCGCTCCGCCACCAGGTCAAACCAGTCGCCCATGCGGATCTCGCTGTCGTCGCTGGCGTTGTACGTGCCGGCGGGTGCGGCATCCTCCAGCGCGCGCACCACGATCGACGCCAGGTCTTCCGCGTGGACATGATTGGTGTAGACGTCGTCCTCCGCCCGCAGGACCGGGGTCCCCGCGCGCAGCCTCTCCAGGGGCAGGCGGTCGGCGGCGTAGATGCCGGGAACACGCAGAATCACCAGCGCCACGCCGCGCTCGCTGCACCATAGTGCAAGCTGGTGCTCGGCGTCCACGCGGCGCCGCGCGCGATCGGTCTGCGGGCGCACCGCGCGCGACTCTTCCACGCGCGCCCCACCGCAGTCCCCGTACACGCCGCTCGTGCTGACGTAGACCACGCGCGCCGGTAAAATTCGCCCCTTTGCCAGCGCTGCGAGCAGATGGGTGGTGCGCGTGTCCGCTGCGCCGGTACTCGGCGGCGGCGCGCAATGCAGCACGGCGTCCGCCCCTTGCAGGACAACGAGGGTCTCGGGGCGGTCAAGATCGAATCCGTGGCGGCGCGACGCCGGCTGCACCGCGTAGCGCGCTTCGAGCCGCGGCGCGGCGCGGCGCGCGATGTCGCCGTAACCCGCGATCAACAGCTTCTTCATCGGTGCCATTTTAGCGACATGCACAGCGTCACGATCCAGCCGAGCGGTCACCAGTTCCAGGTCGAGGACGGCGAAGCCGTGCTCGTCGCGGCCTTGCGCCAGGGGTTCGTCCTGCCCTACGGCTGCAAGAACGGCGCCTGCGGCAGCTGCAAGGGCAGGATACTCTCCGGCACCGTGGATTACGGCGTGTACCAGCAGAAGGCGCTGCCGGACGAGGAGAAGGCGCAGGGCAAGGCGCTTTTCTGCCAGGCGAAACCCCTCACCGACCTGGTGATCGAGGCGCGCACCATCGGCGCGGCGAAGGACATCCAGGTGAAGACCCTTCCCTGCCGCGTGCAGAAAATGGAGCGCGTGACGGAGGACGTGATGATCCTCGGCCTGAAGCTCCCGGCCAACGAGCGGCTGCAGTTCCTCGCCGGGCAGTACCTCGAATTCCTGCTCAAAGACGGCACGCGGCGCAGCTTCTCCATGGGCAACGCGCCGCATGACGACGAGCTGATCCAGCTGCACGCGCGGCACGTGCCGGGCGGACAGTTCACCGACCATGTGTTCGGCAAGATGAAGGAGCGCGACATCCTGCGCTTCGAAGGGCCGCACGGCACTTTCTTCCTGCGCGAAGACTCGGACAAACCGATCGTGCTCGTCGCCTCGGGGACCGGCTTCGCGCCGATCAAGTCGATCATCGAGCACGCGCTGCACAAGGGAATCATGCGGCCAATGACGCTTTACTGGGGCGGTCGGCGGCCCAAGGACCTCTACATGAACGCGCTCGCCGAGGGGTGGGCCGCGCAAGGCCGGATCACCTACGTGCCGGTAATTTCGGATGCGCTGCCGGAGGACACCTGGACGGGCCGCACGGGCTTCGTGCACCGCGCGGTGATGCAGGACTTCCCGGATCTTTCAGCACACCAGGTCTACGCCTGCGGCGTACCGATCATGGTGGATGCCGCGCGCCGGGATTTCATTGCCCAGTGCAAGCTGCCGGAAGACGAGTTCTACGCGGATAGCTTCACCACGCAAGCCGATCTCGCGACCCCCTAGCCGCCCAAACCGGCGGAGACCTGTTCAGCGCGCCGGCGGCAGCGGACGGCGGATCGCATACGGCCGCATCATCTCGTTATCCTCGTGCTCGAGGATATGGCAGTGCCAGACGTAGCCTGGCTCCGCTGTGGCATCGAACGAATACTCGCCGCCGTTCATGGGGGCGAATCGCACCAGAATGCGCGTCACTTCGCCGGGGTTGGTGCGTACGGTGTCCTTCCAGCCGCGCTCGTTCGGGTCGGGCGGCTTCACCGGCCCGACGAGAAAAGGCTCGAGCGGGCCGCGCTCCGGGCGTTTTAGTTCCTCGTATTCGTCGGCGCGGAATGCCTGGCGGCCCAGCACCTGGAATTGCACCAGGTGCAGGTGGATCGGATGCGCGTCGGCGGTCAGGTTGGCGAATTCCCAGATCTCCGTTTCTCCCAGAGCGGGCGTTTCGCTCACCGGGTCCGTCCAACGCTTGCCGTCGAGGAGCGCGGCCAGCGGGCCCTTGTGCCCCATGTGCTCATCCAGGGTCAGCGTGCGCGTGCGCGCAGGCTTGCCCAGCATCGCGATGTCGTCCAGCTTTTCCGGCACTCGACTCGCGTCCGCACTCGTGAGCGCAACGACCCGAAACTGCATGATGCGCCCGGTCGTGCGGGGATCGGGTCGATCGCCTTCTGGGAAAGGCGTCGGCGCGTCGTTCTGCATGACCATCGCGGAGCCCACCGCCATGCCGGCAAAATCCACGATCAAGTCGGCGCGCTCGGCTGGCGCCAGCACGAGCTGTTGCACCCACACCGGCGCCGGAAGGTATCCGCCGTCCGTGCCGATTTGCATGAAGGGCCTGCCGCCGGAAAGCGACAACCGGTAGAAGCGCGCGCCGGAGCCGTTCAGCACGCGCAGACGGTACCGGCGCGGCTCCACGTTCATGTAGGGCCACACGCGTCCGTTCACGAGGAGGGTGTCGCCGAAGAACTCCGGTACCCAGAAAGGGTGCGCTGCCGGATCAACGCCCCGCTGGGCGTAGCGCAACTGTCCGTTGCTGTCGAAGGAACGATCCTGAATCACGAGCTCGCGCTCGAACTCGGCTGAGGGCAGCCCGTACGAGCGCTCCAGCTCGGGATCCCGCAGCAGATAGAAGCCGGCGAGCCCAGCATAGGTCGTCAGGCGCGTGATGCCGAGGCAATGGTCGTGGTACCACAGGGTGGCCGCCGGCTGCCGGTTCGGATACTCGCTCCACTCGCGTACCCAGCCCGGGCCCTTCGCCTCGTAATCGGGCGTATACCACGCGTCGGGATGGCCGTCGCTCGCGGGATCGGTCTCGGCTCCGTGCAGGTGCGTGACAATAGGCACTGGGCCACGGTAGCGATCGCGCGGCAATTTGTGCATGCCGCCGAGGGGATCCGCCCAATGCAGGGTCTGATCGACCGGCAGCAGTGCGAGCAGCTGCTGCGCACGCAACCTGTTGCGCCAGGCGATGCGCGTCGCGGTGCCTCGTACTGCGTCGATAGTCGGTCCGGGGAAACTGCGCGCGTAGCCCCACACACGCGTCGGCGGCAACTGCGAGTGCAGCTTCTGCGTGAATTCGCTGACCGGAATCTCGAGCGAGGCGCCGGAAAGGCGCCGCGGCCGCGGCACTTCATCCCGGAACTGGGTGAGACTTCTCGCATTCAGCGGCGCGGCCGGCACGGAGGCAGCGAGCACCGGGACGGCGTCCGCAAAGAACGCCGCAGTGGAGATCACACCCGACTGCAGGAAGCGGCGGCGAGAGATCATCGTCGGCGGCTCAGGCCACGCCCTCGCCAAGGTATGCCTCGCGCACCCGTGGATTGGCGAGCAGCGCGGCCGCCGGACCGGCAAGCGCGATCGCGCCGGACTCCATCACATAGCCGCGGCTCGCCGCTTCCAGCGCGAGCCGCGCATTCTGCTCCACCAATAGGATGGTCACGCCGCGCGCCGCGACCTCGCGCACGATGTCGAAGATCTTCGCCACCATCAGCGGCGCGAGGCCCATCGAGGGTTCGTCCAGCAGGAGCAGCTTCGGCCGGCTCATCAGCGCGCGGCCGATGGCAAGCATCTGCTGCTCTCCGCCGGAGAGCGTGCCGGCGGTCTGGGTCCTGCGCTCCCTCAGGCGCGGGAAGGACTCGTATTGGCGTGCGACGTCCTCCTTCACGTCCGCCTTGCCGCGTGCGAACGCGCCCATCACGAGGTTCTCCTCCACGGTGAGCTGCGGGAACACGCCGCGGCCTTCGGGCACCATCACCAGCCCGCGTCGCGGCAATTCGAACACCGGCAGGCCCTCGAGCGCGTGTCCGGCGTACGTGACCTTGCCGCCGCGCGCGTGCAAACCGCAGATCGCCTTCAGGGCCGAGCTTTTGCCGGCGCCGTTGGCGCCGATCAGGCACACGAGCTCGCCTTCGCCCACCGCGAGGTCGATGCCCTTCACGGCGCGGATGCCGCCGTAGTGCACTTCCAGGCCTTTCACCTCAAGCAGCATGCGGGGTGCCGAGATAGGCTTCGATGACCTTCGGGTCACGCTGCACTTGCGCCGGCGTGCCCTCGGCGATCCTCTCGCCGTAGTCGAGCACCAGCACGCGGTCGCAGACGTTCATCACCAGCCGCACGTCGTGCTCGATCAACAGGAGGGTAACGCCGTCGCCGCGGATGAAGTCCAGCAAGCCGCGCAGCGCGAGCGTCTCGGAAGGGTTCATGCCGGCGGCTGGCTCATCCAGCGCAAGCAGCTTGGGCTCGGTGGCGAGCGCGCGCGCGATCTCCAGACGCCGCTGGTCGCCGTAGGGCAGGCTTCCCGCCGGATCGTTGGCGCGGGCGCGGATACCGACGTACTCCAGAAGTTCGAACGCGCGGCGCTCGATCGCCGCCTCCTCCGCCAGCGTGGCGCGATTCCTCAGGACGGCGCCGACGACCCCTGCGTGCGTGCGCACGTGGCGGCCGATCATCACGTTCTCCAGCACCGAGAGGTTGGCGAACAGTCGGATGTTCTGGAAAGTGCGCGCGATGCCGCGCTTGGCCACCTGGTGGGGGGCGAGGCCCACCAGCGGCCTGCCGTCGAATGCGAAGCTGCCCTGGTCAGGCCTGTAGATGCCGGTCAGCACATTGAACAGCGTGGTCTTGCCGGCGCCGTTCGGTCCGATCAGCCCGTAGATCTCGCCGCGCCGGATCGAGAACGAGACATCGGCGAGCGCCTGTACGCCGCCGAAGCGCTTGCCGACGTCCTTCGCCTCAAGCAGGGCGTTCATCGGCGAGCTCCCTCTTGCGC
>Ga0137451_1000462_pt1 | contig 12253 bp, 12 predicted proteins | sample EasRivERMGT500_2_FD_102336 | JGI IMG/M metagenome (GOLD analysis project Ga0137451, IMG submission 102336) | Soil microbial communities from meander-bound floodplain in the East River, Colorado, USA - East River MetaG ERMGT500_2 | ecosystem: Environmental > Terrestrial > Soil > Floodplain ... | reverse complement strand
CGGACTAGCTCCTGAGGCTAGCGCGTCTGCCAATTCCGCCACTCCCGCAGTGGGGCGAACCTTGGAATTATATCGGAGACGCCCCGTGTCGACGGAGTTTTCCTAGCGGGCTCGTGTGGCGACCTGCGCGAGTACCGCTACATGAGTGGGATCCCCGCGGAGCGGCGCGAGCGTCGGCTCGATCGGCAGCATCCACCCGGTGGAGCCCGGCGGCGCCGTCCGCAGGAGTTGCTCGAGCGTTGACGTCGCGTCCTGCCCTCGTCCGGCGGCGGCCAGTCCCAGTGCGGTGACGATCCCGGCATCGCCGAGGCGCCCACCCGCCCGCAGATCTTCAATCGTCTGCTTCAACGTTCCCGCGGCGGCCTCGGCCTTTCGACGCGCACCGAGACGCCGATGCGCGCCGGCGAGTCCGATGAGCGCGCGCGGATGATCCGGCATCTCCGCCAGCACGCGCTCGAACATCCCGACAGCACCCGCGTGATCGCCGCCGGCGAGCAACGCGCAGCCGTGCCCGGTCCAGGCGTCGCGCAGGTACTCATCCGCGAACAAGCGGTTGCCGGGCGATTGCAGTTCCCTGTCGAACGCGACGCGCGCTCCCGCCGCGTCGCCCTGCGCCAGCCGGACGAGTCCGAGCAGCCAGTGCAAGCCGCTCGCGGGAAAACGTTCGGCGCCTTCACTGGCGCGCCGTTCGTTCGCGACGCCGTCGCGCAACACCTGCTCCGCGCGATCGAGCGTCCCGCGCGCGACGTACACCATCGCCCGGCCGAAGTACGCGTACGACAACGCCGGGTAATGCGCCGTCACGGCCTCGAGCCAGGACAGGCGCTCCCCGCCCCACGCGGCCATGCCGAGACGGAACTGATGCCGCCAGTTACCGGGCTCGAGCGTGAGGGCGCGCCGGCAGGCGGCGACGCCGTCCTCGCGCTGTTCGGCACCGGCGAGAAACAGGCCCAGCGCCGAGTGCGCCTCGGCCATCTCCGGGTCGAACTCAATCGCGCGCCTGGCGTGCGCGATCGCCGCGGTGAGCGACGCCATGTCCGGCCGTGTCCGCGATCGCGTCCCTTGAAACTGCCAGAACCGCGCATGCGCCAAGCCGACGTGCGCCAGCGCATGTTGCGGATCGAGCGCCAGTGCGCGCTCGAACGCCGCGATCGCATGGGGGATCTCGGCCAGGTTCAGCGACTCGAGCTTGAGCCGGCCCTCCGTGAGCGCCCGGTAGGCGTCGAGACTGGCGGTCTCGCGCGGACTCTGAGGACCCAGAAACCCTTGTGAACCTTGTGAACCTTGTGAACCCTGTGAACCCTGTGAACCCTGCGAACCCTGGCTCTCCCCCACGAACCGATATCCCCGCCTGTGCACTGTCTCAATGAACCTCGGTTCGGAAGGGCTGTCGCCGAGTGCCTGCCGCAGGTCCGACACGACCTGCGTGAGCGCGTTGTCAGTCACCGCCACGTCAGGCCAAATGGCCGCGAGGATGTCGTCCTTCGTGACGAGGCGCCCGGGCTGGCGGGCCAGGAGCAGAAGAAGGTCGAAGGCCTTGGGTGCGAGCTCGATGACGGTCGTGCCACGGGTTAGCCGGTAGGCTTCCGCGTCGACCAGAAAGGCTCCGAAACGGACAGGCGGGTGCGACATGACTCGTGTCGGACCAACCTGCCGGGCAGACCCTTACGTCTGCCCCAGGAGCGGCGTTAGAACACGCTCTTGATCAGTCCACCATCTACTTGAAGCGAAGCGCCCGTAATGTAACGCGAGGCGTCCGAGAAGAGGAACACGGCGGCGCTGGCAAACTCTTCGGGCTTGCCATACCGGCCGATCGGAATCGTCTTCGAGTAGCTGGCGCGGACGTCGTCGGCCGACGAGTTGCTGGCCTTTCCGCGCATCGTGTCGAGCTCGCGCACGCGATCGGTGTCGATGCGGCCCGGCAGCAGGTGGTTCACCCGGATCTTGTCCGCGGCCAGCTCGTTCGCCAGCGTCTTGGACATCGCCGAGACGCAGGAGCGGACGATGTTCGACAAGGCGAGATTGGGAATCGGCTCTTTGACGGCCGAGGACGTGGACACGACGATCGAGCCGCCGCCACGGGCTTTCATCGTCGGCGCGGCGAGCCGCACCATCCGCACGGCGCTCAGCACGAGCAGCTCGAATGCCGTCCGCCACGCGTCGTCATCGAAGGAGAGGGCCGGTCCGGCGGGCGGGCCGCCCGCGTTGACGAACAGCAGGTCGACGCCTCCAAACCTTTCGACGGTCTTTGCGTGCCAGGCCGCGAGCGAGTCCGCGGACCGGACATCGACCGGCATGGCCAGCGTATCGGAAGACGTTTCACCGCCGATTCGCTTCGCGGCATCGGTGATCGCTTGTTCATTGCGCGAGCTGATCGATACCTTCGCGCCTTCTGCAGCGAGGCCCCGCGCCACCGCGTACCCGAGGCCGCGACTCGCGCCGGCGACCATTGCGATCTTGTCCTTCAGCCCAAGATCCATGCCGCCCCTTCCTGCTTCGATGTCCAGCCCAGCACGCGATCCAGCGCTGCCCTGGTGCCCGGATCGAGCACCGCACCCGGCGCGCGCGTCGCGGCATCAGCCAGGACGCCACGGCGCCGGAAGACCTCCTTGCGGATGGCCATTCCGATTCCTTCCTGAAACTCGAACCGCATCAGCGGCACGAAACGATAAAAGAGAGACGCCGCGTCGTCGATCTTCCCGGCGCGATACAACGAAACCACTTGCACGAGCACTTCCGGATACGCGAAGCCGGTCATCACGCCGGCGGCCCCGGCCAGCAATTCTTCGAGGAGAAACACGCCGCCCAGCCCGCCGAGAATCGCGACCTTGGTGTCGCCCGCTGCGGCGAGGATGCGAGCGGTCTTGAAGGGCGTCGGCGGATCTTCGAGCTTGATCGTGCGAGCCGTCGGTATTTCCTTCGCGATGCGCGCGAGCAGCCCCGCCTCCATGGCGAATCCGGAAATCGGCGGATAGTCCTGGACGACGATCGGAAGGTCAACGGCTTCGGCCAGCGCCTTGTAGTGGCCCACCACCGACTCGGTGTTGAGCTTGAGCATGCGCGGCGGGCTGACCATTACCGCCGACGCGCCGAGCGATTTCGCTTCGCGGGTGAACTCGATGCAGGTCCGGACGCCGTCTGTCGACGCGCCGACGATCACCTTGGCTTTGCCATCAACCTGCTTCACGACGGCGTCGACGATGAGGCCGCGTTCGCGCTCGTTGAGCCGAGCGGCTTCGCCTGTCACGCCGAGGGCCGTGACGCCCTGCACTCCAGACCGAACGATCAGGTCAACGACGCGCTTGAGACTGTCAATGTCGACCTCGCCGCCCTTGAACGGCGTTGGCAGGACCGAATACACACCCTCGAACGTCACTCTCTGCCCTCCCGGCATCCGGCCGATGTGCCGGACGGGAAAGCGTACGTGCGACATTCTCGCGAGTCAAGGCGAACGCTGCGCTGCATCGGCCAATAAGCGCGCGTCAGTTCGCGCGGCACGCCATACAATGGCGCACCCGGAGGCATTTGTGCGACGTTGGAGTCATCTCGGCATCGCTGCAGTCCTGGCAGCCTGTATCGTCACGGGCGCAGGAGCCCGGCAGACACCCGTCCCGGCCGCGTCTGATGGCGACTGGCCGTCGTACGGCCGTGACCTCGGCAATTCCCGATATTCACCGCTCGATCGGCTCACGCGGGACAACGTCGCGAACCTGCGCGTCGCATGGCGCTGGCGCTCGGACAACTTCAGCCAGCCGGCGGAGTATCGCAACGAGAGCACGCCGATCATGGTGAACGGCACGCTCTATTTCACGGCCGGCGTCTCGCGCTGGGTGATTGCTGCCGACGCGGCCACCGGGGCGACTCGCTGGGCGTGGCATCTCGACGAGGGCGAGCGCGGACGCCGCGCTCCACGGCGGGATTCCGGCCGCGGCGTCTCGTACTGGAGCGACGGCGCCGAGCGGAAGGACGAGCGCATCTTCATGGTGACGCCGGGCTTCAACCTCGTCGCGCTGGATGCGAAAACGGGCGCGCCCGTGCCCGGCTTCGGCCAGAACGGCGTCGTCGACCTCAAAGCCAACCTCGGTGTCCCTGCCGACCCGGTCAACTCCATCATCGGATCGAGCTCGCCGCCACTGGTCTTCGAGAACATCGTGATGATTGGACCGGCGCTGGAGGTCGGCACTCGCCCGCCGTCCATGAAGAATGCGCCCGGACGGATCCTCGCGTTCGACACGCGCACCGGAAAACTTCTCTGGCGCTTCAACACGATTCCTCAGAAGGGCGAGAAGGGCTACGAGACCTGGGAGAGTGGATCCGCGGAGTACACGGGCAACGCGGGCGCCTGGGCGCCGCTCTCACTCGACGCGAAGCGCGGCTACTTGTACGTACCAGTCGAAGCTGCGACCGGCGATTACTACGGCGGGCATCGCAAAGGCGACAACCTGTTCTCGTCGTCGCTGGTGTGTCTCGACGCCCGGACAGGCAAGACCGTCTGGCATTTCCAGATCGTCCACCACGATATCTGGGATCGCGACAATGCCGCGGCGCCGATTCTGACGGACATCACCGTGGGCGGCCGTCGCATCGAAGCGGTCGTGCAGCTCACGAAGCAGGCGTACGCGTACGTCTTCGATCGCGTCACGGGCAAGCCCGTGTGGCCGATTGACGAGCGCCCCGTCCCGCAGTCCGATGTCCCAGGTGAAAAGACGGCTGCCACTCAGCCGATTCCGTCGAAGCCGGCGCCATTCGATCGACAAGGCGTCACGCCGGACAACCTGATCGACTTCACACCTGAGTTGCATGCGGAAGCGCTCAAGGCGCTTGCGACCGTGCGCGCGGGCACGAGCCCGTTCTCGCCGCCATCCACGACCGACGCCGCGGACGGCACAAAGGGGACGTTTGTTCTCCCCGGTGCGCTCGGCGGCGCGAACTGGGAAGGCGGCGCGTTCGATCCGGAGACAGGCATGCTGTACGTCGGCTCGTGGACACGGCCGGACGTCCTCGCGCTCGTGAAGGATCCGCAGCGCTCTGACATGGACTGGGTTGGCGGCGGCGGACAGGCACCCCGCGTCCGCGGATTGCCCATCATCAAGCCGCCGTACAGCCGCATCACCGCCATCGATCTGAATACCGGCGACCATCGCTGGATGCAGGCGAACGGCGACACGCCAGCGGCGATCAAGAACAACCCCGCGCTGGCGGGACTGACCATCCCGCCGACGGGCGCGCAGACGCGGCCTGTGCTGCTGGCGACGAAGACACTGCTCTTCACGGCCGAAGGTTCAGGCGGTCAGCCCATTCTGCGCGCGCTCGACAAGCAGACGGGCACAACCGTCGCGCAGATCACGTTGCCCGGTGCTGTCGGCAGCGTGCCCATGACGTACGCCATCGGCACACGGCAGTTCATCGCCTTCTGGGTCAGCGACCGCGCGGCTGAACTTCCGGGCACCCTCGTCGCGCTCGCGTTGCCCGCCCCGGGCCGTGGCGGCGGAGCCGGCGGCGGCGATCGATGATTCGGGCCGTCGTAGGGCAGACCTTCAGGTCTGCCGCGCGCTGAAAGGCATGTCGACCTCTCACTCCCCCATCGTCATCGGCGTCGCTGGCGGATCGGGCTCAGGTAAAACACCCGTCGTTCGCCGCATCCTCGACACGCTGGGGCCGACCCACGTCAGCGTGCTCGAGCACGATCGTTATTACCGCAATCATCCCGAGCTGCGTCTCGAGGAACGCGCGGCGCTGAACTTCGATCACCCGCAAGCGCTCGAGACGGACCTGATGGTCCAGCACGTCCAGGCGTTGCGCAAGGGACAGCCCATCAGTGCGCCGATCTACGACTTCGCGATGCACGCGCGGCAGCCCGCCACCGACACGATCGAGCCACGCGACGCCGTCATCGTCGAAGGCATCCTCATTCTTGCGGACGCGCAGTTGCGTGCGTTGATGGACGTCAAGATCTTCGTGCAGACCGACGACGACACCCGGTTCATCCGGCGCCTGCGTCGAGATACCGCGGAACGTGGGCGCACGGTGGACTCGGTGATCGATCAGTACATGGGCACCGTGAAGCCCATGCACCTCGAGTTCGTCGAGCCCAGCCGGCGCTATGCGGATGTCATCGTGCCGGAGGGCGGCCACAACCAGGTCGCGGTCGACATGCTGCTGACGCTGATCAGGAGTCTGACGCACAGGTAACCACAGTTGCCTTGACGTCGTCGCGTAGACGATGGCATCGTCGTCTCTCGACGGTGCTCGAGACGACCTTGAGCATGGTCGAAAGGTCGTCGGCGAGCTCTGATATGCCCTGGACTTCGGTGCCTGAGTACCTGCGCGGTCGCGAGACCATGCGCCGGCGCGAGCTCGTCTACGGCATGGTGCGTGAGCCACCGTCGCCGTTCTACGACCACCAGCGATTCCTCACGAATCTGACGGTGCTGCTCACGACACACGTACGGGAACGCGCGCTCGGCGACGTGTGCGTCGCGCCCATCGACGTCGTGCTCGATCGCCGGCGCGCGCTCATCGCGCAGCCGGATCTGGTCTTCGTCTCCACCGAGCGACTTGGGATCATCGACCGACAGATCTGGGGTGCACCCTATCTCGTGGTCGAGGTGTTGTCTCCTGGGACCGCGAAACGTGACCGCACGACGAAACTGGGCTGGTATCAGAAGTACGGCGTCCGTGAGTGCTGGCTGGTCGATCCGATTGATTGCAGCATCGAGGTCATCCGCCTCAAGGCGCGGACGATGACCCGCCGCAAATATGGCGAAGGCGCAGTCCTGCGGTCGGGGGTGATCCGCAGTCTGCGCCTTCGGGTGAGAGAGGTGTTCGACGAGTAACCCGCTACTTGATCAACGTGAAGGTCACGTGGATCTCGAGGAGCTCTCCACTGACCTTGTCGGTCGCGGTCGCGAACAGCATCGTCTGCCCGTCTTTCATCAGAAGCGTGTTGTTCGTCGTGAACGTCCGAAACGCTGCCGGGTCGGCACTCTTCACCGAAGCGCGCGCGTCCTGATCGGCAGAGAAGATCGACGAGTCCGAGATCGACACCCCGACATCGAACCGGCCATCTGGCGTAGACGTCACGCGACAATCGATGTTCGTGCCAATGCTGCGATAGCTTGGCGTCGTCGTGGACGAGCCCTCACGGTTGCCTTCGGCCGCCCGCGTCGTCGTGGTCGTGCCAATCGGAACATCCACACCCACGCGCAGGTTCGTGTAGCTCCCGTTGGACGTGACCAGCAGCGTGAACGGCAGCGTGCTTGTCTTCTTGCCCGCCAGAGAACGCGACACCACGACGTCCACCTTGGCAGGTGCCTTCGGCGGCGGTGCCGGTTTGGCGGGATCCTGCCGAGCCTGAAGGCTGGCCGCCGCCATGAACACCCCAATCAATGCTGCAACGAACCGAGTCTGCATTTTCATCAATGACTTCTCCCTCCGCCGCGTGGGTCGGCCGACCCTGGAAGCAGGTCGACGACAATCGGCTGAATCTCAATCAACTTCGGTACATTCACTTCGCCCGTGGTTTCATCAATCAGATCGACGCCTTTCGGAACATGACCCGCATGTCCGGATTTCAGTCGCCCGAGATAGCGGGTGATCGCGAGCGCCTGATCGGACGGGACCAGGACCTCCGGCTCGCGGCGTGCCGCCACCACAGGCGTTCGGGGCGTCGCAACCGCGTGACGCGGTTCGATACGTACGACCGGAGCTGAGGCGACGCGCAGATCCGTCTGCGCCGGCGGCGCAACGTTCGTCGCCTGGATCGTCGGAGCAGGAGACGGCGACGGCCCTTCCGAATTCATCGCCATGTATCCGACGACCGCGACGATCGCGCACGCGGTCACGCCGACGGCCGTCGCCACCTGCCAGATTCCAAACCACCGCCGCTCCGGCTGCGCGGCGACTTGCTGCCGCACTTTCGCCGCAAACTCCGGCGACGGTCGCACGGCGTTGAGGTCTTCGCCGATCTCTCGCAGCAAGTCGTCCATGTGTTCGTCGCTCATCGCAACCTCTCGTGCAGCTTCTGCCGCGCTTCGAACAGCCGCGACTTGATGGTGCCTTCCGCGACACCGAGCAGATCCGCCACCTCACGCACCCCGTGTCCTTCGATGGCCGCGAGCACCGTGACGACCCGTAATCGATCCGGCAACTCTTCGATCGCCTGCCACAAGCGCGCTTTCCGTTCCTGCGCGATCGTGTCGGTCTCGAGGTTCCCCGTCTGCGGCGTAATGGCCATCACGGCGTCTTCGCGAGCCTGCCGGCGCTTGTGCGACCGCCGGTGATCCAGAGCCAGGCGCCAGGTCATCCGCACGAGCCAGGCGCGAAACCGTTCCCGGTCGCGCAGGCTCGAGAATCTCCGATAGGCGCGGGCGAACGCCTCCTGCGCCACATCCTCGGCGTCCTGCGTGTTCCGGACGATGCTGTAGGCGACGCGTACGGCCAGGGCGGACGAATCCGCCAGGCGCGCTTCGAATTCCCGGACATCGGCGTCGTTCACGCTGATCAGGTGGCCTTCCAGGTGTCCGGCAAGCTCATTCATCGCGCCCAGTGGCAAGACGCCACGCCTTGGCGGATGGTTCGGACGGGTTACGGGTGTACGGCGTGCCATTTGGCGCCGCCCATCAGGCTGGCCGTATCCGGGCCCCAGGTTCCCGGCTGGTACTGGTGGAGGGGGGTGCGGCCGTCGAGGACGGCATCGACAACCCGCCAGGCGGCTTCGACCGCGTCTTCGCGGGCGAAGAGCGTCTGGTCCCCGCGCATCGCATCGCCGAGCAGGCGCTCGTACGGCGGAAGGTCGCGAGCCGGCTCATGCATGGCGTCCAGGCAGACCGACTCCCCTTCCATCGCCTCGCCCGGCCGCTTCGCCTGCGCCGTGATCTCGATGATGACGTCGGGGCTGAGCCGAAAGCGCAGGTGATTCGGGACGGACGTGCGCTGGTGAAAGACCATCTGGGGCGGCTGCTTGAGCCAGACGTAGACCTCCGTCACCTTGACGGGCAGACACTTGCCCGCGCGGATGAAAAACGGCACGCCCGCCCAGCGCCAGGAATCCGCGTGAAGCCGCACCGCCGCAAACGTCTCGACGCCCGAGTCTTTCGCCACGCCGGGCTCATCGCGATAGCCGGCGTACTGACCCCGAATGACGTCGTTCGGCTCGAGCGTCTGCATCGCCTTGAAGGCCTGCCCTGCGGCGTCCCGGATCGATTCCGGATCCCGGCCGACGGGCGGCTCCATCATCAGCAGCGCCGCCACCTGGAGCAGATGGTTCTGGACGACGTCGCGGATCGCGCCGAGCTCCTCGTAGAGCTTGCCGCGGCCTTTGGCGCCGAAGTCCTCGGCCATCGTGATCTCGACGCGATCGATGTACTGCCGATTCCAGATCGGCTCGAGGAACGCGTTCGCGAACCGGAAGAACATGAGGTTCTGCACCGGCTCCTTGCCGAGGTAGTGGTCGATGCGAAAGACCGCCGACTCGGGAAAGTGCTGGTGGACGATCGCGTTCAGCTCGCGAGCCGACGCCAGATCACGCCCGAACGGCTTCTCGAGGACGACACGTGCGTGTTCGGCGCAACCGACGGCCGCGAGCGATCCGATCACGGTCGGAAACAGACTGGGCGGAATCGCGAGATAAAACAGCGGGCGTGTGGCGTTTCCGAGCGCCTCGCGCAGCCGCTGGAACGTGGCGAGCTCCTGGTAGTCGCCGTCGACGTACCGAAGCAGGCGCGCGAACTTCGTGAACGCCGCCTCGTCGACCGGACCGTGCGCCTCGACGCTGGCACGGGCGCGCGCGGTGAACTGCTCCAGCGTCCAGCCGGATCGCGCGACGCCGACGATCGGCGCGTCGAGCTGGCCGTCGCCGACGAGCCCCACAAGTGCTGGAAAGATCTCCTTGAACGCGAGGTCACCCGAAGCGCCGAGGAACACCAGCGCGTCCGACCGTTCGGCCTTCACGCCGGCTTCTCCGTGTGTCCGCCAAACTCGAAGCGCATGGCCGAGAGCACGCGGTTCGCAAAGTCCGCCTCGCCGCGCGAGCTGAACCGTGCGAACAGCGCCGTCGCGAGCACGGGCACCGGCACGCTCTCGTCAATCGCGGCTTCGATCGTCCAACGTCCTTCGCCGGAGTCCGAGACGCGCCCGGCGAATTTCTCGAGGTGTCCGTCCTTCGCCAGCGCCTGGGCCGCGAGATCGAGCAGCCACGAGCGCACGACGCTTCCCCGCCGCCAGACCTCGGCGATGTCGGCGATGTCGAAGTCGTAGCGATAGAGCTCCGGCTCGCGCATCGGCGCGGTTTCCGCGTCGTGCGTCGCCGCCGCCGCGCCGGCGTTCGCATGGCGCAGGATGTTCAGGCCTTCGGCGTACGCCGCCATCACGCCGTACTCGATGCCGTTGTGCACCATCTTCACGAAGTGCCCGGCGCCTGATTGGCCGCAATACAGATAGCCGCGCTCGGCCGTGCCGGCGCCGCTCCGTCCCGGTGTCGGCGTCGCCGCAGCCTGACCCGGCGCCAGCGTCTGAAAGATCGGATCGAGGCGATCGGCGATCGCCCGCTCGCCGCCGATCATGAGGCAGTAGCCGCGCTCGAGCCCCCACACGCCGCCACTGGTGCCGACGTCGAGGTAATGAATCCCCTGCGCCTTCAGTTCCCGCGCGCGGCGGACGTCGTCTTTGAAGTGGGAGTTGCCGCCGTCGATGATCACGTCGTCCCGCGACAGCAACGGCGCCAGCGCGGTGATTTCCTGATCGACCAGGCCGGCCGGCACCATCAACCAGATCGCGCGGGGCGGCGCGAGCGCCTTCACCATCTCCGCCAGCGATCCGGCGCCCGTCGCGCCTTCCGCCGTGAGCGCCTTCACGCTCTCAGGCCGTACGTCGAACACCACTGCGCGATGCTCCGCCTTCATCAGGCGTCGCACCATGTTCGCGCCCATCCGGCCGAGTCCGATCATGGCGAGCTGCATGACCGATCATTGTATTGGGGGATTGGGGATTTCGGGTTCCGCTGTTCCTTCTAATCGATTCTCACGACGTTCGCCTTGACGATCGGAAAGCGCTCGAACATGGCGGGATCGTGGCCGGGAACGACGAGGCCGGGTTTGGCGGCCAGTCGCAGCATGCGTTCCTGCGCCGCGAGGTTCGACGCGGCGTCGAGCGTCTGTGAGATCGCCAGGTGCTTTTCGAGATTCATGTAGAGGTAGGCGTTGTCGGACGCGAGAATCACGGCTCCCGATCGTGTCGTGACGCCGACGTACTGCGACGCGAACGTGTGCTTGCCGCCGGTGTACACGCGGATGCCGGGCAGGATCTCCCTGTCATCGCCGTCCACAAGCATCACCCGGCCTGCCGTCTTCAGTGCGGCCAGCATCTTCGCGACATCGGTGTCTGCACGGTGCAGCGGCTCACCGTTCGGACCGACGTAGTAGTCGTACTCCTCTTTCTGAATCCAGATCCGCGCCTTTGGAAACAGATCCGCGCCGTCCGCGTGATCCCAGTGCGAATGCGTGATGACGATGTCCGTGACGTCTTCGGGCTTGATGCCGAGGCCGGCGGTCAGCGCCTCACTCGGCCGGGCGTAGTCCTGCGGTTTCCACTGTTGAATGAATTTGTCGCGATAGAAGCCGGCGTCGACAAGAACCACGCGCCCCGTCGCCGGGTCCTTGATGGGCCACACGGTGAACGCGATGTCCACCATCGGCCCGCGTTCAGCGCCGGCGACCAGGCTCGAGAGTCCGTACGGCACGTGCGCGAAACGGACGGCGTAGACCTCGTAGCGGGGCGATGGGGCCTGCGCAGACGATGAGGAAGCCAGAAGCCAGAAACCAGAAGCCAAACACGAAAAGGCAAAAGCAAAAAGCCAGGAGCCAGGAAGGACCCGCGATTTGACTCGCATCATCCCCCTAGCTTCTGGCTTTTTCGTTCTAGCTTCTAGCTTTTACTTGCCGTTTCTGGCTTTTGGCTTCTGGCTTTAGAACGGTGACTGCCAGTTCTTCGCCAGCAGCGGCGTCAGAGAGAACGACTGCGGCTTGCCGATCAGTGTGACGTTGCCGTCCACCAGCTTGCCCAGCGTCGCCGTGTAGCGTCCGAGTTCAGCCATCGGGTTTCCGCCACCGCCACGACCTCCGCCCCCTTGCTGCGCCTGTTGGGCCAGCGCTGCGGATTGCTGCCTGGCCAGGTCGCTGAGCGCCTGATCGATCTTGGCCGCGGCGCGATTGAGCCCGCTATTAGCGGCTTGCTGCGCGGCCTGGGCGGCGGCGGG
>Ga0137451_1000461_pt1 | contig 12264 bp, 8 predicted proteins | sample EasRivERMGT500_2_FD_102336 | JGI IMG/M metagenome (GOLD analysis project Ga0137451, IMG submission 102336) | Soil microbial communities from meander-bound floodplain in the East River, Colorado, USA - East River MetaG ERMGT500_2 | ecosystem: Environmental > Terrestrial > Soil > Floodplain ... | reverse complement strand
GATGATGTCGAAATAGGCCTGGTCCCCGGGCCGGATCAGGCGGTCGGTGAAGTTGTGCGGATGCGGGCTGCAGCGCTCGCCGGCGATGGCGTTGATCGCCTCGACGCAGTCCGAGCCCATCTCGTAGAGGCGCTTGGTCGCCATCGCAACGATCTCGTTCTCGCGCACGCCGGGCTTCAATGCCTCGTAGATGTCCTGGTAGACGCCGTCGCCCATCGCCGCCGCGATATTGAGGAGGGTGATCTCGTCGTGGCTCTTGATCTCGCGCGCCTCCAGCATCACCTGCTGGCAATCCTGCACCTTGATGCCCAGCTTCTGCAGCGCGAACAAGAACCCCGGCTCGACCACATCGATGCCGAGCGGCATCTTCCCCACGCCTTCCTCGTCGAGAATCGACTTGATCTCCTGCGCAGCTTCCTCGAAGAGGCCGACCTTGGGATGAATCGCGCCGCGCATGCCCGGATTGCCGGCGCGCCAGTGATTGGCCGGCAGCCAGGGACAGTAGAGCCGGTGATGCCGCGCGGCCGAGCCGAAATCCCAAACGTACGGATCGCCGTTGCCGGTCAACAGGCCGTAGCGGATCAGCTTGTCGCGCGCCCATTCCCCGATGACCGTCGAGGAAATATAGCGAATGTTGTACTGGTCGAAGACGAGCAGCGCGCCCAGTCCCGACGCGGCAAGGGCGTTGCGAGTGCGCGCGAGGCGATAATCGTGCAGCCGCCGGAAATCCACCCGCTCTTCAAAATCCACTTGCATCCGGCCCGGCGCCTGGAGCGGGCGCTCCCAGCGGTGGCCGGGATCGGGATGCCCGGTCATCGCTTCGGCGAGCGTCTCGCCGCGCCGCCCCTTCTTCGGCTCGATCGATCCCCTCTTGATGACCGTCGGCTCCGCTCGCTTCTTCGCCATGTCGCTCTCCTCAGGATTGTGCCGGTACGTCGCCGACACAATCCTCAAGCAAAACCACCCGCAGGCCAAATGCGGGTTTTCCAAAACGCACGAACGCTCCCGCAGTCGTGCCTCTAGCGTTCAACTGGATCAGCATTTTCTTGTTCCGTTCCCTTCCAAAGTCTGCGGGTGGTTTTGCATATAACAGGCTGTCAAACGAAAGTCCGACAGCCTGTTATGCGGCCTTGCGGTTCGGGAACACCTGCGGCCGCAGCTTGGGATGGCAAGCCATGTACTTCGGCGCGTAGGGCGCCTCCGCGCCAAGCTCTTCTGCAGCGTGCCATGCAAAGCGCGGATTCCACATTGCGCCGCGCGCGAGGCAGACGAAATCGGCCTTGCCCGAGGCGATGATCTCCTCGCACTGGCGCGGGCTCGTAATGAGGCCGACAGCGATGGTCGGGATGTCCGCATCCCTGCGGATCCTCTCCGCAAACGGCACCTGGTATCCCGGCGCGAGCGGCAATTGCTGGCGCGGATCGAGCGCACCGCTCGAGCAGTCCACGTAGTCGCAGCCGAGCTTCTTGATCTCCCTCGCGAACACAACGGACTCCTCGGGATTCCAGCCGCCCTCCACCCAGTCGGTCGCCGAGATGCGCACGCCCATGGGCTTTTCGGACGGCCATGCGGCACGCATCGCAGCAAACGTTTCGAGCGGAAACCTCATGCGGTTCGCAAGGCTCCCGCCGTAATCGTCGGTGCGCTGGTTCGAAAGCGGCGAAAGGAACTCGTGAGCGAGATAGCCGTGCCCCGCGTGCATCTCGATCAGGTCGTAGCCGATCCGGTGCGCCCGCTTCACGGCGTCGGCGAAGGCGTTGCGCACGCGCTCGATGTCGGCTTTCGTCATTGCGCGGGGAGAATGCCAGCCCGGGGCGTACGGTGCCGCGGAGGGGGCGATCGTCTCCCAGGCGCCTTCCTCCGGCTTCAGCGGCTGCCCGCCCGCGGCCGGCGGATGCGTAGAGCCCTTGCGGCCCGCGTGTCCGAGCTGGAGGCCATGCTTCGCAACTCCGTACTTCCGGCAGAAGTCGATCACGCGCTTCATCGCCGCCTCGTTCTCGTCCGAGTACATGCCGGCACACTTGAGCGAGATGCGTCCCTCCGGCGTCACATGCGTCGATTCGGTCATGACCAGGGCGCCGGCGCCGAGCGAGAACTGGCCGAGGTGCATCAGGTGCCAGTCGTTGGCGGTGCCGCTGTCGGAATTGTACTGGCACATCGGAGACACCACGATGCGGTTCGCGAGCTCGAGCCCGCGCAGCTTGATCGGTGAAAAGAGAGCGCTTGCCATGTGGATGTTGTCCTGGGTGGTGATCAAACGGGTTGCGGCATCAAGGAATGTTCAGTATCACGTGGCCGATCTTGTTTCCCGACTCCACCAGCTCGTGAGCGGCCACGATTTCGCTGAGCGGGAAGCGCGCGGCGATCGCAAACTTCGGGCGGCCCGATGCGAGCCAGCGCGCGATATCTGCAACGGCGCCGCCCTTGGCGCCGTCCGGCATGGTATAGACGAACACCATGCGCAAGGTGACGTTGCGCTGCCGCAGCCGCGACGGGACGACCGCATCCTGCGCGGCCGCGGCGGCGTAGGACGCGATCATCGCGGCCGGCCGCAGCGCCTTCTCGTATTGTGGCAGATTCACCCCAAGCTCGACGTCGGTCACGCGGTCGATGCCGCGGCCCCGGGTCAGCGCGTGCAGGCGTTCCGGCACGCTTTCCCTGCGATAGTCGATAGTGGCGTGCGCGCCACCCTTGCGGGCGTGGGTGGCTTTCTCCTCCGAGCTGACCGTTGCAATGACCCGCGCGCCTGCCCAGCGCGCGAGCTGCACGGCGTAATGGCCCACCACACCGGCGCCGCCCGTGACCAGCGCAGTCATGCCGTCGATCGGACCATCGGCAAACAGGCAGCGGTGCGCAGTCATGACCGGGATGCCGAGGCAGGCGCCTTCCGCGTAGGAAATCTTGCGTGGCAGAGGCACTGCCTGCGCCGCCGGCAGCACTATGTACTGCGCCGAGGTGCCGGAGGGACGCTGCCACTGCCCGTTGTAAACCCACACCCGCTGGCGCAGCCGCCGCTTCGGCACGCCGGGGCCGACGCGGTCGATGTCGCCCGCGCCGTCGCTGTTCGGTATCACCCGCGGCGGGATTACCGGGCGGCTGCCGCCGCGTGCCTTGACGTCGGAGGGGTTGACCGCCGATGCGCGCAGCCTGACCCGCACTTCCCCTTTGCCGGGCAGCGGATCTGGCTGCTCGCCATATTGCAGCACCGCGCGTGCGGCGCCGTTATTCTCATACCATGCCGCTAGCAAAGCGGTTCCCCGAGCGGTTTCAGATGATGCATCCTCACGTCCTTGTTTCCTGCCGTCTGTTGCCGGTTTGCGCCCTAGTTCGCCTTGATGCCCGCTTCCTTGATGACCCGTCCCCACTTGGCAATCTCGCTCTTGATGAATGCGTCGAATTCCTCGGGCGTCGTGGGCACGGCCTCGGCGCCATGGGCGAGCAGGAGCGCCCGCGCCTCGGGCAGCCGCAGGCTCGCCACCACTTCCCGGTTGATCTTCATCACGATAGGCCGCGGCAGCTTCGCCTGCCCGAACAGGCCAAACCATACGCTCGAGTCGAGACCGGGCATGCCCGCTTCCGTTGCGCTCGGTATTTCCGGCGCCGCGGAGAAGCGCTTCGCGCTCAACACCGCCAGCGGCCGCACCTTGCCGGCCCTGGCCTGCACCGCTATCGTCGTCGTGGACAGGAACGTGGCCTGGGTCTCGCCCGACATGACGGCGGTCAGCGCAAAACCCGCTCCCTTGTAGGGAATGTGAACCAGTTTTGCGCCCGTCATCTGGTTGAACAGTTCGCCGGAGAGCTGGCTGCTGGTGCCGCCACCGGCCGACCCGTAATTGATGCTCCCGGGCTTTGCCTTTGCATAGGCGACAAATTCCTTGAGGTCCTTCACCGGCAACGATGGGTGCACAGCCAGCGCGATGCCTGAATTCGTGAGCTGGGAGATCGGCGCGAAATCCTTGATCGGATCGTACGCCAGCCTGCTGTACAGGAACTGCGCGCTGGCGTGCGTACCGATGTGCCCGATCATCAGCGTATAGCCGTCGGCGGCCGCCTTGGACCCGATCTCGACGCCAATGATGCCTCCCGCGCCCGGCCGGTTGTCTACCACCACCTGCTGGCCCCAACGCTCGGTAAGCTTTTGCGCGATGAAGCGGGCGGAGAAATCCGAGGTGCTGCCGGGAGATCCCGAAATGAGGCGAATCGGCCGGCTCGGATAGTCCGCCGCCGGATCGGCAGCCGAAGCGGCCGCCGATAACATAACAAACACGCCTGCAATCGATAACTTAGTAATTGTCTTCTCCTTCAGCATTTGGGCACGCCCAGATGCTGTGCCATTCAGTCCGCGGTTTGCGCCTGAAGTTCCTTGGCGGCCCTGGCGTCCCTTCGACAAGCTCAGGACAGGCCTTGGCGGTTCAATTTTTTTCCGCATCAATTGATGCGCGCCCCGGCGGCGATCAGCACCTTGGCAAAGCGCTTCACTTCGGAACGGATGAAAGCATCGAACTCCTCGGGCGTGGTGGGTGCCGGCGTCGCGCCCTGCGTCAGCATGCGCTCCTTGATGTCGGGCAGATTGAGTATGCGCACCACTTCCTTGTTGATCGCATTGACGCGGGGCCGCGGCGTCTTGGCCGAGGCCAGCAGCCCGTACCATTGGTCGTAATCGAATCCCGGCACCCCGGCTTCGGCGACGGTCGGCACGTCGGGGAACAACGCCGAACGCTTCGCGGTGCTCACGGCGAGCACGGCCACGCGGCCCGCCTTGACCTGCCCCATCGCCACCAGAATCGGGGAAAAAGTGAAATGGACCCGCCCGGTCGCCGCTTCATTGAGCGACTCGGGAGCACCTTTGTACGGAACGTGCGTCGCCTCGAAGCCGGCGGCGAGCTTGAACATCTCGCCGTTGATCTGGGTGCCGCTGCCGATGCCCGCCGAGCTGAAATTGATCTGGCCCGGCCGCGCCTTGGCGTACGCGATCAGGTCCTTCACCGTTTTCGGCCCGAGCGAGGGCGCCACCACCAGCAGGTTCGGCACGCTGGCGACGCGCGTCACGCCGGCGAAATCCTTGATAGTGTCGTACGACAGCTTCGAGTAGAGGGTCGCATTGCCGGCGTGGCCGGTGGAAACCATCATCAGCGTATGCCCGTCGGGATTGGCGGCAAGCACGTACTCGGAGGCGATGGTGCCGCCCGCGCTCGGGCGGTTGTCCACCACCACCTGCTGCCCCCAGCTCTCGTTGATCTTCTCGCCGACCCAGCGCGCCAGGATGTCGGTCTGGCTGCCGGCCGAGAACGGCACCAGCATGCGGATCGGCTTGTTCGGGTACTGCTCGGCCGCATTGGCGCCCCAAGTGGAGGTCGACAAGACGAAGGCCGTTGCAAGCCGCGTAAACTTATTCATGGTTTTCCCCCTTTTTAGTTCCGCGGCAGGCCCAGGCACTGGCCCATCCAGTCGGCTGACTGCGTACGATAACGGTAGCCGCGGTTGTTGGCCACATGATTTCCGTCCTCGATGAAGCAGCGTACCACCGGTCCGGACGCCGCCGCGGCGAGCCGCTCGCCTTCCTGCCAGGGCACGATTCCATCCTGCTTGCCGGCGACTATGAATAGCGGACAGATGATATTTTTCGCCACGTTCTTCAAGGTCAACGTCGCGGCGCGCTCGCGCGCCTCCGCCTCGGTCCGGCTCCGGGAGCGGACCTGGAAGGTATTGCGGGTCAGCTCGGGCAGCCGGTCGTAGTACTCCGCCCATTCAAACGGCCCCGACAGCGCGATGCACGCCTTGATGCGTTTGTCGAAAGCGGCCGCACGCGGCGCGTAATAGCCGCCGAGCGACACTCCCCACAGACCGACGCGCGCGGCGTCCAGGTCGCCGCGGGTCGCAACGAAGTCGATCACGGACCCGACCACTGCCTCGTAGTCTCCGCGGATCGCGAAATCGTATTCGCCCTCGCCTTGACCGGGCCCGTCGAAAGCGAGCGTCGCCATGCCGCGCGCGAGGAACACGCTCTCGTTGGAGTCCATTTCTTCCTTGGTCGAATCGAGCCCCATGCACATCACCACGACCGGCGGTTTGACGGCACCCGCCGGTTTGCGCAAATTGCCTGCGAGATGCTTGCCCTCATACGGGATCATCACCCGCTCGCCCGGCGGCTTGAGCAGCGGCAACGCGAGATTCCGGCATTCCACTGCCTTGCGATGCGCGGCCTTCATCTGGGCGTAGTCGACGACGAACACGAACTTGGAAAAGTGATAGCACACCGCGGCGCGGGTCAGGTGCTCCCCGGCGGACAGCCTGCGGCCGTCGGCAAGGGCCGTGCGGCCCAGTTCCTCGTGGACCGCGCCGCGCGCGCTCCAGGCGCGGCACCAGTCCTCCCAGCGCTCGATGCCTGCGGTGACTTCCTCGAAATCGGTCAGCGGCACCCCGTTCGATACGAAGCGCGGTGCCCAGTGCGCGATCGCTGACTGTACCCTGACATCCGGCATTGATGGGTCTCGAGCGGGGTTACCAAGCGGGAGGAAAGTCGATCGATTCTATCAATATTCGACGTGAATTGCGCATAAACTACCGCTTTTCAGGCCCCGTGCAATGGATGTCTCGTTCACTTCGGCCGTCGTGATCCTGCTGCTGGTGATGGACCCGATCGGGAACATCCCGCTGTTCGTGTCGGTGCTGCGACAGGTCGAGCCGGCACGGCGCACGCGGGTCATCCTGCGCGAATGCGCGATTGCGTTCGCGGTCCTGCTCGCGTTCGTGTTCTTCGGCTCGGCCATCCTCGGAGTCCTCGGGCTCTCCGACCCCTCGCTGACCATCGCCGGCGGCGTCATCCTGTTCCTGATCGCGCTGCGAATGATTTTCCGCCGCCCCGAGGGCATCTTCGGCGACGCGGTGGGCAGCGAGCCGTTCATCGTGCCGCTCGCCATTCCCTCGATCGCGGGTCCGGCTGCCATTGCGACCGTCATGCTGCTCGCCTCGCGTGCGCCGCAGCGGCTGCTCGAGTGGTGCGCTGCCGTCAGTGTTGCCATGCTGGTGACAGCGGCTCTATTGGTATCGGCGGAGCGCTTCGCCAAACGGGCGGGCGAACAGGGGCTGCTCGCCTTCGAGCGGCTGATGGGACTCATCCTCACCTCCATCGCGGTGGAAATGCTGCTGCGGGGTATCGAGACTTTCGTCCGCGGCCTTTGACGTGTCTCCGTGCGGCGACAGCCGGCACGAAAATAATTCACAATTCTTGTGGATAACTATGTGGGTAAGCGGCGGGGACGGGCGCGAATCCGGCGGAATCGCTGGCCCGCGTCTGGTTTGCACAAAATTTCATCAACGCGGCAAGCAGCCGGATTGGCCGCGCCGTACTGCAAAAGTACTTGCTCACCGCTTACTGTTCACCGCTTGCCGTCCCTGGAATTTCCCGCTCACCGCTGACCGTTCACTGCTTACTCGTCACTTGAGGATGTGCAGCAGATTGTAGAAGTCGTCGGTCCACACGCGGAAGCCGGGACGGGCCTCCAGCGGCTGCGCCACCGAGCGAATCGGTTCCGCTGCCAGCAGCCGCGCGTTCTTCGTGACGATGATCTGGTCCGTGCCTGACACCCAGTAATCGGCGCCCTCGGTGCCCTCGGGGGCGTCGGAAACCAATACTGCAGTCATGCCGAATTCGGCGGCCAGCCGCTCGACCACCGGCCCGATGTCCACGAAGCGGTTGGTCGCCTGGAACACGATTACGCCGTCGGGCTTCAGGTGGCGCACGTAAGTCGCCATCGCCTCACGCGTGACGAGGTGCATTGGAATGGAGTCCCCGGAGAAGGCGTCGACCGCCAGCAGGTCGTAATTCTGGTCGGTCTCGCGCTCCAGGGACAGGCGCCCGTCGCCGAGTACGATCTCGGTCTGCGCCGGGCTGTCGCGCAGGAACGAGAATTCCGAGACCGCGACCGCGGCCACCTGCGGATCGATTTCGTAGAAACGGAACACGTCGCCCGCCCGCGAATAGGCCGCGATGGCCCCCGCCCCGAGGCCGATCACCCCGATCCGCCAAGGCGCGGCCGGCAGGCTGGCGAAGGTGCGCCCGTAGCCGCTGGTCGGGGCGAAATAGCTGGTGGGCATGTTGCGCTGCGCCGGGTCCAGCAACTGCCCGCCATGGTTGATGCTGCCGTGGTACATGACGCGGAACGGCACCGGGTTCGCGTAGTCGCGCGTGCGCACCACGCCGTAGAAGTTGCGCAGCTTGACGCGCGCGTTGGAAATGTAGTCGCTGATATTGACGACGGTGAAGGTCGCGGTTCCCACCACCACCGCGAGCGAGGCGCCGGCGATCCACCAGCGGCTGGCGAGCGTGCGGTAATACAGCAGCACCGCGCACGCCGTGAGCGTGATGCCCATCTCGTAGTAACCCGACAGCAGGTTGGGCGCGGCAATGCCGATCAGCAGCGCCCCGATGGCTCCGCCCACCGACACCATCAGGTAGAAGCGGGTGAGATAGCGCGGCCCGGGCTTGAGCAGGGTGAGCTCGCCGTGGCAAAACATGCAGCACACGAAAAGTCCCGCCGCGTAGAGCGGCGCGGCGGTCCACAGATCGAGCGAATCGCCGTACCAGGCCATCACCGGCAGCAACACCGCAGCCAGGGTCAGGAACACGCCGCGGTGGTACCAGCGTGGATGGTCGAAGCACAGGATGAAGGTGATCAGGTACAGCGACAGCGGCACCACCCACAGGAACGGGATGGAGGCGATGTTCTGCGTCAGGTGATTGGTGACCGCCAGCAGCAGGCACGAACCCATCGCGGACAACGCCACCCACAGCAGCAGCCTGGTGGCGGGCGGCGCCGTTTCGGTGCTGTTACCGCCGTGCTCTGCCGGCGTGCGAGCGGCGGCCGGGCCGCGGGTGCTCAGGAACGCGGTTACGCCGCACAGCACCACGAAACCGCAATACACGATCGACCAGGCCCACGACTGCACGGCGAGCGGCAGGAAAGGCTCGACCAGCACCGGGTATGACAGCAGGGCCAGCAGCGAGGCCAGGTTCGAGAGGGCGAACAGCCGGTACGGCACTGCGTGCCGGAAACTCTGCCAGAACCAGGCCTGCACCAAGGGGCTCGTGGTCGACAGCAGGAAATACTGGAGGCCGATGGTGGCGCCGAGCAGGCCCAGGATCAGCAGCGTGGGCTCCCCGCCCTCGGCGCCCGGTTTCCAGTTCGTGTCCGGGATGATGGGCAGCAGCAGCACGCTCGCGGCGAGCAGCGCGACGTGCAGCCACGCCTGCCTGCGCGGCGCGAGCCAGCGCGTAGTCCAGTCGGAATAGGCATAGCCGAGCAGCAGCACCGACTGGAAGAACACGAGGCAGGTCGCCCACACCGCCGCGGCGCCGCCGAACCAAGGCAGGATTTGCTTGGCGATTACCGGTTGGACCAGGAACAGCAGGAAGGCGCTGAGGAATATCGTCGCGGCGTGCAGCAGCATGGGGCGATTGGCGGCTCAAAAGCGCGGTAGTGTACCGCATCGGGCGGCTTAAACGGGTGATGAGGTACGGGTGACGAGGTAATGGTGATCGGAAACTTGTGACCCCGTTTCCTTTGTCATAACGCCCCCCGGCTACCGGGCGTTCCCGGGTCCGCGAATCCCGTACACAAGATTCGGCTGAACCGACTTGATGTGATTGTTCCCCCAGCGGAGCTTCTCCATCGCAGACCAGCAACGGCAATAACACCGCTCCGGCCGTCGCGACCTTGACCGTCAATTAGCGGTGGTGATTGAAACTTAGGAGGAGCAGGCGAACCGGTAGTAGTCGCGCCCGCAGGCGTCGCAAGAGGTGCGGGCGAAGCCGTGATGCGGATCACACTCGATAAAGCGCCCGATAACCCGCTGCCCGGCGGCAGACCGCAGTCGCGCGCTGCCTCGCGCAGTTCCCTTGTGCAGTAAATGAGGGTCGGCCCTTGAGGTTTCCCGTCAAGTTTTCGTCAGTTCACCGTCGGACAACCTGGCCGCAATGGGGCACTTAACGCCGAAAACCGATCAAGCAGATCGGGTCTCGATCGATGCATTTCCTGATAATTCATTTTATACAATGACTTGACAACAGTAACTCCCTGTTGGCATGGAACCTGCGTAGCAAGGGTCAACTGGAGCTTTGACGGAGGACGGCATGTTGATCTACCTGGACGAATACCGGAAGGCGAAGGCGGCAAAAGTGCCTGCCCGACGCATCGATGAAGAGTTGCTGTGCGTGAACTGGAACCCGGCATTCGGCGTGGTCGCCCTCACCACCTACCAGACGCCGCGAGAGCAGAGCCCGCAGCTGCCCGAAAACCTGGCAGACGTGGAGCCGTCCATGATGGACCGTATCTACGCGCTGGCGAGCCAAATCTAGAACATAAGTCTCCCCCCGGAGGCGGGCCGGCGCCAATCTTGGCCGGTCCGCTTTTTTTTTGCCTTGATACCGGTCACTGGTCGCGCCTCTCAAGCAAGCGCCGCCATGACCCGCTCCCGCGTAAACGGCATATCGCGCAGCCTCACGCCCATCGCGTTATGGATCGCGTTGGCGATCGCGGCGGCGGTCGGCCCCTGTTGACCCTCACCCGCGCCGAGCGGCGGCAACTCGGGCCGGTTGAGGATGGTCACTTCGACCTGCGGCGATTCCTCGAAGTTGAGGATCGGATAGTCATCCCAGTTGCTCGTGAGTATGCGGCTGCGGTCGAAGCGGACCGCCTCCTTGAGGGCCCAGCTCGTTGCCTGGATGATGCCGCCTTCGGTCTGATTGATGAGGCCGTCGGGATTAATCACGAGACCGGCATCGATCGCAGCCCAGGCGCGCCGGACCGCAATCTCGCGGCCGATCTCCACGTCCACGATCACCGCCAGATAGCAGGCGCCGTTCTTGTAGCGCGCGAAACCGATGCCGCGCCCCCGCGCACCGTCGCCTTTCCCGCCTTTGCTCCAGCGCGCCTTCGCGGCAACGGTCTCGATCACCGCCCGCGCCCGCGAGTCCTTGAGGTGGCGCAGCCGGAACTCGACGGGGTCGGCGCCGGCTGCCTCCGCCAGTTCGTCCATGAACGATTCGATGGCGAATATGTTGGCGCTGGCGCCCAGCGCGCGCAGCGCGGATACCCGCACCGGCATGCGCTTCACCAGGCGGTTGGTTACGCGCTGGTTGGGAAACTCGTAGATCGGGATAGCGTTGCGGTGGCTGCCACCGCCGGGCAGCGGCGGGTTGCGCGGCGGAGACGGCTTGAACGGCTGCGCCAGATGCCATGCCGCCAGCAGGTTGATGCCGCCCAGCCCGCCGGGGCGCGTGCTGTGGGAGTTGCTCCAGATGTCCTCGTTCCAGTCGGTGACGTTCCCCGCGGAGTCCAGCGCCGCCTTGAGCTTGACGACCATGGCCGGGCCGTAGGGCTCCCACTTGAATTCGTCCTCGCGCGTCCACTGCACCCGCACCGGCCGCCCCGGGACCGCGCGCGCCAGCAGCACCGCGTCGAGCGCGGCGTCGTCAGCCCCGTTGTGGCCGTAGCAGCCGGCGCCGTCCATGTGGATGACGGCGATGCGTTCCTTGTCCATTGCCAGCACGCCGGCGAGGTCGTTGCGCAACGGGTAGATGCCCTGGCTGTGCGTCCATACCGTGTAGCGCCCGTCCTCGAACCGCGCCACTGCGCAGGACGGCCCGAGCGCCGCGTGCGCAATATAAGGCCGCGTGTACTCCGCCTCCACCGTCTTCGCGGCGCGTGCCGCCGCCGCGGCATCCAACTTCTCGCTGATGACCTCGTCCTCGGTCGTCTCCTTCAGCAGGAAGCGCGGGTCCGTCGTCTCCGGTAGGACAGCGTTCTCCTCCCAGACCGCGATCCGCTTGACGCGGGCGAGCGCACGGAGCGCCTGCTCCTCGCGCGCCGCGACGATGCCCACGAAATTACCGTCGCGTATCAGCGCCACCACGCCGGGCAGCGAGCGTACATCCGCCTCGTCCAGTTCGACCAGCCGGGCGTTGTAGCTCGGGGGACGCGCGATGCGCCCGTGCAGCATGCCCGGCAGATCGAGATCGTGCACGTAAACCGGCGCACCGCTCACCTTGGCGGCAATGTCGCGGCGCGGCACGGGGGCGCCGATCACCGTGTGCTGGGAAGCGGGCTTGGGCGCGATCTCCGCGCTCGCCTCGCGCGCGAGCAGGTCGTCGGTGGCGAGATCCCAGTAGGAAATGCTGCCGCCGGAGCGCGCGCTTACGACGCCATCGGCGACCGACAACTGCTCGAGCGACGCGCCGAGCCGGGCGGCGGCGCGTTGCAGCAG
>Ga0137451_1000460_pt1 | contig 12280 bp, 11 predicted proteins | sample EasRivERMGT500_2_FD_102336 | JGI IMG/M metagenome (GOLD analysis project Ga0137451, IMG submission 102336) | Soil microbial communities from meander-bound floodplain in the East River, Colorado, USA - East River MetaG ERMGT500_2 | ecosystem: Environmental > Terrestrial > Soil > Floodplain ... | reverse complement strand
GGTGTCGCGCATGTAGGTGGAAAGCCCGCCCGCCTGCTGCGTGGCGTAGGACAGCACCCAGCGCACCTGGTCCGCGTCGAGACGGGCGAGCGCGGCGCCGGCCGCCGCCGCGCCGAACGTCGGGCCGAAGCAGTGCGTGAGATGGCCTACCCGGCGGAAATCGACCGGCTGCAGCGACAGGTTCAAGCGCGCGGCCACGTCGTAACCAAGGGCCACCGCCCGCAGGAACGCCGCGCCGTCACGGTGCCAGCGCTCGGCCGTTGCCAGCGCCGCGGAAACGATGGCGCAACCGGGGTGCATCAGCGCCGGCGCGTGCGAATCGTCGGTTTCATCGGCGTGCGCCAGCATGCCGTTGGCAAACGCGGCGTTGACCGCACTGGTCGCGCATTTCGATCCGACCACCGTGGCTTCCGGCACGCCGCCCAACGCCTTCACGTGGGAAATCGCCATCCTGCCCGGTGGCAGCCTGGACCCCGACACCATCGCGGCGATCGTGTCGAGCACGTGATGTCTGGTCTTTTCGGCCACCGCGGGGGGCAGCCCCTTGCGCGTCGCGGTGGCAATATAGCCGGCCAGTTGTCGCATCAGGGGCGATACCGCCTCCTTTTTTTCCTCTGTCATCGCATTCTTTCACAGTGTAGACTGGCGATGCTGCATATCTCCCCCGCGCCAAAGTTTATCCGAACCGCCTAGCAGCTTGTCGGGCTTTCGCCCCGATAAGCTGCTAAGTCGAACAACAGTTTGCAAGGGGTTGCAGTCATCCAGAATGGCTTTGGTACGTTAGGCAAGCAAGGTGTATTGTCAATGAAGAAGAACGCTCCGTCCAAGCAGACCTCGCCGGGCGCACCGAATACCGAAGCGCCGGAATGCGCCGGCCCCGATTTCAACCCGCGCGCGCCAAAACGCGGATTGCCGCGCCGCTCCTGCGACACCCACGCGCACATCATGGGGCCCAAGGCGAGTTACGCTTATTCGCCGGCGCGCATCTACACGCCACCCGACTGCCTCCTGTCCGATTACCTCCATATGCTCGACACCCTCGGCGTCGAGCGCGGGGTGCTGGTGCAGCCCAGCGTCTACGGCACCGACAACACGGTGATGCTGGAAGCCATGAAGACGGCGGGCGGGCGGCTGCGCGGAGTAGCGGTAGTGGATGAGAACATTTCCGACGAGGAACTTAAAGCGCTCGATACCGCGGGCGTGCGCGGCGTGCGCGTCAACATTGTCGACGTCAAGGACCGCAAGCCGGGAACGCTACCGATGGACGCCCTCAAGGCGCTCGCCAACCGCATCGCGCCGCTGGGCTGGCACATGGAATTCCTCATGCACTCGGACGAGTTTCCCGACCTCGACCGCGCATTCGCCGATTTCCCGGTGGAAATCGTGCTGGGCCATCTCGGCTACCTGACGATCGGCAAAGCTCCGGACGATCCCGGCTTCCAGGCGCTGCTGAAACTGATGAAGACCGGACGCTCGTGGGTGAAGCTGACCGGCCCGTACCGCATCACTGGCGCGCCTCTGCCGTACGGCGATACCGCCCCTTACGCGCGCGCGCTGCTCGAAGCAAACCGCGAGCGCGTGCTGTGGGGCACCGACTGGCCGCACGTCATGCTGAAGGGCAAGATGTCCAACGACGGCGACCTCGCCGACGTGCTGTTCGACTGGATACCCGACGCCAACCTGCGCCAGCAGGTGCTGGTTCTCAATCCAGCGAAGCTGTATCGCTTCTAGCCCGAGTGGCTCCGGAATCCAGCGAATTGGCGACGACTTCCGTGAGGATGGTTTCCTCGACCGCGCCGGGGTACGCATCCCGCAGGTCTTCCAGGAGGTGCAGCAGATCGACCCGGCTCGGCCACAGCGCGCTTCCTTGATCGGAATTCAGGAACCGCGATGCCGATTCAGAATGATTCCACGCGTTGAACGGCGAATTAGGTCGCTGGGCCGCGAGTCCGGCACCCTGGACGTCCGTTCGAACGCGTGGAGTTAAATCGGCGCAACGCGTCCGATTTAACGTTACTTGTGCGGCCGGTTGCGCGCCCAATCCGTGTACTTCGCCGCCTTGGCGTGCAACTCGCGGTAGTACTTGGCGTACTCCTCGCCGACCATGATCTTCAGCGCCAGGCCGGCTTCCTCCATTTTCTTCACGTGCTCGGGGTCCTCCATCGCCTTCTTGAAGACCTGTTCCAACTTCTTGATGATGGGCGCCGGGGTGCCCTTGGGCACGGCGATGCCGCGGGTCGAGTTCGAGATCACGGTCGGAAAGCCCAATTCCGGCGTGGTCGGCACGTCGGGCAGGAACGACGAGCGCCGCGTGTCCATCACCGCCAGCGCGCGCAGCTCGCCGGTCCTGACGCGCCGGTAGACGCTGCCCACGTTGTCGAACGCCACGTCGATGTGGCCGCCAAGAATCGCCGTTAGCTGTGCCGCGCCGCCTTCGAGGTGCACGATGCGGAAAATGGCGCCCGGGTACGCTTCCTCGGCCATCAGAATCGCAAGGTGGTCGTCGCTCAGGATGCCGGTTGTGGCCGCGCTGATCTTGTTGGGCGCGCGTTTTGCGGCCTCGAGCAGATCCTTGAGGCTTTTGTACGGACTGTCGGCCTTGATCCAGATGATGCCGGGATCGAGCACTTGGTTGATCAAGGGGACGAAGGCGTCGGCCTTGAACGCCGCCTTGCGCTCCGGATCGAGTATGACCGTGTTGAGCGCAGGCAAGTTGATGAAGCCCATGTAGTAGCCGTCCGGCCGCGCCCTGCTCATGTCCGTCCACCCGACCTGTCCGCCCGCCCCGCCCCGGTTCACCACCACGATGGTCTGGCCGAGCTGCTTTTCGGCGATCGCCGCGACGATGCGCGCCGCCACGTCCGTGCTGCCGCCCGCCGGATAGGCGACCATCAGCTGCACCGGCCGGGCCGGGAAGTCAGCCGCCGTCGACGGGCCTGTGACTTGCACAATCAAAGCGGTGAGCGCAATGCCAAGTGCCAGCGTGATTCGGTTGCGTAGGGTTGTCATGGTTCTCCTCCCGTGGTGTCACTTCGATTCGGCCGTTCTTATGGATTTTAGTGCGGCGATCTGGAAGGCCGAGACAGCGATGATCAGCGCCGCGAATACCATCAGCGTAGCCGAAATGGGACGCGTCAGGAAGATGCTGAAGTCCCCCGCGGACATTTCGAGCGACGTTCGCAGCGATTTCTCCATGAATGGCCCGAGGACCAACGCCAGCACCGCCGGCGCGAGCGGCATGTTGAGCTTGCGCAGGAAGTAGCCGACGACTCCGAACACCAGCATCACGCCCACGTCGAACACCGTGCCCTTGAGGCTGTAGGCCCCCATGATGCAGAACAGCAAAGTGCCGGCGCACAGGTACTGGTACGGCATCTTGAGCAGCTTCGCCCACACTCCCACCAGCGGCAGGTTCAGGATCAACAGGATCACGTTGCCGGTGAAGAAGCTCGCGATCACGGTCCACACCAGGTCCGGGCGTTCCTGGAAGAGAAACGGCCCCGGCGTGAGCCCGTTGATGATGAAAGCGCCCATCAGGATGGCGATGGTGGGTGAGCTCGGAACGCCCAGCACCAGCAGCGGGACCATTGCGCCGTTTGCATAGGCGTTGTTCGCCGTCTCGGGCGACGCCACGCCTTCGATGGCGCCGTTCCCGAATCTTTCCGGGTGTTTCGAGAGGCGCTTCTCGATGATGTACGCCATGAAGGTCGGGATCACGGCGCCGACTCCGGGTATGAGCCCGAGCAGGAAGCCGATGACGGTGCCGCGCCCGATGGCGCCGCTCGAGCGCTTCCATTCGTCTCGGCTCGGCCATAGACCCTTGATCTTGATGTCACCCATCCGGCGAAACGGCGTCTCGATGATGAGCAGAATTTCGGCCACCCCGAACAGCCCCATGACCACCGGAACGAAACCGAGGCCGTCGTAGAGCTCGGGCACGCCGAACGTGAATCGCGGCGCCCCGCGCACGGGATCGATCCCGACCAGCGAGAGCAGGAGCCCCAGGATGGTCATCAGCAGCGCAGCGGCCAGGGACTGGCCCGCAAGCCCGGTGACCAGGCACAAGCCCACGAACATCAGGCTGAAGAACTCGGGTGGCCCGAACGCGAGCGCGAAGCGCGCCAGCGGCAGCGCCACGATCGCGAGCGCGACGGCGGCGAAAATGCCGCCCACGAACGAGCCTATGGCCGCGATGCCGAGCGCGGTACCCGCCCGACCCTGCAGGGCCATCTGGTAGCCGTCCAGGCAGGTGACTACCGATGCGGCTTCTCCGGGAACGTTAATCAGGACGGAGGTGATCGTGCCGCCGTACATTGCGCCGTAGTAGATCGCGGCCAGCATGATGATAGCGCCGGTCGCGTCGAGGTGAAAGGTCAATGGAATCAGGATGGCCGTGCCCGCTGCGGGCCCGAGCCCCGGCAACACACCGATCAAGGTACCGAGAACGCAGCCGGCAAATGCGAAGAGGAGGTTCTGCAGGCTCAGCGCCGCCGCGAAACCCGACAGCAGCAGTTGGAGGCCTTCCATGGATGGGCTTTCTTAGAAGCCGAAGATGCCGGCGGGCAGCGGCACCTTGAGCAGGTCGAAAAAGACGTAATACACGCCAAAGCTGCCGGCGACGCCGCAGATCACGACCGTCACCCAGTTCCGCACGCCGAGGACGAGGAGGAGATACGGGATGAGCAGCAGCATGGAGAATCGAAAACCGACCACATCGAGGAGCGCGGTGGCCACGATCAGGCCGACGAGCACCAGCACTGCATTCCTCACCCCGGCGCGATCGAACACCAGCGCCTCGGTGCCAAGGTCCACCCGATTGAGGTGCAGCTGAGCCAACAAGAACACTGCGAGCACGGCCCCCAGCACGCTGAGCCAGAACGGGAAGAAGCCCGGGCCGGGGCCGAGTGTGTCGCGCAGCGAGAGCTGCCAGGATTCGAAAATAAAGAACGCGAAGGTCACGAGCAGCGCCACCGCTGCCGCTTGCCAGCCGCGCTTCATCTTGCGTTCCACCCTCTCCCCCCTTGGTGTAAGCGTAGCGCCCCTGCGCAGCAGAGGTTCTGCCGCACGAAGTTTACCCCGTCACTTCGTCACTGCGTCAGCGGCCTCGGTCATACCTATGCGAGTATAGGCGTCATCTTGTCGGCCGCTCTGCGCGTCGCCGGGGGTCAGATCCCCACAAAACCATCGGGGCCCCTCTTCCGCCCCTCGACGCGCCCGCATCACTACTTCAGTAGTCCAATCTCCCGCATGTACTTGAGCACCCCCGGATGGATCAGGTCGCGGGTGGGCGCGGCAGCGAGCGTGTTCTCGAGCGTGGATTCCTGCGCCTGGTCGAGCTTCTTGCACAAGGCCGCATGGCTCTTGTGCAACGCCTTCGCCAGGCGGTAGGCGACGTCGTCCGGCAGCGAGGCGCGCGCCAGCACGAACGGCCAGGAGCCTACCGAGTTGACCGGTCCCTGCTGTCCCGGGTAGCTCGCGGCGGGCATGGTGGTCTGCTTGAGGAAAGTGTGCTTGGCCTGGATGCGCCTGATCTCGTCCGCGCTCGGGGCGATGAAGCGCGCGCCCGCCGGGCCCTTGGCGATCGACATGAACGGCGGCCAGCCGACGCCGCCGCCCCACATCGCCGCGGCACGCCCGTCGAGCACCATCGGCGGCCCGTCTCCCGCTTTCTCCAACAGGTGTGCCTCGAAATCCTTCTTCATGTCGAGCCCGAGGCCGTCCATCACGTAACGCGCCAGCACGATGAAGCCGGAGCTCGCTGCGCCCCAAGCGATCGACTTGCCCTTGAGATCGGCAATGCTGCGGTACGGGCTGTCCGCTTTCACCATGAACATGCCGGCCTGCGAATACGTTGCGTTGATGATGCGCAAATTGTTCGCCTTGGGCCTTCCGAGCCCGTGGATCGCCTCGTAAGTGACTTCGCCCGTGACCAGGCCGAGATCGAGTTTGCCGGCATCGAGCGACACCACGTTCTCGTTGCTGCCCTTGGTGTTGATCGGCTCGATCGCGAGCGTCGGGTCGGTCTCGTTGAGGATCTCCGCGTACGGCCAGCCGTAAGCGGGAAATCCGCCGCCCGGCGTCGCCGTCCCCAGCACCATCTTCGTTTTCTGCTGTTGTTGTGCCATCTCTCAAGTCTCCGGAATCTTCAATGGAAAAGCGTGATTCACGGTCTCTACCAGACGGCGCCGCGCGCCGTGATGGGCCAGATGGCCTCGACCTTGCCATCGCGCACGCAGACGTAGTGGTCGTACAGATTGACTGTAGGGTCGCAGTGGCCGGGGATGAGCCTCAGCTTGTCGCCAATGGCGAGACGCGCGCCGGTCAGCTTCAACACGCCGTGCTCGTCCGATGCTTTCACATACTCCACGCCTTTCACGTCCGCCACGCGCGGCATGCCTGAATCCACGCTCGACGCCTTCAGTCCCGCATCCACCACGCCGCGCTCCGCCGTCGGCCGGCTCATCACCGTCGTCCACACGAACAGGCTGTGCTCGAAGCGCGGGATGCCGCTCTCGGTCCACTCGTTCTTGCCGTAGTCCACGTCCATGAAGATATAGGAACCCGCCTGTAGCTCGTGGTAGATGCCGCTCGTTGCTTCGTACATATAGGTACCGGTGCCGGCGCCGGTCACCGTCTCGCAGGCAATGCCCGCCTTCGCGAGCAGGTCCGTCGTCTGTATCACGCGCGCGCACGCCTTCTCGATCGCGGCGCGCCGCTCCTCCACCTTGCGCAGGTGCTGCGCGCCGCCCTGGTACGCCTGCAGCCCGGCGAAGCGCAGGTTCTTGCACGCCACGATCGCTTTGGCGAGCGCGGCGGCGGGCTCGCCCGGCTCCGCGCCGCAGCGGTTGGCGCCGACGTTGACCTCCACCAGCACGTCGAGGCGGATGCCGGCCTCCCGGGCCGCCGCATCGAGCTGCGCAATGTTGCCGGCATCATCGGCACAGGCAGCAACGCGCGCCCGCTTGGCAAGCGCGGCGAGGCGCCTCAACTTCATCGCGCCGACTACTTCGTTGGCGACGAGCACGTCGGCCACGCCGCCATTCACCATTGCCTCCGCCTCGCTCACTTTCTGGCAGCACACGCCGACCGCGCCGCGCGCGATCTGCCGCTTCGCGATCTCCGGGCACTTGTGGCTCTTGGCGTGCGGCCGGATCCTGATCTGCTTGCCGGCGAGCGATGCATCCATCCGATCCAGGTTGCGCTCGAACGCATCGAGATCGAGGATCAGCGATGGCGTGTCCACCTCCGCGAGGGACATTCCGACCGTGGCGGGAACGTAAGTTGTCATCGGTATCTGGATAGGCAAGGCGTGATAAGTGATAGGTGATAGGTGATAGGTGTCCGCGAAGCATAGTGAGCGCCCCGCGCCGCGTCAATGCGCGGTGCCCCGGCGCAATCCGATCGGCGGAACGGGGTAAGTGACAGCGCCACCGTTCGTGTATAGGATGGGCCGCTGTAACCAGGCCGCAACATTGTGTGATGGGTTGTGAGTGATGAGTAACCATGGAGGAGTTATGCGTTTAGTGAAATTCGTTTGTGGGATCGCGATGGGTTGTGCGGCGCTGGCGATGAGTATCGCCCCGACGTTGGCGCAGGAATGGAAGCCGAGCCGGACCGTGGAATTGGTGGTGGGCTCCGCGCCCGGGGGCTCGCCCGACATCATGGCGCGCCTGATCCAGAGCATCTTCCAGAACACAGGCCTGGTGCCGAACTCGACGGTCGTCAACAAGCCGGGCGCCGCGAACACCATCGGCTGGGCCTACCTCAACCAGCACGCGGGCGACGGGCACTACGTGGCGACTTTTTCACCTGCGCTGATCGGCAACCGCATCATGGGCACCACCCAGCTCAACTACCTGGATTTCACGCCGCTCAACATCCTGGCGCGCGAATACGTGGTGCTCGCCGTCAAGGGCGACTCGCCGATCACCTCGCTCAAGGAGCTGACCGCGCTGCTGAAGAAGGACTCGCAAGCAGTGAGCTTCGCGTTCGCCACAGCGCGCGGCAATCACAACCACATCGTGATGAGCATGTACCTCAAGTCGATCGGCGTCGACCCCAAGGTGGCGAAGGCGGTCATCTTCCCCGGAGGCGGCCCGGCGCAGACCGCTCTGCTCGGCGGGCACATCGACGTCTACGTTGCCTCGCCGCGCAGCATGGTCCCGATGCAAAAGGAAGGCAGGGTAAGAATACTCGGTGTTTCTGCGGCCCAGCGCCAGCCCGGCGCGCTCGCCGACCTGCCCACCCTGCGGGAACTGGGGAGCGACTCTGTGTTCTTCACCTGGCGCGGGTTCATGGGTCCGAAGGGTCTCAAGCCAGCGGAAATCGCCTATTGGGACGCGGTGTTCGAGAAACTCGCGCAGAGCGAAGAGTGGAAGAAGGACACCGAACGGGAGCTCTGGAACTCGGACTACCTGCTGTCCGTCAAGACCCGGGAGCACCTCGACCGCGAAGCCGGCGTGATGACGACGATACTGACCGAGCTGGGCCTGGCCAAGCAGTGAGACGGGTAATGAGTGATGGTTGATGAGTGATGAGTCACCCACCGCTCACGCGGCGGAAAAGCAAAAAGGCGGCATTGCCGCCCTTTTTCATGTGCAACCGCCGGGTACCGGCGGAATACCCATCACTCATCACTCATCACTGATCACCTGCCGTCAGGCCGACGCGTCGGCCGTGAGGCCTGCAGCTTCAATGCCGGCAACGCAGCACGCCTCGTCCTCTTCCCCGGTGCCGCCGCTCGCGCCGGCGGCGCCGATGATGACGCCGTCCTTGTCCTTGATTAACGCGGCGCCGGTCTGCGGCAGGAACTTACCACCCGCGGTCGCGGCGAGTGCGACGAAGAAATTGGGGTTGTCCTTGGCGCGCTTGAAGAGCGCCTTGCTGGAAGCGCCCATCGCCACCGCCGCCCACGCCTTGCCCTTGGCGACGTCGAGGCGGAACATGCTGGCCCCGTCCTCGCGCTGCGCGGACACGATGTTGCCGGACTCGTCGAGCACCATCACGCCGAGCGGCTTGATCTTCATTTCGCGCGCCTTGGCGAAGGCTTTTTCTGCAATGGTGTTGGCCTGCTTCAGGGTAAGCTTGGACATGCGTTCCTCCGTGGTGGGCTTGCGGGGTGGGCGCCGCGGCGCGGCGCGGAAAAGAGCGGCGACTATACAAGCGCCGCGGAACTGGTGTCAATTATAATAATCTTCAAACGACAATTCGACGCAGGATCGTCCCGTGAACCATTTATCATTCATCGTTCATCGTTCATCGTTGGTATTGCTGTGCGTCGGGCTGGCGGCCGTCGCAATGCCCGCGACAGCACAGCAATACCCGGTGCGGCCGGTGCGCATGATCCTGCCGCAGGGGCCGGGCAGCACCACCGATCTGCTGGGCCGCATCACCTTCATGCACACGTCCGAACGGCTCGGAAAACAACTGGTCGTGGACAACCGGCCGGGCGCCGGCGGCACGCTGGGCATGGAAATCGCCTCCCGCGCCGCGCCCGACGGCTATACCCTGGTCGGCGTGGCCGCCTCCATGCTGGCGATCGCGCCGCATATCTACCGCAAACTGGCCTACGATCCGTTGCGCGATTTCGTGCCGGTGGGCTATTTCGTTCTGGCCCAGACCGCGATCTGTGTCTCCGGCAATTTCCCGGCGAAGACGGTGCGGGATTTCGTCGAAGTCGCCAAATCGAAGCCCGGGCAGCTCAACATGGGCTCCGCCGGCGTCGGCTCGACGAGTCACCTGGGCGGCATCCTGTTCACGAATCGAGCCGGCATCTCGGCCAACCACGTGCCGTACAAGGGCGCGGCGAACATAGCCGCCCTGGCGCAGGGAGAGGTGGCGTTCGTGGTGGCGCCGTTGAGCGCGGCCATGCCGCAAGTGCGCGCCGGCCGCGTGCGCTGCCTGGCGACCGGCGGCGACAAGCGCTCGGCGGTTACGCCCGATCTGCCGACCATTGCCGAGTCCGGCGTGCCGGGCTTTCGATTCTACGGCTGGAACGGCGTGGTCGCGCCGCGCGGCACGCCACGGCCGGTGATCCTGAAATTCAACCGCGTGATGAACGAGGCGCTCAACTCGGCGGAACTCAGAAAGCAGTATTTCGAGTTCGGCGAAGAGCCCGCCATCGGCACGCCGGAAGATTTCGGCAAGCTGATCCGGGAGGACTACGAGAGCATGGGCAGGCTGGTGAAGCTCGCCGGCATCAAGCCCGATTGATACCGGTGATTGAGTGATTGAGTAACTAAGTGATTGGGCGGATCGCCATTTCAATCACCTAATCACCCAATCACTGGTTCATCCGCGCCAGTTGTCGGCGGCGCCGTTCTTGTCGATCGCGGCTTCGAGCCGCGGTGTCGAGCGCACGGCGGCGTAGCGCGCCGCGCCGCCCTTCCGGACGGTCCAGCGATACGCGGCGCCGCGCGGCACGTGGATGACGTCGCCCGTCCCCACTTTCTGTTTCTTCTTCCCGACCCGCGCATCAAGCGCGCCGGCGATCACGTACAGAAATATCTCGTGCCCGGCGCGTTTTCCTTCCTCGTTGTGGCCGGGCGGAGACTCTACGAAGCCGAACGCGATGTTCGTGCCTTCGACCCAGCGCTCGCAATGCCCCGAGGCCGGCGGCGCGTCGAGCGCTTCGATCATCGGGTAGTAGCAGTTGCCCAGGCCCTCGATGATCGCCTGTGATTTCTCCGGCTCCTTTTTCCTGCCCGGGTACTTGCCGGCCTTGAAATCCTTCTGCACCTGCGTCGCGGTAAGCGCCTTGTCCGGCAAAGCCTCGTCGGCCGCCGCGCCGATTAGCGTCCAGGTGCGGTCCTTGATGTAAAGGTACTTGAGATCACCATCCTCGGTCGCCTTGAAGCCGTGGCGCGCGTACGGCGGGAAATGCACCAGCGTGCCGGGCTCTACGATGCGCCGGTCGTTGCCCACGATGCAGTCCACTTTGCCGCGCAGGGGGAAGGCGAGGAGTTCGTTCGGATGGTAATGCAGCTCGGCCCCGGTACCCGCTTTCTTGGCGACCATGCGGAAATACATGGTTTCCCCCTCGATTACCGGCCCATCGGCGGTCGAGAGATGCGGATTGAAGCGGTACGACTTGAAGTTCTCAAAACGATAAAACGGCATGGTTAAGTGATGAGTGATGAGTGATGAGTAACAAGCAAGAAAACGTTGGGCAGGGTGTTTTCGCCTTTCGCCTTTCGCCTTATGCCTTCGGGGCGATCAGCCCCTCTTTTTCGAGTAGCGGGTAGATCCCGCCCGCCTTCACCAGTTCCAGCAGGTTGGGCGGCGTGCGGCGGCCGTTCAGCGTCGTGCCGCGCGTGACATTGCGCACCGTCGCCGCATCGAAGTCCACTTCGGCAATTTCGCCTTCCTCGAAAGCTTCATGGATACCGGGACACTCGATCGCAGGGAAGGCGAAATTGATGCAGTTCCGGTAAAAAAGTCCGTTGATGGAATGCGCGACGAGGCAGGCGAGCCCGAGGTTCTTCAGCGAGCGCGCCGCCGGCCGGCTCGAACCCATGCCGAAGTTTTTCCCGCCGATCAGGATATCGCCGGGCTGCACCTCATCCACCCAGCCCGGCCGGTTGGCCTTGAACACGAGGCGGGTCTGCTCCTGCGGTGTCAGGTAGAAACCCGTTATCGGCAGGATCAGGTCGGTGTTGATGTTGTCGCCGAACTTCCACACTCTGGCTTGAAATTTCATTTCCGCGCCGTTACTCGTTACTCGTTATTCGTTCTTCGTTGCTCGCTGTTTGCCGGACCAGAAACGAGTAACGAGAAACGAGTCACTTTCTCCTAGTCAAGAAACTCGCGTGGATCCGTAATTACTCCATGAACGGCCGATGCGGCGACAGTGGCCGGCGATCCCATGTACACCTTCGAGCTCGGGTCGCCCATGCGCCCCTTGAAATTGCGCGTGCTGGACGTGATGCAGACTTCCTCCGGCCCGAGTACGCCCATGTGCCCGCCGCCGCAGGCGCCGCAGGTCGGCGGCCCTATCGTCGCGCCGGCGTCGAGCAAGGTCTCGATCACGCCACGCTTCACCGCCTCGCGGTACACCGTCTGTGAAGCAGGCACGACCACGAAGCGGGTCCCGGCAGCGACGCGCCGTCCTTTCACGATGCGCGCGGCCAACTCCAGATCGTCCAGTGTGCCGTTGGCGCAGGACCCGATATACGCCTGGTCTATGCGCGTTCCGGCGGCGGCCTTCACCGGCTGCGAGTTGTTCACCACCGTGTCCGGCAGCGCGACGAGCGGCTCGAGGCCGCCGAGATCGATTTTTCGC
>Ga0137451_1000459_pt1 | contig 12282 bp, 5 predicted proteins | sample EasRivERMGT500_2_FD_102336 | JGI IMG/M metagenome (GOLD analysis project Ga0137451, IMG submission 102336) | Soil microbial communities from meander-bound floodplain in the East River, Colorado, USA - East River MetaG ERMGT500_2 | ecosystem: Environmental > Terrestrial > Soil > Floodplain ... | reverse complement strand
TATCCACCCGAGTCGCCCTGGCACGACACGCGGTTCGCCCCGATCGCCTACGATCCCGCCGCGGCGGCGCGCCTGCTGGACGATGCGGGGTGGCGGATTCCGGCCGGCGGCACCGTGCGTGAGAAGAACGGCGTGCCGCTGCGATTCACGATGCTTCTCCCGGCAGGCGCGCAGGAGATCGCCGACCGGATCGCGGCCTGGATGCAGGACGCGCTCGGGCGCGTGGGCGTATCGATGCAAGTGGAGAAGCTCGAATGGCGCGCGTTCCAGGATCGACGGCGCTCGCATCGGTTCCAGGCGGCGATGGCGACGACCGTCGTGGACCCGACGGCCGACCAGTTCGATCTCTACCACTCCTCGGCGGGCTTCAACTACGGTAGCTTCAAGGACGAGGATGTCGACCAGCTGCTCGAGCAGGGCCGGTCCACCCTCGACCCCGCCGCCCGCCGCGCGATCTACGCGCGGCTTCAAGAGCGCCTGAGCACGCTCGAGCCCGTCTCCGTCCTGTTCCAGTTCGCGCAGCCGGTGCTCCACGACGCGCGGCTGCAGGGCGTGGCGTCCTCGCCGGTCGGGCTCTTCTCATTCCAGCCCGGACCCCGGGCATGGAAGTGGACGCGCTGAGCGGAGGAGCCCGGTGATGGCCCGCGCCGTCCGGCGGGCGGTGTCGGCGGCCGTCACGCTCGGCCTGGTGACGCTCGTCGTGTTCGCGCTCGGGGCATCCCTGCCGGGGTCCGCCGAGGAGGACGACGAGCGCGCCCGGCCGCTCCCGCCGGACTACCGCGCGGCGGTCCGCGCGCAGTTCCACCTCGACGCACCCTGGCACGTTCGCTACGTGCGGTGGGTGGCGGACCTCGCTCGCGGCGACCTAGGCATCTCGCTGAGGGAGAAGCGGCCCGTGGCCGCGATCATCCGCGAGCGGCTGCCGGTGTCGCTGGCGCTGAACGCCTTGGCGCTCACCGCGATCGTGGGATTGTCGGTCCCGATCGGGATCGCGGGCGCCTGGCGTCCCTCGTCACGCACGGACCGCATCCTCGCCCTGACGACGACCGCGATCTATGCCGTGCCGGTGTTCTGGGCGGCCCTGCTTCTCCAGTGGCTCTTCTCGGTGCGGTTGGGCTGGCTCCCGCTCTTCGGCTCCGGAGGCGTGGCCCACCTCGTCCTCCCCGTCGCATGCCTCACCTACGGCGGTCTCGCCTACGTCTCCCGGTTCGTGCGCACGGCGATCGTGGAGGGGACGACGGGGGAGGGAGGGCGCGTCGCCCGCGCGCGAGGCGTCGGGCCGGTGAGGTTCCTCGTCGCGCACGGGATCCCTCAGGCGGCGATCCCCTTGCTCACTCTCGCCGGTTTCCTCGTGCCCCGCCTCGTGGGAGGCTCGCTGCTGATCGAGGAGATCTTCGGGCTGCCCGGGCTCGGAAGCCTCATGTTCCAGTCGGTCCTCGCACGCGATCTCCCCGTCGTGCTCGCCCTCACGCTCCTGTCCGGCGCGGCCACGCTGATCGCGATGACGGGTGCGGACGCCCTGGCGGCGTGGGTCGACCCGCGGAGTCGCCGTGTCGCGTGATCCGTCCGTGCTGCGCACCGGCCTGCTGCTTTGCGGGCTGGTGGCCGTGGCGGCCCTCGCCGCGCCGTGGATTCCCGGAGAGCCGTACCGGGTCGACCTCGAGCGCGTCCTCGAGGCGCCTTCGTGGACGCACTGGATGGGGACCGACGGGCTCGGTCGCGACGTCCTCGCACGGCTGGCGTACGGCGCGCGTGTCTCGCTGACGGTCGGCCTCGGCACGGCGGCGATCGCGCTCGTCATCGGATTGCCGCTGGGCGCGCTCGCCGGGTACCGGGGGGGCTGGTGGGACGCGGCCGTCTCCCGCGTGATCGAGGCGGTCCTTTGCTTCCCCGCGTTGCTGCTCGCGCTCGCCCTCCTCGCGGTGGCTCCCGCGTGGCTGGCGCGGCTTCCGGAGACGCTGCGGATCGCGCTCGCGCTGGGCATCGTGGCCTGGACGCCGACCGCGCGCTACCTGCGCGCGGAGTTCAAGCGGATGCGAGGCTCGGAGGCCGTGCACGCGGCGCGGGCCGCGGGGGCAGGCGGCTGGCGCATCGCCGCCCGTCACTTGCTGCCGCAGGGGCTCGCCCCCGTCCTCGTCACGATGGCGTTCGGCGCGGCGGCGGCGGCGCTCGCGGAGGCGAGCCTATCGTTCATCGGAGTCGGTGTTTCCCCTCCCACGGCCTCGTGGGGACAGATGCTCCTCGAGGCGCTCCGGCACATGGGCCGTGCGTGGTGGCTTGCCGCGTTTCCCGGTGCCGCCCTGTTCGTCACCGTGTACGGGTTCAATCGCCTAGCCGAGGGTCTCCGAGATTGGCTCGATCCCCGTCCTCTACTCCGCTGACGCTCACGCGTTTCCTGCGCGATCTGGTCCTCATCTTCGGAGGCTCGGTCCTCGTGGTGGCGGCCGTCACGCGCTGGGTCGCGGTCCCCTGGGCGGTCGAGGGGCTGTCGATGTCCCCCACCCTCCATGACGGCGACCGGGTGATCGTCGCGCTGACGAGCTACCGGCGCCACGCGCCGAGGATCGGAGACGTGGTGCTGCTCGAGGGGCCCGGGGGCATGCCGCTCGTCAAGCGCGTCGCCGAGCCGCCGGTCGACGTCCGCCCGGGAACGCTCTGGGTGCTCGGAGATAACGCAGCCGAAAGCAGCGATAGCCGCGAGTTCGGGCCGCTGCCGCTGAACCGCGTCCGCGGCCGCGTCAGCTGGCGCTACTGGCCGCCGTCGCGCTGGGGGGCAATCGAGTAGAGCGTTTCCGGATCCGTGCGCCCGGCGCCTCCCGGGCGGTACCCCTCCGGGTCGATTTCGTGGGTGGCAAAGCCGCTGGCGGCCACCGCGGCCAGGACGAGGCCGCTCCGCTCCGCGTCGCGCAGCCGGGAGAGGTCCTCTCGAGGGACTTCGATGCGAGCCCGGACACCGTGATGGCGCACCCGGACGATCGGAAACCCCAGGGTCCGGAGGCGGCGCTCCGCGGCCGCAATCTGAGCGAGCGCCTCCCGCCTGACCGGAATCCCGGTAGGGATCCGGGAGGCGAGGCAGGCGTTGGCCGGCTTGGCGGCGACGGCAAGTCCGGCCGCCGAGGCGAATTGCCGCACGTCCGCCTTGGTCAGTCCGGCGTCCAGCAGCGGGGAGAGAATCCCGAGCTCCCGGGCGGCGTCCATGCCGGGCCGGTGTTCGCCGAGATCGTCGACGATCGCGCCGTAGGCCACGCGGGCCGGGAAACGATCCTTGGCAATGGCAGCGAGAAGCGTGAAAAGCTCCTTGCGGCAGTGATAACAGCGGTCCCCCCGGTTCGCGACGTAGTCCGGGTTATCGAGCTCCCTCGTCATGACGATCTCGTGGCGGACGCCGAGACGATCCGCGACCCCCCGCGCGTCCGACATCTCGTCGTCCGTGACGGCATCCGACCGGCCCGTGACCCCCACGACGCGGGAGGATCCGAGGGCCTCGACAGCGAGCGCGAGGAGCACCGCGCTGTCGACCCCTCCGGAGAGTGCTACGACCAACCGCGGATGCTTTCGCAGCTGTTCAATCGTGTTCGCGATCCATGAGCTCAGCGCCTCCGGAGCCTGCACGCGACACTCCAGAAAAAACGTCATCGTAGCACGCGAAAATGCCGCTGCAGTGCGGTCGGAACGACCGCAAGGACGGGGGGGAATCGGGTTGACAAAGCCGAACAGTCACCGTACATCCACGCAACCCATTTGGGGGCGTGTGTGTTTCTGATTTGGGGCTCGAAGTCGTCGGATTCCACTTTCTTTTCCACGCAGGAGGAGGGTATGCAGATTCGCATCCTCGGAGGCTGTAAGCGCCTACTCATGGCCGCAGCCATCACGAGCTTGATCGCGGCGCCACTCGTCGCGGCCACGGGAGGCTCCGGGAGCAAGGGCATGAAGCCCGGCTCCGGATCCCAGGCCGCACAGGTCCAGACGCCGGAAGACGCACCTCGCGTCGGCTCGGCGATACTGTTCCCGCGTTCGAACTATGTATGGCCGTTCGCGTCGGGACCGATTTACGGGCAAGTCGAACCTTTGAAGGTGAGCAGCGCCGGGGTTTTGCACACCCGCGTCGGCTCGTTCGACCTGACCCGCGGCATGCCCAACCTGCCGTCGGAGCTGCGGAAGCCGAACATGCTGGCGACCCTCGGGAGCCAGTACTTCCTTCTGCAGGTCAATCCGGAAGCGTTCCGCGACGGGTCGTTCGACGACCTCAAGGGGATCGTGACCGCGCAGGGTGGCGCGATCGTCGCGGAGATGCCGGTCGGCGGCTTCATCGTGCGGATGACCCAGGGAGCGCACGGCGCGATCAAGGGCCTCCCTTCGGTGATCGCGCTCGAGCCGTATCACCCGGCGTTCAAGATTTCGCCGGAAATCGGCCGTATTCCGCTGCCAGATCCGATCCGGGCGGTCTCGGATGTCTACTCCCTCGAGCTCCAGCTCTTCCCCGGTGAGGATGCCTCCAGCGTCGCCAAGAGCCTCGCGGACCTGGGCGTCCAAGTGCTTCGGACGTATCCGGACACCGTCTACGTGAATGCGGATCGCTCGAAGCTCGCGGCGATCGCCGGCCTGGAGCCGGTGGTTGCGATCAACGAGAATCTTCCGATCTTCCCGCACTCCGAAGAGACCACGTCCACCGTCCAGACGGGACGCTGGAACACGGGCGCAACGCCCTACAACGACCAGGGGATCGATGGACGCTGCGGCAACTTGGCGTGCACCTCGCCCCAGGTCATGATGCTTGTCGACACCGGCATCCAGCTCGACGCCGGCGAGCTCTCCGACACGCGCACGACCGTGGGTACGGTCGGCTTGACGCACCGCAAGGTCCTCTTCTATGGCTCCACGGTTCCCTTCGGCGGAACGGGCGACCTGCTCGGCTGCGACGCGGGGCCCCAGGGCGGCTTCACGCACGGCCATACGGTGGCCGCCGTCGCCCTCGGTAACGCGACGAAGGTCCCGGCCGGATACGGCACCGGCTTCCAAGCGCCGGACATCAACGACAACCCGTGGGACCTCGACGGCCTGGCGCCCCGCGCCAAGCTGGTCGCCTACGACGCCGGCCTCACGCCTCTGACCGGCGCGTGCGACGATCCCCACAACCCGGCGGCGACGACCGGGATCTTCCCGGGCGATCTGTACTCCGCTCCTTCCGGCGGGTCGCTCGGCGTGAGCTACACGACCCACGGCGCCCGGATCGTGAACTTCTCGTGGGGCACCGAGAGCAACACGTACTCCGCCAACTCCCAGGACATCGACCAGTTCATCTTGGACAAGGGCGATGCGATGGTGTTCATCTCCGCCGGCAACAGCGGCGCGGACACCGGCATCGACGGCATCGGCGAGCCCCGCACGGTCGGCACGCCGGCGACGGCGAAGAACGCGACCATCATCGGCGCGTCCAACAACGCCAACGACCAGTTCAACGCCACGTTCCCCGAGTCCCGGCCGAACTTCTCGTCTCTCGGCCCGGCAGGCAGCGTCGCGAAGTTCCGCACGGTGCCCACCCTCATGGCGCCCGGCACCGATGTCGGCGCGATGGGCCTCGACTCCGAGTTCAACTGCCGTTCGCTCGACAACGATCAGAACCTGCCCGTCGAGTGCGACATCGTGCAGAACCTCTCCGGCACGAGCTTCGCGTCGCCGGCCGCGGCCGGCGCTGGCCTGCTCGTCCGCGACTACTTCGCGCAGGGCTTCTATCCGGACGGTACCGCCGGTAACACGGGCAACACCGCCGACAAGGTGGGCAACGTCTCCGGTATGTTGACGAAGGCGGTCCTGATCGCCTCCGCCGATTACATGGATGATCTCGCCGGCCAAGAAGGCAAGGGCGGCAACCTCGACTTCCCGTTCCGCTTCAGCAACGAGCAGGGCTACGGCCGCATCCAGCTGACCAACGCGCTGCCCCTGCAGACCTATCCTCAGGCGGTCACCGGCCTGATCGTCGCCGACGGCGGCATCGCCGGCGGCGTCAACAGCACGACGCTCAACACGACGCTCGCGGCCGGGGGCTCGACCTCGACGGCGATCAACGTGTGCGACACCTCGCAGCCGATCTCGATCGGTCTCGCGTGGGCCGACCAGATCGGCAACGACCTCGTGCGCGACCTCGACCTCGAGCTCCTCTCGCCCGCGGGTCGGAAGTACATCGGCAACTTCTACACGGACAACGAGAACGCGAACAACGGCGCGTCCCCGATCGACGAGGACACGACGGACGCCGGCGAAGGCTGCGAGTTCGCAGGCCAGCCGTGGCCTCTGGACACCGTGACGCCGAACACGCCCGACAACAGCGCGTGGAGCCTTCCGGTGCAGTCGTGCCCGAACGCCACCGCCGACTCGAGCAACCCGACCGAGGGAATCCACCTCTCGCCCGATCCCCGTCGCAACGGCATCGTCAACGACCCGGACACGGTCGTCAACGAAGCCGCGGACAACCAGATCGAGTCGGGCATCTGGACGCTGACCGTCAAGGCAGCGGCCGGTAACTCCGGGACCCAGAACTACGCGCTCGCCGTCTCCGGCGGCGTGTGCCTCGGATCGTCGGTCCGCATCCAGCGGGTCGTCGCGGGCAACCAGCTCGCCGGCGGCACGTTCGTTTGCAACGACAGCGCGGTCGTGACGGTCAACGAAGTCGCGACCGGCGGCGACCCGATCGGCGGGCTCACCGCGGGCGAGATCTCCAGCCGCACGACGGTTCAGGTCGTGGATGCCGGCCCGGATCTCGCGTTCAACACGACGGACGACGTCGCGGTCGACACCGAAAGTGGTCTGACGTTCACGGATCTCGACGGCGGCGCGGCGGGACTCCGCTTCGACTCCGCCAAGATCCTCCTGACCGACGGCACCGGGGCCGATCCGGGCAACGGCGTCCTCGACGTGCGGTCCGGCCAGCAGGTCCGCGTGATCTACCAGGACGAGAATCCGAGCGGCACGGCCGATCCCAACGCTCGGCGCGTCAACGTCGGAACTGTCGACTGCCGCACGACGATCGCCGCAGGCGGCGTCGTCTTCGGTCAGTTCGGCAAGGACGCGTTCACGCTCGTGTCGGGCGGCTGCGAAAAGGACCCCCGCGGCTACTTCACGTTCGGCTTCCCCGACCGTTACATGGACAAGGACGAGCTCGTCTGTTATCTCGTCGCGTTCCCGTCGTCGGAGACGGGCGTCGAGCTTCAGGACGTCACGGTCAGCCTGCGTGCCGTTGCGACGGACGCGGACAGCCCTGTCGACTGCAAGCCGGGCGCGGTGACCTGCGCCGACCCGAACCGGGCGAACAACCCGCCCAGCCCGCACCTCACGATCCTCGACTCTCCGAAGGTCATCGGTTCGCTTCCCGCCGGTGCGACCGCGACGCCGAGCTTCACGATTCAGGTGTCGACGTCGGTCTCGGGCGTGCAGCAGGCCGACATGGTCCTCGGCGTCGCGGCGAAGACGGCCGGGAAGGGCGTGGAGAGCTTCGCGGTCCAGCGCGAGACCCTCAACGTCGATCCCGTCTCGTTCTTCTACTCGACCGACTTCCCGACGGGCGGCATCGACCCGGTCGGCGGTCGTGACTTCAACAACAACGAGGTCCTCGAAGCGGTCACCAACGATCCCGCAAGCTTCGTCGGCGACTTCAACTTCGAGACTCGCTCGTACTCGGACGCCACCGTCGGTGGGTTCAACACGACCGCAGCTCTGCGCTCGCCGTGGAACTTCGACACCAACGACGGCGGCTTCACCTCCGGAATCCAGAACGGTTCGCGTCCTGCCGTCAGTCCGGCCATCGCGGAGTGGGGCGAGGACAAGAACTTCAACGGCCGGCTCGACGGCTTCTGCTCCGGAGCCCCGACCAATCCGTGCACGCAGGGTCTCCCGACCGAGACGTGCGATCGCTGCTCCAACGATCCGACGCTGCCCTGCACGGGACCGGCGGATTGCGGCGGCAACGCTTGCAACGACCTCGGCTCGTGCACGTATTCGCTGGACGAGGACCGGGACATCGCCAACAACGGCCAGCTCGATCGTAACTGGGGCACGCGTGGCGGGTGCGGTTGGCAGACCCGCGGCGCGATCGCGACCGGCGGCATCTGGCACACCGGCCGCGTCGACGTCACCACGCTCGGCACCTGCCTCGCCTCCGGCACCACGTCGGCCCGTTGCCAGTTCTACGAACGGCACCCGACCGGCGACGCTGCGGGCGACATCTACTGGTGGGAGATGCTCCTCACGCCGGTTGTCAACAAGGTCAATCAGTGCCCGGTGATCAACGGGACGAACTGCCCGCGCGCTGACGTCACCGGCGATCCCGTGTACCAGGTCGCGATCACCGACTGGGCCTGGAACATGGAGATCGACCTCGCCGACAACAACTCGGCGATCCTCACGGAGTTCGACACCGACATCGACAAGCTCGAGGGTGCGGACTTCTACAACGACTTCCAGCTCACCAACATCGCGCTCTTCGGTGTCCAGGGAGCTCTCGCCGGCGGCAACGCTCCGATCATGAACGGGTTCAACCTGTTCGCGCCGGTCAGCAAGTGCGTCGATACCAACGACGACGGCAACGTCGACCACTGCACGCGCGCCAACGGCGTCGCTTGCACCGCCGATACGGTCTGCACCGGCAACGACATCAACGGAATCGTCGGTGGCAGCCGTAACGGCGACAACAACTGCGCGTTCGAAGGAAAGACCGCCGGTGTCGTCAAGGCCAAGGAGCCTTGGGGCATCGCCACGCCGAAGGACGACGACGTCGCCAACGGCTTCTGCCTCAGGAGCGACGCCCTCAACAACTTCGACAAGAGCGTCGCCTGCGTCAACAACAACGCGTGCACCCTCGCCGGTGCGCCGTACACGACCTGCTCGCTCCCGAACGCGGTGGCGGACGAGTTCGTGCAGACCAACGGTCCGGGCCGCAACTACGGCATGCAGGTGCCGAACGGACCCGACATGAGGTTCTCGACCCTCGAGGACTTCTACGGCGATACAGGGAAGCGCTTCCAGGCGGCCGTCGGGTTCTACAACCGCGAGCCGGTCACGTCGACAGTCACGCCCAACGTCAACGGCTACGGGCTTGGCCTCGACGACATGTTCATCTCCTGGAAGGAGTCCCGTCTCGATGAGGACACCACGCTCTGTGCCGGCAGCGGCGAGTGCGCGGACATCGAGATCCAGAGCACGCTCGACTACGACGCGTCGTCGATCGTGACCATCACCGTCACCGACAAGACCCCGTACGACGCCGTCAACAACAAGAACGACTGCAACGGCAACGGCAGCTTCGGGGATGTCGGCGACGACCAGGACTGCAACAACAACTCGGTCCTGGACGTCACCGTCAAGCTCATCTCGATCAACGAGCCCGCCGGTGAGATCGCTGTCCTCGACCAGGTCGGACGCTGCTCGAACAATGGGAGCCTGACCTGCACGGCGGCAACCGAGGACGCGATCTGCGGTATCGGCCCGACCTGCAACCCGACCCCCGAGTACAAGGGCAACTTCCCCTACTCGTCGACCTACAATTCACCCGGAACGCTCTACGTCCAGGTGAACGGCACGGCGAACCCTGTCGTCACGGCGCTTTACGACGACCGCAACGACGGGACGGGGTCGCGCTGCAAGAACGCCCTCGAGATCGAGCAGCAGGGAAGCCTGCGCGCCAACTGCACCATCATCCTCACGGGTGGCCGCATCAACTTCAAGGGCTACAACGTGATCTTGGCCGCCGGGTCCCCCGGCGACAACGACAGCTTCGCCGATCCCGGCGAGACCATCGACTTCACCGTGACGCTCATCAACAAGAGCGGCGTCGACATCGACGACATCGTGGCGACGCTCGCGACGAACGACACGGACAAGATCGAGTGCATCTCGAAGCCGATCGTCCTGGCTGGGTCCGCTCTCAACAACGCCGTGTTCACGACACCGCCCTTTCGCTTCAAAGTCAAGGACACGGTGAGCCGGACCGACATCAACGACCTCGTCCAGGCGACGTTCAACCTGGCGCTCCGCTCCAACAAGTTCGACGCGATCACGCGTTCGATCTCGGTCTCGATCGACCTCGATCTCAACGCCTCGGGCGGCGGTTCGAACTCGCCGTTCATCGAGGACTTCGAGGGCGCCGGGCTCGGCCAGTTCACACTCATGTCGCTCGACGCGAACAAGACCAGCCTTGCTCTTTCGGACGGCTGGCGCTGCCAGTACAACGATCCGTTCGGCCCGAACAGCAACAGCACCGGGGACATCGACTGCTTTCTCGGGTTCCCCGGCGACCCGGCGGCCGGCGTCAACGACTGGCACATCCAGGCGAGCAACGCGGCCAACTGCAACAGCGGCCGTGCCTTCACGGGAGTCCAGTCGCTGCGGTGGGGCACGTGCCCGGCGAGCGTCACGACGCCGGTCCGTGATACGACCCGCTTCAAGCAAGTCGACGCGGTGAAGACGGTGAATCCGATCTTCCTCCCGCTAGCGAGTGGAGCCCCCGAGCTCACCTGGAAGCATCAGGCGTCTCTCGTTGACAACCGCAACATCGCCAACATCAACGCCGGCGAAGCGACCGATCGCGGCGTCGTCCAGATCCAGCTCGCCGATAACGCCGGCAATCCGGTGGGCGACTGGGTCAACTTGGAGGCGTACGAGAACGCGTACGACCAGCAGGGCACCGACGACTTCACCAACTGCACGTTCGACCCGATCGACGACGGCAACGACGAGGACGATTACTTCGATCCGACCGACCCGCTCCGTAGGTTGGGGCCGTCTTCGACCTGCTTCCCGGAGTTCACCTACGCTCGCTCCGGTCACACCGACTGGCGTCTCGACTTCAACATCGCCAATATCGGTCTGGCCGGCGACGGCCCCGGTCTGCAGGGGAATCCGGCGGCCGGCTTCCGCAATCCGGGGACCTGGGTTTCGCCCAAGGTCAACCTCCTCGGGTTCGCCGGCCGTGCCGTTCGCATCCGCTTCCTGGCGACTTCGATCGAGCTTGGTACCAGCCAGTTGTGGGACGAGCTCTTCGCGGTCGACAACGTCGTCGGAGACGACGGCTGGTTCGTCGACGACGTCCGTGTCGACGCGGCACTCAGCTCTCCGCTGACGATCTCCGTCGACCCGGCCACGTTGGTGGGCCAGCTCTCGTGCGGCGTGTGCACGACGGTCACACCGGTCTTGACGGCGACACCTGCCGGCACGATCGGCGATCCTCTTGACGGGCCGGGGCAGATCGTGACCCTGGACGCAACGGACTCCACGATCGACGTCTGCAACAACGGGATCCCGCAGTACCAGTTCTGGATCGACACGAATGAGAACGGCATCGTGGGCGATAGCGCAGTCCCGGCAGACACGCTCCAGCGCGACTGGACGGACAACCCGGTCTTCATCGATGCTCCGCTCGTAACAACGACTTACGGCGTGGTGGTGCGCTGCTCCACCGCGCCGGCCTGCGACAACGGTCCTGGACAAGACAACCCCCAGAACGCCATCCACAAGCAGGTCCATGTGGCCTGCCCGAACAATGGCAACGCGAAGTTCGCGTTCCCGCAGACGATCAGGGTTGACAAGGCGGGGCTCTTGGGCGCCGAGCCCGACAACGCGGTCACGGTCTCGTGGCCGAATCCGGCAGGACACGACATCGTCCGAGGAAGCCTGAACGCGGTCCGCACCGCGGCAGGGAACTTCACGGGCACGGACGCCTGCCAGGTCAACAACGGGGCGGGGAACGCGGCCGCCGATGGAACGGCCCCGGCTGCGGGGACGGTCCTCTACTACCTCGTCCGGGCGATACCGCCGGCCGCGGTGCAGCACTGCAACCAGACTCACGGCTACACGACGAACAACGTGAGGGAGTACAAGGACCTCGTGGGGCCGCCGCCGCCGCCGCCAGCCGTAGGACGAGACCCGGGTCTCGTCAGCTGCGCGCCGTAGGCGCACTTTCCGCAACTTCAAGGGAGGGACTTCGGTCCCTCCCTTTTTTTTTGTGCCGAGGGCGGTCAGGATGGGGCTCGTGCCAGCACCGGCGAGATCTCCTGCTTGAAGACGCGGACGGGGAACGTCGCGCTCGTCGTCGTGTTGCTGCTGGGTGCGGCGCTTCGCCTGGCCTACCTCTCCGAGCTCCGGCGCGATCCCTTCTTTCTCTCCCCCGCCCTGGATGCCGAGCTGCACGATTACTGGGCCCACGGGCTGGCGTTCGGGGCCTGGGGAGTTCCCGCGGACCGCACCGATCCGCTGATACGCACGACACCCTACTTCCGGCCTCCGGGGTACCCG
>Ga0137451_1000456_pt1 | contig 12338 bp, 7 predicted proteins | sample EasRivERMGT500_2_FD_102336 | JGI IMG/M metagenome (GOLD analysis project Ga0137451, IMG submission 102336) | Soil microbial communities from meander-bound floodplain in the East River, Colorado, USA - East River MetaG ERMGT500_2 | ecosystem: Environmental > Terrestrial > Soil > Floodplain ... | reverse complement strand
CTGGTCGACAGCGGCAAGTCGGTGATCGTGATCGAGCATCACCTTTCAGTGATGGCGCACGCCGATTGGATCATCGACCTTGGTCCGGGCGCGGGACATGATGGCGGAAAGATTGTCTTCGAGGGGACGCCGGCGGAGCTGGTCGCGAAGAAGTCGACGCTCACGGGCACGCATCTCGCAGAATTCGTCGGTGCGCGCTCCTAGAAAAAAGCAGAAACATGGAGGACATGGAGACGGATTCGGTAATGGAGAGCATGGAGACGTTTCTTAGGTTTTTTGTTTTGGTTGCCCAAAAAACAAGTACGTCTCCATGCCCTCCATGTTTCTGCTTTTGTAGATTTACTCGCCCCCGCCCTTATTACCAGCCGCGTTCGGCCCCAGATACGTCTGCATCCACTCAATCCATCGCCGCTGCACGTCGCGCTGATGGACGGGATCGGTCGCGTTGTGTCCGTACAGCGGATACGCGATGAACTGCGCCGTCACGCCGTTTTCGCGCAGCGCGTGGAACCACTGGAATGATTCCGTGATCGGCACGCGATAGTCGCCCGTGTTGTGCAGAATAAGCGTCGGCGCCTTCACCTTGCTCGCCGACGAGATCGGCGATTGCGCCATCTCACGCGCCAGCGCCTCCGGATTCGCGTACGGTGAGCCACCGCCGGCGCCGTCACTGAAGTTGTGCTGATCCATCCGGTTGGTCACCGACGCGCCGGTGACCGCGCACTTCCACATGTCGGGATAGTGACCGGTCATCCATGTCGTCATGTAGCCGCCGTACGACCAGCCCGACACGCACATGCGCGTGTCGTCGATGAAGCCTTTCTTCTTCAATTCCTCGATGCCCGCGATCACGTCGCGGCCGGGGCCTTCGCCGGCGTCGTTGCGAATCGCGCCCTGATACTGGCGTCCGAGGTTGTCGCTGCCGCGGTAGTTCGGCTGGAAGACGACCCAGCCCTGCGCCGCATACAGCTGCGCCTGCGAGCTCCACGTCATCATCGACGCGGCGGCCGGGCCGCCGTGGATATAGAGCACGAGCGGATATTTCTGCGACGGGTTGAAGTCCGGCGGATACGTGACGATGCCGTTCTCGGCGAAGTCGTCGTTCTTGAAATTAATGACTTCAGTCTTGCCGAGAGGAATCGTCGCCAGCTCGTCGTTCACCATCGTCAGTCGCTGCGGCGCGCTCGTCGGCGACGCCATGTAATAGAGCTCCGACGGCCGATCCGGCGCCGAGCCCGTGAACGCGATCGCGCCGTCCTTGCTGATCTGCATGTCGACGAAGAAGGAGGAGTTCGGGCTGACGCCTTTCGTGTCGAGCTTCACCGGATCGCCGCCGGCGAGCTGCGCCTGCCACAGCGACACGCGTTCGCTGTCGTTGCCGCCGACGATGATTGATTTGCCGTCGGGCATCCAGAGCGCGCGCGCGATGCCGCGATCGATATTGCTGGCGGGGCCGTTGCCGCCGCGACCTCCATTACCGCCGCGTCCGGCGGCTCCGCCGTCACCGCCACGCCCCGCCTGCGCATTGCCGGCGGTCGCTGCGTTGCCCGCAGCGGCTGGAGGCGTCGCCGGCGCCGCGGCCGGAGCGTTCGCCCCGATCGTGAACACGCCGCCGTTGCCTGTCACAACCATCTTGCCGTCGGGCGAGAACTGCGGGTGCGAGCCGTTGCCGCCGAGCGGGGTCATCGATCCGTCGCTGACGCGGACGATCTGGAGTCCGCCGCCCCCGCCTGCACCACCGCCGCGCTGCGGTGCGGGCTGCGCGGGCGTTCCAGGTGCTGGAGTTGGCGCAGGAGCCGGCGTCGGATTTGCTCCGCGACCACCACCGTTGCGCGTGATGACGACGCCCGAGCCGTCTGGCGTCCAGACGATCGCCGACGCCGGCGATCCCGGCGGACGGCTGATCGGCATCGTCCACGTGCCGGATGTCAGGCGCTTCGGATCGCCGCCGGCTGCGGTCACCGTCCACAGATGCGTCGGCGGTGGCGCTTCAGTCCACGTGTAGTCGGAGCTCAGCGTCATCTCGAACGATCGATTGAACCGCTCGAAGCCCGGCTTCTTCTCGGGTTCATCCTGTGATGCGAAGGCTACGTTCTTCGAGTCGGGCGACCATGCGAGCTGCTGCACGCCGCGCGGGTTGGTGCTCAGCTGCTTCGGCGCGGCGCCGCCTTTCGACGACACGACGTACACCTGAAGCTTTTGCGCCCCGGCCGGTCCCGCGTTCGCGAGAAACGCGAACTTCGTCCCGTCGGGCGACCATCGTTCGAAGTTCAGCCCGGTGAGCCCCTTGACGATCGTGGTCGACTTCTTCGTCGCGACGTCGACGACGTTCAGCTCCGGGTCGTAACGGTTCTCGTCGAGATTCGGCCGCGACACGACGACGGCGATCGACTTGCCGTCGGGCGCGAACTGCGGATCGGACACGCGCGCGACTTTCGAAAAGTCATCCAGCGTGAACCGGCGCGTCGCTTTCTGTGCCGGGAGGGTGGCGACGGCACTGACGAAAAGGACGAAACAGATCAGGACGGTGAACTGCAGCTTTCGCATTGGAAACTCCGGGGAAAACGGCCGGGAGGATGGTAGCACTACCTGACTACTGCCTTCTGACGTACCGATTCGGCGCGCCAGGTGTTGGCACGGCGCTGGTGACTCGCGCTCCGGCGGCATGTGCTTTCGTCAACGGGGCACCGAGAGTAATGCCCGTCCCGGCAACCTGCGCACCCACCGCGTGCGCAAACTTCAGTGGCGCAGACACGGTGACGGTGATCGGATTACCACCACCACCTCCGCCTCCCCGGCCACCACCCGCAGTCGAGACCACAACCGCCGTCTCGCGGTTCGCGCCATCGTCGATCGTGATCGCCTGACCCGCGGTGAAACCACTGGGACTCGCGATCGGGATCACCGTCGCGCCTGCCGCAGTCGTTGTTCCGACCGCGGTCGCGCCTGCTGTGCCCACCGTCGCGATCGTGACGGTCTCGGTTTCCGCGCCCGCATCGAGCAGGATCGTCTGGCCCGCGCTGAAGTCGGCCACACTCGCCACCTTGATATTGGTCGTGCCGGCCTGCGACGCTGCCGCGGTGGTGGTTGCCGACTGCAACAGGAAATCCGTGCAGTTGCTGTCCGTGTCGACGCCGTCCGGGAAGCGGCCCGCGCTGCGATCGATCGCACCGACAGGCGGTCCACCGCCACGACCGCCCGCACCAGGCGTCGTCACGCGGCAACCGCTCGCGCCCGTTCCGGATGTCGCCTGATAGCCCTCGGCCGCCCACGGATCGACCAGCAAGCCGTAGTTGAGGCTGTCGACGACCAATCCCGCGGCATCACGCAGGATCATCGCGCCGGCATTCGCGAACGCTGGTCCGCCGAACCACTGATTAGGCATGGATTGATAGCCCGCAGTCGTGACCGGCGCGTCACGCACGACCGCGTCGATCGCGTGATCGCTGGCCAGCGGCCGATCGAGCGTGATGCCGGTGCCAAGCGGCTGGACCGGCTCGTTGCTCGAGTGCGCCTGTGCCGTGGCCGGCGTGAAGCTGATGCCGGTTCCACGATTGCTGAATGGCAGGTTGGCGGCGTGGTTGAACTTGAGCGGTGCGGCGAGGTCGAGGCCCGTGCCCTGGTCCGCTACGCTCAACGGACCGTTGAAGGTGTTGCGAGTCGATGGCGTGCCGACGCGTGTCACCGTCACGGTTTCGATCCCATGCCCGACGCTGTCGATGTCCAATCTGATCTTGTCGCCGACGGAGATGTTGGCGACGGAAGACACCTTGATGTTGGTGTCACCGGCCTTCGCGTCTGCCGACAACCACGCCTGCGTGCCTTGTTTGCCAACCGCCGTGACGGTGACGACTTCTTGCTTCTCGATGGTCTTTGAGACTGTCGGGTACGTCGCGCCATAACCGATCGCGATCTTCTCGCCGACGACGAAGTTGGCGACGCTCGTGACCGGGATGCTTGTGGCGCCAGCGGGGATCGTCATCACCGGACCATCCGGCAGCGGTTGCCATAACGTCGTGCCGTTCGACGCCGCGGTCCCGATGCTGGCGATCTTGCGCGTCTCTACTGCGGTTCCGGTGTCGATCTCGATCGAATCGCCGACGTTCATCCCGATCGTACTTCTGACGTGAATGGTCGTGTCGCCCTTGCGCGCTGCCGTCGCGAGCCCGGACGTCGAAAGACCGAGCAGGTAGAAGCCGCGTGGGGCGAGCCTCGTCCCGGCTGGAAGCTTCACGGCCGAGAAGATCGGCAGCTGCGTCGCGTGCTGGGTGAGCGTCCAGTTCGAGAGATCGACGACGGCAGAACCGGCGTTGTGCAGCTCGATGAACGAGTTCGTCGCGTTGTTCGCGACGCCGCCGGTGATCCGGAACTCGTTGATCTTGATCGGGCTGACGTTCCGCACCTTCTGGACCGCCGTCTCCACATGTTTCGCGCCTGACGTACCAGTCCATCTCGCTGTGGCAACGAGATCGCCGTTGAAGGCCACAGGGCCCGAGGTGATCGTGAATTTCGCGACGACCGCAGATCCAGTCGTGCCCGGCGGGATTGGATTAGTCATCTCCACGACATGCATGCCCGACACGACCGTCCATCCTTTGGGCGCGCTGACGCTCAACTCGACGTCTCTCGCCTGCGCGCCGATCGGGACCGTGAACGCGACCATCACGTCCTGTGACGAGCCGGGCGAGAAGGTCAGCAACCCGGTGGGCATTGGTGACGAGGCGGGCGTGATAGTCAGCCTGGCCACGTCGTACTTCGCCGCGACGACGTTGGCTTGGATGAGCTGATCGGTGGCATCGCTCGGAAACGTTCCGGCCGCCGTCATCGCGCCTTCATAAAACGTGCCCTGCGAGCCGACGCTGTTGTCGCCGCCGTTGCCGAGAAGGATCGCGCCCTGCTTGCGCATCGGATCGTACGTGGCGTTGATGCGCGGTCCATCGAACATCACCTTCAGCGCGCCCTTCTGCGCATCGCCGCCCATTGATGTCCAATGATGCGGCTCGCCTTTCGCCATCGCGGTGACGAATCGCCACGTGATGCTCGGCAGGTCGCAGAGTTTGGAAGTACTTCCTGGATTCACACAGCCGACGAGGTTGTTCTCCTGGTCGGTCATGATCCAGGGTCCCGGCGGCGGTCCGTGATACCAGCCCGTGGAGTTGCCGTAGTACGTCGTCTCCATCGTGCCGTTGCCGTCGTCTCGGCTGTCGATCTCCGCGTTGCCGTAGTCGAAGCAGCAACCGTTGTTGTAGTGGAGACCGTTGATCACCCAGTACTGTCCTTCGGCCTGATCGTCGACGGCGGTGCCGACGGGATCGTCATCGCGCAGCCCCATGCCGGGCTCGATGAAGACGCCGTACACCTTGTGTCCCATCACCGTCACCGGCGCCATGTCGGCGAGCGGGACGTTGTTGAACCCGCCCATCGCCGGGCCGCTGAATCCGCCGCGCGGCGCCTGCGTCAGGTCGTTGTGCTTCGGGGACTGGTCGTAGATCTTGATAATCCAGCAGTAGGTGTTCGCGCAGAACGCGTCCTGCGCGGAGGCGTTTGCGTAACCACCACTGTCAGACCCGCTGGCAGCGACGACGCCGATGTCCAGCGTCCTGCTATCGGACTGTCGCAGGACTTGATAGAGCGGACCGTTGTAGGCGGCGTACAGCGCGCGCGTCGTGCTGTGCGCGGCTACGCACGGCGCGTTAGCCGCACCGTAGACGTCGCACGGACCTTGCGGTCTCGTCGGTGTGCGTCCCGCCTGTCCTGACGGGCCGGATTGAGCGAGGGCCAGTGCGACGAGGACGATACCGAGCACGCGGAGCGTTCGTTGGTCGCGTAAAGACATGGCAGGATTCTACGCCCGGCGCAGGCGCGGATGACGGGGTCTACTTCACGGCCGTCGCCGACAGCGTCTCGCGCCGGATCGCCTGGCCCTTCACAATCACGGTGTCGATGTCGTCGAACGCCGCCGTCGAGGCGAGCGGATCGCTTCGCAGGATGAGCAGGCTCGCGACCTTTCCCGGCTCGATGGTGCCGAGGTCCGTCAGCCCGAAGAAACGCGCGTTGTCGACGGTCGCCGCGGCGAGAAGCAGCTTCGGAGAGAGGCCGGCGGACTCGAGCGCGCGCAGCTCCAGAAAGCCGTTGTAGCCGGGCGGGTTGGCGTACGTCGGGGCTGAAGGCGTATCGCTGCCGAAGAGAATCCGGCCGCCGCTCTTCGAGAAGTACTCCGCCGCGCGCAGGCCACGCGTCTGGACGCCAGTCAAATTCTGGCGCCCGCGCTCCAGCGCAGGTCCGCTCGCCCCCTCGGTGATTTCGCGCGCGAATGACTGGCCGTCCTTCGTGCGATACCAGGCGATGGTTTGCGCGGGCAGCACATGCTTCAGCTGCGGATCGTCGAGAAACGCGGGACCGAACAGGTCCGCAAGTCCACCGATCACCCGGCTCGTCGGCATCATCGCAACGCCGGCGAGACGCTCAGCATCCAGAGTTTCGCGCACTTTGGCCGGCAGATCGGTGCCGGACGCGTCCTGCTGTCCCCAGTTCCACATCCCGTGCACGACGGCGTCGGCCTTCACGTTGGCCGCGAAGCGGTGTGCGTCGATCGAGTTGGCGTGGAGCAGGAGCGGCAGCTTGCGGCGATGGCTCGCTTCACGCACGGCAGTCATCATCGACGCGGTCGGCACGGGAAGCTTGCCCATGGCCGGATCGAATCCCGGTTCGTAATGCGCTTTCACACACACGCCGCCGCCGGCCGCCACGCGACCGACCGCGGCGTCAGGCGAGTGGTCGGCAGGATCGAACCTGCCGGGAATCTTGTCTTTCTGTGCCGGGTCGTACAGGAAATTCGGATACGCATCGAAGCGCGTCGCTGGTGGCCTGTACACCATCGGGTAGCCGTTGGCGAGGGCCAGCGCGTTGCCGCAGTCCAGGATCTCGGGGCGGAGATCATTCGCCTTCAACCGATCGATTCTCGGGCGATCGACGACGTTGAGATCGACGACGGCCGTGAAACCGAAATACAAGTAGCTCCGCGGGAGCTGGCCGTCGTATTCGGCCACGACGTCGGGCAGTGCGGCTTCGTGGTTCGGGTACATCCCCGGTACGGACGCGAGATGCACGTGTGCATCGATGAGCCCTGGCACGGCGTACTTTCCGGCGCCGGAGACGACGGTGACTCCGGGGCCCGCAGTGCCTGGGGACTCGGTGCCTGCGGAAAGGATTCGACCGTCACGAATGACGATGTGCGCGTGGGGAAGTGGTGCGGGTCGCTCGAGAGAAATGAGCGTGACGTCTTGAATCCAGATGTCGCCGGCCTGAAGTGTGAGCCGATTCGTGCTGCCCGTACTGCAGGCGACCATCACGGCCAATGCGGCGATCGGGACGAAGCGCTTCACCTCGTCCCGAAGGCCGTAAACACGTAGTCCTTTGCCTTGACGCTGGTGTGGCACGCGAGTCCGCACTTGGCGCCGGTTCCTTCCGGCGTGAACCGGCTGGACGCAGGGTCGTACGTGAAGACTCCCCATCCCCAGCCGCCGCTGTCGGCGAACCGCTTGCTGTCTTTCGCCATGAAGGCGACATCCCTCAACTTGTCTGGAATCGTCGCGTTGCCCGGGTCGGTGCTCTTCTTCGGCAGGTATTGAATCTTCACCATCTTTGCGCCGTCTGGGAACGGCTTGCCGTTACCGGGAATCCCGGCGGCGTAGGCGGCGATCATCGCCGGGTTGCCCACGATCACGTTGATCGTTTCCGCGGCGTTACTGACGGAGACCACCTGCCAGGTCTCATATCCCCTGAACTCCGAGAACGCCAGGCCGTCGGGGATTTTCAGCGTGTACTTGTCCTGAGCCTGGGCGAAAACGACGCCGAGCCACACCGCGGCCATCACGAACGTCAACGCGATTCTGCGATTCATTGCAGCACCTCCGGATCAGCGGAAGTGCATGTCATCAGAAGGCCGCGCGGTTAGCCATCGGAGATGGGTATCGATTTGTGGTTGGACACCTGTGGACGAGACGCCGGCCGGGACACGCCCAACATCGGATATCGTCCGCATCATGATTAATGGACTTGCGATCGGCATCGTGCTCTCCCTGGCCGTCGCCGTCTTTGCGCGTGCGGTCGGCCTCGATCGGGAACGCGCCTTTTACACGACCGTCCTCATCGTGGTCGCGTCGCTTTACGTCCTGTTCGCGGTGATGGGCGGGTCGACGCAGGCGCTGGTCATCGAGTTGATCGGCATGAGCGCGTTCGTGGCGTGCGCCGTCGTCGGGTTCAAGAAGAGCATGTGGCTGGTGGCCGCCGGCCTGGCTGGGCACGGCGTGTTTGACTTCTTCCACGCCGGGATCGTGAGCAATCCTGGCGTGCCGGAGTGGTGGCCCGCTTTCTGCGGGGCGTATGACGTCGGCGCGGCGGCGTGTCTGGGGTGGATCTCGCGGAATCGCGGGTAGATATGGAAAGCACCGATCATCTCGATCGCCTATTCGCCCAAGCCGTCGACGCCATCGACCGAGGCGACCTCGTGTCGCTTCGGCGGATCCTGACTGAGCATCCAGAGATCGTTGCCGAGCGCCTCGAGTCGCCCGGCGCGTGGCTGCGTGATCAGGTGGGCGGCGCGCTGGATGGCTTCTTTGCGCGGCCGTATCTTCTTTGGTTCGTCGCGGAAGATCCGGTTCGTAACCGCCGACTGCCGCCGAACATCGTTGAGATTGCGCAGGTCATCGTTGAGGCCGCGCGGCAGCACGCGCCGGCGTCGGACCAATTTCAGTTGCAGCTCGACGAGACGTTGCAGCTCGTGGCCTGGTCCGGCGTCGCCGCGGATTGCGGTGTGCAGCTGCCTCTTCTCGATTTTCTCGTCAGCGCTGGTGCCGTGCCCGCGAAGACCGCCAACAGCGCGCTGGTCAACGGGCATGTGGCCGCCGCGCGTCGCCTGATCGAACTGGGTGGTGAGCTCACGCTTGCGTCCGCGCTCTGCCTGGATCGCTGGGATGAGATTCCGCATCTCTTCGCCGGCGCGAACGATGCACAGAAGCAGATGGCGCTCGTCCTCGCCGCGCTGAACGGGAAGGCGAAGAGCGTCCGTTGGATGCTCGCCGCGGGCGTGCCCGTGAACACGCCGAGTGCCGACCTCTATGCGCACGGCACGCCGCTTCATCACGCGGTCTGTTCCGGATCGCTCGAGACGGTGCAGGCGATGGTCGAAGGGGGCGCCGACGTTCGGATTGCGGACACGGCGTGGAATGGGACGCCGTTGGGGTGGGCGGAGCACTATGTGGGAGAGGCCACCACACCAGAGGGGCGGGGGAGGTACGCGGCGATTGTGGGGTACTTGCGGCGGTAGAGCGGGCCGGCCGCAGCGTTAGGTAAACTTCGGATTTAGCAGGACGAGCTGAATGATGTCCGCGTAGTACGCCTGCAACCTAACAGGATCAGGCTGGTAGCCAGTGGGATGTCCGCAGCCGTTGCGCAGGTCGAGAGCGTTCTTCAGATGCTTGGGGTCCCGCGCGGCGCGCGGCGTCCGTCGATCCACTGACGACGCTGAGGCAGGAGTGACCGTAGAATTGGGCTACGGGATCTTGAACATCCTCTCGCCTCGCGAGGTCAGCCATGAGAACTCCTAAGGTCCGGGCGGTCAAAATGGTGCGGACGATCCGGGACCGTCACGGACGAGTTCTGGCCGGCAAGTCTCGCGAGGAGGTGCTGGCGTTTTACCGGACAGCGGCAAGTGCGACGGCGACGTCCGAACCGCGGTCGAAACCCCACAGGCGAAAGACCGGCTAACCCTCGTCAGAACGGCGCGGACTCACGGGCGGTAGCGCCCTGACGGCGCCTCACCGCACTCGTCATTCGAACCGCCGCAGACGCGCTCTCCTACTTCGCCGGCCCGATCGTCTGATCGATGAACTTGAACGTCGCGTCCAGCGCCTTCAGGTTCGCGTCGCGCGTGGCCTCCGGCGTCTTGCCGATGAAGTTGTGGTCGAGCCCCTGCAGCAGGAGCACGTCGTGCTTCACACCGGCCGTCTGCAGTTTGCCGGCCATCTCGAGTGTCTGTTTCACCGGGACGGTCATGTCGTCACTGCCGGCGATGAGCAGCATGGGCGGATCCGTCTGATTGACGAACATCGCCGGGCTGGCCGCCGCGAGTTGCTCTTTGCCGCATTCTTTCGCCTCGCAGCCCAGCAACTGCCACTCGGGGGCATTCTCATCCTCCCGGGAGAGCGCCTTGACCGCCTTGGCCTGTTCGGCGAGGGTCGACATGTCAAAGACGCCGAACCACGCGACGGCGCCCTGCACGCATGCGCCGCCGGCATCGGCATGACAGTTCACGGCGGCCAATGTCGCCAGCTGTGCGCCGGCGGATTCTCCCCAGGTGACGGTACGACGCGGATCGATGCCGTACTGCGTGGCGCTCAATCGCAGCCATCGCAGGGCGCTGTCCACGTCCTGCATCTGCGCAGGAAAGTGGGCTTCGCCGCTCAGCCGATAGTTGATTGCGGCGACGACGTACCCGCGCGCGGAGAGCGAGGCGAGCACGGCGGGAAAGTCGACGAACGCGCCGTTGAGACGCTTGTCGCCGGACATCCAGTCGCCCCCATGGATCTGCACCACGAGCGGAAATCCATTCGCCGGCTGCGGCATGCTGGCCGGAGGCAAATACAAGTCGAGTTTCAGCGGTCGATAGCCGACCGAGGTGGCATAGGCGACATCCGGAACGCCGCGAACGCCGTTGGGAAATGTGACCTGGCCTGTCGGGTACTTGTCGATTCTCGTGACGGCGCTGGCAACATCAGGTGGCGGACTGGGCACCTGCGCCGGTGCGGTGATGGAAACAATGACGAGGGATGCGATCGCGATCGTGCGGGTCATGTGGCTTCTCCTCACGTCCGCCGGGGAGTTGTCGACGAGACGCGGCTGCGTCTGCGCGCCTCTGAAAGATCCGCAAGCACCTTCGTCAGCGCCGCCGGATCCGCGGGCTTGGTCAGATGTGCGTCGAAACCTGCGCGTGCGGACGCCTCTTTGTCATGATCCTGACCGAAGCCCGTCACGGCGACGACGACGACGTCACGTCCCAGCTCGCTCCGGATTCGGCGACACGTCTCGTACCCGTCCATGCCCGCCATGCCGATGTCGAGGAGCACGACGTCCGGGTGGTAGTGCCGGATTTCCTGCAGCCCGCTTTCGCCGTCGAACGCGAACCAGCATTCTCCGCCGAGTGTCTTCACGAGCATCGCCATGACGGTGGCCGCATCGCGGTTGTCGTCGATCACCACGACGCGGCAATCGATCGTCTTTGACGTGCCCGTCGCCTGGACATTCGGTGTCTCGGTCGACAACGGCAGGGAAATGACGAACTCGCTGCCTTCACCTGGGCCGGCACTGCGTGCCACGATCCGTCCTCCATGCATCTCGACGAGTTGGCGCGCCAGGGCCAGCCCAATGCCGAGGCCGGACTGCGACGTCGCGGGCGAGCCCTGTGCGAACAGCTCGAAAATGCGAGGAAGCAGATCTGCCGGGATGCCGACGCCGGTATCGGTCACCGACAGCGCGAGTTCGCGGCGGCCGGTGTCCGACTCGACTTCCCTGGCCGCCACGCGAATCGTCCCGCCCGCGTTCGCGAACTTCGTGGCGTTGTGCAGGACATTGGACATGACCTGGACGAAGCGCGTGGGATCGACGTCCAGCACGTACGGCGTGTCCGGCAGTTCGACGACCAGGTGGACGTGCTTCGCCAGGATCTCCGCGCGGCCGGCATCGACGGCGCTGCTCACCAGGCTCGCCAGGGGTGTCGGCTCGCAGTGCAGCTGGATCTTGCCTGACGTGATGCGTGAGACGTCCAGCAGGTCGTCGATCAACCGCACCATGTGGCCGACCTGCCGTTCCATCATGCTTCGCACGCTTTCGACGGCGGCGGGCGTGTTGCCGGCGACCCGGATCAGCTCGAGTCCGGTGCGAATCGGTGCGAGCGGGTTGCGAAGCTCATGCGCGAGCATGGCCAGGAATTCGTCCTTGCGTCGATCGGCATCCCGCAGCTGCTCAGCACTCGCTCGGAGGACGTCGTCCGCCCGCGCGTGTTCGAGCCGGGTCCAGATGCGCGCCGTGAGCTCACGCATCAGCCCGATTTCATCGTCACGCCACTCCCGCGGCCGGTTGTGGCGAACGGAAATCTGGAATCGCCACTCATGGTTGCGCACGAGCGGAACGACGATGAACGAGCGGGTGCCGAGCGCCGCATAACGCTCGGCACTGACGCGCGGGTCTGATTGCGTGTCACTGACGACGAGCGGCTGGCCGGCCCTGAGCGTCGCGATCATCTCGTTCGAAAGGAAGTCCGGGATCCGGTATGTGCCTCT
>Ga0137451_1000455_pt1 | contig 12376 bp, 17 predicted proteins | sample EasRivERMGT500_2_FD_102336 | JGI IMG/M metagenome (GOLD analysis project Ga0137451, IMG submission 102336) | Soil microbial communities from meander-bound floodplain in the East River, Colorado, USA - East River MetaG ERMGT500_2 | ecosystem: Environmental > Terrestrial > Soil > Floodplain ... | reverse complement strand
CACGGCCCGTGCCGTTGTAGACCGGGGGGTTCCATCCACGGTTCAGCGAGAGCCGTCCAGAGTTCGCACTGAGCCCGTACCGGGCCGAGAACAGGGAGTCGCCCGACCCCCGCGCCGTGGCTCCGAGGTGAACGCCCCGGGATCCGGAGCTCTCCACGTTCACGCCCATGAGCGTCCCGGCCATGTGGCCCACTCCGGAGTTGGTCACGCCGACCATGAAACCGGACCGCTTTCCCCGGACGAATCCACCGGGGCCGGAGTTGCCATCGAACGAGTGTGTAGTGAATACACGGCTGTAGGGGCTCTTACCGTGGATCACATTCGTGATCGCGCTCATGAATCCGGAGCAGTCATAGCCGGTCGGCCCGACCCCGCCCCAGATGTAGGGCTTCCCGTTCTGAGCTCTGGCGAAGTCCAGCCCGCGCTTCATCCCCGGGCCGCCCGCTCCCCCGAGATGCTTCTTGATCCATCCCCAGATGCTGGACTGGATCCACTTCGGGATGCCCGCGATCAGGTCCCGGAACATGCCGGAGCCGGGCACGCCCTTGCCCAGGATCCGGGAGAGCAGGGCCTTCGCCGCCTTCTCCGGCGCGTTGATCAGCCAGCCGCCCAGGCCCTTCAGGAACCCGACCACGCCACCGTCATCGAAGTGACCGGCGAAACCTCCCCCTCCGACCACGCCACCATTGGCGAACCCGACGCCTTCACCCCGCATGCGGTCGGCCCCGGACATCCACCGGGACACGCCGGACGCACCCTTACGCTTCGCCATGAGATTCGCCGTCTTCACCCACCCGGGACCTACGGCCCTGGTGAACTCCGGCCGGAAGATCGACTCTCCCGGAGAGACGGCCGCCAGCAGCGAGTCCTTACCCGGGGCGTACCCGGGCATGACGCCACCTCCGGCGAACTTGTGGAGGGTGCTGAGCCTGGTCCCGATCCCGGCCAGCCTGGCGATCCCGTTGACCATGGGGACCAGACCACCGTTGTAGATCCCGATCACGAAGTTGACCGGGGTTTTGGCGATGCCGATCAACCGGCCCCAGATCGACCGGATCGCATTGACAACCCCGTTGAACACGGGCTTGAGAGCCAGCACGGTCGCCTTCAAAACGTTGAATACAGGGCGGATCCCGTTCTTCCACACATTGCTGATGATCGACTTGATCGAGTTCATCCGGTCCCGGATGTTCCCCATCATGGATGAGAACACAGGCCTGATGATGTTCGTGTACAACCATCGAACGACCGGGGCGACGATGTGCGTGAGGATGAACTTGAAAGCGTAGAAGTAACCCCTGATCGCGAGCCACGCGATCTTGATATAAATCTGAATCGCAATCCAGGCGATCTTGACGATGTTCGCAATGAAGATGAACGCGTTCTTGAGGACCACGGTCAGAACCTTGACGATAGCTCTGAAGATCGGCCCTATGATCATCCATGTCACTTTGATCACTCCGGAGACCGCGCCCCACACGGCTTTGGCCACGGACCAGGCCTTCTGAAACGCCGGGATCAGCTGGTTCATGACGAAGCCACGGATAGCGAAGAACACGGTCTTGGACACTGCCACGAACTGCCAGAAAGCCGGGATCACCTGTGTGATCACAAACCCCCGGATGGCCGAGAAGACGACCTTCAGAACGCTCCAGGCGTAAGCGGCTCCCACCTGGATCCCCCGCCATGCCGCATTCACAATGTTACGGAAGGTGGTGAAGTTCTTATATGCGTAAACAACCGCGCCGATCAGTGCCCCGATCGCGATGACGATCAAGCCTAGGGGTGACGCGGACATGGCGATGCTCCAGGCGATCTGTGCAGCCGTTACGGCCATGATCGCCAACCGGATGGCCGCGAAGACAGCGAGGGTCGCGGTCAGGGAGAGGACGGCCCCCTTGATCATGTAGACGTAGACCGATCCCGTTTGCATCCACTTGGCGAAGTCCTTGATCCATCCGATCGCCTTCTTCGTGGCCGGACCGACATCGTCTGTCAAGACGTGGACCAGTTTGATCACAATCGGGAGTAGGAACGACCCGATCTTTGCCTTTGTGTCCATGGCCTGAGCTGCGAGAATCCGTTGCTGGTTCGCCAGCCCGCCGGACGTCCGCGCGAAGTCACCCTGGGCCGTCTTGGTCTGCTTCATGATCAGGGAGTACGCGATCTGGGACTTCTGCGCAGCGGTGAACGCGCCGTTCTGCTTCTTCATCCCCATGCGAAGGCCCTCGATCTGGATAGCGGCGTCGGAGACGTTCACGCCGAAGGCCTTCAGGGGTTCAGCCTCACCAGCCAGGCCGGAGCGCAGCGCCAGCAATACCTCTTCTGGATCTTGGTTGTTGAACGAAGCCATGTCTCCGGCCAGTTTGACCATGGCCATGGACATGGACGCTGCCTTCGGCTGGCTCAGACCCAGCGCTCCCAGGAAGTTGCCGAAGGTGGCCGTGGCCTCCACCGCCGCTTGCCTGCTCATGCCCAGGGACTTCGCCGCGTTCTGCGCGAAGTCCATGACGACCTTGTTCGACTTCCCGAAGACGACCGCGCTCTTTGACATGGACTCGGACAGGTCTGAAGCAGCCGTCACGGAGTCCTTCAGGAAGTCAACCGCGCTGAACGCGCCGAAGGACGCGATCATGGTACCGGCGGCCTTCTTCATCCCCGACCCCATGCGGTCCACGTTCCGAAGAGCGGAGTCCGCTCCACGTCGGGTCTGATCGCGCATGACCAGGTTGATCAGTACGGTCCGTGCCGACATGGCTTACTCCTCTTCCACGGAGGGGAGTGGATCAAGGTCCCAGGGTACCGGGGGCTTGACGTCCCGTGGCTTGACACCATCACCCCCGCCGCGCTGCCAGTTCCCCCACTCAAGGGTGTTCTGGATCTTGGCCAGCATGTTGACGATCTGGCTCCACTCTACGAACTCATCTCCGTGTGTGGCGCGACGTAGGGCCGAGTCCATCGGAAGGGTGTCCATGAACGCGTAGAACTCCGGATAGGTCAGCCTCTCCGTCCCCAGGTCAGTCAGTCTCCGGCCGTAGAAGCGTGCCAGGTCCGCCGTCACTTCGGCTGGGTACTCCTTGGGCAGGGAGACCAGCCAGGCTATTTTCCCGTGTCCATCCCCGAGTGATCGCCCCAGTCCTTGAAGAGACGATTGAGGCCGTCCAGGCTCAGAGGCAGCGCGTCCCACTTCTCGAACGCGTCATCTTCCATGACGGTTTCGAAGCCCAGCTTCAGGGCCGCCGTCATGAAGTCGACGTCATCGTCCGCCGTCTCCATGAGACTGCGGTCCAGGGTCCCGAACGGGGGAAGGGTGAACTTGATCCCGCCCTGAATGAAGCGGTACAGGTGATCTTCCGCTTCGGCCTTCTGGTTCTCCTCGTACTGGTCCAGGTCCATGGGTTCGGCCTGGATCTTGACCGGCCTCTTCTTCGGAGCGTTACGCCGCCGTGGATCTCCGCTGACCATCTACCGTCCTCGTCTTCCCTGTACAGCCTGGGTGGTGGTGCGTTCGAAGCCTTCTTCGATCACGCGCATGACGTCCGGAGTGTATCGGGCGATGACGTCGGCCATCCACGGAGTGGACGGCTGGCGTACCCAGACACCCGCGTTGCCGTAGACCTGGTGTCGCCAGTTCGTGAAGCCCGGGACCCCTTCCATGTAGGACGGGAGGAACCCAGAGAACCTCTTGCGCGGTGACATCCGCTGGGGGTTGATCCTGATCATGCTGGACGCGTGATCTTTCCCGATCCTGAAACTGAACTCGATCGCGTGAGCCGTGCTCTCCCGAAGTCCCGGCTGGCCCTGCTCCCTGCTCTGACCTTTGGAGGGGAGGGACTTCACCTTGTTCCGGAGAGCCGGGATCATCCGGCGTTCGGCCACGGTCTTCACGTCGTCCGCGTACCTGGACAGGGACGGCCGTCCGCCCTGCAGATGCCGAAGGTCCCGCTCCAGGTCCCTTAGTTGCCTGGTGTCCAGATCGAACTCTGGAGCGGTTGGCGCTCCGGCCACGGCTTACGTCACGGCCCTAGTGACAGCTCCCGTGGTCGGCCACGAGACCTTGACCTTTGCCAGGTCCCCCACCGAACCATCGATCGGCACGTGAGAGTTGATCAGGATGTTTCCCTGGTACTCGGGGTTGGTCGCGGAGTTGGCCGCGCTGGTGGCCTTCGCCGTGAACGGGACTACGGTCCCTAGGGCCGCCCAAATCGTCGCGTCCACATTGGACGCTGCGAAGTCCTCATTGAACTCCACGTCCAGTTTGCCGTCTTTGAGCCCGCCGACGCGAGCGCGGTACGTCGCACCGAACGCCGTGGTCTCCTGTTCGTCCACGTCCAGAGTGAGCGTGAGCGAGGTGGCATGGTCCGAGAGGTTGACAGAGTTGATCACAACCTTGACGTCGGTCAGTACGAGAATGGCCATGTAGGGACCCCCTTCTAAGATCCGATGCCGATGGCACCAGCGATTGAGAACGTGCCGGTGATCGCGGTCACGTTGAACCGGAACCAGGTATCGGTGATCGCCCCGGCCGTACGAGTTACCCAGGTCGCCCCGGCCGTGGTGATCGGCCCGAAGGTCGCGCGGGATGTGGCTCCGGCGAACGATCCGGCCGTGGCTGATTCGAGCTTTCCCGTGACTGTGGTCCCTGGCGTCCCCAGAACGTGAAAGATCCCGTACAGATACTGAGTCGCTCCGACGGCTCCGAGGTTGAGACCGGCACCCAGGCCGCCCGTGAGGGTGACGTTCCCCTTGGCTGGGGAGACTCCGCCCCGGATGGCCCCCACGTAGTTGGAGCCGGACGACTTGACCGCGTACGGGGCCAGCTCCCCGACGGCTCCAAACAGGTCGTACGACAGCTCCAGGCCCTGGTAGAAGTAGGCCGTGCTGCCCTCTGTGGAGGCGATCGCGTAAGTCTGCCCCAGGTCGGCCACACCAAGATCCGTGAAGGCCTGGGGGTCTGGGGCCAGCAGGGTAGCGGACTGCCATAGCCCCTTGAGATCTGTGCTGACTTCCTTCAGGCCCCCGGTCCGGCCCTTCCAGCCACCCTGACCGAACGTGGTGGAGTCCTGTTCGTCCACCCCCACATCGATCGTGAGCGCGTTCGAATCCGTGGTGAAGTCGTACCCTCCGACCCAGGCAATGCAGTCGGTCATGACTACCGGGGCCATGGGATCACCCTTCTGTCAGGGACTTGGTCAGGGACTTGGACCCTGACTTGGCTGGCTTCACGTCCAGCTCTATCAAGCCCGCACTGACCAGGGACGCGATGTTCTCGTCACTGCACCGCGCCGCTTCGAGCTCGGAGCGCGTGACCTTCTCACCGTTCATCTTCCCGGCCACTTGCAGGCCTCCACACACCGTATACGTCTCTTCCATACCCAGCCCCTTTTCTAGTTGCCCGTGGCCACGACGTAAAGATCGAAGACTCCGCCGTAATATCCCATGGCTCCCATCTCTTCGGCTCCCAAAGGACGGAAGGACTTGACCACAACCTGCGCGACGATCCCGGCCAGACTGTTGTCAGCCTCCAGAGCAGCCTTGATCGACTTGGCTCCGACGGGATCCGCGTACTCCGAAAGTCTGGTCTGTCCGACGCGATCGACCGCAGCGGAGGTGAAGACATAGACCCTGGGACTGATCGTCATGGAGCCGGACCTGAACGCCCCGTGGTAGTCCGGGATCTCCGGCACGCCGACCATGGCGAACGGAGGGGACATCTGATCTTTGATGAACTCCGTGGTCCGCAGGCCGGTGATGTCGTCAAGCGCCGACTCGATCGCCTGCATCACCTGGAGGATCGTCGGGGTCGCCATGTCAGGCCACCTGAACCATGGACCGAATGTACGGGGCGATCCGGAGCAGGACGTTAGGGTTCTCCCTGGCCTTGATCCGACCCCACTCGCCGTACCCGCCGGAGCCGAACGGAAGATCTTTGAGCTTCGACAGATCTTCAGCCAGGATCAAGGTAGCGATCTTGATCGGTTTCGGTACGGCCGCCCAGCCCCAGCGCGCCGTGAGCCGGACCGAAGCCTGACCGGTACACGGGAAGTAGAGGCCGGACCAGGGTGCCGCCCTGATCTTGCTGTAGGGCCAGCCGGTCTGTCCGTTGACGATCCCGTTCAGGGGATGGAGTTCGTACCCGGCCGCCACCCATGCGATCTCGAACCCGCCGTCCGCTCCCGGATCCGTGGCCAGGGCCAGACCTGCGGAGCTCTGGAAGTCGTCCACGCGCACGATCCGGCTGGAGATCGGATAGAAGATCCGCGCCGACTCCGTACCGGCGTCGTTGAACTGCCTGTGACACTCGGCCTCGATCCCCCGGGACGCTCCGTCGAGAGCATCGTTCAGAGTGAGATCGTCAACGGTGTCCGTGATCCCCAGCCGGTCCTTCAGCTGGACCAGGGTGGCGTAAGGATCTCCGAGTGCCATCCGGTCACCTCCCCCTGATCGCGCGAAACACGCCTTCGTCAAGACTGATCTTAGGCGTGAACAGACGTTCCATGCGTCCAGGGTCCCCGACGCGGACGGCCACGCCGGTCGGTCCGGCCGCGAACTCCAGCCGTGGCACGTACCCGGCCTCTTTCGCCATCTTGGCGATCAAGGTCATCATGTTCGTTCCGACGCCGGTACAGATGTTGACCGGGCCGGACTCGCCGGAGTCGACCACGGCCAGAGCGCCGTTGACGACGTCATCCACATGAACCCAGTCACGTACCTGATGACCGTCACCCCAGAGCCTGATGATCGGCTCCCGAGCGTTGATCTGTTCGGCGAACCGGCCGAACGGGTAGTCAACCGACTGATCCTCTCCGTACCCGCTGAACGGCCGGACGATGTGGACAGGCACCCCGGCCGCCCGGACCTGATCGGCCAGATGCTCCCCCTGCTTCTTGATATAGCCGTAGCTTCCATCCGGCTGCAGGTCCGCCGCGCTGCCCAGCACCTTCAGCAGGTCGGTTGTGATCAGGCCCGTGTCCGCGTCCGCTTCGGCCATCCGGTAGTTGAACGCCCGGGGCGTCTGCAGGCCGACCGGGTAGACCGCGCTGGAGGACAGGTACAGGAACGCCCGGGGTTCGGCCCGTAGTGCCCACTCGAACATGACCGCGTCCAGCATCTGGTTATAGAGCATGGCCGCTGGCTGGGTGTCGATCGCCTTACGGTGCGGGCTTCGAGCCGCACAATGTACGACCAGGTCGTACTTGAACTGGTTGGCCCTGGCCAGCTCCATGACGTCCCGCTGGTTCTGGTCTTTGATGTCGCAGCGGACGACACGCCAGCCACGCCTGTCCAGCTCCCGGACGAAGTGACGGCCGACGAAACCGGATGATCCCGTGACCAGCGCCGTCTTCATTCGCCCCGCCGCCCAAGGATCACCTGGAACGGATTGAGATCGTTGTGTTCGATGATCTCGAAACCCCCTTGTTTGATCAGTGCCTGGTACCCCTCCGGATCCCAGGCCCACGCGTGGCATTCGTCGTGTCCCCAGGGACCCTCCACATGAGGAGACGAAGCGACGATCCACTTCGAGTTCTGACCGATCCACCGGACCGCGCCGTGTGGATCGGCGATGTGTTCGAGTACCTCCGTCACCACGGTCAGATCCCCGAACTTGATCTTGTCGCGATCGGCTCCGAAGACGTCCGCGCGCTGCGCGGTCACCCCGCGTTCCTCCCATCCGGCGACGTTGGCCGGAGTGAAGTCGTAACCCCAGCATTCGATGCCGTAGCTGCTCTGCAGGAGGGACAGCAGGCCCCCGTCACCACACCCCAGATCGGATACGGCCCCCAGCCGGACACCATGGAAGGCCTTCACCACCAGCTGGGAAGCTCTGACCAGCCGTGGCCGGTGGTGAGGCTGCTCCAGGTGTGGAGCCCGGCCACGGTCGGAGTGGAACTCAGCCGTGGACACGTACGGGATCTCCCCGTCCTCGAAGAACCTCCACTCGCTCACTGGCACACCCAGATCCCGAATTCGTAGTACTCCGGCCCCAGCGCCCGCAGGTTCACGGACACGTAGGTGAAGACCTGGAATCCAGCCTGGTTCAGCATGGCTTCGACGTCGGCCTTCGACCATGCCCAGTAGTGCTCTGGGTTCGTGTCCTCGAAGGCGTCCACCGGAGTGGACAGAACCAGCACCTTGGACTTTTCCCTGATCGTCTTCAGGAGCTGATCAGGGTCGTCCACGTGCTCCAGCGTCTCAGTGCAGATGTAGAGATCCACTGGTTCGAGGGAGGGAAGTGTGTGCTCGATCTGGCCGGAGATGTCCCAGGCTCCGGAGAGATCCCCGAAGACCTTCCGACTGAGCCGGACGCCGGAGAGCACGGTTCCATCTCCGGCGGACAGGTCGGCCCCGGACGTCAGGCCCCCGAGACGAGCAGCCCACTGGGTGACTTCGAGGGTCACGGCGATACGGAGCCGGTGATCCTGCCATTGGCGATGGTCGTAGGTGTGGTCATAAACACGGCTGAGTTCATCCGTGCTGTACGCCGGTCGCAGGCGTAGACGAGTCATGCGGCTATCTCCTGATCAAGTCTGTGGCTTCGTCCTGGAGCTTCCTGGCTTGGGTCCCGGCTTCACCCCGGACCGCGCCCCAGGCTTCTGGGCTGGCTTGATCTCGGCCGCTGGAGTCTCCGGCTCCTGCCCCACCTCGAACATGTCCGGCTTGTCCGTGACCAGGGCGTGATCGTCCGGCCATTCGTCCCCCACTCGAAGCAGGGCTTCGCCGCCGGAGTACCCCACCCATCCGTCAAACGTGCTGATCGCCATGGTCCCTCTCCCTCTTGATCGCGAACTTCACCCGTTCCAGATCCCGGGACAGGTGCTCATGCATGTACTCACCGTAGGCCGCGCCGTCATGCTCGTACATCTCCCGGTCGTTGACCCGCCGGTAACCCTCATCCCACGCGGCCTTACCGGCTGCAGGGTGAAGGTGCTCCACGACGATGTCAGGGAGGTAGGTGATGCAGTCGGCCGCCGTCCCCAGGGCCTTCCAGTAGTCGTCAACGTAGAGATGCGTGAGCACGTCCGGGGCCATGTGCCCCAGGGCCTGTACGACGGATGTGGAGATCGCCACCTGTGTCGGGAGCTTCCTGCCCTGGTACAAGTCGTCCCCATAGACGAAGCCAGGCCTGACCTTCAGCGCTTCGAGATACCGGGTGTCCCAGGCCGGTGTCCGGGGCCGGTGGTCGTCCCCCATGAACGCGATCGCCTTCACGGGCTGGATCCGGTGGATCTCGGGGTTCAGGACGTACCCGGCCGCCTTGTTCATCGCGTCGACCATGTTCACGGCCGGAGTCAGGAGCACACCCGCCTTGATCGTCTTGGTCCGGTCCCAGGTCCGCCAGCCGTTCTCATCCACCCCGCCGATGTACAGGCAATCCCGGACGGCCTGGCTGTAGACCTCTTTCAGAGGGTCGGACTCATCCACGACGAACGTCAGGAACGTGTCCTCTCTGCAGGTTTCGAGGAAGGATTCGATGATCTCCTGAACCGCTCCCGGACGGCCCCGGGTAGGGATCAGCACCACGAGATCAGACACCTTCGCCACCTCCGGCCGGAGTGAACACGGCCGCCTTGCTCCGGTCCTTCAGTAGGTGGCGCTGGGCAAGGTAGGCATCCATGGTCAGCTCACGGAGCTTGATATGCCCCAGCTGGACGGCCGTGTTCACGTACACCGGGATACCCGCGAGTCCGGCACGCCAGCAGAAGGTGATGTCCTCACTGACCGGCTGGCCGTCATGCTCGACTTCTTGGAACCACGGGAACGCGTCGTTGAACCCGCGTTTGCCGTTGCGCCGTGGGATCTTGACCTTCTGGATCCGGGTGAACACGGACTTGTGGATCAGCAGGCACGCGCCGCCGGTCGCCGCCACCTGGAACATGGAATTGGGTGGCCACTCGTGGTACCTGATCACTTCCGGGTGTTCGTCGTCCCCGAGCAGCCCGAACAGAGTGGGCTGGATATTGGCCTGGTCATCGAAGCCGAAGCAGAGCCCGCCGACGATCGGAGCCTTCTCCGGATCGGCGAACTCCAGCAGCCGTTCCACGGTGTCCGGAGCGAAGGTCATGTCACTGTCGACCATAAACAGCCAGTCGGCCTCACCGTAGGCCAGGAACCGCTTCACGAGTGAGTTCCTGGGTCCAGCCAGGTTCGAGCCCGCCATGAGGGCCAGCCGTCCACCGCCGTCCACGATCCTCCGGTGATAGGCCACGTCGTAGACCAGCATGTCCAGCACGGATTCCATGAATGCCGCGTGGACCATGCCCGGGTGAAGGTAGCCGATGACTACCTTCTCATCTGGAGATCTTGTCACTTCTCGTCTTCCTTGATCGGTTCGAACACGCTGGTGAAGTCGGAGTCTGTGAATCCGTAGAGCAGCCTCATGGGGGTCATGTACAGCCAGTCTCCGACCGGTACGGCCTGCTTCGAGTCCCAGATCGTCAGGGTTCCGTCCCTGCCACGAGTGACCGGGGGATGCCCGAACATCGGGACCCGCGTCATGTCGATCTCTTCCAGGAAGGCCAGGATCGTAGACCAGGCTCCGTCATTCCTGACTGCGTGGATGGTGATGTGTCGGCCGCGATACCGGGCCATGGAGATCTCCCCTCTGACTGGGATTCAAGCTACCAGCCGGAGGGGAGACCCCAGCGATCTACGCCGGAGGCGTCATCTTCATGGCGACGTTCCCGGCCATGCTCTCGCGATGGTCCAGGGCCGCCTGACAGGCAGCGTCGCACGCGGCTCCCATGTCCTGCGGAGTTCCCGCCGTGGCTTCGTACCCGGGGCCAGGTTCCTGGCTGTCCGCCGCCATTACGCCAGCGCCGTAGCAGCGGCCACTGTGTTCAGCTGCAGAAGCCTGAACGCGTTCGCGTCTACCACGTCGGAGCCGACGCGCCAGAAGGCGTACCATCCCCCTTGGCCGGTCGGCCGCCCGTTGCCCGTGGACTTGACCATCGGGTCGTAGATCACGGACATGCCCACGCGATCGATGATGTAGAACTCCGCGAAGTTCCCCGCCAGCAGGACGTTGCCGCCCGTGGTGACGACGGCTCCCATGCTGGACGCTTCGTACTGGGGCTGACCCAGCAGGAGGTTGGGAACACCCATGCCCAGGTTGGCCCAGAACGCGGATCCCCCGGCCGTGTCGAACTGCCTGATCTTGCTGTAGATCTTCTTGTTCGCCGCCCACGATGCCAGCGCGGCATCCCGGGGCCGGAGAGCATCGGAGGTGTTGTAGATGTCCCCGACGACCAGCGCGCCCGTGGTAGCGCTGGTGACGATCGACGCGGTCACGGCCGCTACAGCCGCCACAACACCGCGCGGGATGGTGGCCCCGGTGTTGGCGACCGCGAACGCGTCCGCCTCCAGCCGGTCCTTCGCGTCGGCCAGAAGCCTGCCCAGCTCCGCAGCGAAGCCGGAGTCAGCCAGGACTTCGTAGGAACCGAACACCCACGCGTCGGCCTTCTTCGGGACGATCGTGGGACCGCCGACGGTTGGCGACGCGTCGGCCGCCTGGACACCTTCAGCCGTCCACTCGGCCGAGACGCCAGCGGAGGTGACTCCCTGCCACGTGTCAGTAGCGATGGTCTTGATCGTGCTGATCTGCCTGAACGGGTTGGCCGCTCCGGCGTTGGTCAGGATGATCGTCGGGTCCAGGGTGAACGGGACCAGGTACCCGCCGTTGGCGTCGGTCAGGGACATGGCCGCACGCAGAGCTTCCCCTACGTAGGTGCCACGGCTGGCCACGTACTCCCGGAACTGGTCGTGGTACTCCGGCGAGCCGGTCAGCAGGACGTGACGCGCGATCAGGGGAGCGTGACGGTTGTCCAGGTGAAGCAGGTCGTCCAGCTTCTCCTTGGCGTCGTCCTTCAGGTGCCTGGGGCCGTTCTCCACGGCTCCGAGAGCCCGTGAGATCGTGTCCTGTTCATCGAAGGATCCATGGCTCCAGAGGCTCCGGATCAGTTCGGTCCCGGTTTCCCAGGGGTCCTTCTTGATCATGACCTCGGGTCCGCGCCGCTCGGACGCCGGAGACTGGGGCTCGGTAACGCGCTGGTGACGAAGGACTTCGTCCACGCGCTTCTCGTGTTCCTGCCAGTGCGCCAGGTCCGTCTTCTTGGTGTCCCACTCCTCCAGCAGGGTGTTACCCCGGCTGATCTCGTCTGGAGTGGCTTCGTCGTTGTCCTCGATCACCTTGATCTCAGCGCGGAGAAGATCCATTTCATCCGCGATGATCTCGGACTTCTTCTTACCCATCAGAGACCTCTTTCCCTGATCTTGCTTCTGAAGCGAAGCAGGGCCTGGGCATCGGCGTGCGCTTGGCGCGAAGCCGTGCCGACGGGTCCCAGATCGGGAGTGTCCTGGTCGTCCGGGTCCTGACCTT
>Ga0137451_1000452_pt1 | contig 12399 bp, 8 predicted proteins | sample EasRivERMGT500_2_FD_102336 | JGI IMG/M metagenome (GOLD analysis project Ga0137451, IMG submission 102336) | Soil microbial communities from meander-bound floodplain in the East River, Colorado, USA - East River MetaG ERMGT500_2 | ecosystem: Environmental > Terrestrial > Soil > Floodplain ... | reverse complement strand
TTCGCCGACATCACCACCAAGGCCGACGAGTTCGTCGAGACCGCGACGATGAACCCCGCGTTCGAGGAGTCGGCGATGTTCGAGAACATGATCGACCTCATGTTCAAGAACGAGTACGACGTCTACGTCTTCGACACCGCGCCCACCGCCAACGCGCGGCGCCTGCTCGGCATGTCGAAAGTGTACGCGCTGTGGGTCAACAAGATGATGAAGAGCCGCGAGGAGGCGCGCACCCTGCGGGAGATGCTCTCTTTCACCAAGAAGAAGGAGGCGGACCCGCTGATGGAGTACCTCGTCTCCTTCCGCGACCGGATGGAGAACGCGCGCGTGCTCCTTACCGACCCCAAGCTCACGGCGTTCTACTTCGTGACGCTGCCCGAGGCGCTGCCCATCGCGGTGGTCACGCGCTTCATCCAGTGGTTCAAGGACTTCGGCATCCCCGTGGGCGGCGTCCTCGTCAACATGGTGATCGACCCCAAGTCGGTCGGTCCGGACGCCGCCGATTTCGTCAAGAACCGCGTGGCCATGCAGCAGGAGCACATGCAGACCATCTGGCGCGAGTTCGACGGAGCCGTGCGTGCCATCGTGCCGCTGTTCGAGAAGGAGGTCCGCGGCCTGACTATGCTCCAGCGCCTGTGCGACGCCATCTTCGGGGCGGACGGCGCGAAGCCCGCGACCGGCGACGCCGCCGGCCGGCCGCGCGAAGTCGGAGCGCGAACGTGATCGCTGCGGGCGCGGCGACAAATAATCAAATAATCGGGGACAGACCACGGTTTCCCTGGGCTTTTGGGCTGCGGTGGCTGGACCAGAACCGTGGCCTGTCCCCGATTGTCCCGAAGACTGCTTCGCGGTTCATCGTTGCAGCCGCTCTTATGGTTTGGAGACAAACGTGAAGGTTCGTGTTGCTCTGTCGGCATTGGCCATCACCGCATGCGGTACATTTCTCGGTCAGTCCGCGATTGCCGATGCAACCATTCCCTACAACGAGTACAGCGGCTCCCCCACCATAGGGCGCGGCGCTGGCACTTCCACGGATCCCAAAGATCCGGGGTATGGCGCCATGAAGATTTTCATCGAGAAGGTCAAGGAGTACACCGATGAAAACGGACCCGATGCATTACCCGCCGGACAGAAAGTCATCTTCCAACCCAGTCAGAGCACGGGGCGCGCGGCAAATGCTCTCAGAGCCGGCATCCAATTTGCAAGCTCGAAAGCGTCCAAACCGATCCTCTCGGAACCGAGCTGGGGCTTTGCCTACAATTCGGTGCCGTTTGGAATGCGGTTCGAGCAAATGATCGGCTTTCTTTACGATGCGAAGATAGACGGATTCAACGGGAACGGCCTTGCGTTGGCGCAATCGATACTGGATAGCCGAGGCGGAACTCAAATCGTGCTTCCGGTCGTGGGCAGCACCATGCAAGGTTCGGGTTATTTTCCGAAGCCTGTAGGCAAGCCGGACTGCGACGCGGGCGACGCTGAATGCATGAGCCAGGGCAATGGAATCGGCCTGGCAGGTCTATGTACATCGGGCTGGAGAATTCGTTATTTGGCCCCGCCGCAAGATATCGTGGACCGTGCATGCGACCTGTTGGTGAAACGCGGCGTTATTCCCTCGAAAACGCTCACGTTCTATCCGCCCGTGGGAGGCCAATCGGTTCTATTACCGATGCAAAGAGGCACTATTCAAGGCTTCGAATACGTTAACCCGTATGACGACCTTGTGGATTTCTTTCCGGTAAAAGAGGCAACGCCCACTGCGCCGCTGGGTAAACCGGATGCCGGCAGCCTGGATTGCAGTCCGGCGCTGGCGTACCCCATTCCGCCCGGCACTCCACCCAACTGCTCGCAAAATATCGGCCAGATCGGCGCGCGCTATGCGCATCATCCGTCGTGGCATCAACCGTTCTTGATGGCGTGGATACACATCGACAAAGCCGCCTGGAATAGCCTGAATGCCGCCCAACAAGCCGCCATAGCAAGAGCAGCCAAAGATTCCGTGATCGAATCCTACAATGCCGCCGAGTTAGTTCAGTGCATCAAGCTGAAAGCCATGCTGGATATCAATAAAGGGATCAATCAGAGAAACATCGACGGCAACCCACGATTGGTCGATGGCAAGCCGGTCAGTGCGGCGATGACCATGGCCACGTGGCCAGACGATGCATTGAAGGTACTGCTCGAAGCCAGAGATGACTATTTGGCATCGCTTGCAGGATCCAATAATCCGAATGAAAAAACCGACGAACAGAAGGACTTCTCCACCGTACTAAGTGCCCTGACGCGATATGGCACCGGCGCAGGCGCAACAAACTTTTCTCCGGGAAAATTTCCGGCAAAGACAGGCCTGGTCGCAAGCGAGGATTGCAGCCTGGTCAAGTGAGTTGATGCTCGCAAGACTGGCGGGGGGCGACGAGCCCGCAAGCTTGCCCCTGGAGCAGGGCGTGGCGCGTGCGCCGTCGGGGCTGTCTTGTCGTCGTCGATTCGGAACGAACTCGCCGGCCGGCGTGGACTGTGGGCGACGTGACGAGCATGCGCCTCGTCCCCTCGCGGCCGGATTGCTAGTCGCTCGCCGGCACGCGCTCCAGATCGGCCAGCCAGGCTTGCTCGGAAGCATCCGAGGGCATGCGCCAGTCGCCGCGCGGCGAGAGCGCACCGCCCGACCCGACTTTCGGTCCGTTAGGCAGCGCGCTGCGCTTGAACTGGTTGCGGAAGAAGCGCACGAGAAACACGCGCAGCCATTTTCGGATCGCCGCAAGCCCATAGCCGTCCGGTCCGCGCCAGGCGTTCCAAGCGAGGAACGCCACCTTGGAGGGCGCGTAGCCGAAGCGCAGCACGTAGTACAGATGGAAATCCTGCAGCGCGTACGGCCCGACCTGGGTCTCGCTCGCCCGCGCTCGCCCGTCCGGGACCAGCTCCGGCGTGATGATGGTCCCCAGGATATTCTCGAGCGTGCGCGACGCGGCTTCGGCGAATTCCTCCGATCGCGCGATCCAGCCGATGAGACGGCGCACCAGCGTCTTGGGCACGCCGGCGTTGACGCTGTAGTGCGACATCTGGTCGCCGACTCCGTAGGTGCACCAGCCGAGCGCGAGTTCCGAAAGATCGGAAGTGCCGACGACGAGCGCTCCGTTCCGGTTGGCGAGCCGGAACAAGTGGCTCGTGCGCTCGCCCGCCTGCACGTTCTCGAAGGTCACGTCATACGCTTTTCGGCCCTTCGCGAACGGGTGCTTCAGGTCGCGCAGCATCTGCATGCACGACGGCCGGATGTCGATCTCCTCGGCGCTCGCTCCGAGCGTCCGCATCAGCGCCCACGCCTGGCGCCGCGTTCGCTCCGCGGTCGCGAATCCCGGCATGGTGTAGGCGAGAATGTTCTTGCGCGGCAGTCCGAGTGAATCCATCACCTTCGCGCACACGAGCAGCGCCTGCGTCGAATCGAGGCCCCCCGACACGCCGATCACGAGCTTTTCGATGCCGGTGGCGCGCATGCGCGCCGCGAGCCCCTGCACCTGGATCCGAACCACCTCCTCGCAACGCGAATCCAGCGTTTCCGGGTCCTCTGGCACGAAGGGAAAGCGCCCGATCCTGCGCTCGAGCGGCATGCGGCCCTGCGGCAGCGGCAGCGAGAAGTCGACCATGCGAAAGCGCGCGACCGCGTCTGCGTGCGCGCGCATCGACTCGCCGAACGAGTTCTGGCGCATGCGATCGGCGAGCAGCCGGTCGAGATCGACGTCGGCGAAGGTGATCTGCGGCGTGTCCGCGAAGCGGCGCGATTCGGCGAGCAGGCTGCCGTTCTCCCAGATCATGGCATGGCCGTCCCAGGCGAGATCGGTGGTGGACTCGCCGACCCCCGCGGCGCTGTAGAGATAGGCGGCGAGGCAGCGCGCCGACTGGTTCGAGGCGAGCTCGCGCCGATACCGCTCCTTGCCGACCACCACGTTCGAGGCGGAAAGATTGGAGATCACGGTCGCGCCGGCGAGCGCGGCGAGCGACGAAGGCGGCACCGGCACCCACAAGTCTTCGCAGATCTCCGCGAACAGCACGAGGCGCGGCTGCTCGGCGTGGCGAAACAGCAGATTCGCGCCGAAGGGCGCGCGCTGGCCCGCGAGCGCGATCTCGCTGCGCGGACAGGCGGCGCCCGGCGTGAACTGGCGCAGCTCGTAGAACTCGCGATAGTTCGGGAGGTATTGCTTCGGCACCACGCCGAGGAGCTTCCCGCGGCAGACGAGCGCCGCGCAGTTGTAGAGCAATCCGTCCACCGTCACGGGCAGTCCGACCCACGCCGCCACGGGCAGCGCGCGCGTGAGTGCGAGAAGGCGCGAAAGTGCAGCTTCGGCCGAGCCGACGAGCGCCTGCTGGTGAAACAGGTCCTCGCAACTGTAGGCGGAGAGTCCCAACTCGGGGAACGCGGCGATCAGCGCTCCGGCGCGCGCGGCCTTTTTCATCAGCGCCACCGTTCCGCGCAGATTGAAATCCGGGTCGGCGACGCGTACCGCGGGCGTCGCCGCCGCGACACGTACGAAGTTGTGCCGGTAGAGATTGAAGAAGTCGCCGCTCGCCGTTCGCCGTTTGCCCGGACCAGTCATTTGCGCCCGGCCCCTTCCGCCTTAGCGCCAGCGGCGCCGCGCCACAGCTCGCGCAGCAATTTTGCAATGGCCTCCTCGCCTGCGTCGAGCTGCACCCGGTAGACATCGCTCGCTAGAGCGTGCACCAAACGCTCGAGCGCCGGAGCCGATGAAAATTCGACTGCCGACAAGAGCACCGCGGAACGTCGCGGCAGCCGGTCGCCGCCGGCACCGGGCAGGACTACGACATCGGCGTCGGCGAGCGCCTTGCGCAACTGCGTCGGCACCGAGCCCCGCTCGACACGGAAAGACCAGCGCAGCGCCTTGCCTTCCGTCGCAGCGGCAAGCGCGCGGCGCGCTTCCTCCGCCTGGAAGTGAAGCCGGCGTTCCATGGTCTGCACATCGAGCCCGCGCGGCCTTGCGGACACTCCGATCTCGCGGGCGAACGGTAGCCCTGCGAAATGCAGGAGTTCCACGTCCTCCAGGAAAAGCCCGAGCAGCTCGGCCTCGAGCGCGGCGGCGGCTTCCGCGACAGCGTCGAGCACCCGGGCGGCGCCCGCCGGCTCCTGCACGACGATGATGCGGCGGATGCTCATCCCTTGAAGCGGCGCGCCGGCTTTCTTTTTCCCGGCGGCGGCGCCCCTCTGAAAGAACGCATCCGGTCGGCGAACTCCGCGAGCCGGCGCTCGACGCGGCCGTTGATACTGCCCTCGGGAAATTGCCCCAGAGCGTCGCGTTGTCCGGAGGAAACGCCGGTCAGGATCTCGATGCCCTCGTCTATGCACGCCACCGGATAGATGTTGAATTTGCCGAAGGAAACCGCCTCGACCACTTGGTGTTTCAGCATGAGGTGCTTCACGTTGGCAGCCGGGATCAGCACACCCTGCTCTCCAGTCAGTCCGCGTAAAGCGCAAACATCGAAAAAGCCCTCGATCTTCTCGTTCACGCCGCCGATCGCCTGCACGTCGCCGTGCTGGTTGACCGAGCCGGTAACCGCGAGCGATTGCCGCACCGGCGCTTCGGCGAGCGCGGAGAGCAGCGCATAGAGCTCGGCCGAGGAAGCGCTGTCGCCCTCGATGCCGCCGTAGCTCTGCTCGAACACGAGGCTCGCAGCGAGCGAGAGCGGCGTCTTGGCCGCGTAGCGCCCCGCGATATAACCGGAGAGGATGAGCACGCCCTTGGAATGGATGGGACCGCCCAGCTCGGCCTCGCGCTCGATGTCGATCACCTTGCCCCCGCCCAGGCGCACGCGCGCGGTGATGCGATGCGGCATGCCGAAGGAGAATCCGCCCAGCGTCGCGACCGAAAGGCCGTTTACTTGGCCGGCGCGCTCGCCCGCGGTATCGATGAGCAGGGTGCCGCGGAAAACCTCCTCCTGGAGACGCTGTTTGATGCGGCCGGTGCGCTCGAGCCGCGCACGGACGGCGTGTTCCACGTCTTCCACGGTCGTGACGGCGTGGCCTGCCGTCTCCGCCCAATGGTCGGATTCGCGAAGCAGATCGGTGAGATCCTGCATCTGCATCGAGAGCTTCTCCGTGTCGCCCGCGACCCGCGAACCGTACTCGAGTGCCCGCGCCACCGCGCCGCGGTCGAGCGGCCGCAGCTTGTCCGAGCGCACCATGGTGGCGATCACCCGCGCATAGAGAGAATCCGCGTTCGGGTCGCGCGCCATGTCGTCCTCGAAGTCCGCGACCACCTTGAAAAGTCCACCGAATTCCGGGTCGTAGGCGTGCAGCAGGTAATAGAGGACCCGCTGACCGATGAGCACCACTTTCACATCCAGAGGAATGGGTTCCGGCTCGAGCGACACCGTGCTCACCAGGCTCAGCACCTGCCCCAGCGATTCGGCGCGGATCTCGCGCGAGCGCAGCGCGCGCTTCAGAGCTTCCCAGGCAAAGGGTTGCGAGAGGATCTTTAAGGCGTCGAGCACCAGATAGCCGCCGTTGGCGCGATGCAGCGCGCCCGCCTTGATGAGGGTGAAATCGGTGACGAGCGTTCCCATTTTGGCCACGTGCTCGATGCGGCCGACAAGGTTGTCGTGGCTGGGATTGTCTTCGTAGACGATGGGCGCGCCCGTGTCGGCGGAGCGCTCGATCAGCGCGTTGACCTCGTACCGCCGAAGCAGCGAGTCGCCCGATTCCATGCGCGGCAGAGGAATGCCGAACAGCATGGGCTGCTCGCCCTCTTTGGGCTGCTGGAAGATTTCGATGTGATCGAGCACGTCGTTCTGAACGGCAGTCAGATAGGCGCGCACTTCCGGCAGCGCGTCGAATTCCGCCTTGATTTCCTCCATGAGGCTCCCGACCGAGGCGCTCGTCACCTCGCGGTTCAGCTCGCGCAGCTTGCGCTGCGCCTCCCGGCGCCATTTCGGCATCTCGTGCACCGCGCGCTCGAGCTCGCCCTGGAACGAGCCGATCTCTTCCTGCATCCGCCGCTGCTCAGGCTCGGGGAGCTTGCGGAACTCCCCGGGCTCCATTACCTCATCCTTGTCTTTCTCCATGGGCGCGAAGCCGAATCCCGCGGGCGTACGCAGGAGCGCGATGCGCCGCGAGCGTGCACGCTCGCTGATCTCTCCCATCGCCTTCGCCTGGCGCTCGTTGAACTCGGTCTCGATCTCTTCGCGCCGCGTGCGGTACTCGTCGGCTTCGAACGCCGCGGGAATCCCGACCCGCAAGTCTTCCACGAGACGCGCCATGTCCTCCTTGAACTTCGCCGCGCGGCCGGCGGGAAGCTTGAGCGCCTGCGGCTTGTGCGGCGTCTCGAAGTTGAACAAGTAGCACCAGTCGCTCGCGACCTCCTGCGCCGGCGCCTGCTGCTCAAGGAGCTTCCGCACAAGGGTGTGGCGTCCCAGCCCTTCCGGCCCCATGGCGAAAACATTGAAGCCATCGCGCCGGATACCGATGCCGAAGCGGATCGCGTCCACCGCGCGAGTCTGGCCGAGCGCTTCCGCGAAGTCCGCCAGGTCATCGGTGGTGTGGAAATCGAACCGCTCCGGGTCGCAACGGCGACACAGCTCACCGGAGCTCAGTGTGCGCGCCGCCCGCGCCGATTCATGCGGCTTTACTTCGATCCTGCTGCTGTCCATGTCCGATTTGCTCCGGCTCCGGCTCCGAGGCTCGACGCTCGCCCTCTCCTTGCTCATTAGAGCCCCCTCGGCCGGGAGGGAATTTGACTCAGATCAAGCCTGTGCGAGCGGGGTCCCGCTTGGCTCTGTGAATCTCCGCCGGCGCCTTTCCTTGACCCAAGTCAAAACCTGCGGCCGGGGTTCCACGATCATGTTCGTACCGGCGCCAGGAGGCGGCCGGAGACAATTTCCATCCTACTGAAGACAAACAGGAGATCACCATGGCAAACATCACTCGTTTCGACCCGTTCGAGGAGCTGGCTCGCTTTCAACCGCTCGCCAGTTTCGACGATTTCTTCAAGGGCTACCGTGCGCGTCCCTGGCTCGCCAACGTCGACATCGAGCCCCGTATCAAGGTGGACGTTTCGGAAGCCGACGCGGCGTACAACGTCAAGGCCGACATCCCGGGCGTGAAGAAGGAAGACATCCACGTCGCGATCGACGGGAACCAGGTTTCCATCGAGGCGGAAATCAAGAAGGAAAAGGAAGAGAAGAAAGGCGATAAAGTCGTCCACAGCGAGCGCTACTACGGCAAGCAATCCCGCAGCTTCACGCTGGGAAGCGACATCGACTCCGGCAAGGCGGAAGCGAAATATAGCGACGGCGTGCTCGAGCTGAAGCTGCCGAAGAAGGGGAACGGTTCCAGCAAGGAACTGAAGGTCCAGTAACGAGGAGCAAGCCGTGGGGGCCGTTTCCACGCGCGGCGAGGTGAGCATCCCCGCCGCGGGCGGAGCGCTCGGCGGCGAGCTGCATCTGCCGGAAGGCGCTAACGCCATTGTGCTGTTCGCGCACGGCAGCGGCAGCAGCCGCTTCAGCCCGCGCAACCGCTTCGTCGCCCGCGAGCTGCAGAAGCTCGGCCTGGGCACGCTCCTCATGGACCTGCTCCGCGAGGACGAAGCGGAGTCGCGGCAAAACGTGTTCGACATCGAGCTGCTCGCCTCCCGGCTGCTCGAAGCCCGCCGCTGGGTGGACGGCGCCGCGCCGCGGGCGTTGCGCGTCGGCTATTTCGGCGCGAGCACGGGCGCGGCCGCCGCGCTCGTCGCCGCCGCGACGGAACCGAAGAACGCCCACGCGGTCGTTTCCCGGGGAGGACGTCCGGATCTGGCCGCGGCCTGGTTGCCTCGCGTGCAGGCGCCCACCCTGCTCATCGTGGGCGAACGCGATTCACCCGTTCTCGAATGGAACGAGGAAGCGTACCGCCTGCTGCGCGCGCAGAAGAAATTGATCGTCGTTCCGGGAGCCACGCACCTGTTCGAAGAGCCGGGAACGCTCGAAGAAGCCGCCGCGCATGCCGGCCGCTGGTTCGTGCAGCATTTGCTCGAGCGCGAGCCGGGCCCCGCGCAATCGCGCAAGGCGCATTCCGAATAAGCGCTCTTGGCACCGGAACGCTGGTCCGGCGTGTCCGTCCGATCCGGCTGTCCGGCAAGAAGATCATGAATCCCCTGGCCAGCCCACTTCTCACCGACCTGTACCAGCTCACCATGCTGCAGGCCTACTTCGCGCACGGAATGCTGGCTACCGCGGTGTTCGAGTTGTTCGTGCGGAAGCTCCCCGCTACCCGGAACTTCCTCATGGCGGCGGGCCTGGAGCAGGCGCTGGAATTTCTCGAGCAGCTGCATTTCGAGGACGGCGAGCTCGCGTGGCTCGAGCAAAGCGGTCTCTTTCGCGGCGATTTCCTCGAGCGCTTGCGCAAGCTGCGCTTCACCGGCGACGTGCATGCGGTGCCGGAAGGAACCCTCGTCTTTCCCGACGAGCCCATCGTGCGCGTGGTCGCGCCCATGCCCGAGGCGCAGTTGGTCGAGTCGCGCCTGCTCAACCTCGTGCATTTCCAGACCGTGGTCGCATCGAAAGCTGCGCGCTCGGTGCTCGCAGCGCCCGGCAAGCTGCTCGTGGATTTCGGGCTGCGGCGCGCGCACGGCGCCGAAGCCGGCCTGCTCGCCGCGCGGGCGAGCTACATCGCCGGCTTTTCCGGCACGGCCACGGCGCTCGCCGCGCCGCTCTTCGGCATCCCCATTTTCGGCACCATGGCGCATTCCTTCGTGCAGGCGCACGACGACGAGGCCGCAGCGTTCGAGCGCTTCGCCTCGGCGTGTCCCTCGAGCACGGTGTTTCTGATCGATACGTACGATACGGAAGCGGCGGCGCGCAAGGTCGTCGCCCTCGCTCCGCGCCTGCGCGAGGCCGGGATCGCGACCCGCGGGGTACGCCTCGATAGCGGGGATCTCGCCGCGCTTTCGCGCAGCGTACGCCGCATCCTGGATGATGCCGGCCTGACACAAACGACGATCTTCGCGAGCGGCAACCTCGACGAATACCGCCTGCGCGACCTGCTCGCCTCGGGCTCGCCGATCGACGGCTTCGGCGTGGGCACGAGCCTCGTCACCTCGGCAGACGCGCCGTTTCTCGACGCCGTCTACAAGCTCCAGGAATACGCCGGAATCCCGAGGCGCAAGCGCTCGGCGGGAAAGGCGACCTGGCCGGGGCGCAAGCAAGTGATCCGGCATTTTCGGGACGACGGGACGCTCGACCACGACGCGGTTACCCTGGAATCGGAGGATCGTTCGGGAAGCAGGCTGCTTGCTCCCGTCATGCTGGGCGGCAAGCGCATCGCGCCCGCTCCCGACATTCATTCCCTGCGTGCCGATGCCGCGCGCAATCTGGCCGCCCTCCCCTCGTCGTTGCGCGGTCTGGAGCAGCCCGCGGTGCCGTATCGCGTCGAGATTTCGCCGGCGCTCCGCGAGCTGGCGGCGCAAGTCGACAAGAAGACCGGGAAGCCTTAGCGCAATGACCGCCAGCGACTCTCCTTGAGCTAGGTCAAAGCCGACGCGGCAGCGGCGCCTAGCATGGACTGGACAGAACCGGAGAGAGCCCTTGAGGCCGGCCGTTATTCGCAAGAACGCAGCGCAGTTTCGCGTCCCGCCGAACCTGGCGGATTACGACGCGGCGCGGGCGCGCTTTTCCTGGGAAGCCGTGCGACGCGATCTCGAGGGATTGCCCGGCGGCGCGCTCAACATCGCGCACGAGGCGGTAGACCGACACGCCGCGGGAGCGCTCGCCGATCGCACCGCGCTCCGCTTTCTGCAACGCGAAGGCGGCGAGCGCGCCTTCATCTACCGTGAGCTCAAGCGCCAGACCAACCGCTTCGCTAACGTTCTCAGAAAGCTCGGGATCCGCAAGGGCGAGCGCCTCTTCGTGCTGAGCGGGCGCATTCCGGAGCTCTACATCGGCGTGCTGGGCGGCTTGAAGGCGGGCGTCATCGTCTGCCCGCTCTTTTCCGCCTTCGGTCCCGACCCGGTGCGTATGCGCCTGGATCTGGGACAAGGAAACGTGGTGCTCACCACGGAAACGCTCTACCGGCGCAAGCTCGAGAAAAGCGTGCCTTCCCTTCCCGCGCTCAGGCATGTCGTGCTCGCCGGCGAAGCTGGCGCCACCACCGACGTGCCGGGAACACTCGACCTGCAGCGCCTCATGGCGGAAGCGTCGGATGAGTTCGCCGTCGAGCCGACCCGTCCCGAGGACGGTTCGTTTCTGCACTTTACCAGCGGCACCACCGGCACGCCCAAAGGCGCGATGCACGTGCACGGCGCCGTTGTCATGCATTACGCGACCGGCAGGTTCGCGCTCGACCTGCATCCCGAAGACGTGTTCTGGTGCACCGCAGACCCCGGCTGGGTGACCGGCACTTCCTACGGGATTGTCGCGCCGCTCCTGCACGGCGTGACCAGCGTGATCGACGAGGCGGACTTCGATGCCGAGCGCTGGTATCGCACCCTGCAGGACCAGGCGGTCAGCGTATGGTATACAGCGCCCACCGCGATCCGCATGCTGATGAAGGCGGGACTCGAGCTGCCGAAGCGGTACCGCTTCCCGAATCTGCGCTTCATCGCGAGCGTGGGCGAGCCGCTCAATCCGGAAGCGGTATGGTGGGGCGCGGACGCGCTCGGACTTCCGATTCACGACAACTGGTGGCAGACCGAGACCGGCGGCATCATGATCGCGAACACGGCGGCGATGGACATCAAGCCGGGCTCGATGGGCAAGCCCCTGCCCGGCATCGAAGCCTGTATCGTCGCCCGGGGCGAGGACGGCAGCGTGCGCCCGATCGAGGCGCCAAGTACCGAGGGCGAGCTTGCGCTGCGCGCCGGCTGGCCGGGAATGTTCCGCGGCTACCTCAATCAGGAAGAGCGCTATCGCAAGTGCTTCGCCGGCGAGCTCTATCTGACCGGCGACCTGGCGAAGCGCGACACCGACGGCTATTACTGGTTCGTCGGGCGTGCCGACGACGTCATCAAGTCCGCGGGCCATCTGATCGGGCCCTTCGAAGTCGAGAGCGCCCTGATGGAGCATCCGGCAGTGGCCGAAGCCGGCGTGATCGGCAAGCCCGATCCGATCGTGGGCGAGATCGTGAAGGCGTTTGTATCGCTGAAGAAGGGCTACGAGCCCTCCGAGACCCTGAAGATGGAATTGCTCGGCCATGCGAGAAAGCGCCTGGGCGCAGCGGTCGCTCCGAAGGAAATCGAGTTCCAGAGCGGATTGCCGAAGACGCGCAGCGGCAAAATCATGAGACGGCTGCTGAAAGCACGCGAGCTCGGGCTTCCGGAGGGCGACATCTCTACGCTGGAGTCCATGTCATGAGAATCATCGATTCACCGCCCTCCGGGCCCGTTCCATACGAGCGCGAATTCGCGTTGAAGCTGCTCACCGACATGCTGC
>Ga0137451_1000451_pt1 | contig 12419 bp, 9 predicted proteins | sample EasRivERMGT500_2_FD_102336 | JGI IMG/M metagenome (GOLD analysis project Ga0137451, IMG submission 102336) | Soil microbial communities from meander-bound floodplain in the East River, Colorado, USA - East River MetaG ERMGT500_2 | ecosystem: Environmental > Terrestrial > Soil > Floodplain ... | reverse complement strand
TCAGATCGTCGGTCACACCACCTGCGGTGATCGGCAACGTCTGCAACACGGTCACCCGCGCCACGCTGTCGAAACCGGGAACGTCTTCGCGGAGCGCGCGGAGTTGTTCCGGAACGGCGCGCGCGACTCCGCTGATGGTCACGAGTTGGTCTGCGCGCTCGAACGGGAGCGGGCGCAGTACGACCGTATCCACCACCGAGAACGTGATGGTCGCCGCGGCGATCCCAACGGCCAGGATCAAAAGAATGAAGAGCGCGTGCGCGGGCGCACGCCGAAGACTGCGTGCCGCGTCGCGGAGCACATGGGCGGCCGAGCGCATCAGGCGCGGCGTCGCGGCGCGCATCGCGGCGGCGAACGTGCTCAGGAGCTGCCGGGACAGCCAGACGTTCGGCCATCGCGGTCCCCGACCCATCGCGTGCAGCTCGTCGAGTGTTTCGAGGATGTCGCCGACCGCCGCGTCGGTCGCGTCGTGAGACGACACGCGCCGGAGGAGCCAGATCGCCGCACGGGCAGGCCGGGGACGATCGAGGCTCATCGAAGCTTCAGCAGCGATTCAAGGCCGGCCGTCATCGTGTTGATGTGGCTGACGGCCTGGCGGACGGCGTGGAGCGCCGCGGGTTTGGCTCGGAAGTAACGCTTCGCCCGGCCTCCGCGAACCGGCGTGGGATCACCGTAACGGGACGTGAGCAGGCCTTTGTCTTCCAGCCGTTCGAGCGTCACGAGGACCGCCGTGCGCGACGCCGGCCTTCCCGTCCGCGTCTCGATCGCGGCGGCGACCGCGACCGGATACGCCTCCTCGCCGAGGCTCAACGTGGCCAGCAGGACCAGCAGTTCAAACTCACCGAGCATTGGCGCGGAAGCACGCGGAGCCATGATTTAGAACACAATGTTATCATAATGGCGCTGTCCGGCAGACCTGACCGCCTCCGCCAAGGCTACGGCGAGTCCGCCGAAGCTTCGAGCGAAGGCGGAAGGTCTGCCCTACGACGGACGCACGCGTTCAGCTCCTCCGAACCCGCCCGGCCGCGCCTTCCCGGCCGGGCTCGATAACCAGCTTTGAGAGAAGGCCGCCGAGGTCGAAGGCGACCCGGATAGGGCCGGCGACGTTACAAAGCGCCAGGCGGCCGCCTGCCTGAGACAGACGCTCGGCGGCATCTTCGATCGCGACCAGTCCCCCGCTCGAGACGTAGTCCACCCCGCCCAGATCGAGGACCAGACCCCCGGTTTCGGTCCGGATCGCCTCGTCGAGCGCGGTCTTCAGGTGATCAGCCGATGCGTGGCTCAGCCGGCCGGCGGCCACCAGCACCAGGACACCCCCACACCGCTCCGAGGTCAGGCGCAAAGGCCACCGCAGTTTTTCTCGATTGGCTCGCCCGTCCACGGCCGCAGCCTATATCATCCGGACGATTGTCCGGAATGCGCCAACCAGTCACCAACTTTTCATCGGCTGGCGGGTATTTGGATCAGGATGCCGAAGATCACGCCGCTGTCGCCCAATGTCTGGCCGGTGACAGCGACGCCTTCGAGGCCATCGTCACGCGGTACGAGCGGGTCTTTTTCACCGTGGCAACGCGCCTGCTCGGCGATCGCGATGAGGCCAGGGACGCCGCACAGGACGCGTTCATCAGCGCGTATCGGCGGCTCGACACGTACGACCCGGGGCGGCCGTTCTTCAGCTGGATCTACCGGATTCTCGTCAACCGCTGCCTCAACGATCGTCGCGATCGGCGCTATCACGCGCCGCTCACGCCCAACATCGCCATCGTCGCCAGTGCGGCCGAGCGCGTGGAAGCTGACGAGCGCCGGCGCCACGTGCAGCAGGCCATCCTGGCGCTGGCCGCAGATTACCGGCAGGTCATCGTGTTGAGACACTTCACGGAACTCTCGTACGAGGAAATCGCCGACGTCGTCGGCGTTCCGGTGAAGACGGTCAAGTCGCGGCTCCACACGGCGCGGACGCGCCTGCAGGGCCTGCTCAGTGTCGGTGAACCACGATGACAGATCGCAACGATCGCAACGATCGCGACGAGCTCACGTCGCTCATCGAAGAACTCGGTCCAGTCGATCCGCCGCAGGGATTCTCGCGGCAGGTCATGTCACAAATCTCGCTCGAGGCCACCCGGCCTCGGCCGGGAGTCATTCGGGGCAACAAGGGAGAGATAGTCATGATGCGAAAGGCAATGTGGGGACTCGCTGCCGCCGCGGCGATCGTGCTCGTCGTCTACACCGTGGTTGGCTTCCCGCCGATCGGTCGCGGCACGGAAGGCACTATCGGCGCCGCGCAGAAGGCAGTGACACCGCAGCTCACTAATAAGGACGTGGTGCTCGGTGATGCCTCCGTGCAGGAGTTCCTGCAGAGCGACGTGTTCGACAAGATTGTCAAGGATCCTGACGCGCGCGCGCTGTTCACGAACGCCGCGCTCAGACCGCTGTTCGACAGCGCCGAGGCCCGCGCAACGCTCAGGAGAGCGGATGTGCGTCAGGTGCTCACCCGCGCCGAGATCCGCGAGATCTTCGCCAACGCCGAGACGCGCGCAGAGCTCGACGCACAGATCAAGACGCAGGTCGCAGCCGAAGTGGTGAACAGAGCCGTGGCCTCCGACGCGCGCGCCCAGGCCCGGGCGGCGGTTGCCCGCATCCTCAGCGATGCCAGCGTTCGCACTGCGCTGGAAAACGCCAACGTGCGCAACATGCTGGACAACGCCGCCATCCGCAACGCCATGGTGGACGCCCGCTTCGCACGTGCGCTCAACGCCGATATCTTCGCGAGCGCGATCAACCACCGCGCGTTCGAAGCGGCGGCCCGCGCCAACGCCATCGCCACGGAACTCGGGAAGCGCTAGCCCGCACAATTCCCCGGTCCCCAGCTCGAGAGGGCGCAGAGGTGCAAGCCTCTGCGCCCTTCTTTTTTTGTTACCATCCGTGCCGAACGTTGATGCGGTTCCTGGCGTGCGCCGTCCTTCTTGTTGTCCTCGGGGCGCCCGCGCCGGCTTATGCGCAGCTTCGCGCGATCGAAACGGCTGAAATCCGGCTGGTGTACTTCGATCCGAACCACACGTTTCTCGTGCCGCACGCCGTGCGCACGCTGCTCAACTCGCTGGCGTTCCAGCGCCGCCTCTTCACGTACGACCCGAACGGCAAACGCATCACGGTCTTCCTCGCAGATTTCCAGGATTCCGGCAATGCCGGCGCTTCGGCAGTGCCGTTCAACACCGTGCTGTCGCAGATCGCCCCGCTCAGCTTCGCGTTCGAAGTGATTGCGGGCAACGATCGCATGAACATCATCATGAACCACGAGCTCGTGCACGTGGCCACGATGGATCAGGCGACGACGCGCGATCGATTCTTCCGGCGTTTCTTCGGCGGCAAGGTCGTGCCCCTCGGCGACCAACCGGAGTCCATCCCCTACTTCTTCCTGACGGCGCCGCGCGCCGCCGCACCGCGCTGGTACCACGAAGGCATCGCGGTCTTCGTGGACACGTGGATGGCCGGCGGACTGGGCCGGGCGCAAGGCAGCTACGACGAGATGGTGTTCCGCTCGATGGTCAAGGACGGCACGCCGTTTTACGATCCGCTCGGCCTCGTGTCGGAGGGCACGAAGATCGACTTCCAGGTCGAGGTGAACTCGTACCTGTATGGCGCGCGGTTCATGACCTGGCTGGCGCGCCGGTACTCGCCGGAGCAGGTGATCGCGTGGGTCTCGCGCCGCGACGGCAGCCGCGGCTACTACTCCGCGCAGTTCTCGCACGTGTTCGGCACGTCCCTCGATTCCGCGTGGGCCGCGTGGGAGAAGGACGAACGGACATTTCAGCGCGCCAATCTCGACGCCATTCGCAAGTATCCGATCACGCCGTACACGGACATCACGTCCCGCGCACTCGGATCGGTGTCGCGCTCGTTCTTCGACCCGAACACGGGCACGGTGCTTGGCGCCTTCAACTATCCGGGCGTGCTCTCGCACGTCGGTGCCATCACGTCCGACGGCAGCGTCGAGAAGATCGTGGACATCAAGGGACCGTCGATGTACACAGTGACGTCGCTGGCCTACGATCCCGGCAGCCGGGCCCTTTTCTACACCACCGATAACAACTCGTATCGCGACGTGATGAGCGTCGATCCGGCGACGGGTCGCACGCGCGTTCTATTAAAGGATGCGCGCATCGGCGATCTGGCCTTCAATCGAGCCGATCGTTCGCTTTGGGGCATCCGCCACTTGAACGGAATCTGCACGCTCGTGAAGATCCCGGCGCCGTATACCGAATGGCAGCGCGTCGTTTCCTGGCCGTACGGCACCGTGGTCTACGATCTCGACGTCTCGCCGGACGGATCGCTCATCGCCGCGGGATTCGGCGAGATCAGCGGCAAGCAGGAAGTGCGGGTGTTCCGAACGTCGGAATCACTGACGAGCGACACGGAGCCTATCGCGCGGTTCGATTTCGGCACGTCGGTGCCTGGCAACTTCGTCTTCTCGCCCGACGGCCGGTATTTGTTCGGCAGCTCGTATTTCACCGGTGCGTCGAACATCTTTCGCTACGACCTGCAGGACAAGAAGCTCGACGCCGTCAGCAACACCGAGACCGGCTTCTTTCGGCCGATCCCGCTCGGCGGCGATCAGCTGATCGTCTTCCGCTATTCGGGCGAGGGGTTCGTGCCGACGCGCATCGAAGCGCGGCCGCTTCAGGACATCAACTCGATTACGTATCTCGCTGAGCGGCTCGTCTCCGAGCATCCCGTCGTCAAGGATTGGATGGTTGGATCGCCGGCGGCGATCTCGTTCGACGATCAGACGCCGAGCAAGCCGTATAAGTTGACCGGCGGACTCCAACTCGAATCGATGTACCCGGTGGTGCAGGGGTACAAGACCACGGCGGCTGCGGGCTATCGGCTCAATTTCTCCGATCCGCTGCAACTCAATCGCGTCGCCGTCACGGCCGCATATTCGCCGGCGTCGGCGCTGCCCGCGCGTGAGCGCGTGCATCTTGATGTCGCATATCAGCGCTTCGACTGGCGCGGCCGGCTCCGCTGGAACGGCGCGGACTTCTACGATCTGTTCGGGCCGACGAAAGTCAGCCGCAAGGGATTGCGGATCGAGGCCAGCCACAAAACCACGCTGCTGTTCGACGACCCGCGGCGTCTCGAGCTCGAGCTTGGCGGCAAAGTCGCCAGCGGCCTCGATGCGCTGCCGGAATATCAGAACATCGGCGTGCAGGTCGATCGACTCGCGTCGCTCGACACGAAGCTGTCGTACAGCGACGTCCGGAAGTCGCTCGGATACGTCGACGAGGAGGGCGGAACCAAGTGGTCGGCGTCCGCGACGACCGACCTCGTGGACGCCACGGTCGTACCGAAGTTGTTCGGGACGTTCGACCAGTCGATCGCGCGCCCGTTCGGCCACTCGTCGGTGTGGTCGCGCACAGCCACCGGCTTCTCGCCGCGCGACCGCGCGTTGCCGTTCGCGAATTTCTTCTTCGGCGCCTTCGGCAACAACTGGGTCGATCACCTCGACGAGAAGCGCTATCGTGATGCGACTCGTTTTCCGGGGCTCGATCTGAACGAGATTGGCGGGCGCAACTTCGTGAAGACGAGCGTCGAGTGGAACCTGCCACCGTGGCGGTTCCGCCGCGCCGGTATTCCAGCCTTGTACGCGAGCTGGGTACGCCCTGCCCTGTTTGTCGGTGGGCTTGCGACGGACGTCGACGCCGCGGCCGTCCGGCGCAGAATCGGCAACGTTGGCGGCCAGATTGACGTTCGGTTCAGCGCGTTGTCCGCGCTCGAACTCACGCTCTCGGCCGGCGGCGCGGTGGCATTCGAGCACGGACAACCTCCTCGCCGCGAAGCGATGTTCTCGCTGAAGATCCTCCGGTAACCTGAGCACTCACCACATGCTCAACATCGGCGTCGCCCTCGTGCCGGTCGTCGCGTTTCTCGTGGCGCTCTGGCTGATGGACAGCTTCCGGCTCGTGAGGCCGGCGGCCATCGTCGGCGCGATTGCCTATGGCGGCGTCGCCGCCGCCGTCTGCCTGTGGCTGAACGCGTGGCTGATGGACGCTCAGCACGTCCCCGCCACCGTCCTCAGTCGCTACATCGCGCCGGTCACGGAAGAGACGGCCAAGGCGTTGCTGATCGTCGCGCTCGTGTTGCGGGGCCGCGTCGGATTCCTCGTCGATGCGGCGGTCCAGGGCTTTGCGATCGGCACCGGATTCGCGCTCGTGGAGAACCTGAATTATCTGGCGTCGATCCCCGACGCGCCGTTCGCGCTCTGGGTCGTGCGCGGCCTCGGGACCGCCGTCCTGCAAGGCGCGACGACGGCGATCTTCGCCATGACATTCAAGATGCTCTCGGACCGCGACGAGCGTCTCGCCCTCATGGCCGTTCCGGGCTGGGTCGCTGCCGTGCTGTTGCACGCCGTCTTCAACCATCGGCTGCTGCCGCCGGTGGCGCAGATGCTGATGTTGCTCATCGCGCTGCCGCTGCTCGTGCTCGGGGTGTACGCGCGGAGCGAGCGCGCGACGCGCGAGTGGATCGGCGCGGGCATGGATCTCGACATCGAACTGCTGGACCTGGTCGGCTCAGAGCACTTCGCGATGACGAAGTTCGGCCGTTATCTGCGCGACCTGCAGGCGCGCGTGCACCGGCCCGTCATCGTCGACATGTTCTGTCTGCTGCGTCTCGAGCTCGAGCTGTCGGTTCAGGCGAAGGCGCTGTTGCTGGCGCGTGAGGCCGGACTGGAACTGCCGGTCGATGACGACCTCGAAGCGAGCCTGGCAGAGCGGCATGCACTGCGGCGCTCGATCGGCAAAGCCGGGCTGCTCGCGCTCAAGCCACTGCAGGTCACGAGCCGCCGCGACGACTGGCATCGGCACCTTTTGCAGCGCGGGACGACTTCATCTTCGTGACCTGCTGGAGCAGTACGTAGGGCGAACCGGTTTCAGGTTCGCCAGGCTGATGGCGGACCACAATTCGGTCCGCCCTACGTCACTTACTCGAACGTGTCCGGCGACTCCTGACCCGACAACCATCCTGTCAGTGCCAGAATCACGACAAGCGCGATGATCGCTTCGATGACGGCGATGCGTCGCAGCCGCCGGCGGCTGGCGTCGTCGATCGCGCCCGGTGCGAGACGGCGCCAGTTGAGAAATCCCAATCCCGCGGCCATCGCGACCGACGCCGACTTGACCATCACGGTGCGCCCGAACTCTGTCTCGAGCAGATACTCGATCGTCATGATGTGATTCCAGGCGAGCCACGCGCCTGTGCCGATGGCGAGTGCAGCGCCGGTGAGCGCGACCGGCGAGAAGCTGTTCAGCACGCGTCGCAACAGCGTGGACGTCGCGTCCCCTCCGCTGATCCAGATCGTCCTCGTGGTCACGAGCAACCCTGCCAGCGTCCCCATCCACAGGCCCGCGCCGAGCATGTGCGCCGCGTGCCAGATCCAGTTCTCGACGCCGTGGCTGCCGCCGTGACCAGGCAGTGGCATCGCGGCGGCGACACCGAGCGCGATGACGATGCTCGCCGGCGTTCGGGCGCGTCGCCAGCGCCAGATCACGGCAGCCGCAACGATGTTCACGCCGGCCAGCCACGCGGTCGCGCGCCATCGCTCGCCCCAACCCGTGTCGATGAGCTCTCCGACCTTGATTCGATCTGCGAAGCCGGCGAGGCCGTACCAATGAAATGAGTACGCCAGCAGCAGCGCAAGAGAAGCGCAGGCGAGGAGGCCGGCCGTCCACGCGACGAAGGCCGACTGGCGCCGTTCGATCGCGTCGACCAGCGCCGGTGGCGCGTCGCGCCGAAGCGCACGCCAGCACACGAAGCGTGTGCCCGCATGGCCGATGACGAGAACGCTGGCGATGTAGGTCAGCCAGCGAGCAGCGGCAAGTACGACACTTGCCGCAGAGACTTCACCCATGTCGACGTCAGCGTACCGTTTTTGGTGCGGCGATCGTGAACTTGATCTCGCCCGTCTGCACGTGCCCGTCGTCGCCGGCGCCCTTCCACGAAATCACGTACGCGCCGGCCGTGAGCGGCTTCGGCAGATCGACGTACATCGACTTCGCTTCCTTGTCGACGACGGTCTTGCCGACGGCGACGTCCTTCTTGTCGGCGGTGGCGAGCTTGATCTCACTCACCGGCGCCGCAGGTACTTGCGAGAACCAGATTTCCAGACGCTTCGGCGAAGCCTCGAGAGTCTGGTCTTTGCTGGGCGAGCTCTTGGCGACGGCAAAGTGCGCCGACACTGGGATCACGAGAAAGGTCACGAGAACAATGGCGGCCGTAAACAGGGCTCGTTTCATGTCAGCAGTATGCCGCAAACTCGTATTGGGGTCAGGTCTTGCTTTTTAGCATTGCGACAACTGGAGTTACCACAGTGCTTTCTTTCTGCGGCTTTTGTCGCGTTTTCTAACAGCTCAGAAACCATGCGTTTTCGGGCAGATCTCCGCGGAATGATGGCACCAGGGTAACTGCAGTTGTCACGATGCTAAGAAGCAAGACCTGACCCCACAGTCACCCGTACCCTCGCCTGGCCCAGCACGATCTCGTCGCCGGATTGCAGGCGCAGGCCCTTCGCACCTCGCGGTACGGGCAGGCCGCGGCCCTGACGAATCACCGTCGTGCCCTGCGCGCTGCCGTCGTCGAACACGCGGAATGCGTTGGCGGGCGTGTCGTGTTCGATGCGCGCGTGGCGGCGCGAGACGCTGTGGTTGACGTCGCCGCCGCCTTCGACAAACGCCACCTGATTCGTGCGGATCACTCGATGCCGGCTGTCGCGCACTTCGTCGCCGCGGCCGAGCGTGATTGGGGCGTTCGCAAACACGTACACCTGGCGCCCGGCGGTACCGTGCGTGACCGTCAGTTCCAGTCGTGAGGGTGCCGCCGGCGCGGGGACAGCGACTGGCTGTCGCGTGAACTCCACGTCGAACTCCGGCTGACGCCATCGCGGCTTCGCCTTCGTCACGAAGTTCAGGCTGACATCGAGCCCCGGCACCGCGCAGCCTGCGACCTCGAGTCGCTCGACGATGCGCTGGTGGAGCGACGGCGGGCCCTGGCAGGCGACTTCGAGAAACGCCTTCACGTCCGTCGATGGCGCCGCCATCGTGATGCGAAGCTGATTGAACGGAAACGCGACGTGGCCGCGCCCCGTTGGCTGCACAGTCTGCTCGACGCAGTCGACTACGGCGTGAACGATCTCGAGCGGTTGCCGGGCCGGCGAGCCCGCGAGCTGCCGCGCTGCGCCTTCGACGCTTGACGCGAGAGTTGATTCGAGCGTTCTGGCTCTGTTGATCAAATCGGAGAACTTCTTCATTTCGCGAACCCCAGCGATGCGGCCGCAGTCACGACCTGTCCAGCGACGGATGCCGCGCTGCCGCCGCCGTATCCGGCATTTTCCAGAATCACAGCAAACGCCACGCGCTTCGTCGCGGCACCCGCGGGCGCAAAGCCGACGAACCACGCGTGCGACTTCGCGTTTTCGATTTCGGCAGTGCCGGTCTTTCCAGCGATCGGCACGGCATGGTTGCGCAGCAACTGCCCCGTCCCCGAGGTGACGACGTCGCGCATGTAGCGCGCGAGTGTCGCGGCGCCGGACTCGGTCACGAACGGCACCGGGTCTCTTCGCGGCGCATCGAGCACGAGCGACGGCTCACGCAGGAGGCCGCCCGATCCAATCGCGGCCGCCACGCGCGCCATTCGCAATGGCGTCGTCAGCACCTGACCCTGTCCATAGCCCGCGTACGGCAGGTTGTCGCGCAACGCCTGCGACGACGCCGACTTCGCGTAGGAGATGCCGGCCAGCTCCGCGGTGTTCGCGAGCGCGGTCGAGCCCACGCGAACCGCGAGCTGTCCGAAGTACGCGTTGCAAGACAGCACCATGCCGTCGTGCATCGTGAGCGTGCCGTGCGCGCGATGGTCCTTCACGTCGTCGCGTATCGGCCGGCCGTAGCCGGGAATCTTCGCGCCGACGCGATCGCCGGCAAGCGATGAACAGGTGAACGGCTGCTGCGTGAGGGACGGCTCGGTGCGCAGCGCCGCCGCGGCCGTGACGAGCTTGAACGTCGAGCCCGGTGGATACAGGCCGTACCGTGCGCGGTCGAGCATCGCGTCGGGACTGTCGGTCACGCTCTCGAGCCCGGCCTCCGGCCACGGATAACTGACGCTCGACAACACTTCGCCCGTGTCGGCGTCGAGCACGACGACGGCGGCGCGCTCAACTCCCGAGGCCGTCATCGCTCGCGAGAGAATCGACGCGACCTGCATCTGCAGCCGCGCGTCGATCGTCAATCGCACGTCGCGCGGACGCGCCAGCATCGCTTTGACGGCGGGATGATTCGGCTCCCAGCGGTGCCGGATCAGCGGAATCAGATCCCGATAGTCGCGCCTGAGCGCAAGGGAGCCGGATCCCTCGTCGATCGACGTGCGAATCGCGACAGCGCGATCGTCGAACCCGCGAAGGCTGTCTTCCTCGTCACGCTCGACGTACGACGTGTTCGACGCGGACCAGTTCTCCCGGGTCGAGGCATCGCCGAGCAGATGGAACATCGGCCCGCGAAATGGATAACAGCGCTGGTCTTCCTTCGGACACGCGTCCCGGAGCGACACGTTCAACCGCGTGTACTCACGCGACGCGCTCTTCACCACGACGTTGTCGGCCGCCACAGGTATGTCGCGGCGATCGAAGACCGTACCGCGCGGCAGCAGGCGCGCGGCGTCGAGCACGCGCGGGTTGTACTGATAACGAAGCCCGCCGTCCGCCTGCACGCTCAACTGCGGCTTGATCAAGAACGCGTCGGCGCTGACGATCTGCACGCGGGCCCACATCACGAGCAAGACAACGCCGGCTGTGGCGAGTGTGCCGGCAAGCCATCGCATCGGCAGATGGAATGGCTTCGTGTCAGGCGTCGCCGCCACGGGACTGTTCTCGTTGCGACCACTATCCGCGCCGACGGCGATGAGCAGACCGAGTGCGGCGAAGTTCACGAGCATCGCGGAGCCGCCGTAGCTGACGAAGGGCGTCACGACGCCCGTCAACGGGATCAGGCCGAGGATGCCGCCGGCCATCACGAGCATCGGCGCGACGATCGACAGCGTCATCGCGACGGCCAAAAACACGCCGCTGTCGCTCGATGCCGATCGCGCCGCTCGAAGACCGCGCCATGCGATGACGCCGCAGGCCACGGCGGCGGCCAGGATGCCAATCGCGCCCAGCTCTTCGCCGATCGCAGCGAGCACGAGATCGGTGTGACCCGCGGGGAGATATCGCGTGTCGCCGAGACCGAGGCCCGTGCCGCCGACGCCGCCCGTCGACATCGCCCACGCGCCCTGCGCGATCTGATCGCCGCCACGGACCGCGTTCTGCCACGGCGAGAGCCACATGGACACGCGCGACGTCAGCGTTCTCGAGATCCCGAGCCAGTAGCCGCCGTAGAAGCCCGCGGCGAGCACGCTGATTCCCGCTAACACCATGCCGAGTCGCGCGCGCGCGATCGCCAGCATCGACAGGAAGATCAACGCCATCAGCAGCGCCGGGCCGAGGTCGCGTAACGCGAAGAACAGAATGAGCGAGATGCCGACGCCGGCGAACAGCGGCAGCATCTGATCGACACGCGGCAGATTCAGCCACCTGGGCACTTCGCGTCCGCGCACGGCGGTCTCGCGCAGCTGCCGGACAATTTCCCAGCGGCGTCCGAGATACCCGGCCAGGAAGAACGCAATCAGCAGGCGGATCGCTTCGATTGGCTGCACAGGACCGAGGTTCACCTTCGCGCCGCTCGAGCCCGGACCGGAGCCGAACAGAATCACCGCGAGCGACAAGACGACCGCCGCGGCCATCGAGAGGTAACTCAGTCGCAGGAAGATGGCCGTGCGGACGCGCACGAGTGAACACGCCAGGCACACGGCGAGGCCGATCGCGACGCCTTCGGTGAAGCGAACGATGAGCAAGGTGTCGCGAATCGGATCCGGCCGGCTCAGCATCACCAGGAATCCAAGTGTCGCGAGCACATGCGCCGCTGCGAGCAGCAGCCGATCGCCCGCGATGCCGCGCAGCCGCCAGAACAGCGACACGCATTGAAACGCCGCCAGAAAGATCGCCACGCACCAGAACACGGTGCTGCGGTACGCGTCGCGCGCGCGCACCGCGAACGCCGGCTTCATCGCGGCGATGTCCGCCACGGTGAACAACGGCATCGACGCCGGCGGCGCGGTCTTCGCCGCCGCCGCGCGCTCGCGGGCCAGGCGGAGGCGCTCGGTAAACACGACGAGGGTGCGGCTGCTGTCGATCGTCGCCACCGGCACGGTCATTCGAGCCAGCGCGCCGACGTTCGAGAGCGCCGCGCGCTTGTCCTCGTCGCCGAGCGCGCGGAAGAGCTCACGCGCGGCAAATCGGCGATCGGTGACGTTCGTGAACGCAAGTCCGACGGCGTCTT
>Ga0137451_1000450_pt1 | contig 12436 bp, 7 predicted proteins | sample EasRivERMGT500_2_FD_102336 | JGI IMG/M metagenome (GOLD analysis project Ga0137451, IMG submission 102336) | Soil microbial communities from meander-bound floodplain in the East River, Colorado, USA - East River MetaG ERMGT500_2 | ecosystem: Environmental > Terrestrial > Soil > Floodplain ... | reverse complement strand
GGGAACTGGCGGCCGGGCGCCTGTTCGACGCTACCGACATGGCGGGCGCGACCAAGGTTTGCCTGATCGGCCAGACTGTGGCGCGGCAGTTGTTCGGCGGGGCCGACCCGGTTGGCCAGGCGATCAGAGTCCGGCGCGTACCCTTTACCGTGATCGGCTTGCTCGAGTCCAAGGGCCAGAGCATGATGGGCACCGACCAGGACGACCTGATCCTGATGCCAATCAGCACCGCGCGCAAGCGCGTGCTGGGCGCGTCCAACCTCGCCAAACAGCGCAGCGTCGGCACCATCTGGGTCAAGGTGCGCGAGGGCTACGACATGAAGGCCGCCGAGGAGCAGGTGCGCGGCCTGCTGCGCCAGCGCCACCGGCTGCAGCCAGGGCAGGATGACGATTTCTCCCTGCGCAACCTCGAAGAGGTCGCCGCCACGCAGGAAGCCTCCAGCCGGGTGCTGGCGCTGCTGCTCGCCGCGGTGGCCTCGGTTTCGCTGGTGGTCGGCGGCATCGGCATCATGAACATCATGCTGGTGTCGGTCACCGAACGCACGCGCGAGATCGGGCTGCGCATGGCGGTCGGCGCGCGCACCCGGGACATCCTGGGCCAGTTCCTGGTGGAGGCGGTGACGCTGTCGCTGATCGGCGGCCTGGCGGGCGTGGCACTCGGCATGGCCGCGGCCTTCGGCGTGGCGCAGCTGGCGGGCTGGCGCATCGTGCTCGAGCCTGATTCAGTACTGCTGGCGGTGGCGTTCGCGTTTGTGATCGGCGTGTTCTTCGGTTTCTACCCGGCGCGCAAGGCCGCGCGCCTCAATCCGGTCGAGGCCCTGCGCTTCGAATGACGTTCGGCCTGTCCGCGAGGCACGGCATCGCCGCCTGCGCCATCGCGGGGTTCGCGGCGGCACTGTACCTGCCCTTCCTGGGAAATCCCCTGGTGTTCGACGACCGGATCTTCTTTTCCGGGCGCCTGTTCTCCTACTACGCGACCCACCCGCTCGGCTTCGACCTGCGCCTGCCGGCTTACTTCTCGATCGTCGCCACCGAGGTGCTGTGGGGCGGCATAGCAGCGCATCGCGGCGTGAGCCTGGTGCTGCACATCGCCTGCGCACTGGCGCTGTACCGGCTGCTCTACGTCATGCAGAGGGCGGCGCTGCCACGGCAGCGCGAAGAGGACGCACTGCTGTGCGCTGCGCTGGTCGCCGGCGCGTTCGCCCTGCACCCGGTCGCCGTCTACGGCGCCGCGTACCTTGTGCAGCGCACGATCGTGCTCGCGACGCTGTTCGCGCTCCTGTCCTGGATCCTGTTCCTGCGCGGACTGCGGCGCGGCAGCCATGCCAACGCGCTCTCCGCGGCGGTGCTGTATTCGCTGGCGGTGCTGTCGAAGGAGCATGCGGTGCTGCTGCCTGCCGCCGTGCTGCCGGCCACCCTGCTGGGGACCGTGCCCATGCGGTTCGCTCTGCGCCATGCGGCGATCTATCTTGCGGCGTGCGCACCCGCCGCCATCTTCGTCGTGCTGCGCAGCACCGGAGTGATCGGCGGAATCTACGAGGGAGAGTTCAACGTCATCGCCGCGCAGATCGGGGAGACTTCCGGCCCGAACCTGACCGCCCAGCCGTTGCTGATGAGCGCGGTGACGCAGACGGGACTGTTCTTCAAGTACCTCGCGCTGTGGCTGTGGCCCAATCCGGGCGGAATGTCGATCGACCTGCGGGTGGATTTCCTCGCCGGCTGGGCGCCGGCCTGGATCGCGGCCAAGGTGCTTGCCTTCCTCGGCTGCGCCGCACTCGGCGTGGCGCTCTGGGCGCGGGGCGGCGCCGCCCGCCTCGCCGGCTGCGGCCTGCTCTACGCCTGGGTCATGTTCGTGGTCGAGTTCAGCGCCGCGCGCTTCCAGGAACCGTTCGTCCTCTACCGCAGCTACCTATGGGCGCCCGGCGTTGCCTGCGTGGTCGTGTCCGGGCTGGCGCTCCTGCCCCGCCGCGGCATGATCGCTGCCGGCCTGGCGGCGGGGCTTATGCTCGCGTACGCGGCGCACGACCGCCTGAGGACCTTTTCCAGCACGTTGCTGCTCTGGGAGGACGCAGTGGCGAAGCTGCCCGAAAAGCCCGTACCGCTGGGCTCGCGTACCCTGTATGGCCTGGGCCGCGAATACCTGTACGCCGACCAACCGCAAAAGGCGCTTGAAGTGACCGCACGGTGCATCGCGCAGTATCCGCAGACGCCGCAGTGCTATTACGCGCGCGGCGCGGTGCACCTGCAGCTGCACGAGTTCGAGCTCGCGCGTGTCTACCTCACCCGCACGCTCGAACTCCAGCCCGATAGCGGCGTCGTGCACCACCGCCTCGGCCTGGCGCTGGAGTGCCTGGATCACGTCGCGGACGCCAAGGCGAGCTACCGCAGGGCCGCAGAGCTCGGCTACGGCGGCGCGCAATTCGAGCTGCAGCGGCTGGAGCGGGCGCCGGGCACGATGAGCTCCCGCGAACGAAAGCCCCCGGCATGCCGCTGAATCCGCCGGCGCCCGAGATCACCATTGTCGTGCCCGTGTACAACGAGCGCGCCAACGTGGAACCGCTGGTGCAGCGCCTCGCGGCCGCGCTTTCCGGCACGGCGTTCGAGATCGTGTTCGTCGACGACGCTTCGCCCGACGGCACCGGCGACGCGGTGCGCGCAGTGGCGCGCACCGACCCGCGCTGCCGGCTGATCAGCCGTATGGGCAGGCGCGGGCTCTCGGGTGCCGCCCTCGAAGGCATGCTGTCGGCTCTCGCGCCGGTGGTCGCCGTGATCGATGCCGACCTGCAGCACGACGAGGCCCTGCTGCCCCGCATGAAGGAAGCCCTCGATGCCGGACAGGCCGATCTGGCGGTCGCCACGCGCTACGCCGCCGGGGGCAGCGGCGACGCGCTTCCCGGCTCGCGCCGCGCGCTGTCGTCGCTGGGCGTGCGGCTGGCGCGGCGCCTGTTCGGCGTGCGCCTGAGCGACCCACTGAGCGGCTATTTCATGGTGCGCCGCAGCCTGGTCGAGCAGGTCGCCCCGCGCATCAGTCCGGACGGCTTCAAGATCCTGTTCGACCTCGTCACCTCCGCGCCCGCGCAGACCAGGATCGTGGAGCTGCCGTACCGCTTTCGCCCGCGCGAGCGCGGCGAGAGCAAGCTCGACCCGAAGGTGGCGCTGGAGTTCGCCGCGCTGCTCGTCTCCAAGCTTTCCGGCGGACTGCTGCCCCTGCGCTTCGTGCTGTTCTGCTTCGTAGGCGCGCTCGGCATCGTCGTGCACCTGGCCGTCGCCTGGGGCGCGCTGCAACTCGGGCGGCAATTCGCCCTCGCGCAACTGCTGGCGACCGTGGCCGCGATGACCAGCAACTTCTTCCTCAACAACGCGATCACGCACCGCGACCGGCGCCTGCGCGGCGCGGCGCTGCTGCGGGGGCTCGCGTACTTCTACCTGGTGTGCGGGCTGGGTGTATTCGCCAACGTCGGCCTAGCCAGCCTGTTGTTCCTGCAGCAGCCGACCTGGTGGGTGGCGGCGCTCGCCGGCGCGCTCGTCGGCACGGTCTGGAACTACGCCATCAGCGCGAGCCTGGTGTGGCGCGCTCGCTAGCGCGCCGGCGCCAGCGCAGCACGGCGGCGAGCGCGAGCGCCGCAACGACCGCGAGCAATGCGAGGATCGTGACGGCATCCGCGGCACGCTGCCAGGTGGGTCGCTCGAACGGGAACGGGCGGTAGCGCAGGAAATCCTCCGCCGCGGCACGCTGCGCGACACGGAAATGCCCGCCCGGCACGCAACCATTGGCAGCCGGGAAGAGATAGCACGCCGGATTCTTTACGTTCAGGTTGCCGTTGCCCACGTCCGCCAGGGCAGCCCCCGGGCGCAGCGCGCCGAAAGGCAGCCGCTCCAGCCCGTAGCCGAACATCGGCTGGTAGCAAAGCAACTGGGAATACCCCCGCGCGAGATCGTCGTTGCGGTCGATGGGAACGGCCAACTGGCCGGCCTTGTCCACGCGCACCGAAAGGGTCGTGATGGCGGGTACCGGCGCACCTGTGCTGACCGCGCGCCACGCATTCTCGATGACTGCGGGATCGTAGCCCTGGGCGCGGTAGTAGCTGCGGTCCGCCGACCAGTTCCACGCGATCGTCGCGAGCGCCACGCCCACGGCCACCAACGCGCGCTGCCCATCGGCTTTCAGCACCCGGTCGATTGCCAGTCCCGCCCCCAGCGCGACGATCGGAATGTACAGCGCGAACCAGCGCACCAGGTTGCTGCTCGAGCCAAGGAGCGGCTGGCTCTTCAGGAATGCGTGCCAGGTCGGCTGGTACCAGTTGAGGACCAGCGGCAAGGCGAGCACCAGCGCAATCGCAACCAGGCTGGGCCATCGGCGAGCGCGCCAGCGCACCGAGGCGAGCGTGGCCAGCAGCAGCAGCGCGGCGGCCGGACCGAGGCCATATTCCCATTCATGCTGCTCGAGCGGCAGATCCATGTTGGCGAGGAGCGGCTGCGCTGCCGCGGCAGGGGGGCGCCAGAACAGCGCCTGCAGGGCAATGCGCAGCGCATCGAATAGATTGGCGAAACCGGGCAGCGGATACTCGTTGCGCGGAAAATTCTGCAGGAAGGCGAGCGCCGCGAACAGACGCTGCGCACTCAAGGCGAGTGCGAGCGCGGCCGCGCCGGCGAGCGCGAGCCACGGACCAAGCCGGTGGCCATGCCGCTCACCGTGCAGCAGCACAATCACAGCGACCGAGAGCGCCAGCGGCGCGATCCCATGCACCATGCCAGCGTGGAACATGTAGGCGAATATGACCCCGCCGGCGAGCGCCGGCCAAACACGCTGCAGCCGCCCCTGCGCAGTCCCGCCGTGCGCGAGCACCGCCCACGCAAGCCACGGCGCGAGCGCGTAGGGATGGAATGTGAGGTGACCCAGGATCATGCGGTAGGTGAAGAAGCCGCTGAACATGAACAGCAGCGCCGCCACCGCCGCCGCCCACGGCGAGGCCGTGAAGCGCGCACGCAGCAGCGCGTAGAACCCGCTCGCCCCGAGGAACGCGAACAGAACGAAGCTCGCGCGCACGGCAGTGGTCGGACCGAGCAGGAAGCTCGCCCATTGGGGCAGCGCGTAATACGCGGTGTTCAGGTCTGCGAGGTACGGCACGCCCGCGCAATGCGCCGGACTGAACCAGGGAACGGCGAAGGGCCCGTTCTGCCGAAACCAGTACTCGCCCGCCAACATGTTGGGCAGGTGCAGGGCGTAATCGTGTCCGCCTGGGATCCCGGCGCTCGGCAGGAAGGGCAAGAAGATCCACAGGTAGGCCGCGATGCCGACCAGCAGCAGCAGCCGTGCGCCCATGTTCGATGTGTTTGTGGCGGGTGCGGCCATCGCGCGCCTATACCTGACTCGCGCGGCGCACGAGTTCCTCTGAAACTCTCGCGATCGCACCAGTCCAGTCGCCGTCGCGCTCCTGCCGGAACAACCGCATGGTCGGATACCAGGGTTGGTCCTCGCGCACGAGGTGGTAGCGCCAGTCCGGCGCGTGCGCGACGAGCACCCACACCGGAACGCCCATCGCGCCCGCGAGGTGCGCCACCGAGGTGTCGATGGTGATCACCAGGTCGAGCCGCGAGACGAGCGCCGCGGTATCGGAGAAGTCGGCGATCGAGGCGGTGAGGTCAACCAGGCGCATGCCTTCGGGTGGCTTGGCGGACTGGGCCGCCGCCGCGCCCACCTGCAGGCTGAAGAACGTGACGCCGGCGGCGCGCGCCAGCGGCGCCAGCATGTCGAGCGAAATGGAGCGCTTGCGGTCGTCCCACTGCTGCGGCCGGCCCGCCCACACCAGCCCGACCTTGAGCCGCGACGCGCCAGCGCGCCCCGCCAGATCCAAGGCACCGGCGCGCACCGGATCTGCGCGCACGTAGGCTCCGCTCCAAGGAATGGTCGCAAGCGTCGTGCTGAATACCGCGGGCAGGCTCATCAGGGGCGCGTGAGCGGCGAAGGCGGGCAACGAATCACCCCTCGTCACCACCCGGTGCAACCCCGCGACGTCGCGCATCAGCGCTCCCAGCTCCGGCTGGCATTCCAGGATTACCTCCGCGCAGCGCTTGGCCACCAGCGGCGCGTAGCGAACGAATTGCAACGTGTCCCCGAGCCCTTGCTCCGCATGCAGCAGCACCGCGCCACCGGGGACAGGCTTGCCGTCCCAGACCGGCTGGGGGAACCTGCGCGCCGGCGCGTTGAATGCGGGGATGCGCCAGCGCCATTCGTATTCCTGCCAGCCGGCTTCGTAATCACCGAGCAGGAGCAGCACGAACGCGCGGCTGAAATGCGCCTGCGCGAGGCCCGGCTCGAGCGCCAGCGCGCGCCCGTAGGCCGCGAGCGCCTCCTGGTGGCGTCCCAGCTCGCGCAAGGTATTGCCGAGGTCGTTGTACGCCATGGCGTCACCAGGCTGCTGCTGCGTGCGCCGGAGGTAGCCGAGGGCCGCGCGCTCCAGGGCGCCGCCATTACGCACGATCGCGGCGAAGTTCTGATTCGCCTGCGGCAGGTCCGGATCGAGGTCGAGCGCCCGGCGGTAGGCTGCGAGCGCCTCCTCGAGCTTGCCCTGCATGTGCAGCACGCAGCCCAGGTTGTTGTGTGCGCGCGCGTGCGCGGGCTGGATGGCGATGGCTGCCCGATAGCTCGACTCGGCCTCAGCAAGGCGCCCGGCATCCTGCAATAGCCGTCCGGTAACGTAGTGCGGGCCGGGAGCGGTGGGATCCGCTTCATGCGCCCGCCGCGCGAATTCCAGTCCTTCCCCGGTACGGCCCGCGTCGGCGGCGCTCTCGGCGAGCTGCAGCAGACGGGCGGCGTCCACGCGCGCAGGACTGAACTTCGAGCGGATCCAGTTGAGCATAGCCGTCCGATGATGCCAAAAAAAAAGCGCCCCGAAGGGCGCTCTTCCTGTCGCAGGATGCTCGCGTTACTGGCCGCGGCAGGAGCCGGGCAGGTACTTGCTGCTCACGGTCGTGAGGTCAATGGCGGCGTTGCCGCAACGCCAGCCGAACAGGCCCGAGCCCATGTTGTTGGCAACCGTCGCGAGCGTAACCGCATCGGTCACCAGCGGAGCCAGTGTCACCACGCTGCCGTTGACGTCCGGGCTGATGCCCTGCACCGTCGCGGTCACCTTGCCGTTCAGGTCGGTAGCGACGCTCGCCACATACTTCGAAGCAATGCCGCCCTCGCAGCCCCAGTTACCGGCTCCCGGCGGCGTGCCGCCCGACTGGTAGACCTCGGTGATGGAGGTCCGGCAGGCGCTCATGGCCAGCAGCACCTCGGACATCTTTGCGCGCACGGTATAGTCTTGGTAGGCGGGCAGCGCGACCGCCGCCAAGATGCCGATGATCGCAACCACGATCATCAGCTCGATCAGCGTAAAACCTTGTTGCAGGCGTTTCATTTGCTCTCCTTTGCAGGTGTTTGGCATAGCTGCCGGGGGAATACACAGCAACCTTCGTGCCAGGCCTCTTGAAGGTAGTGTTGCACGGTAAAATGGCCATATTGTTGCAATGCAACAGCAGTTTCCGTCCATATGTGACGGTTATTGTCACATCGCTTAGCGTCATCTGACTTAAGGCAGTGCCTCTCGGGACAATACATGTTCGGCTGGTTTCGTGGAAAAAGTGGCATCGCCGCAGCGCGACGGTTGATTGCCAAGGGGAACCAGCTGGAGCGCGATGGTCGGCTGGAGGATGCCAGCAGGCTTTACCACTCTGCCATCGAGGCCGCACCCCGTCACGCGACAGCCCATCTGAACCTCGGAGCCGCAATGGAGGCGCTGGGAAGGGCAAGCGACGCCGCCCAGGCCTACGAGGCCGCCCTTGGCCTCGACCCCTCGGATGCCTACGCCAACTTCAACCTTGGCAGACTCCTCTATGCGCAGGGCGCCCTGCCGCGCGCCGTGGAACTGCTGGACAAGGCCCTGCAGCGCAAGCCGGATTTCCCGGAGGCGCTGGTCGTGCTCTCAAGTGTGCAGGAAGCGCGTGGCGATCTGGAGCCGGCCCTCGCCTCGTTGCGGGCGGCCCTGTGCATGCGCCCAGCGTATGGGGGCGCCCAGCGCAATCTTGGATTGCTGCTCGCAAGGCTGGGACGATGGACAGACGCAGAGGACGCGCTGCAGCGGGCCCCGACGGATGACGCCGACGCGCAGTACTGGCACGGGAACGCGCTGGTGAACCTGGAACGGCCGGACGAGGCTGCCGCGTGCTTTCGCGAGGCCCTGCGCATCCGGCCCGACTTCTCGGAACCGCTCTGCTACCTGGGCAGCATCCTCGTCGATCAGGGTCGGCAAGCCGAGGCGATTGCACATCTGTGCCGCGCCATCGAGCTCAATCCGGAACTCGCTGACGCGCACGTCGGCCTTGGGAATGCGCGGGTCGCCGGCAGGCAGCTGGAGGGCGCGGCGCTCTGCTACCGCCGCGCCCTGGAGCTCGATCCCCGCCTGCTGCAGGCGCACGTCAACCTCGGCAATGTGCTCACAGACCTCGGGCGGCCGGAGGAGGCCTTGCGCGCGTTCGATGCAGCGCTAGCGCTGGACCCGGAGTGCGCCGATGCACGCTGGTCGCGCACCATGTCCATGATCCCGGCCCTGCGCGAATCACCGGACGAGCTGCCGCGCTCGAGGGCGGCATTCGCGGCGGCGCTCGCGGACCTGGACCGCTGGTTCGACGTGCCCCGCGCCGAGCGTGGGTACCGCATCGTGGGCGTACGGCAGCCCTTCTGGCTCGCATACCAGGAGGAGAACAACACCGGGCTACTGCGCAGTTACGGGCAGTTGAGCGCGCGCCTGATGCAGCCCTGGCAGCGCAGGCACAACCTGTACCCGGCAGCCGGCCGCGCCGCGGGACGCATCCGCGTCGGCGTCGTGTCTCAGTACTTCCGGCACCACTCGGTGTGGAACGCGATCATCAAGGGCTGGTTCCAGCAACTCGACCCGAAGCGCTTCGAGCTGTCGGCATTCTGCCTGAGCGCCGAACAAGATGCCGAGACGCAATACGCCAGATCGCGCGCCGCGCGCTTCGAGCACGGCGCGCGCCCCCTGGAGCAATGGGCCGGGAGCATCCTCGCCGCACGGCCCGATGTGCTGATCTACCCGGAAATCGGCATGGATCCGATGAGCGTCAAGCTCGCGAGCCTGCGCCTCGCCCCGCTGCAGGCGGCATCGTGGGGACATCCGGAATCGACAGGCTTGCCCACCATCGACTGCTACCTCTCGGCTCAGGGCATGGAGCCCGACGGCGCGCAGGCGAACTACACCGAGGACCTGGTCGCGCTTCCGCATCTCGGCTGCTACGTCCAGCGCGGCGCCGAGCAGTCCCCGACCGCGCTCGACGACCTGGGCATCGACCTGCCGTCGCCGCTTCTGCTGTGCCCCGGCACGCCCTTCAAGTACGCGCCGGAGCATGACGGCGTGTTCCCGCGCATCGCCCGCGAGCTCGGGCAATGCCGGTTCGTCTTCTTCACGCACTGGACACAGGCGCTGTCCGGAAAGCTGCGGCAGCGGCTTGAGCGCGCCTTCGCGCGGGAGGGCCTCGACTTCGGCCGCTACGTCACGTTCCTGCCGTGGCTCACCAGGCCCGCGTTCTTCGGCCTGATGCAGCGCGCCGACGTGTTCCTCGACACGATCGGTTTCTCCGGCTTCAATACCGCGCTGCAGGCGATCCAGTGCGGCCTGCCCGTCGTCACGCTGCAGGGGCGCTTCCTGCGCGGCAGGCTGGCGAGCGGGATTCTGCGCCGCATCGGCCTTGACGAGCTGGTGGCACAGGACGAAGACGGGTACGTGGCTCTGGCAGCCAGGCTCGCCCGGGATGCTGCCTTTCGCGCGCAGGTGCGGCGCCGCATCGAGGCGGGCCGCAGCCTGCTGTTCGAGGACGCCGCCCCGGTCCGCGCCTTGGAGGAGTTCCTGCTCGCCAGGGTGCGCTAGCGCACGGAAGCCGCGAACACGTCGCGCCCGACGGCGATCAAATCGCTGCCGCTGACCGGATACCTGCGATAGAGCAGCTCGCAGGTCGGCCCGAGCGGCACCCGCTTGGTGATGCTGTCCGCGGCGTCGGCGCGCACGTGAATCTCTGCCGTCGTCCTCGGAATGCGCAGGAACGGCGTCTGCCCGGAAAAGCGCAGGAGCAGCTCCCAGTCCTCGGCGCACGCAAGCGTCTCGTCGAAGTAGCCCCAGCGCTCGAAGCACTCGCGCCGCATGCCCCAATTGACGATGGGAATGACGTTACGCACCAGCAGGACAGCGCGCGAGTAGCGATAGTCCCTTGCGTCGCCCCGCCTCAGCTCGACCCGCCGCCCGTCGACGATTCTCTCTTCGACCGCCACCGACTGCGTGTAGGCCACGGGCGCCCCGCTGCGCGCCAGGCCATCCACCAGCGTGCCGAGATGCTCCGGCAGCAGCACGTCGTCGTCGTCGAGAAAAGCGAGGATGTCGCCCCTCGCCTGCGCGATGGCGCGATTGCGCGCCGCCGCGGGTCCGTGCGGCGACTGCAGGTCGATCGTGGTGATCCTGGACGCCGCTTGCGGCGGCAGCGACCCCACGACGCCCGCGATGTCCGCGCCGGCGTCGTTCACGACGATCGCCCGCCATTCGCCGTACGTCTGCCGCACCACCGACTCGAGCGCGTCACGCAGCATGCGCGGGCGGTCCCGCGTCGGGATGATGACGGTCACGAGCGGCCGCGGGTCCAGGGCGCCAAAGGCCGGGTAGGCTTGCGGCCCGGCAGACTCGTCCTGCAGGACGCTGAGCAATGCCCACAGCAGCGCATCGTCGGCCGACCGGTCCGCAGGATTCAGGCGCCAGGCGGTGAGGAACGGCGCCAGGGATTCGCGCAGCTTGCCCTGGTAGACGAGGGAGAACGCGACGTTGAGGTGGGCGTCCCGCAGGTCGGGACGCAGACGCGCGGCCGCGCGGAAGGCGAGCTCCGCCTCGGCATCCTGGTTCAACGCGCCGTGCGCCGCCCCCAGGGCAAACCAGACATCGAGATCGTCGGGGCGCTCCGCCGCCAGCTCCTGCAGCAGCCGGAGGGCCTGCGCGGCCTGCCCTCCCTGCATCAGGGCCCGGGCGCCTTCAACGCTTCGCGACTCCGGCGCGACGCTCACCGCGCTTCAGGGCCGGTAGCCGGGAATCCGCGACTCGTCCACCTCGTCGACCTGCTCCTGGTCGAGGAACATCTCCGCGTAGCGCCGGTACACCTGCTTGCGCACGAACACGTCGAACAGGTCCGGGTCGATGTGGCCGTTGAGGCTGAACTTGCCGAGGATCTCGAGCGACTCGGACAGCGTCTTGCCCTTCTTGTAGGGCCGGTCCTTGGCGGTGAGCGCTTCGAAGATGTCGGCGATGCCCATCACGCGCGCCTGCACCGACATCTGCTCGCGCTTGAGGCCGCGCGGGTAGCCCTTTCCGTCCATGCGCTCGTGGTGCCCGCCGGCGTACTCCGGCACGTTCTTCAGGTGCCGCGGCCAGGGCAACGCCTCCAGCATCTTGATGGTCGCCACGATGTGGTGGTTGATGACCTGGCGCTCCTCGGCGGTGAGCGTCCCGGCGCGGATGGTGAGGTTCTTCAGCTCGTCCTCGCTCAGGAACTTGGCCTCGTGCCCCGAGATGTCGGTCCAGCGGTATTCGGCGATGCGCTTGACGCGCTCGATGTCGTCGTCGTGCATGCGCTCGCCGCCGATGTTGGCGGCGCGCAGGAACATGCGGTCCTCCTCGATCTGGCGCAGGCGCTCGCGGTAGGCCGCGCGCGCCTCCGGCGAGCCGTCCTTCAGCATGGCGATCTCGGCGTCGCGCTTGAGGATCTCGAAGCGCGTGTCGATGAGGTGAATGCGGTCGAAGATTGTTTCCAGCTTGGTCGCCTTGTCGACCACGTGCACCGGCGTGGTGACCTTGCCGCAGTCGTGCAGCAGGCCGGCGATCTTCAGCTCGTAGCGGTCCTTGTCGCTCATCTGGAAGTCGCTGAGCGGGCCGTTGCCGGTCTCGTTGACCGCCTCGGCCAGCATCATGGTGAGCGCCGGCACGCGCTGGCAGTGGCCACCGGTGTAGGGCGACTTCTCGTCGATCGCGGAGTTGATCAGCTTGATGAACGACTCGAACAACTGCTCGAGTTGGTTGATCAGCATGCGGTTGGTGAGCGCGATCGCCGCCTGCGAAGCGAGCGACTCCGCCAGCCGCTGGTCGGACGCCGAGAACGGCACGATCTCGCCGGTCTTCGGGTCGTGCGCGTTGATCAACTGCAGCACGCCGATGATCTCGTTCTCGTGGTCCGCCATCGGCACGGTGAGGAAGGACTTCGACCGGTAGCCGGTCTTCTTGTCGAAGTTGCGCGTGCCGGTGAAATCGAAGCCGTCGGCGGTGTAGGCGTCGGCGATGTTCACCGTCTTGCCGGTGAGCGCCGCGTAGGCGGCGACCATGCCGTGGTTGGGCTTGCCGTCCTTGTC
>Ga0137451_1000449_pt1 | contig 12442 bp, 8 predicted proteins | sample EasRivERMGT500_2_FD_102336 | JGI IMG/M metagenome (GOLD analysis project Ga0137451, IMG submission 102336) | Soil microbial communities from meander-bound floodplain in the East River, Colorado, USA - East River MetaG ERMGT500_2 | ecosystem: Environmental > Terrestrial > Soil > Floodplain ... | reverse complement strand
GGCGTCGAAGGGAGGCTCGGCGGCGGCATCGCCCTCGAGCCGGGGCGCGGTCTCGGCCGGTGTCGACGCACCGGGAGCGGGAGCTTCCGGGCGGAAATAGATGATCTGCTTCCAGGCGCGCGTGACGTTGTCCCCCAGCGCGAGCACGAGGTCCCCCGGGCGGGCGCGCCGCAAGGCCGCGTCGAGCGCTTCGGCCTCGGAGGGGATGATCGTGATCGCGTCTCCGGGCACGCCGTGCGCCAGGAGCCCGTCGCGCAGCATGTGCGGGACCTCGTCGGGCCCGCGGCCGCGCAGGCCGTCGTCGCGCCGGCAGATGTACTCGTCGAAGACGCCCGCCGCATGGCGCGCGATCTCGCGGATGTCCTCGTCCCGGCGGTCGCCGGGAGCCGCGAGGATGCAGATCTTCCGCCCCTTCGCCTCCAGGCGGCGGACCATCAGGCACATCGCCTCCACCGCGGCCGGGTTGTGGGCGTAGTCGAGGATCACCTTGAAGCCGTGCTCGTCGAAGATGTTCATCCGGCCGGGTGCCTGGAAGAACGACGTGTCGAACGTCCTCAGACCGTGCCGGATGTTCTCGAGCTTCACCGACATCGCGTAGGCGATCAGCGCCGCGAACATGGCGTTCTGCACGTTGTGCATCGCCCGCCCCTCGAGCGTCGCCGGCACGAGGTGCGTCCACAGCAGCGGCATGTGCGCGCCTTTGTCGTAGAGGGTGATCATGTGGCCGTTGATCCCCTCCTCGAGCACGGCGGCGCGGCCTCCGGCGCGGATGTGCTCGCGCACGAGCGCGTGTTGCGGCGACATCGTGACGTAGCCGATGTGGGACGCCTCGGTGTGCCCCGCCATCTTCAGGCAGAGGGGATCGTCCGCATTCAAGATCGCGGTGTCGCGCGCGACCTCGATGAGGATCCGCTTCACCCGCGCGAGGTCCTCGAGCGTGCCGATGCCGCGCAAGCCGAGGTGGTCGGCGGTGACGTTGAGGCAGCACGCCACGTTGCACCAGCGATACCCCATGCCCGCCCGCAAGAGACCGCCGCGCGCCTGCTCGAGCACGGCCACGTCCACCGACGGGTCGCGCAGCACCATGCGCGAGGCGATGGGGCCGGTCATGTCGCCGTCCACCGTCTTGTGGCCGTCGATGTAGACGCCGTCGGTCGTGGACAGGCCCACGACGTTCCCGTTGAGCTTGAAGATGTGCGCGACCATGCGCGCGGTCGTCGTCTTGCCGTTGGTGCCCGTGATCGCCGCGATCGGGATGCGCGAGGGAGTCCCCGGCGGGAAGAGCATGTCGATGACGGGGCCCGCGACGTCACGCGGCGTCCCTTCGGACGGGGCCACGTGCATGCGGAACCCCGGCGCCGCGTTGACCTCGCAGATCGCGCCGCCCGACTCCCGGTACGACTTCGCGATGTCCTCGGTGAGGAAGTCCACGCCGCAGACGTCGAGGCCGATCGCCTTCGCGGCGCGCGTGGCCATCTCGCGGTTGTCCGGGTGCACGACGTCGGTCACGTCCACCGCGGTGCCTCCCGTCGACAGGTTCCCGGTCGAGCGAAGGTAGACGACCTCCCCCTCGGGCGGCACGGACGCCGCGCCGTAGCCGCGGCGTCCCAAGAGCCGCTCGGCCTGGTGGTCGAGCTCGAGGCGCGTGAGGACCTTCTCGTGCCCGACGCCGCGCCGGGGGTCGGCGTTCACGGCGGCGACGAGGTCGGCGATCGTCGTCCGACCGTCGCCGACGACGTGGCCCGGCACGCGACGCGACACGGCGACGAGCTCGCCTCCCACGACCAGCATCCGGTGGTCGAGACCGGCGATGAAGCTCTCGACGACGACGCTGCGCGAGTGGACGCGGGCCTGCTCGAAGGCGGTGCGCACCTGCCCGGCATCCGTCATCCCGATCGACACGCCGCGCCCGTGATTCGCGTTGAAGGGCTTGACGACGACGGGGTAGCTCACGTCCTCGGCGGCCCGCACGGCCTCCTCTTCCGAGGTGACGAGCCGCTGCCGCGGCACGGGAAGCCCCAGGTCCGCCAGGAGACGGTTCGTCTCCTCCTTGTCCGAGGCGATCTCGACGGCGATGTTGCGCGTCTCGCTCGTCACCGTCGCCTGCAGCCGCTTCTGGAGCTTGCCGTGGCCGAGCTGGATGAGCGAGTACTCGTTCAGGCGGATCCAGGGGATACCCCGCTGCTCCGCCGCCTTGACGAGCGCGTGGGTGGAGGGCCCCAGCGCGCGCCGCTGCGCGAAGCGGATGAACGCGTCGCGCTCGGCGGGGAAGTCGAAGCCGGAGGGGACGCTGCCCGGAGGGCGCAGCTCGTCCGGGAGCAGCGCGTGCAGCACCGTGAGCGCCAGGCGTCCCGCTTCGGTGCCGACCTCGGCCTGCTCGTACTCGTAGACCACCTCGTACTGCCCCGGCTCGCCCGCCGCTCGCGTCTTCCCGAACGTCACGTCGATGCCGGCGACGTTCTGGAGCTCGATGGCGACGTGCTCCAGAACGTGCCCCAGCCAGGTGCCCTCGTCCTCGGTGAGGCGGCGCACGAATCCGCCGGGCTCGCCGTAGGAGCATCCGTGCTCGCGCAACCCCGGAAGGCACTCGAGCAGGCGCTCGCGAAACGCGGGGCCCAGCCGGCCGGAGGGCCAGGCCTCGAGGGCGCCCAGATCGACGACGAGCCGGATGACCGGAAACTTCGCGTAGAGGTTCGGTCCGAGATAGACGGACCGCGACACGACCTTCATGCGACGACGCCGGAGCGCGCGCGGCGCGTCTCGAGGTCGAAGACCCCGCCGGTGCCGAGGACGTGCAGGCGCACGCCGAGGATCGTCACCGGCTCGCCGGGCTTGGCGACGTCCATCGACGAGCGCTCGACCTCTCCCGGGTCGACGACCGTGACCGCTCCGGATCCCGCGACCTCGAGGACGTTGTCGGCCCCGAGGAAGACGGACGTGTCCTCGTCGAGTCCGAGCCCCACGGCGAACGGGTTGTAGGCGAGCGCCGTGAGCAGCCGCCCCAGTCGGTCGCGCTGACGGAAGTGCTGATCGACGATCACGCGGTTGGTGAGCCCGAGCCCCGGGGCGAGCGTGACCATGCCCGCGCGCGGCGTGGCCCCCTCGTCGCCGAAGGCGATCATGTGCTCGGGAAGGAAGGCGGCTCCCGCCGAGGTTCCCGCGACCGGGACCCCCGAGGCGTTGGCGCGGCGGAGCGCCTTCGCCGCCCGCGTGCCGCCCAGAAGCGTCGACAGGCGAAGCTGGTTGCCGCCCGAGAGGAAGATCCCGCTCGCCTCCTTGAGGCCCTCGAGCGCTTCTTCGTCCTCGGCGTCGGCGCGCGAGGTGAACTCGAAGCTCTGGACGCTGCGCGCGCCCAGGTCCTTGAAGATCCGCTCGTAGCGACGGCCGGTGTCGTCCCGCTCCGAGGCGGTGGGCACGACGGCGATCCTCGCGCGGCGCCCGCCGCACAGGTCGACGAAGCGCTTGAGAATCTCCGGATCCTTGATCTGGTCCTCGGCCCCCCCGATCGGCACGATGGCCCCGCGCCGCCCCCCCTCGTCGACCCGAGACGGACTCACGCACCCCCTCCTTCTTCGAACGTTCCCCGCACGAGCGTCACGCCCGCGCGCACGTGCCAGCGCCCCCGTGCCATCACGTCGACGACGCCCGACCCCTCGTCGAGCGTGACGAGGTCCGCGTCCGCCCCGGGGGCGACGCGTCCCTTCCGCGGGAGCCTCCACAGGTCGGCGGCGTTGCGCGTGAACGCGGGGAGCACGCGCTCGAGCGCATGCCCGCGCGCGCAGAGCGCCGCGATCTCGGCGAGCAGCGCGCCGGGCGCCCCGACGTCCATGTGGACGATGCGCCCGTCGCCGTCGAATCGCGGGAAGCATCCGCCGCCGTCCGAGCTGACCGTGATCCGCCTCTCGGGGAACCCGGCGCCGAGGAACCGCTCGAGCGCTTCTCCGGCCGACCAAGCGTCCTCCCCCTCGTGGACGGGAAATGCGGTCACGTCGATGCTGCCGCCGCGCTCGGCGAAGTCGAGGGCCTCCTCGAACAGCGCCTTCCTCCGGTTGACGTGCGTGGGGTTGAAGACGCGGGGCGGGATCTCGCTGCCCTCGATCGCCCGCCGCACGAGCTCGAGCCCGCGCGCACCCTCACCGACGTGCAGGTGCGCGATGCCCGCCTTCCCGGTCATGAGCCCCGCGACGTGCGCGTCCGAGGCGATCCTCAAGAGCTCCTCCAAGGTCGGCTGGCTCGAGCGGTGATCCGAGACCGCGATCTCTCCGACGCCCAGGATCCGGTCGACGTGGACGATGTCGCCGCGCACGCTCCCGGTCACCGTCACCGGAGGAACGTGATAGCCGCCGGTCAGCGCGAAGGCGGTGAGCCCCTCCTCGTCGAGCCCCCGCGCCCTCGCGAGCAGCTCGCCGGTCGAGCGCGTGAGGTCGTCGGTGCCGAGCACGCCGATCACGGTCGTCGTCCCGCCCCGGGTGAAGCGCGACAGCGGGACCGCGGGAACCTTCGTCGACGCCCCCGCCTCGCCCCCGCCGCCGGTGAGGTGGACGTGGGGATCGACGAGCCCCGGGATCAGGCGGCGGCCCTCGAGGTCGACGACCTCGACCGGCACGCCGGCCGGGGCTTCGATCCGGGGGGCGAGTCCGACGATCCTCTCGCCGGCGACGAGAAGATCCACGATGCCTTTCGGCTCGGGCGCGAAGACGTCGGCGTGACGCAAAACGGTCAGCATGCGAGGCGACATGATGCCACGCCTACGCTAGCCTTCCGGCCGGGAGGGGCCCGATGGCGCGGATCACGGCGGCATGCGACCGAGCGCTGCTCGTCACCTTCGCCGAGACGATGGAGGCCCGTGCGGCGCGGGCGGTCCGCGGGCTGGCCGCTTCCCTCGCGCGCGCGCCGATCGCCGGGATCGTCGACATCCACCCGGCGTACGCGTCGGTCCTCGTGACCTTCGATCCCCTGCGCATCGAGCCCCGTCGCCTGGAGGACGAGATCGCCTTGCGGCTCGAGTCCTCCCCGGAAGGCCCGGAGACCCCGCCCCGAACCATCGTCGTCCCCGTGCGCTACGGCGGCGAGGAAGGCCCCGACCTCGAGGAGGTCGCGCGCGCCACCGCCATGGCACCGGAGGAGGTCGTGCGCCTCCACATGGAGGCGACGTACGACGTCGCGTTCCTGGGATTCACCCCGGGCTTCCCGTACCTCGCGGGGCTTCCCGCCGCCCTCGCCACCCAGCGCCGCGACCGTCCGCGCCGCCGCGTGGAAGCGGGGAGCGTGGCGATCGCGGGCGTGCAGGCGGGGATCTACCCGATCGCCTCGCCCGGAGGATGGAACGTCCTCGGCCGCACGGACCTGACGTTGTTCGACCCCGGCCGGGACCCCGTCTGCCTATTCGCACCGGGCGATCGCGTGCGCTTCGTCGCGGAGGCCGCGCGATGAGCGTCGTCGTCGTCGAGCCAGGCTTCCTGACGACCGTGCAGGACCTCGGCCGTCCCGGACACGCGGCGCTCGGCGTCTCCGCGGCCGGCGCCGCGGATCCGATCGCGCTGCGCTGCGGAAACCGTCTCGTGGGGAACGATCCCGGTGCGCCGGCCCTCGAGATGACCCTCGTCGGCGCGACGCTCCGCTTCGAGCGCGCGACGTGGATCGCGACCACCGGTGCGACCGGTTCGGCCGACTGGAAGGCGCGCCGCGTCGGCGACGGCGAGACGGTCGCCTGCGGCCCGTGCCGCGGCGGGGCGCGCGCGTACCTGTGCGTGCGCGGCGGCATCGACGTGCCGCGCGTGCTCGGGAGCGCGTCGACACACCTCGCGACGCGACTCGGAGGATTCGCGGGGCGGGCGCTGCGCGCGGGGGACCGCATCGCGCTTCCGGAGGGAGAAGCCGGCGTCGCTCCGCTCGAGCGCGCCCTCGATCCGCGCGCGATTCCGGGCTACGCCGACGCGGGCCCCTTGCGCGTCGTGGACGGTCCGCAGGCGGGCTGGTTCGACTCTGGGACGCGCGAGCGACTTCAGGGCTTGTCGTGGGAGGTCTCCGAGGCGTGCGACCGGATGGGGATTCGGCTCGAGGGCGGTGCGCTCGCGCGGCTCGATGCGCGCGAGCCGCTGACGGAAGGGGTCGCGCTCGGCGCCATCCAAGTCGCCTCCGGCGGCGGGCCGATCGTGCTCTTCGTGGACCATCAAACCACCGGGGGTTATCCGAAGATCGCGAACGTGATCGCCGCCGACCTTCCGCGCCTGGGCCGTCTGCGGCCGCGCGATCGAGTACGCTTCCGCCGCGTGGAGCTCGCCGCCGCCCTGCGCGCGCTCCGCGAGCGGGAGGAGGCGCTCGTTGGGATCCTCGCCTGAGCCACGCTTCATCGATCTGAACGCCGACCTCGGCGAGGGGCCCGGGGAAGAGGCGCTCTACCCTCTCATCACCTCGGCCAACATCGCGTGCGGCGGGCACGCGGGAACCCTGGTGTCGATGGTCGCGGCGATCGATCGCTGCCGTGCGGCCGGTGTCGCGATCGGCGCGCACCCGAGCTACGAGGACGTCGCCGGTTTCGGACGCCACGCCCCGCGGCCGGCGATCGACCCCCAGGAGCTCGCCGCGTCGGTCGAGCTCCAGGTGTCCCTCGTGGCCTCCCACGCGCGGGACCGCGGCGGCCGGCTCGCGCACGTGAAGCCGCACGGAGCGCTGTACAACGACGCCGGGAGGGATCCGGAGATCGCGCGGGCGATCGCACGCGGCGTGTCGCGGGCGGCGCGGGACGCGATCCTCTTCGGGCTCGCCGGATCGAGCGCCGTCGGCGTCTGGCGCGACATGGGCTTCCACGTCGTGGCGGAGGGGTTCGCCGACCGCGCCTACCACCCCGACGGGACCCTGGTGCCGCGCGGGGAGCCGGGCGCGGTCCTGACCGACCCCGACACCGCCGCAGCGCACGCGCTCGCGCTGGCGCGAACGGCCGGCATCGAGACCTTGTGCGTCCACGGCGACACGCCCGGAGCGCTCGCGATCCTGGGCGCCGTGCGCGCGGCGCTCGCCGGGGACGGGTTCGCGCTGCGGTCGCCGCTCAGGTCCGCCGCAAGACGACGAGCGTGAGATCGTCCGCCGGCGGGCGGCCGGCCGCGAAGCGATCGACGGCCGCGAGCATGTCCTGCGCCACCGTGCCCGCGCCGGCACCCTCCGCCGCCGATCGCGACGCCGCGGCACCCACACCGGCCTCGCCGAACTCGCGATCGTCGGCGTCGGTCGTCTCCGACAGGCCGTCGGTGTAGACGACGAGCACGTCGCCCGGCTCCAGATCGATCCGTCGCTCGCTCCCCGTCCAGTCCACGAACACGCCCAAGATCGGCGCCGTCGGCGCGAGGCGCTCCGTCTTACCGACAGAGCGCCGCACGAGCAGCGGCGCGTTGTGCCCGGCGTTGAGGTAGTGGAGGGACCCCGCGGCCGGATCGTAGACGCCGAAGAAGAACGAGGCGAAGCGATTGTCGGAGGTGAGGTCGCACAGCAGCGCGTTGACCGCGCGCAGCGCCCCTCCGATCTCCACGCCGGCGGCCACGGCGGTTCGCAGCCCGGCCTGGAGGTTCGACATGAGCATCGCCGCCGCAAGGCCCTTCCCGGAGACGTCGGCCACGGCGATCCCGAGCCGTCCGTCGGTCATGGGGATGAAGTCGAAGTAGTCGCCGCCCACGATGCGCGCGGGGCGGCACACGCCGAAGATGTCCCCTCCGGGGACGAGGGGCGGCCGGTCGGGCAGGAGGCGCGCCTGCACCTCGCGCGCCATCTCGATCTCGCCGCGCAGGCGCTGCTCCGCTTCCCGCGTCGTCCGCACCTCGCGCTCGAGCCGCAGGTTCTCGTATGCCGCGGCGTACTGACGCCCCGCGGTGGCGACGAGGTCGAGGTCCTCGTGGGAATAAGGCTCGCCCGAGCGCTTCGGCCCGAGCGCGAGGACTCCGAGCAGGTCCCCTTCGCGCCCGCGCAGCGGCGCCAGGAGCTCCGCGCCCGAGGCCCGGGCGGCCTGGCGCGCCTCGGCGGGCAACAGGCGCGCGTGCCGCGAGTCGTCGTCCAGCACGAGCGCGCGTCCGACGTCCGACAGCAACATCGTGACCTGCGGCGGAAACGCGTCGCAACCCGAGGCGACGTGGAGGCGGGCGAAGGTCGGATGGAGCGCCTCCGACGCGCTCCGCTCGAGATCGTGGCCCAGGACCTCGGAATCGCGCGCGAGCCGCATGCGGTCCGCCAGGCCGAGCAAGATCTGCCGCGCGTCGTAGGCTTCACGGAAGAAGCTGCGATCGAGCCGGTTGAGGATCCGGTCACGATAGAGGGCCGCGCCGACGAGAAGCGCCGCGAGGGGCACCATCATCGCGAGCGATCGCGGGACCGACTGCTGCTGGGCCGAGCTGCCCGCGAGCGCGTAGACGAAGGCGATCAGCGGGATCGCGAGAACCGACAGCAGCACCCGCCGCGCGAGCGCGTAGCGCAGCCCGCGCCGGACGATGACCCGCACGTCGAACATCCGGTGCCGCACGACCGCCCACGCGACCGTCAGCGGGAAGATGGACAGCACGAGCAGAAGGGCCAGCTCGAGCAGGCGCGAGCTCGCCAGGCGCGACGCCGCCGGCGCGGAGACGAAGAAGAAGATCGAGAGGCCGACGGCCAGGCAGACGAGGAAGGTCGCCCCGAACCCGAGGAGCACGACGCGAAGACGCCGGCGCCCGTCGTCGGTCGCCGCGCGCCGGTACTGGACCACGAGCAGGAGCGCGGCGAGCGTCCAGGCGGTCGCGAGATAGAACAGCGTGTAGTTGCGCAGCACGGAGGCCATCCCCCGTGTCTCGACCACGTCGGCGGCGCCGAAGGCGGAGGCGCTCACGAAGCTTCCATGGCTGAGCGCGACGGGAACGAAGGCCGCGTACAGCGCGGCGAGGGCGATCTTGTGCGTGCGAGGACCGAGCAGCCGCTCGGGGAAGATCAGCGCGAAATGCGCGATGGCGGTGAAGATCAGCGCATTGCGCGCGACCGAGAGGATCCACGTCGCCTCGCGCAGCCCGTGCGGCATGGCGAGCGTCGGGAAGCTCAGCTGCGGGACCGCGATGCAAAACATCCCCAAGAGCAGGCTCCGCGGGTCCTTGGGCCGCAACAGGATGAGGGCCGCGCCGACGCCGAGGTAGAGCAGTCGGACCGCGAGGCCGACGAGGGGCGTGCCCCAGGCCAGGGCCCCCAGCTCGAAGGCGCGAAACGGCACGGCGATCACGCTCACGGTCCTGGCGCCGGCCCCGCCGAGCTCGAAGACGATGCGGTCTCCCGGCCGCAAGGCGAGCTCGATCGCGGTGCGGGTGCGCGCCTGGCCCGGCACCGCGCTTCGCCCCCATCCGTCGCTGACCCTCAGGACTTGATCCCCGACGCGCAAGCCGGAGGCCTCCCCGGGCGAGCCCGGCTCGACCCCGTCGACGCTCCACCCGCCCTCGCCGGGGGCCGCCGCCTGGAGACGGACGCCGGTGACTCCTTGCCCCCAGTCGAGCCAGCTCGAATGGACCACGCCGATGATGCCGAGCGCGAGGATCAAGTAGGCGAAGGCCGTCCCCGGGCGCATCACGCGTCCTCCCCGGCGACGCGTCCCCGTCCCCGCTTGATCTCGCTCCGCTTGCGCTTCGACTGTCGCCGGACCGCCCTCGAGCCGCGAGGCACGCGCGTGGCCACGCGCGGCACCACCGGCTCGAGGGCCGCGGCGAGCATCGCCTCGAGGCGCGCCAGGGCCGTCCGGCGATTCGCGTGCTGGCTCCGCGAATCCTGCGCGACCACCCGCACGGAGCCGTCCGCCGCGATGCGCCGGCCGAGCCGGGTCATCAGGGTGGCGCGATGTTCGGGGGGCAGGGACGGCGAGTCGGCGACCACGAACCGCACGGTGACACGGCTGTTGGTCTTGTTGACGTGCTGGCCCCCGGGACCGCCGCTGCGCGAGGCGGTGACGATCAGCTCCTCATCGGGGATCTCGATCCCCGGAGCGATGGCGAGCGGCATGGACCGGGCTCCTCGCGTGGTGTCCTAGGTTTGATACGCAGCGAGGCCCTGTCAAGAGCCGCGGCTCCCTCAAAAAAAAGAAGGCGCCCGGGTTCCGGGCGCCTTCCTCTGAGTTCCCCCGGGATCGGTTACCAGACTTCGCAGGGCTTCGCCGGGTGCATCGCGGTGCCGTCCCCGCAGGAGAACGTCTCCCAAAACTGGGAGTAGTTCTGCAGCGGGCCGTTGACGCGGAAGCGCGGCGGCGAATGCGGGTCCACGGTCACGAGCACGCGCTCGATCTCGGGCGTCGCGAGCGAGCACCACGTCTGCGCGAAGCCGACGAAGAGGAGCTGATCGTTCGTCAGGCCCTCGACGGCCGGCTTCTCCGAGCCGGGATGAGCCGCCTCGTAGGCCTTGTAGGCGTTGTAAGCCTGCTTGATCCCGCCGTTGTCGGCGATGTTCTCGCCGAGGGTGAGCTTGCCGTTGAGCTTGAGGCCCGGCTGGACCTCGTACGAGGTGTACTGGTCGTCGATGCACTGGGCCCGCGTCTCGAACTTCTCCGAGACGGACGGTTCCCACCACTCGGTCAGGCGGCCCTGCGCGTCGAACTTCCGCCCCTCGTCGTCGAAGCCGTGGGTGAGTTCGTGGCCCATCACCATCCCGATGCCACCGTAGTTCAGCGGGGCCGGGAAGTCCTTCGAGAAGAACGGCGGCTGGAGGATCCCCGCCGGGAACGCCATCTCGTTGTTGAGCGGGTTGTAGTAGGCGTTGACGGTCGGCGGCGTCATCCCCCACTCGGTGCGATCGACGGGCTTGCCGACCTTCGCCGCCTCGCGCTCGTACTCGAAGCGCGCGGCCGCCAGCATGTTCCCGAAGAAATCCCCCATCTTGAGCTTCAGCTTCTCGTAGTCCCGCCACTTGTCGGGGTAGCCGATCTTGTTGACGATCGCCGCCTTCTTTCCGAGGGCACGGGTGCGCGTCGTATCGTCCATCCAGGTGAGACCCGGCAGGTTGTTCGCGAAGGCGGTCTGGATCCCCTCGATCATCTCGCGCGCGACCCGCTTGCTGTCGCCGGCGAACTGACGCTTGATGAACTCCTGACCGAGGATCTCGCCGAGGCCCCCGTCGACGTAGGCGACGCAGCGCTTCCAGCGGGCCTGCTGCTCCTTCTGGCCCTGGAGCGTCTTGCCGTAGAACTCGAAGTTCTGCTGGTCGAACGCCTTCGGAAGCATCGGCGCGGCGTCGCGCAGCACCTGCCACCGCATGTACGCCTGGAGAGTCGCCGCGTCGGCGGCACCCGCGGCGGCCTCGAGCCCCTTGAGGTAGTCCGGGGTGGCGACGTTGATCTGCGTGATCTCGGGATGCCCGGAGGCCTTGAAGTAGCCGTCCCAGTCGAGCTTCGGCGTGAGCTGCTTCAGGCCGCCGATGTCGAGCTTGTTGTAGGTGGCGTTCGGGTCACGCAGCTCGGCGCGCGGCTTGCTGACCTTGGCGAGCTCCGTCTCGAAAGCCAGGATCCTGCCGGCCGTCTCCTTCGCCTTGTCGGCGGGATCGCCGTAGAGCTCGAACATCTTCGCGACGTTCTCGACGTACTTGTCGCGCAGGCCCTTGCTGCGATCGTCGTCCTTCAGGTAGTAGTCCCGGTCGGGAAGCCCGAGACCGCCCTGGAAGATCTGGGCGATGTTGATGCCGGGGTTCTTGAAGTCCGCCTCGACGCCGACGTTGAACAGGCCGGGGATCGTCGAGGAGTGGAACCTCCCCGCGAGCTCCATTAGGCCCTTCGCGTCCTTGACCTTGGCGGCGTCTTTCATCCACGACTCGACCGGCTTCGTCCCCGCCTTCTCGATGGCGGCCTCGTCCATGCACGAGCCGTAGAGCATGCTCAGCTTCTGGCGGTCGGGATCGCTCCCGGGATTCTTGACGGCGTCCTCGAGGATGTCGCGGTTGACCTGCCGGTTGCGCTCGGCGATCTCGCTGAACCCGCGGCCCCAGCGCACCTGGTCGCCGGGGAGCGTGGTGGTAGTGAGCCAGCCGCCGCACGCGTACCGGTAGAAGTCCTGGCAGGGGTCGGCGGCGGGGTCCATCGCGGCCTTCACGACTTCCGCGACGCTCTTGGGCGCCGCGTCGGCCGCGAAGACGGCTCCGGAGAGAGCGATGGCGGCGAGCGCGGCCATCAGGAGCGAACGACGATTCATCTTGGTGTCTCCTACGACATGGGTTCGAGAACGGCCTAAGGTACCCGGACGGCGCGCCACTCCGGTGCGGTCACCGGCTGAGACGCTTCGAGCTTCACGGTCAGGAAAGGGGGCTCGCAGATTACCACGCGCCCCCCCGCGCCGGAGCCCACCAGCCGGTAGTTTCCGGGGGGCAACCCTTGAAAGCGGTAGGACCCGTCGGCGGAGGGGGCCACGCGTGCGGCCTCCCGGAGGACGTTGTCGGGGCCGAGGGCCAGCACGAATGCGACCCCCGC
>Ga0137451_1000448_pt1 | contig 12449 bp, 13 predicted proteins | sample EasRivERMGT500_2_FD_102336 | JGI IMG/M metagenome (GOLD analysis project Ga0137451, IMG submission 102336) | Soil microbial communities from meander-bound floodplain in the East River, Colorado, USA - East River MetaG ERMGT500_2 | ecosystem: Environmental > Terrestrial > Soil > Floodplain ... | reverse complement strand
CGACCAGGCCATCGCCGCCATGCGAATTGACATAGGCGCCGTCGATCCAGGTTTCGAAGTCGACCATGCGGCCGGTTTCCCACTTCTGCAGCACGACGTCGTTGAGCGCGAGCCGGTCGGTCGGTGCGGCGCCGGCGTGCTCGATGCGTCCGGCCAGCAGCAAACGCGTTTCGGTCCGCGTGTGTCCCTGAAGCAGCGCCTCGAGGGCGCCGGTCATTTCTGAGCGGCCGACTTCGGTCAGGAATCCGAGATGTCCGAGGTTCACGCCGAGCAGCGGGACGTCCGACGACGAGTGCGCGACGGCGCTCGCGGCGTCGAGCAGCGTGCCGTCGCCGCCGAACGCGATCAGGACGTCGACGCCCAATCCCAGCGTCTCCCGCCGCGCAGTCTTCCAGCGTCGCTGAACTCCAGCCGCCTCCGCGCTGCGCTGTTCGATGATCGGCTGGCAACCGTGCTCATCCAGCCACGTGGCGGCATCGGTCAGCGCGGAGAGCGCTGTCGGCAGGGTGTGTCTGGCAATGAGTCCGGCGCGGGAGATCGGCATCGTCGGGTATCAGGATGCGGCCGTCGTGTCGGGACGCGGCGTCAGCAGCAGGAAGAACTCGCGATTGCCCTCGGCGCCCTCAATCGGCGACGGTTCGAGCGCGACGCGCTCCAATCCTATCCGAAGGGCTTCGGCCGTGACGTCGTCGATCACACGTTGATGGACGGCCGGATCCCGGATGATGCCGCCCTTGCCGACCTCGTCGCGTCCCGCCTCGAACTGCGGCTTGACGAGTGCGACGATCCGTCCGCCGCTCTGGAGTCGCGGGAGGACGGCCGGGAGGATATGACGCAGCGAGATGAACGAGACGTCGATCGTGATCAATTCGAAGCGCTGGTGCGCGGCCGGCAGATCGCCGTCCGCCAGGTGCCGGGCATTGACGCCTTCGAGAACAGTGACACGCGCATCCTGACGCAGCCGCCAATCGATCTGGCCGTGTCCGACATCAAGAGCGACGACGTGTCGCGCGCCGCGCTGGAGGAGGACGTCGGTAAACCCGCCGGTGGATGCGCCGACGTCGAGCGCGCTTTGGCCGGTCACGTCGATCCTGAACACCTCGAGCGCGTGGGCCAGTTTCACACCGCCGCGTCCCACCCACGGATGGTCCGGCGCGCGTAGCGCGATCGCGACGGCCTCATCGACGAGCATGCCCGCTTTGGCCGCCCCGACGCCGGCGACCGTGACATCGCCCGCCAGAATCAACGCGCGCGCTCTCTCGCGTGACGGGACGAGCCCGCGCGCGACAAGCAACTGATCGAGGCGGGACTTAGGCATGTTGGAACTGACGGCGTTGATCTAATTCTTCCGTTGCAAACTCCACGTCGCGATGTCCGCGAGCCGTCCACCGAGGCCGGCTGAAGTGAGCGCGGCCTGCGCGCGAGCGACGCATTCCGCCGCGAGTCGCCGCGATGCGTCAATCCCGTGGAGCGCGGGGAACGTCGGCTTGCCGGCTGCTGCATCCTTGCCGGCGGTCTTGCCGAGCGTCTCCGGTGATCCTTCGACGTCGAGGAGGTCATCGACGATCTGAAACGCGAGCCCGAGCTCGCGGGCGTACGCGTCGACGCTCGCGATCGTGGCATCGTCAGCGCCGACGGCGATGGCGCCGAGTGACGCGGCCGCGCGAATCAGTGCGCCGGTCTTTCGACGATGCATGTCTTCGAGTCCGGCTGCGGTCATTGTCGTCGCGGCCGTACCCGTCACCCGACCTGCGGCAGCGAGATCGATCGCCTGGCCACCGACCATTCCGGTCGCGCCAGCCGCTGAGGCAAGCACGCCGACAGCGCGCAGCCGCCGCGCCACCGGCAGTTCGGGCGCGCCCGGCGGCAGCACCGGCGAGGGCGACTGCGTCAGCACGGCAAATGCTTCGGTCAGCAGGCCATCGCCCGCGAGAATCGCGAGGCCGTCGCCGTAGACGACGTGCGCGGTCGGCCGTCCGCGTCGCAGCGCGTCGTCATCCATCGCCGGCAGATCGTCGTGGACGAGCGAATAGGTGTGGATCATTTCCAGCGCGCAGGCGGCCGGCAGCGCCAGTGCACGCGCCGTCGAAGAGTCCATGCGGAGTCGCGCCCCGGCCGAGTCGGCGACCGCGAGTGCGAGGCACGGCCGAAGCCGTTTGCCGCCGCCGGAGATCGCATAGCGCATGGCGTCGACGATGAGCGGCGGTGCGCCGGGCGGCCAGACGCGGGTCAGTCCGATGTCGACCAGCGCGCGAAGCTCGCCAAGATAGGTCGCCAGATCAGCCGGCGCAGCAGGCACAGGCGTCACCGTTCGTCGTCGTCGGAATCGACGAGGTGCTCGGCGTCCTTCAACTCGCCGCGCTCGGTGAGCAATTCGAGGCGGCGCTGCGCCGCGCCAAGTTGATCGTGACAGTAGCGAGACAACTCGACGCCGCGTTCGAACAGCGCGAGCGACTTGTCGAGCGCGAGGTCGCCGTCTTCGAGTTGCTTGACGATCTTCTCCAGCTCGGCGATGGCGGATTCGAAGTCCTTGATGGAAGCAGACATGGCAATCAGGAAGAAGCGGCGTTAATGCGTGTCCTCGACGCGGCAGCGCAGCTCACCTTCGGCCAGCGTGACGCGCACGCCATCGCCGGGCTGTACCGCTTTCGTCGAGCGAATGATACTCGTCCGTCCTTCATTCCAACAGACGGCATATCCCCGCGCCAGGACCGCGAGCGGGCTGAGGGCGTTCAACCGGCCCGCCAGCGCGCGGGCACGAGCCTCGGCTCCGACTGTTCGCACCGCGATGAGCTGACGGAGCCGCAGGTCGGCCGTGACGAGCCGCGTCTTGAGCGCGGCGGTCACGCGGCGCACATCACGTTGATCGAGCCGCTGTTTCAGCGTGTTGACGCGGGTCGCAAGGCGTCCGAGGCGGCCGGCGGCCGCGCGCGTCAACCGGCCGTCGAGTACGCGGCAATCACGCTCCCGCATGACGACATTGATCGGCCAGCGGCGCAACTGCGCGTCCAGGCGCTGCACGCGCAGGCCCAGCCGATCTGTCGTCCGAGAGAACGCCCCCTGCAGCCGACGTTCGGCGGTCGCAACGCGGGTACGGACGTGATCGGCACGCTCAACGACGAGTTCGGCCGCGTTCGACGGCGTCGCAGCACGGACGTCCGCCACGAAGTCGGCGATCGTGAAATCCACTTCGTGACCGACGCCGGTGATGACCGGCACGGGGCACGCGACGATCGCTCGCGCCACCGACTCGTCATTGAACGCCCACAGGTCCTCCGCCGAGCCTCCGCCGCGAGCCAGGATGACGACGTCGACCTCCGGCACTTTTGCAACGGCACGCAACGCGCGGACGAGATCCAGGGGCGCGTCCTCGCCTTGAACACGCGCCGGACGGACGACGACGCTGGCGGTCGGGTGTCGCGTGGTGAGCACGCGAAGAATGTCGCGGACGGCGGCGCCATCCAGGGACGTGACCACGCCGATACGCCGCGGCATTGTCGGCAACGGTCGCTTGCGCTCGGCGGCAAACAAGCCTTCCGCCTGCAGACGCCGCTTGAGCTGTTCGAACGCGGCCTGCAGAGCGCCTAGGCCATGCGGCTCGAGCGCGTCGCAGACCAGCTGATAGTCGCCTTTCACTTCGTAGACGCTCAGCCGGCCACGCGCGACGACGCGCATGCCGTCTTCAGGACGAAACTTCAGCTGACGAACCTGCATGCGGAACATCACCGCTCGCAGCTGTGCGTAGTCGTCTTTCAGCGTGAAGTACAGATGTCCGGAGCTCCACGGCCGGCAGTTCGAGATCTCGCCTTCGACGGCGATGCCGGTGAACGTGCCTTCGACGAGGCCTTTCAGTTGTGCGGTGAGCTCGCTGACGGAGACGACAGACGGCCGCGAGGGGCGCTCGTCCTCGAAGGGAAGCTGGCGCGAGTCGCTCATGACGATCGTGCGGCTGTCGGCTGGGCGACGAGCGTTTCGATCTGCTGTGCCGACAGGCTGACGCGTTCGATCGAGGTCGCACGACCGGTCGCCTCATCAGCGTTGACGAGCACCGCATTCAACCGAGGGTTTTCCGTGGCCGTTTCGAAGCGCTGCGGCAGGCCGGTCATGAACCGCTGAATGACGGCCGCGCGCTCGACGCCGATGACGGAGTCATGCGGCCCGGTCATGCCGACGTCGGTGATGTACGCCGTGCCCTGAGGCAAGACGCGTTCGTCGGCAGTCTGCACGTGCGTGTGGGTGCCGACCACGGTCGTGACGCGCCCGTCGAGGTGCCAGCCCATGGCGACCTTCTCGGACGTGGCCTCCGCGTGAAAGTCGACGAAGATCAATTTCGCCTCTTGCCGGACGGCGGCGATCTCGTCGAGCACCACGCGGAACGGATCATCGATCGCGGTCATGAACACGCGGCCCATGATGTTGATGACGGCTACGGGAACGCCGTTGGTCGCGCGTGCGACGAAGCGCCCGCGCCCCGGCGCGCCAGCCGGCAGATTCGCCGGACGGAGCAGCCGCGGCTGGTCGGCAAAGTACGGATAGATCTCTTTCTTGTCCCACGTGTGATTGCCGCCCGTCATGACGTTCACGCCCGCGTGGAGCAGGTCGTCGGCAATGTCCGGCGTGACGCCGAAACCCGCCGCGGCGTTCTCCACGTTCGCGATGACGAGATCGATGTTGTGATGCGCGACGAGCGCTGCGAGACCGCGCCGGATGAGCTCACGACCCGGACGTCCGACGAGATCGCCGATGAAGAGGAGACGGGTCATCCGTGTTCCACGGGAATGGCATACACGCGTCCGCGCCGCTCGTCGAGACGAGGGAGTACGACGCGCAGTTGACCGCCTTCGACGCGGGCACGCGCGCGACTCGCATCGGCCGCACCCGCAAGGCGCACCACACGCGCGAAGCGACCGTAGCTGCGCTCGGCGAGATGAAAGCGCGCCGATGGACCGGTGGTGCCCGGCAACTTCACACCCACGATCAGCACGGAGTTACGTCGAATCACGACGCGCAACGCCTGCGCTGAGACGCCAGGCACGTCGACCACCACCTCCACCGTGCTCGCGGTCTCAACGACGTCGATCGGTGGCCGGCATTCGGCCGCCGCGGCATCGGCGGTGGTGAACTCGCGGTCGAGTTCAGACAGCAGCCGGCGCGCGTCCTCGGCGAGATCGGCCGCGTCGTGGGGAAGGGCTTCGGTCACGCCCCTCGATCATACAGGCCCCGGTGAAAGCAGCTCGGAGAACGGCAGGAGAGTGAAGTCCTAGCATCAACAAAATATGAGTCTTAACAACTAATAAAATATGTTTGACTAAAACTCACTTATTGTTCACAATGTCGTTGTCTGGTGCCTGGTCCGAAGCCCCAGCACATCAATTCTTGGAGGTAGTAGAACAATGACATTGACCAGTTGGAGTCCCGTGGCCGATCTCGCCGGTGTTGAAATCGATCGGCTGAATCGCATGTTCGACGCCGCATTTGGCGGCGCGCCCCTGACGGCGAGCACCTGGGTGCCGCCGGTCGACATCTTCGAAAGCGCCACGAACGACGTCGTGGTGAAGGCCGAGCTTCCCGACATGAAGCGCGAAGACATCAAGGTGACGTTCGAGAACAACCTGCTCACCATCGAAGGCGAGCGGAAGTTGGACTCCGGCACAGATCGCGACCGGTATCACCGGATCGAGCGGGGCTACGGCGCATTCCGCCGGAGCTTCAGTCTGCCGTCCACCGTGGACGCTGCCCGTGTGGCGGCGAGCTACCAGGACGGGGTGCTGACGATCACCATGCCGCGCCGCGAAGAGACGCGGCCGCGTCAGATTCCGGTGAACGGTTGACGCACCGGAACCGGTGACGCGACCGGTTCGTCGAACGTGTTGTCCGTGGCCCGCGCGCTCATTCGGCGCGCGGGCCTTCCTCTTATGAGCGTGGCGAGGAGAGACCCATGGGCGCGCTGTTGCTGGTAGGCATCATCCTGTTGGTCGTCGGCATTGCGGTGGTGTCGGTGATTGCCACGATCGCGTCAGTCGTCTTCGGCACCGTGATGTGGCTGGTCCTGCTGCCGTTCCGGATCATCTTCTGGGGCCTCAAACTCGCCGTTGTTGCCGTTGCCGGAGTGGTCGGCCTTGGCCTGTTCCTCGCAGTGGCGATCATCGGGGGAGTCGCGCTGTTACTGGCGCTCGTCGCGCCGCTCCTTCCGATTCTCCTCGTGGTTGGGCTGATCTGGATTCTCGTCCGATCGACTCGCCGCGTCGTCAACGCCTAATCCCGGGACGGCTTGGCGCGTCCCAGGATTGGCGCGGGCTAAAGCCCGCGCCTACGCCGGAAGGGCGGGCTTCAGCCCGCCCCTAATCCCTGCGCGCTACGCCAACTCAAGTTCACGCAGGGATTAGACGCGTGGATGCAGGCCCGCCCAGGGCGTCACGCGCTCGTACGCGTCGGCCAACCGAAGTAGCGTCGCTTCCTCCCAGGCGGGTCCCACAAGCTGCAGCCCGACCGGTAAGTGATTTGGTGTGAGGCCGCACGGCACGCTGAGTGCCGGAAGTCCAGCGAGCGGCGCGCCCACTGTGAAAACATCCGCCTTGTACATCTGCAATGGATCGCCCGTGCGTTCGCCCAGCTTGAACGCCGCGGTCGGAGTCGTCGGCAGCGCGACGGCGTCGACCGCCTCGAACGCGCGCTCGAAATCGCCGCGGATCAGCGTCCGCACCTGCTGAGCTTTGCGGTAATACGCGTCGTAATAGCCGGCACTGAGCGCGTACGTGCCGAGCATGATTCGGCGTTTGACCTCCGCGCCGAAGCCGGCGCTCCGAGTCCGCCGGTACATTGCGTCGATCGTCTCGCCGCCAACATGCAGCCCGTAGCGCACGCCGTCGAATCGTGCGAGGTTCGAGCTCGCTTCCGCTGTCGCGACCAGGTAGTAGACGGGAATGCCGGAGGTGCTGTGTGGCAGCTCAACCCGTGACACGACGGCCCCAAGCTTCTGAAGTACTTCGAGACTCTGAGTGAACGCCGCCTGCACGTCGTCCGCGACGCCACTCTCGAGGAGGGCGTATGGCACACCGATGCGAAGCCCTCGAATGTCGCCGGACAATGCCGCGATGAAGCTCGCCGGACGTGCGCCGGCAGTCGAGTCACGAGGATCGGGTCCGCTGATCACTTCGAGACACCGCGCCGCATCCGCGACCGACCGCGTCATCGGTCCGATCTGGTCGAGCGACGACGCGAACGCGATCAGCCCGTAGCGGGACACACGGCCATACGTCGGCTTGAGACCGACGATGCCGCAGAGCGCCGCCGGCTGCCGAATCGATCCGCCGGTGTCGGACCCGAGCGCGAGCGGCGTCATTCCCGCGGCCACTGCGACGGCCGAGCCGCCGCTCGATCCGCCTGGAATGCGATCGAGATCCCACGGGTTCCGCGACGGCCCGTAGGCGCAGTTTTCCGTCGACGATCCCATCGCGAACTCGTCGCACACCGTCTTGCCGACAATCACCGCGCCGGCGCGCTCGAGTTTCTCCACGACCGTCGCGTCAAACGGCGAGATGTAATGTTCGAGGATCCTGGACCCTGCCGTCGCCGGCAGACCGCGGACGGCAATGTTGTCCTTGAGCGCGATCGGGATGCCGTGCAGCAAACCGGCGGGCCTGGGCGCGCGATCGAGCGCGCGGGCTCGTGACAGCGCACGCTCCGGGCTGACGTGCTGGAACGCATGCAGCGGGCCGTCGCCGGCCGCGATGCGGTCGAGGACGGTCCGGCACAGCGCTTCGGCCGTTGTTTCACGGCGGTCGAGCGCGGCACGCAGCGACGTGACCGTAGCGAATCGATCGATGGGCGACGGCGTCACAGCACCTTCGGTACCTTGAACAAGCCGGCTGAGGGATCCGCGTACGGTGCGCCGTCGAGGATCTCGCGGCGGTCGAGCGACGGCACCGGCTGGTCGTTCCGCCAGACGCCGGTCTCGCCCAGCGCATGGGATGTCGCCGGGACCCCGCTCGTGTCGATGCGCTGAATCTCGCTCGCGTAGTCGAGGATCGCACCGAGCTGTGCGGTGAACAGTTCGATCTCGGCGTCCGTGAGCTCCAGGCGCGCCAGCGTCGCGACACGCCGCACCTCGTCGCGCGTGAGCTTCGAAGCCATGAGGCGGGATGCTAGCATGGTCGGCACAGGTGGTTTTTGAGGACATTCATGAAGCGCGCGCATGCATGGATCATCGTCGTCGCCATCGGGTTGCTCTCCGTCGATTCGTCCGTCGGCGCGTGGGGCATGGACGTGCACCGCTGGATCACGCGGCGCGCCATCGACGGGCTGCCGCCCGACATCCGCCCGTTCTTTCATGCTCGGATTGATTTCATCAGCGAGCACTCGGCGGATCCCGACCTCTGGCGCGTCGTCGGTCTACGCGGCACACTCGGCGAGGAAGATCCCAATCACTACCTCGATCTCGACGGACTGGACGAGCCGGCGCCATTCAGCCGCGTCCCTCGTGATCTGGAAGCGTTCATCGCTCGCTATGGGATCGAGCGCGCGAACAAGATGGGACGCGTGCCGTGGCGGGTGGAAGAGATCTACACGAAGCTCGTGAATGCATTTCGCGACGTCGGCAAGGGCACGGCGCCGTATGCGGTGGACAACTCACGCTACCTCGTGGCCGTTCTCGCACATTACGTCGAGGATGCGCACGTGCCGTTTCACGCGACGATGAACCACGACGGGCAGTTGACGAATCAGAAAGGGATTCACAGCCGCTTCGAGTCCGAACTCGTGATGCGCAACCTCGCGACGTTGAAGCCGGCTCCCGTCAAGATTCAGCCGGTCACGAACGTGCGCGATTTCATCTTCGACGCGCTCGTCGAAAGCCAGTCGCTCGTGGCGCCGTTGCTCGAAGCCGATAAGCGTGCGGCGGCCGCGCATCCCGCGTACGACGACGCGTACTACGCGGCGTTCCGGAACGGCGCGCGGTCGATTGTCGAGAAGCGTCTCGGTGATGCCGCGAGCGGCGTCGCCAGCATCGTGACGTCGGCGTGGGAAGCGGCAGGCCGGCCGAAATTGCCCGTCGCTCCCGGCCGCTGACGCGTTGAGGCCGCGGTATACTCGCCGCCCGTGAAACTGTCCGATCTGGCCACCGCGCTCGGGTGTCGCCTCGAAGGCGACGGCACGATCGACATCGTGCGCGTCGCGAGCCTCGACGCCGCCGGTCCCGGCGACGTCACGTTCCTGTCGAATCCAAAATACGCATCGAAACTCGCGACGACGCGCGCCTCGGCGGTCATCGTGAATGACGGCGTCGACACGGCGCCGTGCGCGGTGCTTCGCACGTCCCAGGTGTACGTCGCCTTTGCGAATGCGCTCGAGGTGCTGTCACCGCCGCCGCGGCCGGCGCCGGGCATCAGCGGTCTCGCCAGTGTTGATCCGACCGCGCGTCTCGGCGAAGGCGTGTCCATCGGTCCGTTCGCGGTGATTGGCCGCGGTGCGCAGGTCGGAGCGCGGACGATTTTGCACCCGCACGCCGTCGTCGGCGCCGGCGCGCAGATTGGCAGCGACTGCGTGCTGCACGCGCACGTCTCCGTCCGCGAGGACGTCGTGCTCGGCGATCGCGTCGTGCTGCAGGACGGCGCCGTCGTCGGCAGTGATGGCTTCGGATTCGCGAAACGCCCCGACGGCACCCATCAGAAAATTCCCCAGGTCGGCCGCGTGGTCGTGGAAGACGACGTCGAGATCGGTTCGCAGTCGACGGTCGATCGCCCCGCCGTGGGCGAGACACGGATTGCGTCGGGCACGAAGATCGACAACCTCGTTCAGATCGCCCACGGTGTCCGCATCGGACACAACGTGCTGCTCGCCGCGCAGGTCGGCATCGCGGGCAGCACCGTGGTCGAAGACGACGTGATCCTGGCCGGACAGGTGGGCGTCATCAATCACATCCGCGTGGGCAAGGGTGTTGTCGCGAACGCGAAATCTGCGCTGATGGGGGACATTCCTGCGGGTCTTCACATTTCCGGGATTCCCGCCGGCGACGTCGCGGTGTGGCGCCGATCGGCGGCTGTCGTTCGACGGCTACCGGAATTGCGCGAACGGATCGCGCGACTCGACGAGCGCCTCGCGGAGGTCGAGGCACGCCTCAAAAAACCCTGAAGGGCGCGTGAGATAATCTCAGCAATGCCTCGCTGGTTCTTCCGTCGCGCGCTTGCGCTCGCAGGTGCGCTCCTGCTGCTGACCGCTGCAGGTCCAACCGAGATCGTCCGGCCCGCCAGGTTCGACTACAAGATGACGACGCTGTCGAACGGGCTGCAGGCCGTGTTCCTCGAAGATCACTCGACGCCGATCGTCCACCTGGCGATCTGGTATCACGTCGGGTCGAAGAACGAGAAAGCGGGCCGCACAGGCTTTGCGCATCTCTTCGAGCACCTGATGTTCAAGGGCTCGCGGAACGTTCGCCCCGATCAGCATCCGTCGATGATCACGAGTCTCGGCGGCCAGTCCAACGCGTTCACGGATGAGGACTCGACGGTCTACTGGCAGACCGTGCCCGCGCAGTACCTGCCGCTCGTGTTGTGGATGGAAGCCGATCGCATGGCCTCGCTCGACGTCAGCGAGGAGAAGTTCCGGACCGAGGTCGAAGTCGTCAAGGAAGAGCGGCGGATGCGATTCGAGAACCAGCCGTTCGGCCTGCTCTCAGAAATCATCTTCGACAAAGCCTTCACGACGCATCCGTACAAACACCAGACGATCGGGAGCATGGCGGATCTCGAAGGCTCGTCGATCGCGGACGTGCGCGCGTTTCACGACACGTACTACGTGCCCAACAACGCGACGATCGCGCTTGCGGGGGACTTCGACCAGGCGCAGGCCCAGGCGCTGCTCGAGAAGTACCTCGGCGCCGTGCCGCGCGGCAAACCCGTCCCGCGTGACATCGTCGCCGAGCCGCCGCACAAGGCGGAGCGGAAATTCTCGGTCACGCAGCCCTGGCCGCTGCCTGCCGTGGTCGTCTCGTACCACATCACCTCCGACGGCCATCCCGACGCGTACCCGTTGCACGTGCTGGCCAAGATTCTCTCGGACGGCGACAGCTCACGCATCTATCGATCGCTCGTGTACGAGAAGCAGATCGCGGTGGCCGCGTTCGGCGAGGCGAAGCTCATCGAGCACCCGAATCTCTTCTATGCTGTGGCGATCGTGCAGCCGCCCAACAAGCCGGACGACGTGCTGAAGGCGTTGCAGAACGAGATCGAGCGCATCAAGTCCGACGGCGTGACGCCCGAGGAACTGGCGCGCGCCAAGCGTCAGTGGGCGCGCGACTACATTCTGGGACGCGAGACGGTGCAGCAGAAAGCGCTGCATCTGGCGCACGCCATCGTCATTCACAACGACGTCAAGACCGCGGACGGCGAGTTCGATCTGTTTCAGAACGTGACCGTTGCCGATGTGCAGCGTGTGGCGCGGACGTATTTCACGCCGGAGTCGAGGATGCTGCTGACCGTGATGCCCGGCGCAGCGGGCACGGCGCCGGGAGGCAGGGAATGAACGGCACACGTCTTCGCGTCGTAATCGCGAGTGCGCTGCTGACGCTGTTGGCGCTGGCGCCAACCGCGTGGGCGCAGGACTGGCCGCGCTCGGGCTGGCCGGCGCCGCTCGCGGCGCATCGCGTCAATTTTCCTCCGTACGAGCTGCGCACGCTGCCGAATGGGCTGCCGGTGCTCATCGTGCTGCATCACGAGCAGCCGTCCGTCAGCTTTCGACTGATCGTTCGCGCGGGCGCCGTCCAGGAACCGGGCGAGAAGCCGGGCGTGGCGAGCCTGCCCGCGTCGCTCCTCAATCAGGGGACGTCGACACGGTCGGCCGGTGACATCGCGAATCAGATCGAATCGGCCGGCGGGATCTTCGGCGTGGGCTCCGGGAACGAGCTGGCGTACGTCAACGGCGCGGTGATCAAGGACCAGATGGATCTGATGCTGGGGCTGGCCGCCGACATGGTGCAGCACCCGGCATTCGCGCTCGAGGAGATCCAGCGCCAGCGCGATCAGATCAAATCCGCGCTGACCGTCAGCTACGACGATCCTGACTATCTGGCCAATCTCGTCTTCGACCGGCTCGTGTTCGGCCAGCATCCGTACGGGCGGCCGAACGAGGGCACGCCGCAATCGATCACGCGCATCACCCGCGATGATCTGATGGCGTTTCACCGCACGTGGTACGTGCCGAACAACGCGTTGCTGGCCATCGTCGGCGATCTGACCGCCGATGAGGCCTTCGCGGCTGCGAAGCGCGCATTTGGGGGATGGGAGCGGAAAGACGTGCCGGAAGTGCGGACCACGCCGCCGCCTGCGCCCGCACGGCGAGTCGTCATCATCGATCGACCTGGATCCGCTCAGACCGAGATACGCGTAGGCAACGTCGCCGTCGCGCGGACGAATCCGGACTATCTGGCGCTCGAGCTTGCGATTCGCATTCTCGGT
>Ga0137451_1000447_pt1 | contig 12458 bp, 21 predicted proteins | sample EasRivERMGT500_2_FD_102336 | JGI IMG/M metagenome (GOLD analysis project Ga0137451, IMG submission 102336) | Soil microbial communities from meander-bound floodplain in the East River, Colorado, USA - East River MetaG ERMGT500_2 | ecosystem: Environmental > Terrestrial > Soil > Floodplain ... | reverse complement strand
CCTGCAGTCGAAACGACCTGCAGCCAGTCTGGCCAGGACACATCTACGGTGCGCCCTGCGCCCGCTGGCAGTCTGGTGCTACTCGCTGCGTCGACAATCATAAATTTGGATCCTTTTTTTCAGCGGTGGTGGGAATACGCAGCGGCACCAATCGCAACAGCGACCACCAGCAGCAGCACTGCGCCAGGTCCGTGCCCGTTGTGCAGCTGCGCCCACTGCGCCTGACTTTCTGCCAGTGGTTCAGCGAGTTGGAAGTGATACGGGTCTGAATTCGAGAAGTAGTAACCAGCGACCAGACCCACGGCCTCTGCGACGTCAGCTAGCTGCTGATAGTCTGCGTCTGTGCCTCTGCCCCCGTCGACAGCCCCACCGGCAATGATGTGCAGGTCGACCGCTGCGCCGTATTCATGGCGCCCGCTGCCTGGTGTCGCGACTGGGTACGCCAGCACGCCACCACCTTGCGCGAGTGAATCAGCGTACAGCTGCGCCTGACGCGCGTTCGTCCGTACGCCACCGTCAGCAGGCACTGCCAGCGTAAACCCCAGCTGCGCCTGCGCACTGTCCAGCAGCTGCAGCACTCGCTGCAGCAGGTCTGGCCTGACGTCGCCCAGGTGCGCGCGGTCGACTGCGGATAGCTGCGCCATCAAATCGGCCACTGCCACCCGTACAGGTACACCATGACGAAATGTGAATTAGTGACGTCATTGTTCTGCACCAGCAGTCCTAGCTGCGCGTTTGGCTGCAGCAGCATTTGTGTTTCAAAGGACAGTGATGCAATGCCGTTGCGTGGCGCCAGCGGAATGGTGCCCCACGCAGGCGCTGCCTGTCCGTTCACGGTGAGTCGCACCGTCAGATACGGTGTAACGTCAGTCACCATATCGGGGCAGGTTATAAAAATCGTCGACAGTCGCGCGCGATACTGCGCGTCAATCGACCTATTGAAATTGCCACCGCTGATGCCGTCCGTCATCGTGGTGAACACCAGCGTCGACGCTGCGAACTGGCCAATGGCCACAAATAGGAATTCCTGCGATGCCGCGTCTGGCTGATTGTACACGGGCGCCTGCGCCAGCACCCGTGGGATATCGGGCGCCCCCTGCGACCGTCCGTAGTCGCTGGGAATGGGGCGCCCTGAAACGTCTGTGATGTTTCCCGCCATTGGTCGCCTGCCTGGTTAGAGAATTGTGAATGCGACCAGGTTACAGGCTACGGTCTGCCTTGTCGTAATCGAACACGCGCAGACCATAAATGGTCAGACGAATGTTCATCGCGGTGGCTGTCAGGTTCGACGCCAGACCTACCAGCGTCGTGTTTCGCTGGATGTAAATGGGGAATTCCAGGTCATGCCCTCTGCGGTCTGCTGCGCTGATCGCAAAGTTCTGCAGGTGCACTGCGTTGCCATCGGGCATCATGCTGGCCTCGCCGATCTGCAGCAGCAGCGTGGCCTGGGGTGTCGTGTTCTCAACGGGGGGCGTGGCCGTATCGGTGACATACGCTTTAATGCGCATGGCGATAAAGTCGCTGCTGTCCTGCGTCGATGTCGACGCTTTGACGCTGGCACCGTTCGCAGCGAGGGGCAGCCACAGCATGGTATACGCTGCCCAGTTCCGCGCGGAACCTTTGCGCGAGTCGGGCAGCAGCCTGAGTACTTCGCCTAATTGTGGCATGTTGTGAATTCTCTGAATGTGGCGTGAACCTGCGCGAGTGAACACGACAGCAGCGGGCGCCTGCCAGCTGCGCCCGCTGCCGGTGACCTGCTGAACTACCGCACCGGGCGATGCAGCACGCCCATGTAGGCCACGGTAATTCTGGTGTCTGCGCTGATCGCTGTACTGTTGAACTGCAGCGTGGTTTTCACCTGCTGCATTGGGGGAATGACGATGTTTCCCAGCACCGGGAATCCACCATTATTCTCTGTCTCACCGGCAGTGATGACGTTGTTGGCCACCGTGCCCGTGCCATAGCTGCTGTAGATCGGCACCGGCCCACCAGGACGCCCGAAAAACGCCAGGCCGAACCCGAAATAGCTCTTGCCTGCCATGCTGAACGTCAGGATGCCGCGCGCCGTCTTGTGAATGATTTCGACGTCCGACGCTGCGCCCGTGATTGCCACCGTGGCGTTCGTGTTCGGTACGCTGTGGATGTACATGAACGCGCGGTGAATCTCGAAGTAGTTGTACGCTTCGAGATTGCCGGTGGGAAAGTTCGACAGCGTTGGGTCTGACAGGTTCGCAGCGGTCGACTGGAAAAACTGCAGCGTGGCCTGGCCTGCCTGCAGATACGTCTGCGTATCAAACAGCACGTGCGGAATGCTTTCGGGCTCGCCGCTGTTCGCAGGCTTCACGACGTCGCGCAGCCACTGATACGACTTTGCTAATGGTCGAACGCCACCCAGCAGCAGTGGACCCGCTGCCAGCGCAGCGTGCCCCGTGCTTGCTGTCACATGCGCCCACGCAGCCAGCAGCATCACTGCCACCAGCACGCGCAGGACTGTTACCCAACGTCTCTGCATTGTCCTTTCCTCATGTATGGGAACTAGAATTGCCCACGGTGAACCACGGCTGCAGGTCGAACCCGACGCGCGCGCAGCTGCAGTGCCTGCGCGCGCCCATGAGCGAACTAGTAACCCAGTTCGGTTTCTTGTTCGCCATTCAGCACAGGGCGCTGGTCGCCCGTGCCCACGTAGCCAGCTAGACGCTGGTCGCCCGTGCCCACGTAGCCATTCAGCGGCACCCACTTGCCACCTTCCAGCCTGAACTGCGGGCGCGCGTTGTCGTAATCGCCCAGGATATCGTTTACCGGCTTGATGCCGAGTGACTTCACCGTTCCGCGCAGTGCGGACAGGTAGCCACCCGTGATGACGTCGGCACCGATCTGGCGCCCTGCGACCTTTTCCGCTGCGATGCCTAGCGCAGTCGCAATGACGATTTCCCCGGCAGCAGCTGCTGCGCTGCCTGGCAGCGCCTTGGGCAGCGCCTTACTGCGAATGAACTTTGTGCTGATCTCTGACGCCAGCATGGTGCCTGCGCGCATGCCAGCGTTTGTGACGCGCGAGAGAATCCCACCGACGCTGAACGGTGAACCTGTCGCGCCACCAGGCGTGAACATCGCGCGTACGCTGCGCCGTTTGGCGCCTGCCCTGCGTGCTGGCAGTCGCGCTGCGATTACAACGCTGCGCGACTTGCCCGACGTCGCGCGCTTCTTCCCTCGCTTTTTCGCCACCGTTCCCCCTCTGTGCGTCGGGCGAATACTCGCCATGTATGCCGACCACGTTTTATAACCATTCGGCGGTTTCCGAACGGTTCGGCGCGTGGTCGCACGCCGTGTTCCAGTTCTCTTATGACGCTTTTTTGTCGCCATCGTGGTGCCCTCTGGTGGTGGTGAGTTATTCCCAGTCGCGCGGTTTCGGAAACAGCTTGATGACCTGCAGCGCGATTACCACCGCGCCACCGATGGCCACGATTTTGACGGCTGTTTTGATCTGCTTATACCAATCAGGGTCATTGTTTTCGGGTGGCACCTGGTCGTTCCCAGCAGCCTGCATGTTCTTTAGGCTCGCGATGCCCTCATCGCTGCCTGCCCAGCGCAGCACGTTCACGGGCGCCAGGAACCATGCGACGTTTCCCCCTGGTGGCGTGCTCACCTGGTCAGGTTCCTGGTCGAACGTGTCCGCTATCGCGATTGGATATTTCGCAGCGGGCAGGCCATACGTATCGTGCTTGCTGAACAGGTCGAACCACGCCAGCACGGGCGTGGTGCCGTGGTACGGGTATGCTGTCGGAGTGCCCCCCAGTCGCTTCACCTGGGCCGCCCAGGCGAGATAGGCCGCGCGGGTGGCATCACCACCAGGACTGGCTGCAGCGGCCTCTGTGTCGCCCAGCGTGGGCAGCGTGCACCGTTTCGCGTACACGCTACTTTCGCTTGCGCCCACTGGGCGCAAAAATCATCGTGGCGACGAGCAACACGCCACCCACGAGAAAATACTTATTCAGGTTCGCTGGTGCGTTCCAGCCAGCGGTGGCGCCGACCTCTGCGCCTTTGATCGCCTGCCCGACGCGCGCCACCGTGGTGCCAATGTTCTGAATGGTGCCCGCTGCGCGGTCGATGAACCCTGTTACGGTCTGCGCTGCGCTCTGCAGGTCCAGAGTCGCGCCCCCAGGTGGCGCCATCGTAATGCTGCCGTCAGGCGCACGCTTCACCAGGCCAATGGTATCGCCCGTGTTCGTGTCCACCACGCTGGTCCACTGCCGTGGGTCGCCCCCTGCTTGCTCTATCGCCTGCACTGCGGCCTGCGCGGTCTGTGGCGACACCATGCCCGCTGTGAACCCACCAGTGGACAGGGAATGCTGGAACGCTTCAGCGCGGTCTGCGTCTGCCGTCGCTGCGCTGGCTGCTAGGGCGCTGACGTCTGCGCCGCCAGACTTTAGCGATGTATACGCCAGCAATGCGTTATCGAGCAGCGCGCCCCCGTTGCTCGCCATCGTGTACCGTTCAGCGCCCCCGCTATAGAGACGATACCAGGTGTCTAGGTCGCCACCTGAACGCGCCACGTAATCGTTTATGGCGCTGGCGTTCGCAATGCTCGCTGCCTGCGCGGTCTGCACAGCCGTTACGACATTGCTGATGGCAGAACTGTTGCTGCTGATGAACTGTTGCGCAGCGGCCTGCGCTGCCGCTGGGTCATAGACGCCACCCACCGGCTGATACACGGCGGATAACTTCGCTGCTGCGTTCGCACCGTACGCCCCAGCGATGTACTGCGCTTTTTGCAGTTCCGTCATATTCGCGAACGGGTTTTCTGGATACGATGCTATTGCGGCCTCATAGGCTGGGTCTGTGCCATCTGCCCTGCGCCATGTTCCCTGGGCATCGTCCCATATCAGTCCAGTCTGCGGGTCCACATCCCCGTTCGATAACCCGAGTCCTGGGAAACTGGCAGGCGTGCCTGGGAACGTGTATTCATCGCCCCCCAGGCGTGCCCGACGTCGACCACCGGCATGAGCATACATGGTTTATCGTGTCCTCTTGCCAGACTGTGAGACGAACAACGCCACCGCGACAGCGCCCCCTACCAGCAGGTACGGCATCCAGTTGAATGGCGCGGTCGTCTGCACAGCTGGCAAACCTGTTACTGATGGCATGGTCGACCCGCCAGCGTAATTGGTGACCATGTTCGGCACAGTGCCTGGGTCGACGTCCATTGACTGCAGTTCGCGATTCACTGCCGCGCGCATCTGATCGCTGGTTTCGTTATCGCCATCAATCCAGAACCCACCGGCCTGCTGCGCTCTGGTGATGAGTGACGCACCGTCAGGACCTGACGCGCGCACCGTGGCGATGCCGTTTTGATATCGCTCTATCTCCTTCGTCACCCCACCTGTTTTGGTCAGGCCAGCTATCAGAATTCGCGCAGCCAGGGGAGAACCCAGCAGCGCGGCCTGCGTGAACCACTGCGCGCGCGCATCGCGCACCTGGTCGCGCGCAGCGCCTGCACCGAACAGTAATTTTTCCGTCGTCATCAGTGCCGAGTAGGCCACCGGAATGGCAGCGACCCAGCCTAACGGTTGTGCGCGTCGCGCGTACATGGTCAGAGTTCCAGCGTTAGAGTTTTTACAATGTGTGGCGCGCGCAGCATGTCGTACGGTTTCGTGATATCCAGCGGCACCCAGTCCTGCCCGTTGGATAAATCACAGATAACGTGCGACAGCTGCGCAGTGGCGTCTGGCCCACGGTGCCCGAACGCCACCGCGCGGAACTGCGCGCGCAACGCATTGGCCATGCCCAACGTCGCCACCAGGATGGCTGCATCGTCGCAGGCGCCCCAGGTGAATCCTTTTGTTTCGATATCGCACAGCATGTCCTGCGGTGGCTTAATGCGCTGGATGCCCACCGGATTATTCAGGAACCTGAAATACTGTTCCATGAACATGCGTACGCAGGCGATCTGGTGCGCGTAGTCTCTGCTGCGCGTATTCTCGATTAGGGAATTCGCATAGCGCACCACTGCCGGCTGTGTCAGCGCGTGGTATACCATCTGCGCCATTGTCTGCATCGTGCCTAGTGCCGTGGGCGCGTTATCCAGCACCCACGGGGGCGAGGCACCCAGGCTGCACACCTTGCCCTGGGCCATCAGTCCGCGCGCCCCTGCACCCGCTGCTGTGCGAACGTCGACAGCTGCGCGTTCATCTGTTCCGACACCACCACGCCGATCTGGTGCGCGAGATGTAGAAACGTGAATGGGGGAACCTTGACGGTGCTTTTATGAATCGCCAACGGTTCGCGCACCGTGATAGTCACCATACCCGTGTTGACGTCCATGTCTAGCAGCAGTTCGCCAGCGTCACCCATTGGCGCCCCCCGCTGCCGCTGCAGCTGCACCACGTTTCTGTTTCGCAGGTTTCGCTGCTGCAGGCGCTGGTACTGGCTGTTCGGCCTCTGCATCGTGGCCATACAAACCAGCGCGCAGTTCCTGCAGCAGCTTGCCTGCGAATATGCGCCGATCATCGGACTGCATCAGTTCAGGCACGGCTGCGAATAGATCGCGCTCTAGCGCGCCCTCTGCCTGGTCCGCTGCTACGATGGCTGCGGCTTGCGCATCGCTGATGTTGTCGACCAGCACATCAGAGTACAGTGATGGGTCCTTCCGTGCGTCTGCCAGGTGCAGCAGCATGGACCGATAGCCTAGGAATGGCTGCAGCCAGACCGCTGCTGGTGGTGGTGCTGGTCGCCTGCGCAGGTTCACCTGGTCGCCCTCTGTCTGTGGTGCTGGTGCGTCTGGCTGCTGCGACTGCAGCACTCCACGCAGCAGCGGTGCGAATTCTCTAATGGCTGACCCTACGCCACTACCCGACGCGCCCTCTGTCAGCCTGTCGCGCAGGTCCATCATTGCGGTGAACGTCGTGAACAGTTCGGTGGTATTGCTCGCTGGCGCTGGTTCGGGTCGCAGTTCGCGCAGCACCCCAGCCAGCTGCTGCAGCTGTGCTAACGGGTCGACGGGCGCCACGGTGGGGGGCGCGTAGCTACGTAGTGCGTCAGCCACTGAACGCGCCACGATGCTGGCCAGCTGTTCAGGCTCGTGATGCTGCTGCGCGGGCGCTGGTGCTCGCGTGCTTTCCTCTGCGCCTGGTTCGCGCGCTGCGCCAGCAATCCTGAATGCCGGAATTCTAACGACATACTTACTACGGTTGTCGACCACGCGCCCACCGTATCGACCACCACCGAACCTGCCCCGTACGGTTTCGAGTAACGCATCATCGAACGCCACGGTGCCCAGGTAGCCTGCGCTGTGCACGGGTTCCAAGCGTTCGAGATAGACCCGATACCCTGACTCTGGCCCGAACTGGTCCAGCAGCTGCGCCAGTTTATCGTCATCGCCCCCGCTGCCCTCGCCACCGTCGACCACAAGCACAGGACCAGCAGCAGCTGCTGGCCTCTGTTCGTCGTCCTGGTCGTCTGGTGCGTCATGGCTTGCCTTTGCTGCCGGTGGTGGTGGTGCTGCCTTTTTTCGTGGTGCCATCGGTTTAGCTCGCTGGTTATGGTGAACGGAAAACGAAACAGGCGCCAGTGATTAGGCGCCCATCGGATAACTTTGTCAATGACAGCCAGCTGACTGGCCAGGTTGACTAAAACGTGGCTGGGTCGAATTCCAGGGCAGCTGCGCGTTCCTGTTCGACCACGCGCGCGGAATACTCGCGCAGTCGACGCTGTGACTGCGCCAGCATCGTGCGCAGTACCTGCTTATTGTCGATGGGGTCCAGCTGCCCAATCGCGCGCGCGCCCTCTGGTGGTGGCTGCGATATCCGTTCTACAAAATCTCTAAACTTCACTGCCGGTTCATAGCCTGTCAGGCATTCCCCCGTTCGCGCGTCTATCCAGTCCGTCTGCGCCTGCGACCATTCCCACAAGATTTTTTCCGCTGGGCGCGTTAGTGCTGGTGTCGCGACGTCGGGCGCAATCGCTTCATCTTCGTCGGGCACCTCTGACTGCACTTTGAACCCGACAGGCTGATAGACGCGCAGGCCGCGCATCGCTGTAAAAATCACGTTCAGCGCCCGTGGGTCGACTGGTGCGCTCTTACCCTCGCTGTTCGCCTTATGGCGCTGTTTCGCCATTAGTTTTGTGAAATACTTGAATACTTCACGCAGGCTGTGCTGATCGCAGGCTCGAATGTCCTGGGCTTTCGCGTCTGCTACTTCACCGTACGTGTCTAGCCAGCGGTCGCGCAGCAGCTGCGCCATCGCTCTGTCTTGCGTCACTATGTGGAAATGCGGGTGGTAATCGTCTCTGCTGCTGTTGTACGTGCATTCGAGTTTACGCAACGCTACTAGCTTCGTTTTGTCTGTTCGTCGCATCGCCAGTTTGATGGCCTGGAATGTTTTTATCATTCCTCTAATAGCCACCGGCAGCAGGTCTGCGCGCACGTTGCGTATCGTCAGTGTCACCAGCTGCGACCGTTCCCACTGGTCGACCACCGGCAGATAACGGTTCATCGCGCGCCCTGTGCGTATGCGATTGCAACAGAGACACCAGCGGTTCCCACAGTAGCGGGTGCCCAGCTTGCCTGCGTCTTGCTGCAGGTTCGCGCTGCAGTACACGCTGTTTCTATACGCTTGCTCTAATGGGGTGCGCAGTTCGGCCAGCGTCACAGCGAGCGGAACCGTCATGTAGTGCGCGCGTGCTCGTTTCAGCAGCGTCTGCAGGGGCGATGTAGTAACCACTGCCGGTGGTTCTTTTGGCCCAGCTGCTGTGCCTGCCGGGGGACGCTGGAACAGCGTCGGTGCGCCACGTTGGTGGCGACGTCGGGCAGGCTGAATGTCCAAGTTGTGCTAACGTATCAAGAGGGGCGCTAGACCAGTCCTGTTAGTGGGTGGGTTCGGAACGGTGCTAAGGCGCTACCGTAAAACGTCTTAGACTCGCAGCCGATGTGCTGCGCCAGTGGATCGCTGACCCGTTCCTACCCCATTCCTACCGCTGCCGCTGCTTTCGTCGTTCCTGGGGCATCCTGGCGCGAACCAGCTGCCCTGTGGCGCGACAGCAGGCAGCGCGCGGGTGCGTGCCTCTGGCACGCGCGCTGCCTGCACCGTTCGGGTTACTGCGCTTTTGCGGGTGATGGGTTCGCCTGGCTGTGGTGCCCGTGCTCTGGCGCCAGGCTTGTGCTGCTTTCGATCAGTGGCCACAGCTGCACCTGGTCGACCAGCTGCGCGATTGCTACGGCTGTCAGCGGGTGGAATTCTGAGCAGTCCGCGCAGCGCAGCGCGACACAGTGCCACTGGTCCGGCAGCAGGCCGATATGTTCGACCAGGTTGTACACGTTCGCCACCAGCGCCCTGCAGCTGAGACAGACAAACGCAGCATGGCCACGGGCACCGACGCACTGCGTACGGACGAACTGCGCGCCAGGCACTCTATCGCCCACATAGGCACTGGTGATGCGCATTTAGATAACTCTCACGTCGACCACGCGCGCAGCGCCACAGTCGCAGGTGGCGCCCAGCGTTACGACCGTGCCCCCTGCGACCTCTGCCCCCAGCGTGGCGTGCATGGCAGGCACCGTGAACGCAGCAGGGCGCGCTTCAGGATGGAACACGCGCACGCTGCGACAGTTCGCCAGGTGCACCTGCTTGACTCTGAGCGTTACATAACTGTGATACTCGCGCGTCACTTCACGCAGCGCATTGCTGCCGTGGCGCGCGTTCCCAATCTCTAACGGTGCATCTGCGGCCTGCAGGTCACGCAGCGCCACCAGTCTGCGGGCGACGTCGCTAGTCATTGGCGCCCAGCCTGGACCCAGCGCGCTGCAGCATCTTGAGATATCCGCGCGTGCCTGCGCGGTGGCCGAGTCGATAGGCCACGAACACGACGAACGAACCCACGGCAGCGCAGACCAGCGCCACCGTGGTGAACATCGCCTGCGACATTGGGAAGATGTGCATTAGAGCAGCAGAATCCCAATCAGAAACAGCCAGGCCAGCAGTTCGTCAGACGAGTGGTCATCGTGCTTGAAAAGCCCCATCAGCGTTCCCATATGGCACCGTCCTGGGTTTAAGTGAATCGGCAGAACATCAGCTGCACCGATAGGTTCGGCGTCAGCTGCACCAACAGCGAATACGTCACGTGCGCCCGCTGGCCAGGTAGCTGCATCGCGACTCTGGCCACGGTGAATGGCCCGAACGACCGCGCGACTAGTTCGGGTTCGTTCATACTTCGTTCAACTTGCTGGCGTGCACGAGCACGCGCGTGCGCTGCGCTGGCGTTAGATCAGCCACCACAGCGAGCACGCGAATAGCAGCCGTGCGCACGTCGTTTTTAGAGAATTCATGTCTGCGCGGTTTCCGAATGCCGCGCGCTGCCAGCTGCTTCTGCAGTTCGGGCGACAGGTCGCCCAGGTCGATTGTCGGGCGATCGCTCATAGGACGTCCGACTCAGACAAGGCCGCGCGCCCTGCCTCTGTCACCGTGAATCTGGCGCGCGGCAGCGTGCTGCCCACTGGGTACTGCTGCGCGGTCTGCTGCTGTTCCTGTTCGTCGGTATGCCAGGGCGCGCATTCGACGGCTGCGCGCAATGACGCCAGCGCAGCGGGTGCCAGGTTCCGCACGCGCCCAGGCAGCGTGTCGATGGCCTCTGATATGTTGACGTCGCGCCCTCGCTGCTGCAGCTGCAGGTGGTCGACGTCGCCCGTCAGCAGCTGCACTGCCAGCTGCAGCCGTTCACGCACCGACGATAGGAACAGGTCGTCTGGTTCAGCGGCACCATTCAGCGCGCGTACGGCTGCGCTGATCTGGCGCGCAGCGGCCTCTGCTCGCTGGACCAGCTGCACCAGGAAAGCGTTTTGATCTGGCGCGACGTTGCGACTGGCGCGCAGCTGCGCAGCGGTCACCAGTCCTACCTGGCCGATCAGCACTTTATGAACGGATTTACAGCCGTTCCTGTGCTGTTTGCGCAGCGGCCGCTGCCAGGTCGGACCTACGTAAGTGGTGGTGGTATCCTGCGCGCAGCAGCTGGGGCACGCATAGAGCCAGGTGGCGCTGCTGGTGGGCTCTGTTGGCGCTGGGGGCGCGTCTGGTCTACTTTCGTGGTGGGTCATGGTCTGCCGCCTCTAACGGCCGATTGTGATTCTGGGGCAGGCTCTGGCAGCTGGCGGCTGTCATCCTGCCCAGGTTCCCAGCCTACGCAGTCGCAGCTGCGCGCCAGGAACGATATGAACGGTACGATGCAGTGGGCGCCCTCGCCAGGATCAAAAGCACCCACAGGAAAACCGAAAGGCCAGCAGCTGCGCGCGCTATTCGCCCTCTGCGCCCTCGCCCTCTGCCTCTGCGCCCTCGCCCTCTAGTTCAAGCTCTGACAGGTCGACGGCACCGTTCACCACGGGCACCACGCCGCGCGCGTACAGTGCACCGTCCTGGTTTCGCAGCGTGATGTGCGCCACCAGTTCTGGCGTGTCGCTCGCTTCCTTCACCGTTCGTCTGCTGCGTCTGTTCCGCGCCATCGGTTCGCCCTCGCTGAAATGTTGGTGGTTACTGCGTATTCTCTAATGCGCCATAGACAAACCAGCAGCTGCCGGCGGTCTGAGCTCGAGCTCTCTACAGGTTACTGTTTTCGTCGCGCCTTACTCACCACCCAGTCGAATGCTGCCTTACCCGCTGCCCAGGCGAACCCACCGACAAAGGCCACCACCAGCAGCGCCAGCACTTCACGAACGTCGGGCATGTGAAAGTTCATAACGCCCCCTTAGAACGTGTCTAACAGCGTGGGACCTGCGACCACGCAGAACTTTTGCACCTGCATTACCGTGTTCGCAATCCCGTTCAGAATTACAGGCGTCATGCAGCTGCTAACGCTGTCTTTCGTCTCTGGCAGTATGGTGCCTGCCCCGTAGAACAGCGTGCGCACCACGATGCCGTTTATAACCCACTGAATGAACGCATCAGTGCCCTGCGTGGCGCTGACGAATCGCAGTTCGTACGTGTTTAGAATCAGGTCATTGAACGTCGGCAGCAGCGTGCCTGCGCCTGTGACTGCGAGATTGTTCAGCGCGCCCCCACCTGTTTTGAGACAGGTTGCGCGCATCACTGCGCCTGGTGTGCGAAAGAATCCCACGCCAATGGCAGGACCACCAGCACCGACCATTCCAGCGCCCCCGTACGTGCACTGCAGGCCGCTATCCACCGTGTTTATCACAACACCTGTATAGGCTGCGTTCACGAACACGCGCGTGCACGCTATCGGGTCGCTGCCTGGGTTCATGGCGTGGCCTTTCGTCTGCACCATGAACACCTGTGGCCCTGGCAGGTTATAGCGGATTATCTGCCCGATGCCGTCAGACGCACCTGCCGTGTTTGCACAAATCATACAGCCGTGCGTGGCGCTGTTGCTCACCTGAATAACGGCAGACCCACCGTTGTACCCACCGATAGCCATAGTGCCCGCACCGTACAACTGGCCGATTCTGCCGCGGAACT
>Ga0137451_1000444_pt1 | contig 12490 bp, 9 predicted proteins | sample EasRivERMGT500_2_FD_102336 | JGI IMG/M metagenome (GOLD analysis project Ga0137451, IMG submission 102336) | Soil microbial communities from meander-bound floodplain in the East River, Colorado, USA - East River MetaG ERMGT500_2 | ecosystem: Environmental > Terrestrial > Soil > Floodplain ... | reverse complement strand
TACATCTACGCGGCGATGGCGTTCTCGTTGGCGGTCGAAATGCTGAACCTGCGGGCGCGCGCGAAGCGCATCGAGTTCGAGCACGATTTCCTCCGGGTCACGGCGATCCGGTACCCGGACTTCCCCGAGAACAACGTGACGTACGCCTTTGGGCTCCCCGGCGCGGCGGAGAACGCGGCCGGCCGGCCCGTCCGTGTGATCGATGAGTCGGGCGTGACCGAGCGCGGGTACGGCAAGCTCGGCGAGCTGGTCCGCGAGACCAAGACCGTCGCGAGCGAGACGCAGGGGAACGGCCCCAACAGCCCGGAGATCTACACGACACGCTGGGTGTACGACACGTTTGGCCGGCTCCAGAACCTCACTTATCCGGACGGCGAGCTGCTCACCTACCTCTACGACTCCGGCGGCATGGTGCGCCGGGCGAGCGGGGTGAACGGACCGAACGCGTACGCCTACGTCAACCGGGTCGAGTACGACAAGTTCGAGGAGAGCGTGTTCGTTGAGGCGGGGAACGGGGTCCGCACGACCCACACCTATCGTCCGGACAACCGGCGGTTGGACAGCCTGCTCGCCGTGCTCCCCTCGGGACGAGTCGTGCAGAACCTGCACTACTCCTATGACGCTGTAGGAAACGTCCTGCGCCTCCAGAACGTGGTCGGTGTTCCGCCGGCGTCCACCTACGGCGGACCGACCGACACGGCGTTCCAGTACGACGACCTGTACCGGTTGACGCTATCGAACGGCGTTCACCAGTTCGCACCGAGCAAGTCGCAGCGGTTCTCGCTCGCGATGGACTACGACACGATCCACAACATCCTGACGAAGGCGCAGAGCGACGTCATCGTCCAGCCGTCGCAGACGACGGTCCCACAGCAGAAGACGTCCTACGCGTGGACCTATGCCTACGGCGGACCGCAACCGCACGCCCCGACGCATCTCGGCGAGCGGACGTACGCCTACGACGCGAACGGCAACCAGATCGGGTTCACCAACGACCGCAACGGCACACGCCGGACGATCGTCTGGGACGAGGAGAACCGCATCCAGAGCATCGCCGACAACGGTCACACGGAAACCTACAAGTACGACGACCAGGGGGATCGCGTCATCAAGCGCGGCCCCCAGGGTGAGACGGTCTACGTCAACAACTACTTCACGATCCGCAACCGCGAGGTGGGGACCAAGCACGTGTTCATCGGCGAGACGCGGTTGGTCTCGAAGATGATGAAGCAAAACTCGTACGAGAAGGATCTCTACTTCTACCACCCCGATCACATCGGAAGCAGCAACTACGTGACCGACGCGAACGCCGGGCTGTACGAGCACCTCGAGTACTTCCCGTTCGGCGAAGCGTGGATCGAGGAGTCGAGCAACACGCAGCGCACCCCGTACCAGTTCACGAGCAAGGAGCTCGACGAGGAGACCGGGCTCCTCTACTTCGGGGCGAGGTACTTCGATCCGCGGACGAACGTCTGGCAGAGCGCGGACCCCCTCTTGGCCCGATACCTACCCGATGCCGGCGAGGCTGCGGACGGCCTGGCGGGGATGGGCGGCGTCTTCGATCCCAACAATCTGTCCCTCTACACGTACGGAGGGCTGAATCCGCTCCGGGTCACCGACCTCGACGGACGCTCGAAGCGGGACGTCGAGCGCATCGTCAAGGCGATCCACAGGACCATGAACAAGGCGTGGGCGGATGGGTTCAAGAAAGACGGCACCGTCGAGGAGCGGGGCGGCGTGATCCTCGCGGCCGGAAAGAAGGTCCTGGTCCGCAAGGCGGAAGGCGAGTCGGGGTCGATCCACTTCGACATGAATGTCGAAAAGGATGAAAAGCTGGTGGGCACGTTCCACACGCACCCGTACTCGAGGTCCGAACGCGGGCACAAGGCTGTAACGTTTTCCGGGCAGGACATCGACAACATGGGCGACGGCAGCCAGGGGAGCTACAAATTCATCGAGGCGGGAACGAGACGATACGCGATCGAGGTCACCGACATGAAGAAGTTCCAGGACTTCGCCAAGAACAGCGACATCAAGCAGATTTGGCAGGACGGCTTCGATAGAGCCCGGAGCAAGAAGGGCTTCGTCCTGGCCAACCTCGCCGGGGTCAAGGCCGTGGTGAGATCGAAGGACAGCGGGCTCAAGTTCTACATGTCGGTCGACAAGGCGAAGACCAAGTTCGTCGAGATCAAATGATGGTGCCGATGAGAACGAAGTGGGCCGTGGTGCTCGCCGTGTTGGCGGTATCGTGTAGCGGGAGGGAGACCACGCCGAATCGGGCGAGCACCCGCGGGAGCGAGTTCTTCGACACGGCGAGCCTGCAGCGTTACGTCGGCCGCACGGTCGGGGAGCTCGTCGCCGACCTTCCCGAGCCCTACCGGGAGGTCGGTCCGCTCGACGAGCCGCCGGGGAAGCTGATCGGATTCGCGCTTCGGTTCCCGAACAACCGGCGTATCGAGGTCTACGCGCTCGACCTGAAGTACGTCGAGCGATTCAACGAGCAGCGCACGTGGGATTTCGAGGCGTTCAAGAAGGAGACGATCTCCAAGATCGTCGCGGCCCCGTAGGCTTCACTCCGCCCGCTTGCGCAGCGCCTCGAGCATCTCCTTCGGGAGGTCGAGGAGGTCGTTGAACTCTCCGGCGCCTCGGAGCCATTCGCCGCCGTCGAAGGTGACGACCTCGCCGCGCATCCAGTCGCCGGCGTCGGAGACCACGAACGCCGCGAGGTCGGAGAGCTCCTCCGGGGTGCCGAAGCGTCCCGCGGGGATGCGCTTCATTCGCGCCGCCTCGATCTGCTTGCTCGGAAGCAGCCGCGAGAATGCCCCTTCGGTCGGGATCGGGCCGGGGGAGATCGCGTTCAAGCGGATGCCGTAGCGCGCCCACTCGACGGCGAGCGACCGCGTCAGCGCGACCACGCCCGCCTTGGCGCACGCGGAGGGGAGCACGAAGCCGGAGCCGGTCTCGGCGTACGTCGTGGTGATCGAGAGGATCGACCCTCCCCGCTTGGCCTCGATCCACGCACGCCCGATCGCGCGCGTGCAGTGGAACGTCCCGTGGAGCACGATCCGCACGACGATGTCGAACCCCTTGGGTGCCAGGTCCTCGGACGCGCACAGGAAGTTCCCCGCGGCGTTGTTGACGAGGATGTCGGGAAGGCCGAGCGCGCCGGTGACCGTCTCGAGCGCTTGATCGACCTGGTGCGGCTCGCGCACGTCGCACGGCGCCCAGGCGGCGCGCGCGCCTTTCGCGGTCAGCTCGGCGACGACGGCTTCGAGCGGCTCGCTACGCCGGCCGGATACCGCGACCTGCGCGCCCAGCTCCGCGAAACGGTGCGCCATCGCGCGGCCGAGGCCGGTGCCTCCGCCGGTGATCCAGGCGGTCTTTCCCCGGAGTAGATCCGGGGCGAGCCGGCTGGCGCTCACTTCGCCATGGAAGCGGAGGCGGCGGCGGTCGTCCGGAAGAACCGCGACGCCCAGGCGACGAGCGCCGACCAGCCGAAGATGATGAGGCCGAGGAAGATTCCGCCCGTCATGTAGGCGCCCTTGGTGCCGGTACGGACGAGCTCCGTGATCGCGCCTGCCGGCACGGTCTTCTCGAACAGGGAGTACCCCCGTCCGCCGAACGACCAGCCGATGAACAGGGAGCCTGCGAGCAGGATGACGAGGCCGATGATCGTGCGGAAGCTCATGCCGACCTCACCACGCCGCGAGCGCGCGAATCGCCGCCGTCACGTCTTCCTGTTGCGGGAGGATCGCCGCCTCGAGGGACGGCGCGTACGGCGGGAAGCAGTCCTTGGCGGCGCAGCGGCGCACGGGCGCGTCGAGCGCGTCGAAGCACGCGTCGGCGATCCGGGCCGCGACCTCGCCTCCGAATCCGTTGTTCAGAGCGGCTTCGTGGACGACGATCGCCTTGCCGGTGCGTCGCACCGAGGCGTAGATCGTCTCCTCGTCGAGGGGCACGAGCGTGCGGAGATCGATGACCTCGACCGAGAACCCGTCGCGGGCGAGCTCCGCCGCCGCGCGCTGGCAGCGGACGACGCCCGAGCCCCACGTGACCGCCGTGAGATCGGTTCCGGGCTGCACGACCTTCGCCTTGCCGAACGGGATCAGGTAGTCGGCGTCGGGCTCGGGGGATTTCGAGAACACCTGGCGGTAGAGGCCCTTGTGCTCGAAGAAGATGACCGGGTCGTCGATGCGGCACGCGGTCTTCATGAGCCCCTTCGCGTCGGCCGCGTTGCTCGGATAGGCGATGTACCACCCCGGCGTGTGGATGTAGAGCGTCTCCGGGCACTGCGAATGGAAGGGGCCGCCGCGGATGTACCCGCCGGTCGCCATGCGCACGACCATCGGGCAATCCCACACGCCGCCCGAGCGCCAACGCAAGGTCGGGATCTCGTTCCGGATCTGCATGTAGGCCGGGTACGAGTAGTCGGAGAACTGGATCTCGACGACCGGCTTGTAGCCTCCGGTCGCCATGCCGGCGGCCAGGCCGACGATCGTCGCCTCGGCGAGCGGCGCGTTCTCGACGCGCGTCGGGAAGGCGTCGGTCAGCCCGCGCGTCACGCCGAACACGCCGCCCTTCGGGTCGGCGATGTCCTCGCCCCACATGACCATCTTGGGGTTGCGCTCCATCTCCTCGCGGAGCGCGTGGTTCAGCGCATCGACCATCGTGATGGGGGTCTCCGAGAGGAGCTTCGGCTCGGTCTCGGTCTCCACCGGTTGTTTCCCGGAGTAGATGTGGAGGGCGGCCGTCTCGGGCTCCGGCATCGGCGCCGCGTCCGCCTCGTCGGCGGCTTGGTTCACCGCGGTCTTGATCTCGTCGTGCATCGCTTTCAACCCGCGCTCATCGAGAATCCCCCAGGACAGCACGCGTCCCGAAGAATGCGCGACTGGATCGCGCTGGCGAACCGCCTCGAGCTCCTCTTCGGTGCGGTACTTCGCCTGGTCGTCCGAAGACGAGTGGGAGTCGATGCGCACGACGTGAGCTTCGACGAGGAGGGGGCCCGCCCCTTCGCGCATGTTCGCCACGAGCGGCTTGAGCGTCTGGTACATCTTGGTGAACTGCGTGCCGTCCACCTCCACCGAGCGCACCTTGAAGCCCTTGGCGATCGTGTGGATCTCGGAGCCGGTCTGGACCGACTGCGGAACGCTGATGGCGTAGCCGTTGTTCTGCACCAGGAAGAGCACGGGGAGCTGGTCGCGCCCCGCGTAGTTCAGCGCCTCGAAGAACTCGCCCTCCGAGGTCGCCCCTTCCCCGGAGGAGACGTAGACGATCTCGTCGGTGCCCCCCGCCTTGACGGCCTTGGCCATGCCGACCGCCTGCAGGTACTGCGTCCCGGTACACGCCGTCGGCGACACGATCCGGAGCGCGCGCGAGGAGAAATGCTCGCTCATGTTCCGTCCGCCGCCGCACGGGTCGTCGGCCTTGGAGAGCATGTGCAGGAAGACGTCCTTGGCGGACATCCCGAGTCCGACCACCAGGGCCTTCTCGCGGTAGTAGGGGAAGAACCAGTCCTTGCCGGACTGCAGCAGCATCGACATCGCGATCTGGAGCTTCTCGTGCCCGCGGGTGGAGGCGTGGAACGACACCTTGCCGGCACGGACGAAGACCTTCAGGCGCTCTTCGATGTAATCGACGGTGACCATCTTCCGGAGAAGGTCGAGGTAGATCGCGCTTCCAAGCTCCGGTCCGGAGAGAGGGGCGACGCTGGATGCGGTAGGAGCGGACTTACGCGGCATGGAGGTCTCCTCGCAGGCTCGGCGAAGACGCGGGCATCTTGAACCATGTTGCTCGTACTTTCAATTGTCCTCCTCCTCCGTGTAAAGTCGCCGCCGCGCATGGCGGAACCTGCCGGCAAGCCGATCGTTCTCGTCGCCTTGGGCGGCCACGCCTTCATCCAGCCGGGGCAGCGCGGCGAGATCGAGGAGCAGCGCGCCAACGCGGCGAGCATCGCGCGATCGCTGATGACGCTGGTCGAGAAGGAGTACCACCTCGTCCTGACGCACGGGAACGGGCCGCAGGTCGGCGAGCTGGCGGAGGCGATGCCGGCGGTGCCGCTCGACGCGCTCGTCGCGATGACCGCGGGGAGCCTCGGTTACATCCTGCAGCAGAGCCTGCTCAACGAGCTGCGCCGCCGCGAGGTGCGACGCTACGTCGTCACCGTCGTCACGCAGGTGCTCGTGGACGAGGCCGATCCCGCCGCGCGCACGCCGGTCAAGCCGGTCGGGCCGTTCATGACCGCCGAGGAGGCCCGCGCCCGCAGCCGCGCGCTGGGGTGGAGCGTGCGCGAGGAGCCGGGCCGCGGCTGGCGCCGGCTCGTTCCCTCGCCGCGACCGCTCCGCGTCATCCAGCGCCACATGATCCGCGAGGCGGCGCGCGCGGGACACATCGTCATCGCGTGCGGCGGGGGCGGCGTGCCGAACACGACCGGCTCCGACCGGTCGTACACGGGTGTCGAGGCGGTCATCGACAAGGATCTCACGAGCAGCGTGCTCGCGGCCGACATCGGCGCCGCGCTCCTCATCATCCTGACCTCGGTGCCGCAGGTGCTCGTCCACCCCGGACGGACCGAACAGCGGGCGCTCGGGGCCGTGACGCTCCAGGAGATCGAGGCGCTTCACGCCGAGGGGCACTTTCCGCCGGGGAGCATGGGACCGAAGATCGAGGCCGTGATCCACTACTTGAAGCACGGGGGCCGCCGCGCGCTGATCACGGACCCCGAGAGTCTGAGGCAGGCGATCGATGGACGCGCGGGGACGCACGTCGTCGGGAGAATCTGATCCTGGCGCTTCGGTCCGGGAAGGCGTACAAGAAGACTCTGAATGTCGGAGCTTCACGGACACCTCCTCGGACTCTCCCCCGCCGAACGGCACCGCGTCGAGAAGCTCTATCGCAGGCGGCTCCCGCCTCAAAGCGTGCTCACCCACGATCTCGCGCGCGAGATGGCGGAGACGAGCCACGCGATCCACCGCCGCATCGGCGTGCTCGTCGATCGGGCGGGGCGCGTCGAGCGGGTCGCGATCGGCAACGCGCGCAAGGTGGACGTGCCGCGCCAGCCCTCGGCGCCCTCGGGCCGCGATCGCTTCTGCACGCTCCGCTGGATCGCCACGCGGCTCGAGGACGAGCCGCTCGCCTCGAACGAGCTGGCGCCTCTGGCCCTGCACCGGCTCGACGCGATGGCGGTCGTCGCGGTGGAGGACGACGGCGCGCCCGGCCCGGTGCGCGTCGCGCACCTCCTCCCCGCCGACGAGCGGGATCGCGACCGGGGAGGGGAGCCGAGGGCGCGGGGCAGAAGCCGGGACGTCGAGGATGTCGTCGCCGACGGCGAGCGCTACCGCCTCTTCCCGCCGCGACCGGCGAGCCTGGTGGACGACGACTTCCTCGCCCTGATCTCCGCCCTCGAGGAGGAGTTCGAGAGGACCCGGAAGCGTACGAAAGTCTCGGGAAAGGCCGGCCGCGCCATCCTCGTTCACGTCACGACCGGGAGCCGCGTCGACGCCGAAGAATCGATCGACGAGCTCGATGAGCTGGCGACCTCCGACGGCCTCGGTGTCGTCGATCGTATCGTCCAGCGCCGGCAGAAGTTCGACGCGCACACGCTGATGGGTGCCGGCCGGCTTGAAGATTTGATCGTCCGCGCCTCGCGCCTTCAGGCGGATTTCATCGTCGTCGACCAGGATCTGACGCCCGCTCAGGCACGCGCCATCGCGGAATCCACCGCGATCAAGGTCATCGACCGCTCCCAGCTCATCCTCGACATCTTCGCGAGGCGCGCCCGCACGCACGAGGGGAAGATCCAGGTCGAGCTCGCGCAGCTCAAGTACCTGCTCCCGCGCCTGATGAGCCGCGGCGACTCAGGGCTCTCCCGGCTCGAGGGCGGCATCGGCGGCCGCGGGCCCGGCGAGCAGAAGCTCGAAGTCGACCGCCGGCGTGTGCGCGACCGGATCAAGTCCCTGGAGAAGATGCTGGGCGCCGAGCGCACGCGACGCGAGCAGCGCCGGGCGCGGCGGCGCGAGCGCGACGTCCCCGTGGTCTCGCTCGTCGGCTACACGAACGCGGGAAAGTCCACGCTGCTCAACGTTCTCACCAAGAGCGAGGTCTTCGTCGAGCACCGCATGTTCGCGACCCTCGACCCGTCGTCCCGGCGGCTCAGGCTCCCGCGCGAGCGGGAGGTCGTCGTCAACGACACGGTCGGGTTCATCCGCGACCTGCCGAAGGACCTCCTGTCCGCGTTCCGCGCGACGCTCGAGGAGATCGAGGACTCCGACCTCCTCGTCCACCTCGTGGACATGAGCCACGTCCGCCACGACGCGCAGATCGAGGCGGTCACCTCGATCCTTCGGGACCTCGGGAACGACGACATCCCGCGCCTTTTGGTCTTCAACAAGGCGGACCTCGTGGACTCAGAGCGGGTGACCGACGTCCTCGCCGCCCACCCCGGCTCGATCGCCATCGCCGCGGCCAAGCGGGAGGGGCTCAGCGCGCTCCTCTCCCAAGTGGACCGCTCGCTCTCGGAGCTCCGAGCCAAAAGTCCACATTGGATCTCAATGGCCTAGTTGCATATCCTCCGATTCGCCGTAGAATCCCTTCTTCAACTAGACCAAAGGGGTACGGCGGACCATGACGGTGCCTGGGCTCCACATCGATTCGACGGCCGCGACGCCGGTCTATCGCCAGATCGCGGACGGGATCCGTGCCGCGGTGGACGCCGGGCGCCTGCAACCGGGCACGCAGCTTCCGCCGACGCGGGACCTCGCCAAACAGCTCGGGGTGAACCGCAACACGGTCATCGCCGCCTACGACTTGCTCGTGGAGACGGGTGCGGCGACCGGACACACCGGCCGCGGCACGTTCCTGACGGGCCCGAAGCCACCGGCGCACCGCACCGGCGGGGATCCCTGGTTCGGCGCGTTCGCGCGGGCCGTCGAGGGCCCCGCGGTCGGGAACCTGCTCACGATCTATCGCGTCGCCACCTCGCACGAGGGGATCTCGCTCGCCGGCGGATATCCGGCGTCGGAGCTCATGCCGGTCGAAGGGTTCTCGCGCGCGATGAGCCGCGTGCTCGCCGAGCAGGGAACCGAGGTGCTCTCCTACGGCCCCACGGCGGGGTACGCGCCGCTGCGTCAGACGATCGCCGCCGAGATGCGGTGCGACCCCGCGTCGGTCCTCGTCACGAGCGGCTCGCAGCAGGCGCTCGAGCTGGCGTTTCGCGCGCTCGTCGATCCGGGGGACGTCGTCCTCGTCGAGGACCCGACCTACACGGGCGCGATCAGCGTGCTCGCGGCGCTCGATGCCCGGCTGGTCGGCGTGCCTCTGGACGAGCAGGGGATCCGCCCCGATCTCCTCGCGGTGGCGATGGAGCGCCACCGGCCGCGCGTGCTCTACGTGCAGCCGACCTTCCACAATCCGACGACGCGGGTCATGAGCGAGGACCGCCGCCGCGAGGTGCTCGCCATCGCCGCACGCTACCGTTGCCTCGTCCTCGAGGACGACTGGGCCGGCGATCTGAGTTTCTCCGGGGAGAAGCTGCCGTCGCTGTGGGAGCTCGACGGGGGCCGCCACGTCCTCTACGTGAGCACGTTCTCGAAGAAGCTCCTTCCGGGGCTGCGGATCGGGTGGATCGCGGCGCCTCCGGAGATGTTCGACCGGCTGCTCGCGTTGAAGCAGATCGAGGATTGCGGGTCGAGCCCCCTCGTGCAGGCCGCGCTTCACGCCTTCATCGAGGCCGGCGGGCAGAGAGAGCACCTCGCTCGCGTCCGCGATAGCTATCGCCGGCGGGCGGAAGCGATGGACCGGGCCATGCGGGAGCACTTCCCCGACGGGGCGCGCTGGAGCGTGCCCGACGGCGGGCTGTTCCTCTGGGTCACGCTCCCGGAGAGCGTGGACGGCGACGAGCTGTTCACGGCCGCCAGGGAGCGGGGCGTGCTCATCGGCCGCGGCTCGCTTTTCCATGTCGGAGGGGGCGGCCGCCACACGCTGAGGCTGACGTTTTCGTCCGCGACCGAGGAGCAGATCCGCTCCGGGATCGCGATCCTGGGCGAGCTCCTGGAGCAGCGCTGGCCTCGAGCCAAGTCCGGGCAAAGACCCCGTGAGCTCGAGGCCGTCCCGATTCTCTGAAGGTCCGGTTCGGAGGCACGACGATGTCGAAGATCGAAAAAGGAACGCTCCGGCTCAAGACCGGTCTCGCCGAGATGTTGAAGGGCGGCGTCATCATGGACGTCACCGACGACGCGCAGGCGAAGATCGCCGAGGACGCGGGTGCTTGCGCCGTGATGGCGCTCGAGCGCGTGCCCTCGGACATTCGCCGGGACGGCGGGGTGGCGCGGATGTCGGACCCCGCGATGATCGAGAAGATCATCGCCGCGGTGTCGATCCCGGTGATGGCGAAGTGCCGCATCGGACACTTCGTCGAGGCGCAGGTCCTCGAAGCGCTGGGCGTGGACTACGTCGACGAGAGCGAGGTGCTCACCCCGGCCGACGAAGCGTTCCACGTCGACAAGTTCGCCTTCGCCGTTCCCTTCGTGTGCGGCTGCCGGAATCTGGGCGAGGCGCTGCGCCGGATCGGCGAGGGCGCGGCGATGATCCGCACGAAGGGCGAGGCCGGGACCGGGAACATCGTGGAGGCCGTGCGCCACATGCGGTCGGTCGTTTCGGGGATCCGGCGCCTGACCGCCCTGGGCCCCGAGGAGATGATGACCGAGGCCAAGAACTTGGGCGCGCCGTACGAGCTCGTGCGGCTCGTCGCGGTCGACGGGAAGCTTCCCGTCCCGAACTTCGCCGCAGGCGGTATCGCGACACCGGCCGACGCGGCGCTCATGATGCAGCTCGGCGCGGAGGCGGTGTTCGTCGGATCCGGAATCTTCAAGTCCGAGGACCCGGCGCGGCGCGCCAAGGCGATCGTGCGAGCGACGACGCACTTCAAGGACGCGAAGGTCGTTGCGGAAGTCTCGCGCGGCCTCGGGTCCGCCATGCACGGCATCGAGACGTCCAAGCTCCCCGAAGGGGAGCTGCTGCAGACACGCGGATGGTGACCGGCGTCCTCGCTCTCCAGGGGGACTTCGAGGCCCACGCGGCCGTGCTGCGGTCCTTAGGCGCCCCGGTGCGCGCGGTGCGGCGGGTCGCGGACCTTGAGGGCCTGTCGGGGCTCGTGATCCCCGGCGGGGAGAGCACGACGCTCCTCAACCTGATGGCGGACGAGCCGTGGTTCCCCGCGCTGAAGGCGTTTCACGCCGACGGCGGTGCCGTGATGGGGACGTGCGCCGGGGCGATCCTCGTCGCGCGTCGCGTGGTGACGCCCGCGCAGGCGTCGCTGGGATTGATCGACGCGACGGTCGCGCGCAACGCGTTCGGGCGGCAGGTCGACTCGTTCGAGACGACCCTCGAGGCCCCCGCGCTCGGCGGGAGCCTCCCCGCGATCTTCATCCGTGCGCCGCGGTTCACCGCGGTCGGCCCGGACGTCACCGTGCTCGCGCGCTACGAGGGCGAGCCCGTGCTCGTGCGCGAGGGGCGCGTGCTGGCATTGACGTTCCACCCGGAGCTGACCGGCGACACGCGGCTCCACGAGCACTTCTTGACCCTGACGACCGATACGAGGCGCTTGGCCACGGCCGGGAGGATCCTGTGAAGATCTACGTGGACGGCACGCTCTACGCGAAGGACGACGCCCGCATCTCCGTGTTCGATCACGGATTCTTGTACGGCGACGGTGTTTTCGAAGGCATCCGCGTGTACGACGGCAACGTCTTCCGGCTCAAGGAGCACATCGACCGGCTCTACCAGTCGGCGAAGACGATCGCGCTCGAAGTCGGGATGACCCCCGAGCAGCTCACCCAGGCGGTGCTCGACACGATCGCCGTCAACGAGCAGCGCGATGCCTACGTCCGCCTGGTCGTCTCCCGCGGCCCCGGCGACCTCGGCATCGACCCGGCGAATTGCTCGCATTCGACCGTCGTGATCATCGTCGCGCAGATCAAGCTCTATCCCCAGGAGCTCTACGACAAGGGCGCGCCGATCGTGACGTCCTCGGTGCGGCGCATCCCAATCCAATGCCTGGACCCCCGCATCAAGTCGCTCAACTACCTCAATAACATCATGGCGAAGCTCGACGCGCGCCGTGCAGGGGCGCTCGAGGCGGTCATGCTCAACCACCAGGGGCGCGTCGCCGAGTGCACGGCGGACAACATCTTCTTCCTCGCCGGCGGCGTCCTGAAGACGCCCGACCTGATGAACGGCGCGCTTCCCGGGATCACGCGGGCGTCGGTGCTCGACATCGCGCGGGAGATGGGCCTGCCGTCCGAAGAGGGGAACTACGGGCTCCACGATCTCTACAACGCCGACGAGGTGTTCCTCACGGGGACGGGTGCCGAGATCGTCCCGGTCGTCTCGGTGGACGGGCGCGTCATCGGCACCGGCAAGCCGGGCGTCATGACGAAGAAGCTCCTCGATGGGTTCCGGGAGTTCCGCACGCGGGAGGGGGCGAAGGTCGTCTACC
>Ga0137451_1000442_pt1 | contig 12517 bp, 13 predicted proteins | sample EasRivERMGT500_2_FD_102336 | JGI IMG/M metagenome (GOLD analysis project Ga0137451, IMG submission 102336) | Soil microbial communities from meander-bound floodplain in the East River, Colorado, USA - East River MetaG ERMGT500_2 | ecosystem: Environmental > Terrestrial > Soil > Floodplain ... | reverse complement strand
GTTCGGGCTTTCGTATCTTTTCGTGGTCGTGCTGCACCACGGCGCCTTTGCGCTGAAGGGCGAAGGTGCAGCGGCAAAGGCGATTCTCGGGATCGCGCCTTTCAATCTCGGCGCGTCCGCCCTTCTCATCGGAGCCGCCTTCGTTGACACGCGTTGGGCGTGGCTTCTGTTCCTCGCGGCGGCGTCACTCTTCGTCGCGGCGACGGTCTTGAGGCGCGAGCGGCGCTTCACGCTCAACGCCCACCATTTCGCCGAGCGCCACGGCCTGGTGATCCTCATCGTGCTGGGCGAGTCGGTGATCGCGATCGCCATGGGCGCGAACGCCTCCGCTGTCAAAGGCGAATGGCTGGTCGGCGTCGTGCTGTCGCTCGTGCTGGTCGCGTCGCTGTGGTGGAGCTATTTCGACCGCGAGGACCGGCGCGCCGCGGATAAATTGGTTGCCGCCACGCCCGAAGAGCGTTCGCGCATGGGGCTCCGCGGCTACTGGTACGCGCACCTCGCGCTGATCGCGGGGATCATCCTGATCGCCGCCGGGATCAGGCAGCTGCTCGAGGGGCATCCCGGGATGGCGCTCCTCGCGGGCAGCATGACGCTTTTCATGCTCGGGGACGTTTTCTTCAGATGGGTGATGGGCATGCGGCCCATCGCCGTGCGCCTGCTCGGCGCCGCTGCCGCGCTGCTGCTGGGATTTGCCGGCACGCGCTGGGGAGCGCAAGCCGCGCTGGCGGCGATCGCGGCGTTGGCGATCGCCGTCATCGCAATCGAGCGGCGGCTGGAATCGCTCAAGGGCTGAGGCCCGTATGTTGCGCCCATCTCGGACTTGGGAGTAGTCTGACGATATGAACAAGCCAGTCATTTCCCGCAACCCCGAAATAATGGGGGGCACCCCGGTCTTTTCCGGCACCCGCGTGCCGGTCCAGACGCTCCTCGACTATCTGGAATCCGGAGAGTCCATCGACGACTTTCTCGCCGGATTTCCCTCCGTCAATCGAGAGCAGGTCATCGAGTTCCTCGAGCAAGCAAAGGACCGCCTGGTCGCCACTGCCTCGTGAAGGTATTTGTCGACGAGTGCGTTGACTGGCGGCTCGCGCGCGACATCGTCGGCCACGAAGTCAAGACGGCGCGCCAGATGGGATGGTCGACCATCGACAACGGCGAACTGCTTGCGCTGGCCGCGAAAGAGTTCGACGTATTCGTCACCGTCGACCGGAATCTCTCTTTCCAGCAGCATCTCCCCGCGTTCACGATCGCAGTCATCGTGCTGCGTGCCGCTTCCAATCGCCTCGCCGATCTTCAACCACTGGTTCCAGAACTGCTGGCGTCCATTCCTGCGGCAAAGAGGGGCGCTGTCACCTACGTAGGGGCCCACCCAGCCCCCTAGTCGATCGGCCAGGGCATGGCCTTCGGCAACGTGATCGCCGCAGGCGTGGCGGGCTCCGGTTTCCGCGCGGCGGTGTCGACGACGCGCCACCACGGCTCGACGCGTTCCGCGTGCGCCGGCTCGACCGGCTCGCCGAGCCGCGGCATCACGAGTCGCGCACCCGCTTTCGGACCCAACTCGAGCAAGACCTCCGCAGGCTGGTCCCAGGCGTGCATCGCAAGGCTGAACGTGCCCCAGTGCACGGGCAGAAAGGGGCAGCCGCCGAGCAGCGCCAGCGCTTTGAGCGCGTTCTCCGGTCCGAGATGCATGTCCCCCCAGGAAGGATGCAACCCGCCCACCTCCAGCATCACGAGGTCGAACGGCCCGAGCCGCTCGCGGATCGTCCGATATTCCGTCGTGAGGCCGGTATCGCCGCTGAAGAACACGGCGTGCCGTGACGAACGGATGACGAGCGAGGACCACAACGTGGCGTTGCGGTCGTGCAGCCCGCGCCCGGAGAAGTGTTGCGACGGCGCGGCGGTCACCGTGAGCCCGGTGTTCGGCAACGTGTGCGATTCCCACCAGTCGAGCTCGACGATGCGCTCGGGCCGCACGCCCCAGAGCTCGAGGTGCGCGCCGACCCCGAGCGAGGTCACGAACGGCACGTCGCGCCTGGCGAGCTCGCGGATCGTCGGATAGTCGAGGTGGTCGTAGTGGTCGTGCGACACGGTCACCAGGTCTACCGGCGGCATCGCGCGAAGAGGAACGGGCACGGGCTGGAAGCGCTTGGGGCCGGCGAGCGGCGAAGGCGACGCGCGCGGTCCCCAGACCGGATCGGTGAGCACGCGCAGGCCGTCGATCTCGATCAGCACCGTCGAATGGCCGAGCCAGGTGGCGCGCAGCCCGCCGGCGGGCGGCCTCGCCCAGGTTTCGAGCGGGCTCATCGACGGCAGCGGCCCCCACGGCACGCGGCGCTCGCCGCCGCAGAGAAATTCCCCGAGCGTCGGCATAGCCACGGTCGGGTCGCGCAAGCCCGGGATGACCGGGTGCAGGTTGCGGAACCCCTCCCCCGCCCAGAGCGGCGAAGCCCTGATGCGCTCGAGCCGCGCGCCTGCCGGTTTTGTGCCCAGCGACTTCATGTCGAACGGTATGCGGAAATAATTTTCCAGGCTTCCCTATCTTTTCGTCGTCTTGCCGGCGGGCCTTGCGCGCGGCGCAGTATTCGATTTGAGGCGCTCGATCAGCCAGCGCCCGGCTGGGCCGGGCGGAACGTCTGTTCGGTACGCTGCTGACATCGCCATGACGAGGTTGGCGTCGGGTATATCCTCAATTGCAATTTTCACCAACGATCCATTTGCCAGATCGGTTTCGATCACGCCCGCCGGCATGCCGCCCCAGCCTAGACCTGCGCGCAAGAAGGCGTGCTTCGCGCCGAGGTCGGAGAGCCGCCAGGTGTTCGCGGAAAAAACCCCGAACTCTTTTCCTTGCGACAGTTCAGAACGGTCCGTGAGGACGAGTTGCCGATGTTGCGCAAGGACACGCGCTGGAATTGGGCCTTTACGTGACGCCAAAGGATGCGTTGGGGACGCGACAAAAAGCATTTTCACGCCGAGCAGGCGCTCACGTGTGAGCTGTGGAGGCGCCGTGGGCAGAGACCCCATCACCCCGAAGGCGCAGCGACCCTCCAGCACCGGCTGCAAAACGGCACCCAGCGCTTCGACATACAACCTAAGAGGCGTCGCCGGAAATTCTGCTTGAAAGGCCGCTACAGCGCTGGTGAGCTGTTCGAGCGGGAACATCACATCCACCACGACGCTCAGCTCGGGCTCAAGGCCATCTGACAGCCCCTTCGCGCGCGCCTTGAAAACATCCATCCCACTTACGACCGCGCGCGCTTCCGCAAGCAGTGCCGCACCCTGACGGGTCAAGACCGGTGAGCGCCTGGACCGATCGAACAATTTGACGCCGAGCTGGGCTTCCAGATTCGCAAGCGTTTGGCTGATGACGGATTGCGTTCTTCGCAATCGGCGTCCGCCGGCCGAGAAGCTCCCTTCATCGGCTGCCGCGATGAATATACGAAGGTGATCGAGTGAAATGGCATCAAGCATATATCGATCAGAACGATGATTTGTATCTAATAATATAGGCTACCACGATTGGACGACATATTGTATTGCCGTCGTTCGAGCCGAAAGGCTGGATCGGCTCGGCCAGAACCTTCCAGGAGAACACCTATGCTGAAAATAGCGATCATCACCGGGAGCACCCGTCCCGGTCGCAAGAGCGAAGCCGTCGCACGCTGGGTCTACGACATCGCTGCGAAACGCAGCGATGCCTCGTTCGAAGTCGTAGACATCGCAGCCTTCGATTTGCCGCTCCTCGACGAGGCGGTTCCTCCCATAATGAACCAGTACGCAAAGCCGCACACCAAGGCCTGGGCCGCGAAGATCGCGGCCTTCGACGCATTCGTGTTCGTGACGCCCGAGTACAACCATTCGACTTCGGGCGCGCTCAAGAACGCGATCGACTTTCTCTTTCGCGAGTGGAACGACAAGGCCGCGGGCTTTGTCGGCTACGGTGGAGTCGGTGGAACGCGTGCGGTCGAGCATCTGCGACTCGTCATGGGCGAGATCAAGATTGCCGACGTCCGCGCCCAGGTCGCCCTGTCGATGTTTACCGATTTCGAACATTTCTCCACGCTGAAACCCGGTCCTCACCAGGGTGCGGCGGTCAACGCGATGCTCGATGACCTCGTCGCCTGGGGCCAGGCGCTGCAGATCATGCGGACGCGAAGAACCAAAGTAGGTGCACAAATGACAGAGGTATCGACATGAATATGCCTGCAGCGGCGACCTCCAAGACGACAACGGAAGCACGCCCTCGCCGCGTCGCCTACCGTACGCGTGGGCGTTCGCATGGACCCATTACGCGGCTCGTCAGTCCTTCCGATCTGGGCGAGCTCATCAAGCCTTTTGTGTTTCTGGATTATTTCGACATCGACCCGAAGCACACGCCGGCGATCGGCTTTCATCCGCATTCCGGTATCGCAACGCTGACGCTCCTTCTCGAAGGGCAGATCTCCTATGAAGAGACATCCGGAACCAAAGGCATCATAGAGCCGGGAGGCGTTGAATGGATGCGTGCAGCGGGCGGCGTCTGGCATACCGGAGGTGTAGCGGGAACCGCGCGCGCGAAGGGCTATCAGCTATGGGTCGCTCTTCCTCCGGAGATGGAAAGCATCGAATCCGAAGCAGAGTACCTCGGAGGCGAGCACTTCCAGTCGCACGGTCCGGCGCGCGTCATCCTGGGTCGCCACGGCGAAGCCACCAGCAAGGTCTCCGCGCCGGCGACGATCAACTACCTGGACGTTGCGCTGAAGAAGGGCGAGAAATGGCGCTACGAGCCGCTGGACGATCACACGGTCGCCTGGGTCGCCGTGCATGAAGGGAAGCTCGCTACGCCGGCAATCGTGGACAAGGGGGAGCTGGCGGTGTTCGAAGAGTCGAACACCGCGCTCAATTTCGAGGCCCTGGAAGACACGGGCTTCATCCTGGGCTCGGCGGTCAAGCATCCCCACGACCTCGTGCTCGGCACCTACTCCGTTCATACGAGCAAGCATGCGCTCGACAGAGGCGAAGCAAAAATCGCGGAAATCGGCAAGCGCCTCCGGGCGGTCCGCGCCGGTCGCCAAACGCCCGAAGTTGACTAAACCCTCAACGGCGCCTAACCTCTGATGCACGGGGATTTGGCAGCCTCCCCGGTCAAGACGTCCACCGGCGTCCAAGTGCGTGCCCAACATCCGGCTTTCGGCCGCATGGAGGGTAACTTGGACTCATCGAACAAATTTCAGATCAAACCGCTTGGCTGCGATCCCGCGCGCCTGCGCGGTCTCTCGGAAAAGCTGATCGTCAGTCATTACGAGAACAACTACGGCGGCGCAGTGAGGCGGTTGAACGCGATCACCGCGCAACTGGAAGCCCTCGACGTCGCGTCGGCGCCCGTGTTCACGCTCAACGGCCTGAAACGCGAGCAGCTCGTCGCGGCAAATTCGATGTTTCTGCACGAGCTCTATTTCGGCAGCCTCGGCCCGGACGGGTCGCCCGGCGGTGCGCTCGCCGCGGCGCTGGCACGCGATTTCGGAACCATTGAGCGCTGGCAGTCGGAGTTCATCGCGATGGGCAAGGCGCTCGGCGGAGGGTCCGGCTGGGTGCTCCTCACCTATTCATGCCGTGACGGAATCCTGTTGAACCAGTGGGCATCCGATCACGCGCATGCCCTCGCGGGCGGAACGCCGATCCTGGCGCTCGACATGTACGAGCATTCGTATCACATGGACTACGGCGCGAAGGCCGCGGCGTACGTCGAAGCGTTCATGGAGAACATCAACTGGACGAGCGTCGCGCGGCTATATGCGGCGTGCGAAGGCCGGCCATGAGTCAAGCGCAGCGATCGCAGATCTGCGTCTACAGCAGCGGGGCGCCGCGGGCGGCATTGAAGCCGTTCGCGCCGGAGTTCGAGCAGGCGACCGGCCACAAGCTGGCATTTACATTCGACGGGGTCGATGCCATCCGCCGGAGGCTGGCGTCGGGGGAAAAGGCCGACGTCATGCTGCTGCCCTCGCCCATGATGGCCGCGATGGACCAGGCTGGTGCGCTGCGCCCGCAGAGCCGCACCGCGCTCGCCCGCGTCGGCATCGGCGTCGTCGTGCGCCGGGGCGCGGCCCTGCCCGATATTTCGAAGCCTGAAGCCCTCCACAAGACGCTGCTCGAGGCTCGATCGATCGCCTATTCCGATCCGAAGCTCGCGCCGAGCGGCATCCATATCGAGCGCGTTCTCGCGCAGTTGGGCATCGCCGAGGCCGTACGGCCGAAAACGACCCTGCGAACGCCGTTCGACGGAGGCGTGGCGCTCATCGCAAACGGCGACGTGGAGATCGGGATGTTTCTGGTCAGCGAGATCCAAATGGCCGAAGGCGTCAAGCTGGTCGGGTTGCTGCCCTCCGAGCTGCAGAGCTATTTGGTGTTTGCGGGCGCCGTCGCAGTGGACAGTGCTTCGCCCGAGCCCGCGCTCGCGTTCCTCAGGTTCCTCTCCGATCCAGCCAGGCAGGATCACTGGAAAACGGCCGGCTTCGAGCCGGTGGGCGGCGCCCAGAACTGAGAAGTCGCAGCAAGTGAAGCGCGGAGGCATTCGCCAGAAAGCTGCTTCGAACCTCTGGTGCTGCGGCGGACGCCTCAGCGGATCACGAGTTTGGCGAACTCGTTCTTGGAGCCGAGAGCATATTTCGCGATCTCGTCCGCCACGCGGACGTCAAACGCCGCCGGCGCGAGGAGGCTGCGTCCCGTCCCGAGCCTGCCGACATTGAGCAACTCGATCTCGACGGCGGGCGCGTCGTAGTCGGCGCGGACATAAATCTCGCAGGGGATCGCTTCGGACAGGGTGAACGTGCCGCTCACCGCCTGGCCGAAATCGTTTTTCCTGGAGGCGCTGAATTCGAACGGGATGCGGGACATGGCGAGGAAGCGCCGGCAGTACTCGATGTCGGTACCCGTCACATCCACCACCGCGGGCTGCGCGTACCGGGCGTGGTAGATCAGGTAGACATAGTCGCACACCTCGTCGCCGTCGATCTTGCGCAGGCGGTAGTCGGCGAATGCCTTCGACAGGACCATCTGCGGGCCCTGCTGGAGATAGGCGAACCCATAGTGGCTCTCGGTGGTCGGGAGCACCGCGTTGAGCTCCTTTGCGAATTCGGCCAGGTAGTGCATGGACGAGAGCAGGTTCTTGTTGAGAAGCGGCCTGGCTTGGGCGCGACGCAGTGCCATATCGTCGCCCGCGGGGCGGCTCGCCGCCTGTTTTCGCAGCATATCGAGCGCCGCGAAGCGGCGCCCCTCGCCCTGATTTTCGACTTGAGGCTTGCTCAGCGCCTGCGCTTGCCGCGCTCGCTCGGCCTCCGCTTTTCGGCGCGCCTCTTCTTCCTCTTTGCGGCGCCGCTGCTCCGCCTCTGCGCGCTCGTGCGCCCTTTGCTCTTCATCGAGCTTGCGCGAAAAGGCATCGAGGCTCGCGAGAAAGTCCGGTCCGGGAGCGCCCGGGCCGGACGGCGATGCAGGTGCAGCCGGCTCCGCGCCGGGAAAACGCGCCCCCGGCGCGGAAGCATTGCCGGATTTTCGCGCATCGGCAGGGACGGGCTTAGTGTCGTCGTGTCCGGTGGCAGCCGCCACGCCTCGAGTGCCCTCGATTTTGCGAAGGTCGTTGGCCATCTCCCCGTATCTCCCAAAGGCGACTTTCCGGGCGAACCGCTCCCGGGCACTGCGCGGCTAACAATACACTTTCGCGCACCCCGTGCGCAAGAACCAGAGTGCCTCCACTCGATCTCGCGAGCTGGCCTCGGACGGGGCCGACTGGACACCGGGTCGGCGGAGCGATCCTCGGGAGGAAACATGAGATCGCTGTGGAGTCGAAGCGCCCCGCTGGGGAGCGCAAGCCGCGCTGGCGATCGCCGTCATCGCGGTCGAGCAGATCGATCCCCTAAGGCTTGACGTCGGGCGCTGCAAACCTGTAGAACGCCGCAGGCGTGTCGAGCATGATCTTGCGGCGCATTCTGTCGTCGCTCACCCAGTCGCCGAAGGCATCGACAAGATCCGCGTCGTTGGGGTTGGCGACGTACTTGTTCGGATGCGGCCAGTCGGATCCCCACATGATGCGCTCGGGCGCGGCCTCGATCAGGGCCTGCGCCATCGGCTTGACGTCGTCGTAAGGCGGCAGATCGGTCGCGGACACGCGGTTGGCGCCGGAGATCTTGATCCAGGTATTCCCGCGCCGCACGAGCTCGATGAGCGCCCGGAAGCCGGCCGCCTCGACCCCGGCGGTCGCCGGCTGGTAGGCGAAATGCGCGATCGACATCGGCACCGCGAGCGCGCTGAAGACCGGCATCAGCCCGACGATGTCCTTGCCGGGAAACAGGAACTCGAGGTGCCAGCCGAACGGCCTTATGCGGGCGGCAAGTTCGGGGATCTGGGCGATCCCGATCGGCATGCCGCCCTGGTTGTCGAAGTTGAGCCGCACGCCGCGCACGCCGGACGCATCGAGCGCGGCGAGCTTTTTTTCGCTGACATCCATGGCTAGCGCGACGACGGCGCGCGCCCGGTCGCGCGTCTCTTCATTGAGCGCCGCCATGGCATCGAGGATCGCCGAATTGTCGGTGCCATAGACCGAAGGCTGCGTGAACACCACGCGGTCGATGCCGAGCGTGGCGTGCAGGTGCGTAAGCTCGGCGAGCGTCGAGTACGGCGGGCTATATCCGCGGTCCGGGGAAAGTTCGTAACCGGGCTCGAACACATGGACGTGCGTGTCGATGGACCCGCGGGGCAATGCGAAGCCGGGCCGGCGCGGGTTGCGGTCCGGAGGCAGGCAATCTCTGATTTCGCTCATGGCGGGTGATCTTACTACCGTATACTCCCGGCATCGAGGCAGCCGCATGCTGGAAAAATTCAAACTGACCGAGGTGTGGCTCAAGATCGCGCTGCTCTTCGTCTTCAGCGCGTTCTACGTCGCGGCCCTGTCCTTTCCGGAGCAGGCCCGCCAGTTTCCCCAGCTTCTCGCGGTGGCGAGCCTCGCCATGACCGCGATCGCGCTGGTGATGGACTTCACCCGCAAACGCGCGGTGCGCGCGGAAATCTCCGGCGTGGACGATACGGAACTGAGGGTTCTTGACGCCGATGACCTGCGGGCGCGCAAGAAGCGCTATTACCGGGCCTGGGCGATCATCCTGTTCTCCACGATCATCGGCTTCCTGGGGGGGTTCCTGTTCAGCGCGCTGTGCTTGTTCGCCGGATTCGCGCTGGTTTTCGGCAGCAAGGCAAAGCTGCCGAGGAACCTCGTCGCCGGCGCCGGCATGACGATCGTCGTGTATCTCGTGTTTGGGGTCATGATGGGAGTTCCCCTGTTGAACGGCGTTCTCTGGTAATCGCAGGCGCCCCCGCGGCGAGGAAACGATCATGGATGTAGTTCTGCAGGCGATCGCCGTCGTTTTCCTATGGCAGAATCTTGCCGCCCTGGCGGGAGGCTCGATCTACGGCGTGATCATCGGCGTGCTGCCCGGACTGGGCCCCTCGGCCGGCATGGCGCTCGCCCTGCCTCTGGTGATCAAGTGGGATCCCGTCACGGCGCTGATCTTCATGGGGTCGCTCTACAAGTGCAGCAACTACGGCGGCTCGCTTACCGCCATCCTGGTGAATACCCCCGGCGATGCCTCGAATGCGGCGACGATCCTCGACGGCCATCCGATGTGCCAGCAGGGCAAAGGCGGTGTTGCGCTGGGCTTGAGCGCTACGGCGGCGATGGTCGGGGGTACCCTCGGCATGATCTGTCTCATCTTTGCGGCCCCGTTTCTCGCCGAGTTCGCCCTGCGATTCGGCCCGTCTGAATACTTCCTCACGGCGCTGCTTGCGCTGTCGATCATCGCGGCGGTCGTGCAGGGCGCCACCATCAAGGGGCTCATTGCCGCCGGTCTGGGCCTGCTGCTCTCGACCGTCGGATTCGACGTCATCACCGGACATCTGCGCTACACCGCCGGCTGGGCGCCGATCGAGGACGGCGTGCCGCTGATCCAGGCCCTGGTGGGGCTGTTCGCGGTGACGCAGGCCCTGGTGCTCGCCGAGAGCGCAACATCGATATCGCGCCTTGCCAAGTTGTTCGGCGGTTTCTGGGAGGGGGTGCGGACCTATTTTCACTATCCGGTCAGCATTGTCCGTTCCTCGCTGATCGGCCTTTTCATCGGTGTCCTGCCTGCGGTCGGGCAGAGCTCCGCGGGTCTGCTCGCGTGGGCGGACGCGAAGCGCAGCTCGAAGCATCCCGAGACGTTCGGTGAGGGAAACCCGGAGGGTGTAGTCGCCTCCGAGACCGCCACCAATGCCTGCATGCCGGGAGACCTGGTCTGCACGATCGCCCTCGGCATACCGGGCAGCGTGGGGGCGGCCATCTTTCTCGGGGTGATGATCATCTTCGGCGTGATTCCGGGGCCGCTCGTATTCACCGAAAAGGCCGGCCTGATCTACAGCCTGTTCTTCGCCCTGGTGCTGACGTCCTTCGTCATTTTCGTGATCGGCATGACCGTCGGGCGGCGTCTCGCGGCGATGACGCTGCTGCCCAACGACATCATCGTGCCGCTGATCCTCGTGGTGAGCCTGCTCGGCAGCTTCGCCATCCGCAACGAGATGTCGGACGTCTTCATCAGCCTCGCCTTCGGTGCTCTGGGCTATGTCATGCTCAAAGGCGGCTTTACCCCGATACCTCTGCTCCTCGGCCTGGTGCTCGGGGAGCTGGTGGAGACCAATTACCACCGCGCGCTGATGATTTCCGGGGGCTCGTATACCATCTTCACTGCCTCAATCATCAGTAAAATACTGATCGTCCTCACCGTCCTGTCGCTCGTCGGCCCGTATCTCGGGCCGTTCTGGAAGAACTTGACGCAGGGGGAAAAATGAACGGAGGAAGGAAATGATGAAAACGCTGAGACTGCTCGTCGCTGTTGCGGCTGCCGGCCTGCTCGCGGTACCTGCCCACGCCCAGAAGTTTCCCAGTAAACCGGTGAAGCTCATCGTGACGGCAGCCGCCGGCGGGGGCGAGGATACCGAGGCGCGCGCCATTGCCCCCTACGTGGAGAAGCATCTGGGGACGTCGATCGTCATCGAAAATCAGCCCGGTGCCGGAGGCAAGATTGCCTTCGAGAAATTCCAGAAGGTCGAGCCGGACGGCTACACGCTGATCACCTACACGTTTCCGAAGAGCGTGATCATCGAGTACGAAGGCGCGACCGGCTACAAGACGCGGGATTTCACGCCGGTGTTCGCCTGGTCCCGCTCCAGCCAGCTGCTGGTGGTGAACGCGGAGTCCTGGAAGACGTTCGAGGAGTTCTTGAAGGCAGCCAAGGGCAAGACCCTCTCGGGCGGGCTTTCCGGCAGGGGCAGCACGACGCATCTCATGGGTCTGATCGCCCTGGACGAGCTGGGCATCAATGCCAACTGGGTGCCCTATGAAGGCTCCGCCGGCAGCGTCGCCGCGCTGGCCGGGAAGCACCTCGACTTTACCATCTGTCTTGCCACGTCGGCCGTTTCGCTCATCCAGGCCGGCAAGTTGAGGCCCCTGCTCCTGTTCAGCGACAAGCGCGACCCCTACCTGGCCGACGTTCCCATCCCGAAGGATCTGGGATACGACATGACGTTCATCCCGACCCTGCGCGGCGTCGAGGCGCCGCCCAACACGCCGGCCGCCGTGGTGAAGGTTCTGGAAGACGCGTTCGGCAAGGCCGCCGCCGAGCAGGGCTTCGCCGAGGTGGCGAAGAAGCGCAAGATCGTGCTGCAGCCGGTCGGCAGCGCGGAATATGCCAAGGCGGTGTCGGACGTCTATCCCAGGATCGCCAAGCTCAAGGACATGCTCAAGAAGTAACGGCGCCGCGCGGTCAAGCGGCCGCCGTCGAACGGCAGGTTGACCCGCTGCTTTCGCGCTCGGGTATCATCGCGCCAAGGAGGAGGCAAACATGGACAGACGCAGATTCGTCGCAGGCTCGGTGGCCGCGGCCACCGCATTCGCCACCCGGGCATCGTTCGCGCAGGACGCCTATCCGTCGCGGCCGGTCACGTTGGTCAATCCGTTCCCGCCGGGCGGTGCCGTCGACGTCGTGGCGCGCCCGCTCGCCGCGGTGTTCGAGCCGATTCTCAAGCAGCCGGTGGTGATCGAAACCAAGGCCGGCGCCGCGGGTCAGGTCGGCGGCCAGTTCGCCGCCAACGCCAAGCCCGACGGCTATACGCTGCTGATGCACATCGTATCGATTTCGGGTTTCGCCGAGGTCGATAAGCTCTTCGGCCGGCCGGTGAAGTTCACCCGCGACGATTTCATCCCGGTTGCGCGCTTCATCGCCGATCCGATGGTGCTGGTGGTCAACGACAAGCAGCCGTACAAGACGCTCAAGGAATTCGTCGCGGACGCGAAGAAGCGGCCGAACCAGCTCATTTTCAGCTCGTCGGGCCTCTACGGCGCGCTCCACCTGCCGACTGCCTTGTTCATGAAGGCGGCCGGAATCCAGATGAAGCACCTGCCGACCGCGGGCGGCGGACCGGCGCTCACCGCCATTCTCGGCAACAATTCGCAGGTGCTGGTGTC
>Ga0137451_1000440_pt1 | contig 12551 bp, 9 predicted proteins | sample EasRivERMGT500_2_FD_102336 | JGI IMG/M metagenome (GOLD analysis project Ga0137451, IMG submission 102336) | Soil microbial communities from meander-bound floodplain in the East River, Colorado, USA - East River MetaG ERMGT500_2 | ecosystem: Environmental > Terrestrial > Soil > Floodplain ... | reverse complement strand
GCTCGATCCGAACCTCTTCGGTGGCGACGAGCCCAATTTCCCCGGTCTGTCGAACCGCGCCGATCTCTACAGCGCTGTCAGCCGCGGCTCGATCATGCTCCGTTCGACGCTCGGAAGCTCCCTCGTCAACGAAGTGCGCATTGGCATCTCGAACGCGCCGGTGTGGTTTGCGGACTCGGTGGAGCTGGGCCAGTTTACGGATCAGGGTGGCTTCAACCTCGGGTTCCCGGGTTTCGGCGGCGGCCTCACGAACGCCACGACCAACGCGGGGCCCACGAGCCGCAACGGCAAGAGCTTCAACATCGATGAGAGCGTGAACTGGATTCGCGGCAACCACTCGCTGCAGTTCGGCGGCACGTTCTCGAGAGTCAGCGGCTGGATGAAGGCGCAGACACTGGTCCCCGGGATCACGCTCGGCTTCGATACGACCAACGACCCGGCCAACTCGATGTTCAACACGACGAACTTCCCGGGCGCGGCCGCCGCAGATCTCACGAACGCCCGCGCGCTCTACGCGCTGCTGAGCGGCCGCATCACGCAGATTACGAGCAACGCCCGCCTCGACGGCCCGACGGGCAAGTACGTGTATCTCGGTGCAGGCAACACGGAAGAGCACCAGGACGAGACGGGATTCTTCGTGCAGGATTCGTGGCGCGTCCGGCCAAACCTGACGCTGAACGGCGGGCTCCGGTGGCAGATCGCCTTCCCGTTCCAGGCGGACCAGAGCGTGTACTCGACCAACACGATGGCCGATCTCTGCGGCGTCTCGGGACTCGCCAACAGCTCAACAGCCGTGCGTGACTGCAATCTGTTCAATCCGGGCGTGTTCAACGCCGGCGGCCGCACGCCCGTGTACGACCTCTACACGGCCGGCACGAAGGGCTACAACACCGAGTACGGCAACTTCGCGCCGAACGTCGGCGTCGCCTGGCTGCCGAACGTCCAGAGCGGCGTGCTGCGGAAGGTGCTTGGCGATCCCGCCCAGGCGACGGTCCGGGCAAGCTTTGGCATCTCGTACAACAGCGACGGGCTGGGCTTCTTCCAGGGTGTCTACAACGGCAACCCCGGCAACCAGATCGACACCACCCGGAACGCGGCCAGCGCGACATTTCCGCTCGTGCCGGCCGGCGAAACCTGGCCGGTGCTGTTGCGCGACCCGAACCGCCTCGGCCCCTCACCGAACATTCCGGCCGCGCCGGTCTATCCGATGGCGATCAATTTCACGAGCGGCGTGAACATGTTCCATCCGAACTTCCGGACGCCGTACTCGAAGTCGTACTCGGTGGGCTTGCAGCGCCCCATCGGGACCAAGATGGCCGTCGAAGTCCGTTACGTCAGCACGCGACTGGTTGACGGCACGGCCAACGAGGACTGGAACGAACTGAACTGGACGTCGAACGGGTTCCTGAGTGAGTTCAAGCTCGCGCAGACGAACCTGCAGGCCAACATCGCCGCGACCGGCACGGCCACGTTCGCCTATACGGGGCAGCCCGGGACGTCGCCGCTGCCGATCTACCTGGCCAACTTCAGCGGCACGAATCTGTCCAACTTTCCCGCCGCGTACACCAGCACGAACTGGACGAACACGGCGCGACTCGCCGAGCTGGCGCTCCGAAATCCGAATCCGGCCGCCGCGGCGAACACGTTGTGGAACAACGCGACGTTCCGGGCCAGCATGCTGTCCGCCGGCTACCCGAGCAACTTCTTCGTGATGAATCCCGCCGTCAGCAGCGCGTCAGTCACCACGAACGGCAACTCCACGAAGTACGACTCGCTGCAGTTGCTCTTCCGGCGGGCGTTGTCGAACGGCCTCGTGCTGGACGCGAACTACGTTTTTGCCAAGCGGTACACGTCGACACTCGACACGCTGCGGGAACCGCGCTCGCTCGTGCGATCGACCGCGGGCGTACCGCACGCCCTGAAGCTCACGGCAATCTACGAACTGCCGTTCGGCCAGGGCAAGCGCTTCGGGACCAACGTCAATCGCTGGGTTGACGGCGCGATCGGCGGCTGGTCGATGAATCTCACCAGCCGCGTGCAGAGCGGCACGGTGCTGAACTTCGGCAACGTCAACGTGGTCGGCATGTCGCTGGACGAGCTGCAGGATAACTTCAAGATCCGCATCGACCCTGTGACGAAGATTGTCTACACGCTGCCGCAGGAGATCATCGACAACACGATCAGGGCGTTCAGCGTGAGCGCGACGTCCGCGACCGGTTACGGCGCGCTCGGTGCGCCCACCGGAAAGTATCTCGCGCCAGCGAACAGCGCCACCTGCATCCAGGAAGTCCGCGGCGACTGCGCGCCGCACGACGTGTTCGTCACGGGCCCCATCTTCACCCGCTTCGACCTCAACGCCAGAAAGCGGTTCAAGGTCCCGGGCAACAAGAGCTTCGAGGTGGGCGTCGATGTGCTGAACGTGTTCGACGCGATTAATTTCAATCCCGTCGCACAGACCGGGACCGGCGCCACCATCAACCAGGTCACCCAGTCCTACCAGGATCCGAACGTCACGTTCGATCCGGGCGGGCGGTTACTGCAGTTGATGGTCAGGTTCAATTGGTAAGAACTCGACGCTGACAAGGCGCGAAGAAGGCACCTGACAAGGACGCGAAGCGCGAAGGACCATCGACGGTCCGTCGCGTCTTCGCGTTCTTCGCGTCTTGACCGGCGCTTTTCTCTTCCTTCGCGTTCTTGTCTAATGTCTTCCCGATGAAAATCACGCTCCTCGGCACGGGAACGCCTGCCCCGTCACTCACCCGCCAGAGTTCCGGCTACCTGTTCGAAGTCGGCGACGACGTGATCGTGATGGATCATGGGCCGGGCGCGCATCATCGCCTGCTCGAGAGCGGGCATCGCGCGACGGACGTCACGCACGCGTTCTTCAGCCATCTTCACTACGACCACTGCCTCGACTACGGCCGGCTGCTCCTGCAGCGGTGGGATCAGGGCGCCGATCGCATTCCGGATCTCGAGGTCTACGGGCCGGCGCCGATCGCGCGGATGACGGATCGTCTGATCGGCGAGGACGGCGTGTACGCGGACGACATCCGCGCGCGCATCGAGCACCAGAGCAGCATCGACGTGTTTCGTGCGCGCGGTGGCACCCCGCCGCGCCGGCGGCCGTCACCGCGCGTTCGCGAAATCCACGCCGCCGATGTCGTCGACGGACGAGGATGGAAGATCACCGTCGGCCACGCCTCGCACGTGCAGCCCTACCTCGAGTGCCTCGCCTTCCGGCTCGATGCTGAAAGCGGCTCGGTCTGCTACTCCGGCGACAGCGGCCCCAGCGACGACATCGTCGCCCTCGCGCGCGGGTGCGACGTGCTCATTCACATGAACCACCACTTCACCGGCAGCGAGCCGTCAACCAGTTACCGTGCGGCGTGCGGCAATCATCGCGACAACGCGGTCGTCGCGCGAAAAGCCGGCGTGAAGACGCTGGTCCTCTCGCACCTGCTGGGCCAGATCGATCGCCCCGGCGTACGCGAGCAGATCGTGCACGAGATTCAGCAGGACTTCGACGGCCGCGTGATCTGGGGCGAGGACTTGATGGTGCTGACGCTGCCGGCTTCTGACGCCACCGGCATCGAATCGTAATAAAGCAGAAACATGGAGTTCATGGAGGACGATTCGGCTATGGAGCACATGGAGAATTCTTTGGGTAACCCCTAAAAACGCTTGTCTCCATGCCCTCCATTACCGATCTGCGTCTCCATGTCCGCCATGTTTCTGCTTTTGTCCACTACCTACTTCACCGCGGCCCGCAGGCGCGCCAGGTGGTGATAGCTGTGACGCAGCGCGTGGTCCTCGACAAAAAACTGGCACGTCAGCGGCGCGTCAGAGTTCAGTGACACCGTCGCCGCACGATCCAGTTCCTCATCGCTCAGCGCGCGAATCGCGGCGGCGGCCGCCGTGCTGTTGCGTCGAAGCAGCTCGAGCGCGGCGTCCTTCGTGACGGCGTCGAACTCGCCCGCGTGCGTGGCGTTGATCCCGGCCACCACGTCCCAGGTCACGCCGGCGATCGGATTGCCGGCCGCCAGCGTCTGCGCCAGCTGGATTTCGATCGGGTACATGCTGGCCACGTGGTGCACGGTCACGCCGACCTTGCGCCCGTCTTTCGGCACGCGCGTCTGCCATTGACCGTCCGTGAGCGTCGCGGCAAATGCCGCGAGCGCGCGTGCTCCCTGCTCGAGACGCTCGGCCAGGTGATTGGCACGGCGGTTCGTCACCGGTTCCGATGAACGTGTAGATGAGACTGCGGGTTCGTGCGAAGTAAGGCTCGCCATCAACGTATCCTTTGAATCCGCCGGTGCGTAACGCTCCGGCATAACCTGAAGATACGTAGTGGGCGCTCGCAGGATATGCGCGCGCGTCCATTTAGCTTTGCCGAACGTCCGCGATTCGTGTCAGCCGCGCTTCTTCCGGCGCCATTCGCCGGGCGACAGGCCCACCACTCGCTTGAACGCCCGGGAGAACGCGGCCTCGCTCTCGTAGCCCACGTCGAGCGCGACGTCGACCACCTTGGCGTTCGTGTCGCGCAGGCGGCCGGACGCCACCTGCATCCGCCACTGGGTCAGATACTGCATCGGCGGCTGCCCGATGAAATGGACGAAGCGCTCGTGTAACGACGAGCGCGAGAGTCCCGCCTCTTCGCCGAGCAGCTCGAGCGTCCACGCATGACCCGGCTTCTCGTGCAGCAGCGACAATGCCCGCCCCACGGACTGATCGCGCATGCCGGCCAGCCATCCCGTGTGTTCCGCCGGCAACTCTTCGACGTAGCGCCGGAGCACTTCGACGAACAGCATCTCGCTCATTCGCTCCAGCACGGCCTCGCCGCCGGGGCGCTTCTGGTTGGACTCGGTCACGACGGCGCTGAAGAACGTGCTGAGCCAGGAATCGCGCCCGAGCGCGCTGCCGGGAATGCGCAGGGCGCGCGGCAAGGCGGCCAGCAGCGGATTGAAGGGACGCGCATCGAGCCCGAGGAATCCGCAGATGACGGTGGCGCGATCGCGGCCGCCACCTTCGAGGTGCGCGGTCGCCACCGGCGCGCCGCCTCCGTTGGGCGGCGGTTGGAAGTCGAGCGCGAACGGCAACTGCGGCGGACGCGGCGTGAAGAAGATGTCGTTGGGCTGCTGGTCGCCGCGCAGGCCCGGCGCGCTCGACATCACGTGCGCGTCGCCCTGCGGGAACACGATGACGTCGCCTTCCTCCAATCGAATCGGCGACTCGCCGGCGATCGCGGCCCAGCAGCTGCCTTTCGCAATGGCGTGAAACTCCATCAGATGTTCCACGCCCGGCATCACGCCCGGGATGATCTCCTGCGCCGCCGGCGCCTCGGCCACCCAGGGCGATGAACCCTCGATGTAGAAGAAGACCGCGCCCCGCAATCGAACGGCGCGTAAGAGATCGGAAAGGGTGTCACCGCTCATACACAGGGTTCGCAGGGTTCGCAGGGTTCACAGGGTTCACGGGGTTCGCAGGGTTCGCAGGGTTCGCAGGGTTCGCAGGGTTCGGACGCTCAGTCAAGTTTTTCCGACGCAGAGTGAATCGTCAAATTGTCAAAAAAGCGAAACATGGAGGTCATAGAGGACGGGCGCTTCGGCAATGGAGGACATGGAGACGTACTTTCTTGGGAAAGAAAGAGCCTTGCAAAGCGATACGCTTTCATCGCTCGAGAACCCAAAACCCAATCAGATCGTCTCCATGGCCTCCAGAACCGAGCCTTTCCTCCATGTCCTCCATGTTTCGTCTTTGTTCAAGGAGAGTTCGCATGAGTACCCTGACATCGTCCCCCGCTCCTGACCTGAATGCAATCAAAGCCAAGACGCTGACGACGTGGTCGGCCGGCGACTTCGGCCAGATTGGCGTGCGCCTGCAGATCGTCGGCGAGACGCTGTGCGAAGCCGTCGATCTGCTCGCCACCGAGACCGTCATCGACGTCGCGGCCGGAAACGGCAACGCGTCGCTCGCCGCCGCGAGACGCTTCGCCGACGTCACGTCGACGGACTTCGTACCGGCGCTCCTCGACCAGGGACGCATTCGTGCGGACGCCGATCGGCTGCCGATCAGATTCCAAATCGCCGACGCCGAGCAGCTGCCGTATCCGGATGCCTCGTTCGACGTGGCGCTGTCGACGTTCGGTGTGATGTTCGTGCCCGACCAGGACCGCGCCGCGTCGGAATTGCTGCGCGTCGTCAAACCGGGCGGACGCATCGGCCTCGCGAACTGGACGCCCGAGGGCTTCATCGGACAGCTGTTCAAGGTGGTCGGATCGTTCGTGCCGCCGCCGGCCGGCGTGCGTTCGCCGCTGGCCTGGGGCACCGAGCCGCGGCTCGTGGAGCTGTTTGGTCCGCAGGCGACGGACATTCGCACGACGCGCAAGTTCTGTCCGTTCCGCTATCGATCGGCCGAGCACTGGATCGAGATCTTCCGGACGTACTACGGGCCCACGAATCGCGCGTTCGCCTCGCTCGATCCGGATAGGCAGCGCGACCTTCACGCCGCGCTGTTGGATTTGCTGAACAGCTGGAACGAGTCCAGGCGGAACGCCCTCGTCATTCAGGGCGAGTACCTGGAAGTCGTGGTGACGAAGTAGGGACCGGGCGTCCGGATGGCTGCGGACGCGACGCCGGCTGTGGTTTGCAACTTGCACCACAGTCGGTGTTCCCCTGCGGGGGCTGCGTATGCGCCGTCACATTCCGCTCAGTTTCCTGCTGGTGCTGTTCGTCACCCTCGGGTGTGAGGATTCGCCTGGCCCAACCACGCCGATCCTCCCGCAGGGCGCGACGATCTCCGGATCGATCGTCAACTCGGGACTTGGCGTGCCGACGTCATCGAGCGGCGCGGTCGTCCGCGTCCTGGGATCGAACCTGTCCTCGATCGTCGACGTCAATCAGTCGTTCACGATCACGGGCGTATCGCCCGCGTCGAATGTGACGTTGGAGTTCTCAGGCACTGGACTCAGCAGTCAGATCCCGATCGGCGCGGTGCAGCAAGGCGATCAGGTTGTGCTCACCCTCGCACGCACTAACAGCGTGCTGACTGTGGACACGCGAGGGCGGCAAGGCAGCGGAAGCACCGAAGTGGCCGGGCGCGTCGACAGCATCAACGGGGCCACCAATTCCTTCGTGGTCGGCGGTCAGACGATTCAGACGAATCCAGCCACGCAGTTCATCGGCGCCAGTGGCGCAATCGGCACGTTCGCGGACTTGAACGTCGGTCTGCGGGTCACCGTCACGGGCACGACGACGTCGCCGACCAGCATCCTCGCGACCGTCGTCCGTGCAGAGACGACGATCCCCGACACGCCGGTGACGCTCACCGGCACGATTTCGGACCTCTCGGGCACGGCCAGCAGCTTTCAGTTCACCCTGGACGGGCGCGTCATCCGCGGTGATACCAGCACGATCTTCGACGCCGGACGCTCGTTCTCCAACCTGCAGAATGGCGGCCTCGTGCAGGTGAACGGGACGAACAAGGTTGGATTCGTACAGGCGTCAAGAATCCAGATCCTTTAGACTGAAACTGCGCCGCCTGTCCGGAGTCGATCTGTGAACGTCTACAACTCCATCCGCAGAGGCCTCTCGAGCCGGGCCAGGGTTCTCGCCACCACGACCGTGCTCGTCATCGCCGCACTCTCCGGTGCCGGCGCGCAGGAACAGCGACCGGCGTTTCGCACCGGCAGTGACACGGTGCGCGTCTACGCCACCGTCACCGACCGGAGCGGCCGGCTGGTGACCGACCTGACCAAAGACGCGTTCGAGGTGCGCGACGACGGGAAGGCGCAGCCGATCATCGTCTTCGACAACTCGCCGCAACCGATTCAGTTGATCGTGCTGCTGGACGTCTCGAGCAGCATGCAGGGCAACCTGCCGCTGCTCCGCGCGGGCTCCCGGCAACTATTCGCAGAACTCGGGCCCAAGGACGTCGCGAAGGTCGGATCGTTCGGCAAAGAGATCGTGATCAGCACGGAGTTCACGCGCGACGTCGAGAAGCTCACCGCGGCGCTGCCGGTTGAGATTCCCGAAGGCGCGCCAACGCCACTCTGGAAAGCGATCGACCAGGCCATGAGCGCGTTTGACACGAAGAGCGATCGCCGGCGTGTCGTGATCGTCCTGAGCGACGGCCAGGACGCACCTGGGGGATTCGGGCTGAAGATCATGACCCAGGTGGAGGTCATCGATCGAGCGCGCGCCGAGGATGTGATGGTGTACGGCATCGGCATGCGCCCCCGGATCTCGGCACCTGCGGGAGGAGGAATCGCCGGCATGTCGGCCATGATGGCGGCGGCTGAACCCGATCCCGGCCTGGCAGTCACCGCGGAAGAAACAGGCGGCGGTTATGCCGATATCCGCCCCCGCGATGACCTGGTGGCAGCCTTCACGCAGATCGCCCGCGAACTGCACAGTCAATATCTGCTCGGCTACGACCCGCCAAAACGCGACGGAAAGAAGCACAAGATCGAGGTCCGCGTGTTGAAGGGCGGCATGGAGCCTCGGGCACGCAAGACCTACGTGGCGCCGAAAGGCAGCTGAACGCCCGGGAGCGGACAGACGCAGTACGTAGGGCGGACCGGTTTCGGGTCCGCCAGGTCGGCGGACCGAAGTTCGGTCCGCCCTACGTACGATCCGGACCCCCGTGGCACAATTGTCCGCATGAAACTGCGCGCGTCTCTCTTCGCCCTTGTCGTCGTCCTGCTGTCGGCGCTGCCGGCGGCTCAGCAGCCTGCGCTCAAGTCGGGTCTCGACCCGGCAAGCTTCGACAAGTCGGTGCGGCCACAGGACGACTTGTTTCGCTACGTGAACGGCACGTGGCTGGCCAACACGGAACTGCCGGCCGATCGCGCGATCTACGGCACGTTCGTGCAGCTCTCCGACAAGGCGGAACGCGACCTGTTCCTGCTCATCGAAGAGCTGGGGGGCGACAAGAACAAGAAGCCCGGCAGTACGGCGCAGCAGGTCGGCGACTTCTACGCGAGTTTCGTCGACGAAGCGAAGATCAACGCCGCCGGCGCCGCGCCGCTGAAGGCGCGGCTCGCGGAGATCGACGCGATCAAGACGCCGGCCGACATGGCGAGGGTGTCTGGACAGCTTTCGATGATTGGCCTGCCAGGACCGGTGGGCGGCTTCATCGAAGCGGACGCCGGCGACCCGACCAAGGTCGCGCTGTACCTGCAGCAGGGCGGCACGGCACTGCCCAATCGCGATTACTACCTGAAGGACGAAGCGCCGTTCCCGGACATCCGCGCGAAGTACCAGACCTATCTGGAAAACATCTTCACGTTGTCCGGCCGCCCGCGCGCCAGGGAAGATGCGAAGGCCGTCTTTGCACTCGAGACCGAGCTCGCAAAGATTCAGTGGACGCAGGTCGAGAGCCGCGACGCCGTCAAGACGTACAACAAGATGGCGGTGACGAAGATCGTTGCCGACTTCCCCGGCTTTGACTGGGCCGGGTGGGCAAAGCCGCAGGGGATCGACAAGGCGTCCGAGTGGGTCATCGCGCAGCCATCCTTCTTCAAGGGCTTCGCGGCGATGGTGCCGGCGACGCCGATCGAAACGTGGAAGGCGTGGCTCGCCGCGCAGTACATCACGCAGAAGGCGCCGCTGCTCAGCCAGGATTTTCAGAACGCCGCATTCGAGTTCTTCGGCAAGACGCTCAGCGGCCAGCAGGTGCAGCGGCTGCGCTGGAAGCGCGGCGTGCAGCTCCTCAACGGATCGATGGGCGAAGCGCTCGGCCAGCTCTACGTCGCGAAGCACTACCCGGCGGCCGCGCGGGCGCGGAGGGAGACGATGATTGCCAACCTGCTCGAGGCGTACAAGCAGTCGATTACCGCGCTCGACTGGATGACCCCCGAGACCAAGAAGGAAGCGCTGGCGAAGCTCGCCACGTTCCGGCCGAAGATCGGCAACCCGCCCAAGTGGAAGGACTACAGCAAGCTCGCGGTCAAGCCCGACGATCTGGTCGGCAACTCTGAGCGGGCGACGCAGCTCGAGAACGAGTATCAGGTCTCGAAGCTCTACAAGCCCGTCGACAAAGACGAATGGTTGATGACGCCGCAGACGATCAACGCGTACTACAACCCGGTCAAGAACGAGATCGTCTTCCCCGCCGCGATCCTGCAGGCGCCGTTCTTCGACGTCACGGCCGAAGACGCGGTCAACTACGGCGCGATCGGCGCCGTCATCGGCCACGAGATCGGGCACGGCTTCGACGATCAGGGCCGGCGCTACGACGGCTCGGGCAAGTTGCGCGACTGGTGGAAGCCCGCCGACGAGACGGAATTCCAGAAGCGCGCCAAAGTGCTCGTCGAGCAGTTCAACGGATACAGTCCGGTCGCAGGCGCGACGATCAACGGCGAGCTCACGCTCGGCGAGAACATCGGCGATCTCGGCGGCCTGTCCATTGCGTACAAGGCCTGGAAGATCTCGCTGGCCGGCAAGACGTCGCCGGTGATGGACGGCCTCACGGGCGATCAGCGGTTCTTCATGGGCTGGGCGCAGGCCTGGCGCGCGAAGGCACGTGAGGCGTACCTGCGCCGGCAGATTCTCGCGGACTCCCATTCGGCCGCGGAATTCCGCGCCAACGGTCCGGTCGGGAACATCGACGCGTTCTACGCGGCGTTCAACGTCAAGCCCGGCGACAAGCTGTATCGGGAACCAGACAAGCGCGTCCGGATCTGGTGAGAGCGCGCATGCATCGCCGGCTCCTCGCTGCCCTGCTCGCCGCCATCGCCGCGTCGTCGATCGCCATCGCGCAACAGCGCGTGGCCTACGACGGCGTGGCGCTGAATGACGAGGGACTGCCCCAGTACTCGACGTTCTCCATCTGCGCGATCGATCCCGCCACCGGCCAGTCGGGCGCGGCGGTGACCACGCGCGTCCCATTCGTCGGGCGCGCGGTGCCGCACGTGCGCGCGGGCGTCGGCGCCGTGTGCACACAGGCCTCGACGATGGTCGAGTACGGACCACGCGGGCTCGACATGCTGGAAAAAGGCGTGGCGCCGGCAGACGCGTTGCAGCAGCTGATGGCGGACGACGCGATGAAGGAATCGCGACAAGTCGGCATCATCGACATGAAGGGCCGCGCCGCAGCGCACACGGGCGCGCGCAACGGCAACTGGGCCGGCAGCAAGCAGGGCGTGAACTACACGACACAGGCGAACATCATGGTCGGGCCGGAAGTCCTGGACGCCGTGTCGGCCTCGATGGACGCCACGACAGGCACGGGCCTCCCGCTCGCCGAGCGCATGATTCTCGCGCTGGAGGCCGGGTACGAAAAAGGCGGCGACCGCCGCTGGGGCAGCCTGCAATCGGCGGCGATCAAGATCGCCGACCCGAACAACCCGGGACGCGGCAACGACCACATCGCGCTCGCGATCGAGGTCGGCGAAAACCCGAATCCCGTCGCGGAGATGAAGCGCATCTACCTCACGACGGCGCGGCGTCTCGGCTATCGCACCTTTTCACGCGTCGAAGGTCCCGACGTCGTCGAGTTGAAGCGCATGCTGCACGCGCTCGGCTACTGGCGTCCGACGCTCGCCGCGTTTCCCGAACGTCCTCCGCAGGAATTCAACCTGTTCGACGACGAAGCCATCGCCGCGGTGGACAAGTTCCGAACCGACAAGAGCCTGAATTATCAAGGCAACCCGCCGGGCCTTGTCGATGCCAGACTCATCGACGCGTTGCGGACCGCGTATCTGCAGAAGAAAAAGGGCGGTTAGGCGAGCCGCACTTCGCTTCGCTCTACGGTTCGGCGGACCGGAATTTGATCCGCCTTACTGCGAAATCTCGCGGGTGAATTCGAAACCCGTCCCCCCCTCTCGCCGTTCTACCCCTGTGGTAAAAGTGGAGTGCGCCCCTCGCCTGCGTGGAGGTTGACGTGAAACGTCTCCTTACGTCCGTGGTGCTCGCGCTCTCCCTCGGCGTCGTGATCGGCGGCGCGCAGCAACAATCGCCTACGTTCAGGGGCACGAGCGACACCGTCCGCGTGTTCGTCACCGTGTTGGACCGCAATGGCCGGCTCGTCACCTCGCTGTCCCAGGACAACTTCGAAGTGCGCGACGACGGCAAAGTGCAGCCGGTCGCCGTGTTCGACAACACTCCGCAGCCCATTCAAATCGTCGTGATGCTGGACGTCTCCGGCAGCATGGCCGGCAACCTCGCGCTGCTGCGCGCGTCGTCTACGGAGCTCTTCAAGTCGCTGGGCCAGGAAGACGTCGCGCGCGTCGGATCGTTCGGCCGCGAGATCGAGATCAGCGAGGTGTTCACGCGCGACCTCCACGAGCTCGAGGACGCATTGCCCGACGACATTCCCGTGAACGCGCCGACCCCGCTGTGGCGCGCAATCGACCAGGCGATGGACGCCTTCGATGCGAACAGCGACCGCCGCCGTGTCGTGCTCGTGCTGAGCGATGGCAAGAACTCCGACGTGCGTTTCAGCAAGCGAAACGTCAGCCAGGTCGAGATCATCGACCGCGCGAGCGCAGAGGGCGTGATGGTGTACGCCGTCGGCCTGCGCAGCCGGAGCATGGCGCCACCGCAGTTTGGCGG
>Ga0137451_1000439_pt1 | contig 12552 bp, 8 predicted proteins | sample EasRivERMGT500_2_FD_102336 | JGI IMG/M metagenome (GOLD analysis project Ga0137451, IMG submission 102336) | Soil microbial communities from meander-bound floodplain in the East River, Colorado, USA - East River MetaG ERMGT500_2 | ecosystem: Environmental > Terrestrial > Soil > Floodplain ... | reverse complement strand
GGCCTGGGCGAGGCGCTCATGGAAGAGCAGGTCTTCCGCCGCCTGCCGCCGCGCCTGTCGCACGCGATCGTCCACAAGTTCCCGTCGATCCTCGAATACAAGTCGCCGACCTCGCTCGACATGCCGGAGATCGACACGGAGCTGATCGAGCACCCCGACCCGCGCGGGCCCTTCGGTGCCAAGGAGGTCGGCCAGGGGCCGCTCCTGCCGATCATGCCTGCGGTCGCAAACGCGGTGTACGACGCGGTCGGCGTGCGCATCGACGAGGTCCCGATCACGCCCGAGAAGATCGTCAAGGCGCTCGACGACAAGGCGAAGGGGAAGCCCGGGCGCTACGGGCCGGATTCGTTCCCCGACATCGCCTACCCCGAGCCGATGATCGTGCCGACTCCGTGGGAGGGGGGCGACGGGAACGCGACCAACGACCCCGAGCGCAAGCGGGCCGCGAAGATGGCGGAGAAGAGCTGACGCCATGATGCGCCTCCCCCACTTCGAGTTCCGCGCGCCGAAAACGGCGCTGGAAGCGGCGTCGATCCTCGCCGACCATCAAGCCGGCGATGCGATGCTGCTCGGAGGCGGGACGGACCTCGTTCCGAACATGAAGCGGCGCCAGCAGACGCCGAAGATGCTCATCGGGCTTCGCAACGTCGCCGAGCTCCATAAGATCAGCAACGGGAACGGCATGGTGATCGGCTCGGGCGTGACGTTAACCGCGCTCGGTGGCGACCCCCGCATCCAGGAGCACTACACCGGCCTGTACCAGGCCGCCTCGCAGATCGCGACACCGCACTTGCGCAACATGGGGACCATCGGCGGCAACATCTGCCTCGACACCCGCTGCAACTACTACGACCAGAGCTACGAGTGGCGGAAGGCGATCAACTTCTGCATGAAGAAGGACGGCGGGACCTGCTGGGTCGCGCCCAGCTCCGACCGGTGCCTCGCCGTCTCGTCCACCGATACGGCGCCGATACTGATCGCCCTCGGCGCCAAGGTGACGCTCGTCTCCAAGCGCAGCCGTGGCCGCATCGTGCCGCTGGTCGATCTTTACCAGAACGACGGCATTCACTATCTAACGCGCCGCGCCGACGAGGTCCTGACCCACGTGCTCCTCCCCGCGCTTCCCGGCTGGAAAAGCGTCTACTGGAAGCTGCGCCGCCGCGGGAGCTTCGACTTCCCCGTGCTCTCCGTCGCCGCCGCGATCCGGGCGCGCACCGACGGCACGATCGAGGAAGCGCGGATCGTGCTCGGTGCCGTCGCCTCATGTCCGCTCAACGCCTCCGACGCCGCGAGCTACCTGGTCGGCAAGAAGCTCGCAGACGACGCCACGATCGCCGAGGCCGCCGATCGGGCGTTCGCCCACGCCAAGCCGATGGACAACACCGACTTCGTCCTCCACTGGCGCAAGCGCGTCGTGCGGGAGTTCGTCACCTACGCGCTCCGCGAGCTGCGCGGCGAGGACATGCGGGAGACGAGGCGGAAGATGGGGCGGCAGGACTTGGTGGCACTTCCGACCGTCTAGAAGGGCAACGGCTTTCCGGTCACGCGGTGGTGAAGCACGTCTGGGTCGAGATCGACGCCGTTCGGCCACCGGATCGTTCCCGCCGCGCGGCTTACCTTGACCTTCGCGAAGTAGGTCGGGTCCTTGAGGGCGGCGAACAAGTTTTGGAACGGCCGGAGATGGGGCTCTCATCCAGAGGCGGTGCGCACCGAGCGGCTTCACCGATACCACGTGTCTCAGCTCGCCAACGCTCCTATTCAAGCGGCGCGATCCTCCGAAGCGGTTGATTCCTTCTCGCGAGATCCCAATCCTCCAAGAGCTCCGCTCGATGCAACGAGGCCCATTCTAGCGCGAGGCTCTTCGCTCGCCTGGGGATTCGACCGCGGATGAGTCGGAGACTCCGGATGTCGATGACCGGTGATTCCTCGCTTCACGTGTCGTCGCCCAAACTCCCGGGTGATCGGAGATGGGTTGCAACTGGGATACTCGTTTCGAGCTAATCTCCCGGCATGATTTCGACCGTACTCCTCGCTCTCTCGATGGCCGTCACCTTCGACGACCTCCCCGCGCAGGGATTCGAGCGTGCCTCGGCGGGGCAGGCCAAGCTGATCAACAAGCAGATCGTCGCGACGCTCAAGAAGCGCGCGATTCCGGCCGTCGCGTTCGTCAACGAACAAGGGCTCGAGACCGACGGCAAGGTCGATTCCAAGCGCGTCGCCGCGCTGAACTTCTGGCTCGACGCCGGTCTCGAGCTGGGGAACCACACCTACTCCCATCCCAGCTTGCACAAGGTGCCGCTCGATCAGTACTTGCGGGAGATCGCCGACGGGGAGCGCGTGACGCGCCCGCTCGTCGAGGGTCGTGGTGGGGCGTACCGGTGGTTCCGGCATCCCTACCTGCAGACCGGCCGCGACCTCGAGACCAAGCACGCGGTCGAGGCTTACCTCGCCGACCATGCCTACCGGGTGGCGCCGGTCACGATCGACAACAGCGAATGGGTCTACGCGCGGGCCTACGCGTTGGCGCGCCGGCGCGGAGACGAGGCGACGCAGATCCGGCTTGCCACCTCCTACATCGACTACATGATGCGGGTGGTCGTGTACTACGAGAAGCAGACCGAGCTGCTCTTCGGCCGGCAGATCCCGCAGGTGCTGCTCGTGCACGCGAACTCGCTCAACGCCGACCACTTCGACGAGCTCGCCGACGCGATCGCGGCGCGCGGGTACCGCTTCGTGACCCTCGACGAGGCCGTCGCGGACGACGCGTATCGAAGCGCGGATACGTTCGTGGGCGGCGGAGGGGTCACGTGGCTCCACCGCTGGGCGCTGACCCGCGGCGGGCGCGAGCTGATCGTGCCGGACGAGCCTACGGTTCCCGCGTGGGTGGAGCGGGCGGCCGAATAGCCGCGACGAACGCCTCCACCGCCGCTCTGTCTTCGTCCGTCATGTCGCGCGTGCCCCGCACGCGGTGGAGCAGGCTCTCGTACTCATCCGCCTTGATCGTGGCCCACCACGGATCCTTCGTCAGGTCGAAGACGGCGAGCGCGCCGGCTTTGGCGGTGGGCAGATCGGAGCGATGACACGTGCCGCACGCCGGCACGAGCGCATCGCGTGCTTGGTTGGCGAGGCGGCGTTCGGTTGCCGGAGCCGGATCGGGGCCGGGCCGCTGCGCGCTGACCGCCCACGCGATCGTCGCCGCCGCGAGTGCGCCTGCTCCCGTCGCGAGCGTCTTCCTCCTCACGGCGGGAGCATACGCCCGGGCGCTATCATGCGCCTTCATGTGCGGCATCTTCTGTCTGTTCGGAGTCCAGCCGGAGGGCGCCGCGGCGGCGCGGGATCTCGCGGTGCGCCAGGCGCGCCTGCTGCGGCACCGCGGCCCCGACTGGAGCGGGATCTGGTCGGGCGGGCGCGCGGTGCTGGCGCACGAGCGGCTCGCCATCGTCGACCTGCTCCACGGCGCACAGCCGCTCAAATCGCGGGACGGGTCGACCGTGCTCGCCGTCAACGGCGAGATCTACAACCACGTCGAGCTGCGCGCGCGGATCGGCGTGCGCGACGTGTTCGCGACCGATTCCGACTGCGAGGTGATCCTGCCGCTGTGGGCCGCCGAGGGGCCGCGGTTCCTCGACCGGCTGCGCGGGATGTTCGCGTTCGCGCTGTACGACGCGGGGAAGGACGACTGGCTGGTCGCGCGGGATCCGATCGGGATCATCCCGCTGTACGTCGGGCGGCGCGCGGACGGCTCGATCGCGGTCGCGTCGGAGATGAAGGCGCTTCTCCCGGTGTGCGAGCACGTCGAGGAGTTCCCGCCGGGGCACTATCAGACGAGCCGCGACGCGGCGCCGGTGCGGTACTGGAAGCGGGACTGGTTCGAGTTCGACTCGGTGCCGGATCGGGACGTGGAGCCGGCCGAGCTGCGCTCCGCGCTGTCCGACTCGGTCCACGCGCACCTGATGACCGACGTGCCGTACGGGGTGCTGCTCTCCGGCGGACTGGATTCGTCCGTCATCGGAGGCCTCGCCGCGTCGTTCGCGGACAAGCGCGTGGAGACCGGCGACCGCGAGCGCGCGTGGTGGCCGCGGCTCCACTCGTTCGCGATCGGCCTCGAAGGCTCGCCCGACCTCGCCGCCGCCGAGCGGTGCGCGGCCGCGATCGGAACCGTGCACCACGGCTTCAACTTCACCGTGCAGGAGGGGCTCGACGCGCTGCGCGACGTCATCTGGCACATCGAGTCGTACGACGTCACCACCGTGCGCGCCTCCACGCCGATGCTGCTGATGGCGCGCCTCATCCGCGCGACCGGCGTGAAGATGGTCCTCTCGGGCGAAGGGGCGGACGAGATCTTCGGCGGCTATCTCTACTTCCACAAGGCGCCCTCGCCGCGCGCGTTCCACGAGGAGACGGTGCGGAAGCTTTCCGACCTGCACCTGTACGACTGCCTGCGCGCGAACAAGTCGATGGCGGCGTGGGGGATCGAGGCGCGCGTGCCGTTTCTCGATACGCGCTTCCTCGACGTCGCGATGCGCGTGCCGGCCCGCCAGAAGATGGTGGGTGAGCGGAAGATCGAAAAGCGCGTCCTGCGCGAAGCGTTCACGGATCTGCTTCCCGAAGAGATCCTGTGGCGGCAGAAGGAGCAGTTCTCGGACGGGGTCGGGTACTCCTGGATCGACACCCTCAAGGCGAGCGCGGAGAGCCGGGTCACCGACCTCGAGATGGCCGGAGCCGCGGAGCGGTTCCCGGTCGGCACGCCGCGCACGAAGGAGGCGTTCGTCTACCGCATGATCTTCGAGGAGCTGTTCCCGCACCCCGACGCGGCGAGGTGCATCCCTTCCGGGCCGTCGGTCGCGTGCAGCTCAGCGGCCGCGATCGCCTGGGATCCGGCGTTCGCTTCGAACGCCGACCCGAGCGGACGCGCCGTCCGCGACGTTCATGGGAGATAGGGGTCAGGTCTCCCATTGCACCATTCGAACGGTGCAATGGGAGACCTGACCCCAGTCATCTCTTGGCGGCGTCGTAGACGGCGATGATCCACAGAATCACAGGGGAAGCGATGAGGATCGCGTTCCCCCAGTCGTCCCGCAGCGAGGCCGGGATGTCGAGGCCGAGCGCGTGCAGCCCGCGCATCCCGATCGGCGTCGCCGCGAGCCAGGCGCCCGCGATCACCCAGAGGGCGCCCACGAACAGCGTCGCCCGCTTCGAATGCCCCGCGAGGATCTGTCCCCACCCCGGCACGAGCAGCGACGCGACGCCGGCGACGATGGGATGCGCGCCGTCTCCGTCGTCCGCGCCGCCCGTGATCGCTTGCGCGTGGGAGATCGCAGCAAGGTGTAGCAGCATTGCGGTCACGACAAGACCGGCGACGGCGACGACGAGGATCTCGGTGCGGAGCTCGAGCACCTTCATCGTCGCGAGCAGCGACGCGCGCAACGAGAGCGCCGCCCAGACCGACGCCGCGCAGAACCCGAGGGACGCCGCGTAGAAGAGCCCCCAGGTCGGCTCCCCCGCGACGACATGCCCGAGCCCGGGGACGAACAGCGACAGGCTTCCCGCGAGCCGCGGGCTTACGCCGGCCGAGGATCTCGACGCGTTCCGTGCGCGCGGCCGGCGCGTGCCCCCGCCGGATTCCGGTGCGAATACGGGCGGGAACCCGGCGACCTTCCGATCGCTCAGGTCCACCTCGCCGAGGTCGTAGATCGCGTCGTCCTGAGGCATGCGTCGCCCTCCCGCTCCCTTGGACCATGCAACGACGCGGCCATTCGTCGGGGTTGTCGGCACTCGGATTGCGGCTGATCGCGATCACGATTTCAGCCGACAAATGACAAAAACAGCCCCGCGACGTTACGGGGTGTCGTATAAAGACCTTTGGGCATGGGCGCAATCGCGCTGACGAGGCCACGGTGGGGGACCGGCCTCGTCTTAGCGACTCTCCTCATCGCAACCTTCGCCGGCCGCCCCATCGGGGCGACATCGCCGGACGAGGGACGCCCCCTCTTGCGCTCATTCACGCCGAGGGACTACGAGGCGGCCGCGCAGATCGAGCGCCTGCTGATCGCTTCCGACGGGATGCTCGTCGCCGCGTGCGCGAGCGACGTCATCACGTACGACGGCCTGCGCTTCGATCGCATCGAGACTCCGATCAGGAAGATCCGCGCGCTCGCGATCTCGAAGGGCGGCACGCACATCTATGCGGGAGGCGATGACCAGCTCGGCGTGATCGATCGCAGCCCCGACGGCAGCTGGGCGTACCGCTCGACGCTCGACGAGATTCCCGCGTCGGCGCGTCCGCTCGGACGCGTGACCTCGATCGCCACGGTCGGCGAGGACGTCTGGATCGCGACGGAGACCAAGCTCCTCCGCCGGCGCGGCCGCGTCAATGCCGTGATCCCGCTCGACGGCTCGCCGTTCACGCTGCTGCCGGCGAAGGACGAGATCTACCTGCATCGTGAAGGCGCCGGGTTGTTCCGCATGGCGGCCGATCGCCTCGTGCCGGTGACGAGCGACGCGCTCGCCTCCGACGGGCCCGCCGTCGGCCTCTTCCGGGAGGAGGCGCTCCTCGTGCTCGCCTCGAGCCGGCACGGGCTCGTGCGGATCGAGGACGGCCGAGCGAGGCTCTTCGGTGCCGGCCTCTCCGGCCTCGCTCCCGTGACGGCGGCGAGCCGCGCGGCCGGGGGCGGCTACGTGCTCGGCACCGACGACGGGTTGCTCGTGACCGACGCATCGGGCGCGATCGCGCACCGCGTCTCGCGCGAGGAAGGGTTCCCGGCAAGCGCCGTGACCTCGCTCGCGCTCGATCGGGACGGGTCGGTCTGGGCGGGGACACCCGAAGGGCTCGTCGAGATCTCGCTCCTGGGTGCCGTCTCGCGTTTCGACGCCCGCGACGGCCTCCCCGAAGCGCCGGTGAGCGCGATCACGCGGCACGGTGGCCGTCTCGTGCTCGCCGCCGAGGACGGCCTCTACGTCCTCCGGCCTGGTGCGTTCGACGGCACCCTGCCCGCCCGCTTCGACAAGCTGCCGGCGCCCGTCGCGCGACCCACCGATCTGCTCGTGGCCGGCGGGTCGCTGCTCGTCTCGGGGAGCGGCGGGGTCTGGCGGCTCGACTCCGGCTCCGCCACGCGGGTGCTCGCCGTCACCGGAGAGGTCAGCGACCTCGCCCCGTGGAGCGCCGACCCGGACGTGATCCTCGCCGCCGGCACTCAGGGGATGAGCGTGCTCCACCGGGAAGGCGAACGGTTCACGGTGGTGCGCGCCTTCACCGATCTCGGCGACGTGCGCACGATCGCCGAGGACCCCCAGGGCCGCCTCTGGCTGGGCACGGCCTCGCGCGGGGTCCGCCGGATCGACCTCGGTCGCGGGGTCCGCACGGCGGCCTGGGCGGATGCACGCGTCACGAGCTTCGACGCCGCGTCAGGGAAGTTCGACGAGGGGGACGCCGCCGCGTCGGTCGCGGTCGTCGCGGGCGACGTGCTCGCCATCGGCCCCAACCACGTCCATCGGTACGAGGCGGCCGCGGACGCGTTCCGGCGCGACGACCGCTTCGCGCTGGACGGCACGCCCTTGAACCGGCTCTGGCCCGTGGCCACGTCGAGCGCGCAGCGCTTCTGGGCGAGCGCCTCGCTCGATGCGCGGCGCTCCGACTTCCCGCTCGCGCGCCTGGAGCGCTCGGCGGGCGGGCTGTGGACGCTCGTGCCCGCTCCCGCTCCCGTGCTCGAGGGGCTGGGTTTCGCCGGCGCGTCCCCGATCTTTCTCGAGGCCCCTGGGGAGGACGACGAGGTCGTCTGGGCCGCGGGCTTCGGCGGGCTCTATCGTCTCCGCTCCTCCGAGCTCGCGGCGTCATCGGCCCGCCCGTCGGTCGCGATCGTCTCCGCCTCAGGCGGCGGCCGGATGCGGATGATCACCGGCACGGGACGCGAGGCGAAGCTCGCCGCGAAGATCCCGTACTCCCGCGAGCCGGTCCGCTTCGGCTTCGGCGCCGCTTCGCTCCTTCTCGGCGCGCGCATCGAGTACCGCTGGCGGCTCGAGGGGTGGAACGACGGCTGGAGCACCTGGAGCGCCTCGCGCGAGGCGATGTTCTCCTCGCTGCCCGCCGGGACCTACCAGTTCACGGTCGAGGCCCGCGACCGCTCCGGGACCAGCTCGCACGCGGCCTCGGTGGCTTTCGGAATGGCGCCCCCGCCGTGGCTCGCGTGGTGGGCGTGGTGCGGCTACGGCGTCCTCGCGGCGTGCTTCGTCTGGGCCGCGATGCAGGTCCGCGTCGCCCGCGCGGCGGAGGAGAGGCGGCGGCTCGAGGGGATCGTGGCGGAACGGACCGACGAGGCCGCCCAGTCCCGCGAGGCGGCGGAGGAAGCCGAGCGCCAGAAGAGCCGCTTCCTGGCCCGCATGAGCGGCGAGCTCAAGTCGCCTCTCGACGCTCTCCTCTCGCTCGCCCAGGCGCTCGAGCACGATCCGCAGCTGGCCACCCGCTACATCGATCGCATCGGCGCGCTCAAGGCCTCGGGCTCGCACTTGCTGACGCTCCTCGACGAGATCGTCGAGCTGACGGAGGTCGAGTCGGGCGAAGCCACCCTCCGGCACGAGGCGTTCTCGGTCGCCGCGCTCCTTCGCGACGTCGAGTCGTCGTTCGTGGCCCAGGCCCGCGAGCGGGGGCTCCGGTTCCACGTCGCGACCCGGGACCTGCCGCGCCTCCCCGTGAACGGCGATGCCGCGCGCCTGAGACAGGTCCTCGAGAACCTGATCGTCGGCGCCATGCGGCTCACCGAGCGCGGCGAGGTGAGGCTCACCGTGATCGGGGAGCCCCGCTCCGGCCACGTGCACTTCGCGGTCAGCGACACGGGGCCCGGCGTGACGCCGGACGAGCCCGAGTGGGAGCTCGGCCTCGCCGTGAGCCGTCGAATCGTGGAGCTGATGGGCGCGAGCCTGGAGACCGCCAGCCAACCCGGCGAAGGCTCGACGTCGCACTTCTCGATCCGGCTCCCCGAGGCGGAGGAGGAGCCGGCCCGTCCCGCCGTCGGTCGCGCGTGGCTCGAGGCGGCGCGCCTCGCCTCGTCCGAGTCCTCGCGTCCGCCTGGGGCCTAGCGAACAATCTGGCGGTCTACCGGTAGCCTGCGTTACCCTCTCGCGGAAGCCGTGAGGGAGAGGAACGCAATGAAAAAGCTCGTCGTCATCGCCGCTCTGTGTGCCGCCGCCACCACGCTGGCCTCCGCCGGCGAGGTCCTCGGGAAGATCACCTCCGCGGGCGCGACCGTCGGCGAAGGAGCCGAGGTCTCCGCGAAGTGCGGGGGCAAGTCGTACCCCGCCGTGAAGACCGACAAGTCCGGGAGCTACCACCTGGTCATCGCCGAGACCGGGAAGTGCACGCTGACCATTTCCTACAAGGGCCAGACCGCCAACATCGACGTCGCCTCGTACGACGATGCCGCCCAAGCCGACCTCGTCCTCGAGGCGAAGGACGGAAAGCTCACCGCCCGGCGGAAGTAGATGGCGGAGGCCCCGGCCCCGAAGCCCAAGAAGGACACCTGGGACAAGGTCGGGGTCTTCTTCCACCCGCTCGGCGGGCTTCTGACCGCGATGTCCGTCGCCTACGTCGGGATGCGCGGATCCCAGGTCATCGAGCGACGCCAGTCGGAAGACACGAGGGCGCGTCTTTACTCCGAGCTGATGAGCCGCCGCGAGGAGGCCGAGACGAGCCTCCGCAAGGACATGCTCACCTCGATCATCTCGAACTTCTTCGCCCCGGCGTCCGCCAACGATCTCGACTCCAAGGTCTTGAACCTCGAGCTCCTCGCCTACAACTTCCACGACTCGCTCGACCTGCGGCCGCTGTTCCTCGACCTCCAGCGCCGCGTCCGGCGCTCGAGCGAGCCTGACAAGCACGAGCTCTCCGGCCGGATCGAAAACGTCGCGCGCGAGATCGCCGCCAAGCAGCTCTTCTCCCTCGAGGGCCACGGCAAGAGCTTCCGGCGCTCGTTGGACATCGAGGAGCTCGACAAGGCCGGGAAAGCCGGCGTCGTGCTCGAGCCGGAGCCCGTGACGATCAACGGCTCTACCTTCGAGATCAACCTGCGCGTGCTGTCCGTCTCGAAGCCCGACAAGCGGCTCGTCGTCCGCCTCACCGTGAAAGCGCCGGAGGGGAGCACCGATCTTCCGGACACGCGCGCCACCTTCGACGTCGGCTTCTTCGATTTCCCGATGATCGACAACACGCGCCTCGCCAAAGACATCCGCTGCGCCGTGACGCTCTCGAACTACTCCGAGTTCGCCGCCGACCTGACCACCGTCTGCTTCCCCGGCGAGTACGCGTCGCTCAAGGAGCGCCCGTACTACGACGACATCCTCCAGACGCTCCGCACCTCGACGCCGGAGGAGGAAGCGCCCCCCGCCGGCAGCAAGACCTACGTCGCGCCGCGGTAGTCACCCCCGTACGACCTTGAGGTTCTTGCGGCCGATCGTCGCGACCAACCGGTCGAACGCCGCGCGGCCGGGCTCGCGCTTCGCCGCCGATCCACTCCGCGAGCCCGCGAGCGCGCTCCGCAGCCGCTCGTAAGTCACCGAGGCGTTACCGACCGGTGCTGCGATCGACGCCGCCGCGGCGGGATCCATCGCACCCAGCACCAGCCGAACCCAGCGTGCCGATTCCGGGTCGAGAGAGGTGCCCTTCGCAGCGGTGACGAGGAACCCCAGCGCCTTCGCGCGTGCGCTCTTCACGAACGGCTCGCCGGGAAGCTCGAGTGCCGCCTCCGCCAGCGCCCACGTCGCGACCGCGTGCACCGCGGCGTCCGGACCGATCGAGCCGTCGGCCCGCTGCGCGGCGAGAAGCGCCGCCAGCGCCGGCCGCCCTTCGGCGGGCGAGATCCGTCCATCGTCCGCGATATCCGCGAGGACGCGGAAGGCGGCGGCGAGCAGGTATACCTCAGCATCGCTCCGCTCTGGGCTTTCGAGCCGCGCGACACGCTTGGCCTTCTCGAACGACTGCGCAAAGGCGCCGGGGGACCCGGTGCTTGCCGCCTCCCCGATCGAGTCGGCTTGGATGTTGTTCGGGAACTGGCCGGCGAGCGGGTCGACGTTGCTGATCCCCGACACCTGCGTCTTGAAGTCACGATCCCGCGCACCGTTGACGTTGGGGTTGCCGTCCCCGCTCGGGCCTGGCGCCGCCGGGGGGGGAAGGGCGAGCACGTTCTGATAGAAGCGTCCCGCGACGGGCAGGTCCTGGATGAAGTCCGAGGTGAACTTGGTTCCGGCCGGAGCCTGATCGAGATCGACTTTGGTCTTCTCGGCCATGACGGTAACTCTCTCGACGTGCTCGGGAGCAGGTCCTTCCTTTCCGAAGATCCCCTCGAACGACACGCCGTCCGGGATCGGGACCGCCTGATGCACGGTCGGCGAGGCCCCGCCCGGGTTGACGACTTGGGAGTCGTCCACGGCGACGAACGACGTGAACGCGCTCATCAGCCGGTATTCGAGCGCGAGCGCGGTCACTTCCGCGCGCACGGACTCGGTCACGCCCTGCGGCGAACCGAGCGTCAGCTCCTCGATGCGCCCTCGCGCCCACAGCGGCGCCAGCGCCTCGTGCCGCGCCTCCTTGTCGGGAAGCTTGACGTGGATGCGCTGCTCCCACGGACGCCCCGCCAGCCGGCCGCGCACGACGACGTCGCCCTCTCCGGAATCGAGGTAGCGCCCCACGAGGGTCAGCGTCTGCCCGGACCCCAGGTCGCGCAGCCGCTCGGAGCCGAAATCGGCGACCGGCAGCGCGCCCCAGTCGATCGACAGGTCGGTCAGATAGGGCTTGGTCACCCACGAGCGGAACGCCTCCAGCGCGTCGTCGGCGCGCTCGTCCGGGCGCACGAAGACGTACGCGCCCCGGCCGAGGTCGGCCATGCGGTCGAGGAGGTAGTGGTTCACCGACCCACCGATCCCGATCGTGTAGATCCGCGCGTCCCCGAGCACCTTCCCGATCTCGGCCAAGATCTGGGGCTCGTTGCCGACGTAGCCGTCGGTCAGGAAGACGACGACGCGCAGGCGATTGGGGTCGGGCGGCGCCAGGAATGCCGCGCGCATCGCCGCGAGCAGCTCCGTGCCTCCCCCGCCCTGCTGCGCTTCGAACCACTTCAGCGCGCCCTCGACCGACCCCCGATCGTTGGGGAGGAAGGTCTTCGAGTAGACCTCGTTGTCCCCCGCGAAGCGGACGAGGTTGAACGTGTCGCGCGGGCCCATCGCCCGGAGCGCCTTCGCAACGAGCCGCTTGGAAGCGTCGAGCGGAACGCCGTACATGCTCCCCGAGGTGTCGAGGACGAAGACGATCTCCTTCGGCATCGCCTCCGCCGCGTCGATCTCCCCCTTCGGCTGCACGAGCAGCGTGAAGAAGCCGTCGAGCCCGTCGCGGTGCGCCAGGAAGCCGACCGCGGGCCTCTCGGAGGAGACGCTCCAGCGCAGCAAGAAGTCCTTGTTCGGGATCGCGTCGCCGTCGGCGAGGCGCACGTGCGCCCGCGAGAGGGAGCGCGCCTCGGAGACGATCTTGTGGCTGGGGCTCGTCAGGTTCGAGATCGGCACACCGGCGTC
>Ga0137451_1000438_pt1 | contig 12573 bp, 4 predicted proteins | sample EasRivERMGT500_2_FD_102336 | JGI IMG/M metagenome (GOLD analysis project Ga0137451, IMG submission 102336) | Soil microbial communities from meander-bound floodplain in the East River, Colorado, USA - East River MetaG ERMGT500_2 | ecosystem: Environmental > Terrestrial > Soil > Floodplain ... | reverse complement strand
TCGCCACCGACTGGGGACTCGTCCCGGTCGCGAAGTCGGTCTTCGCCCCGAACCCGCCCGCGCCGGTCCCCAGCAGCACCGACACCGTGTTGGAGCTGGAGTTCGCCACCGCCAGGTCGGGCCTGCCGTCGCCGCTCACGTCCCCGATCGCCACCGAGATGGGACCCGTCCCAGTCGCGAAGTCGGTCTTCGCCCCGAATGCGCCGGCGCCGGTCCCGAGCAGCACCGACACCGTGCCGGCGATGTAGTTCGCCACCGCCAGGTCGGGCCTGCCGTCGCCGCTCACGTCCCCGATCGACACGGAGAAGGGAAACTCCCCGGTCGCGAAGTCAGTCTTCGCCCCGAACCCGCCCGCGCCGGTCCCCATCAGCACCGACACCGTGTTGTCCTCGGTGTTCGCCACCGCCAGGTCGGGCTTGCCGTCACCGCTCACGTCCCCGATCGCCACCGACTGGGGACTCGTCCCGGTCGCGAAGTCGGTCTTGGCCCCGAACCCGCCCGCCACCGGCGTGACCACCGGCGCCGTCGGGCTACCGGAGTCCCCTCCGCACCCGCCGAGGACGATCGCCATCAGGCCAAACACCACCAGATTCAGTTTGCGATTCCGAAGCGAGAGCATGGCGGCCTTCCTCCCGTTCAATGTCACCTCCCAACTGTCTCCGAAGTTGAGCCGAGTCGACGCCCCCGGGACTGATCGCGGGGGCCGCTCGACGTATTGCGGGAGGAACCATTTCCCGCCTCGAGCCCGCTGTGGCAGCAGTCAGATCACTTCAACACCCTCCAGAGTAGCAGCGACACCGTACCTGCGCCACAGTTCGCCACCGCCAGGATTCGCATACCGCCTCGGTTCGGCGGAGGAGGGCACGGTCCACGTCGAGGAGGTGCTCGAACACAACCGGGATCCGGACTATTTCGTGACGACGACCCGCCGCGAGATCGCCCGGCCCGCGCTGCTGAGCCGCAGGACGTACAGGCCCACCGGGAGCCGCGAGGCCGCGCCGAGGCTCGCGAGATGGGACCCCGCGCCCATGCCACCCACCTCGCGCGCGAAGACCCTGCGCCCGGCGAGGTCGAACAGCTCGAGGCTCGCGGGCGCCGCGCCCGGCAGCGAGAAGGCCGCCCACACCACGCCGCGCGCCGGATTGGGCCGCGCGCCCGCCAGGGCGAGCCCCGGCTGCGCCGGAGCCGGATCCACGTCCACGAGCGCCGGATCGGAAATCCGCTGGGCGTAGATGTCGCCGTTGTCGCTCCGGCCGTCCTGCCAGATCACGATCGCGCCGCCCGGCGCGCTCTCGACCAGCACCGGCGCCCTCTGGTCGCCTTCCGCGGTGCAGACCGCTCCGCCTCCCGCCGGCCAGCCCGCCCGCAGCCCGCCGTCCGCGTCGAGCTGGAGCGCGTAGAGATCGTCGCTTCCCGCGCGCCGATCCACCCAGCACAGCGTGAGGCCCTGGCCCGATGCCTCGAGCACCTGCGGCTCGGCCTGATCTCCCGCCGCGAGGCAGACCGCGAGCCCATTCACCGGCCAGCCGCTCGCGAGCGCGCCGTCGGAGGCGACACGGCTCGCGAACAGATCCCACTCGCCCGTGCTGCGTTCGGTCCAGACGATCGATGCGCCGCCTTCCGCCTGGGGCGCGACCGCCGCGAGATGGCGCTCTCCCGCGGCAGAGCAGATCGGCGTCGTCCACTCGACCGCGCCCGTCGGGCCGATGCGTCGCGCGACGAGCTCGGAGCCCGAGGGCTGCGTCGCGATCACCTGCGATCCCGCGCCCGCGGGGACGCCGCACGCGTCGTCCTCCGGGAAGCGGAACGCGTCGCCGTGGAGCAGCGTTCCGTCGCCTCCGACCCGCGCAATCCCCGAGAAGACGCAGGGGCCCGGTTCTCCCGCGCCGCACGAGGATGCGCGGCGCGTCTGCCAGGTGATGGCTGCGCCTCCCGCTCCGTCCGGGCTGAGATCCGGGGCGGTGAACGACACGCCCTCGGCGGCGCTCGACTCTGCGATCCGGATTCCCGCGGCCGCCGGCCATCCCGCGGCGACGGACCCCGCGACGCCGACGTGCTGGCAGTAGAGCGCAGCTTCCGCGCTGGATTCCGAGCCGCCGTACGCGACGAGCACGCCCCCTGCGCCGTCGGCGGACAGAGTGATGTCGGTCGCGACGAAACCCGGCCCCGAGATCGTCACGCCCTCGGGCGGGAGCCCGCCCGCCGGCGTGCCCGCCGCGCTCACGTGATGGATCCGCACCGCGGAAGGCGATGACGCCGCCGGCTGGAGCCAGCCGACCCATGCGCCGCCGAGCCCGTCCCCGGCGATTCGCGGCTGCGTGTGGCTCGTGGAGTCGGCGCCGATCGGGATCCCGTTCGCGGACCACACGCGCTCGCCGCTGCGGCTCACGCGCTGCGCGTAGATGGCGCTCGGCCCGCCGCGCCGGTCCTCCCACACCGCGATCGCGCCGCCCGCGCCGTCCGCGACCGCGCGCGGGTTCGTCTGGTCCCCCGCGGCGCGCGAGAGGCCCACGCCGCCATCGGCCCAGCCTGCGGCCTCGGGCGGCGCGGGGTTGGGGCCGACGTTGAGCAGGATCGAGAGGTCGCCGCCGAAGTAGTTGGCGATCGCGAGGTCGGTGCGGCCGTCCTCGTTGAAATCGCCGGGCGCGATGTGGATCGGGCCGGTTCCCACGCTCCGCTCGAGTGCGAGCGTGAACTGGCCGTTCGGAACGCCGCCCGTGGTCTGGCCGACATAGAGACGGAGAATGTTGGTGCCAGCCGACACGCTCACGAGATCGATAACGCCGTCGAGGTTGAAATCACCAACCTCCACGGCGGTCTCGCCCGAGGATGGAAGATTCGACCACGCTTCGAACTGGCCGTTGCCGACCCCGCCCGAGCCGAGACCGCGCAGTACGGTGAGGCCGAGGCTCCCGGCGGTCACGGCATCGGAGATCCCGTCCGCGTTGAAATCCGCGAGGCGAAGGTCGTAGGCGTTCGGGTTCGAGCCATAGAATGACGCCGGTCCGAACGTGCCGTTGCCGACGCCGCCCGAGCCGAGACCGCGCCGCACCCCGAAGGTCCCGGGGGAGTGCACGCACACCGCCAGATCCAGGATGCCGTCCGAGTCGAGATCGCGCGCCCTGACCGACGCCAGGTAGCAGCCGACCGGATACCGGGTGGCGGGCGAGAACGAGCCGTTGGCGATGCCGTTTTCACCGCGGCCGAGAAGGACCGCGAGGCTCTGGTCGGTGCAGTTGTTGAGGGAGACGGCGAGATCCGTGATTCCGTCCTCGTCGAAGTCGCCGGTGATGATCGCCCACGGACCGGATCCCCCGGCGGGGTAGCTGATGGGCGGCGCGAAGGTGCCGTCGGCGGGGCCCGGAACGCCCTGCCCGAGCAGCACGGAGACAGTGCCCGCCTGGTAGTTGGCGGTCACCAGATCCACGATGCCGTCGGCGTTGAAATCGCCGGCCGCGAGGCCGAATGGCTGGCCGGAAACCGGGTAGCTCACGAACGGGGCAAACGTCCCGTCTCCAACGCCCGCGCTGCCGCGCCCGAAATGCACCGTGACGGAGCCGCCGACGTTGGCGATCGCGATGTCGGCAATGCCGTCCGCGTTGAAATCGCTCACGACCGGCGCGTCGGGGCCCACATTCGTCGGGTAGCGGGTCTCGCAGAAGTACAGCGGATCGCAGGCGGCGTGCGCCGACCCAATCCGGCACGCGATGAAGAGCGCGCACAGCGCGACGGCGAGGGGCCGCGGGATCGACGATGGAATGGGGGAGGAACGCACGCATGCCTCCTTGGAACCGGCCGAGTAGACTCCCCGAAACCATCCAAGTCAACACGTTGTGTGTTGACGCGGCGGCGCCGCGAGCCTAGCCTGCGTTCGTCGCACCAGCTTCGTGCCGGATTCCCTGGGGATCGGCCGCGATGCCGCTGACCACTTCTCCCCGCCGCCTGGTGCGCGGGCTGTGGCAGAGTTGCCTGCCGGGGCCCGCCCGTACGCGCCGCGTACCCTTTTTCTCTCTCGTCGCACTGTGCTCCGTGCTCGCCGCCGGTGCGGCGCAGGGTCAGCTCAGCTTCGCTCCCGGCACCAATTACAGCGCCGGTCCCGGGCCACGTGCGGTGGCGCTCGGGGATCTCAACCACGACGGCCGGCCGGATCTCGTCGTGGCCAACAGCGGCTCGAACACGATCACCGTCCGCATCAACCAGGGCGGCGGCTCGTTCGGGGCCGGCACGAGCTTCGCCACCGGATCGAGCCCCGTTCACGTCGCCCTCTTTGACCTGGATTCGGACGGAAACGTGGACGCCGTTGCCGCGAACCAGGGGCAGGGGGCGAACACCGTGTCCCTGCTCTTCGGCGACGGGACCGGCGCGTTCGCGCCGCGCGTGGATCGTCAGGCCGGAAACCTCCCCACCTCCGTCGCGATCGGGGATCTCAACCACGACGGGCGCCCGGACCTCGTCGTGGCCGACAACGGCACCTCGGAGATCAACGTCCTGGTCAACCTCGGGAACCGGCTCTTCGCGGCCGCCGTCAGCTATGCCGTGGGCGGGCTGCCGGTCACCGCTGCGATCGGCCAGCTCAACGATGACAACCATCCGGACGTCGCGACCGGTGGAAACAACACCAATGTCTACGTGTTCCCAGGGAACGGCGCCGGCGGCCTCGGGAACTGGGGAAACGTGCCTCTCGCGGCGAACCCGATCGCGATCGCGATCGCCGACGTGACGGGCGACGGCAAGCAGGACCTGGTCGTCGCGCTTTACTCGCTCAACCGGCTCGCGGTCATTCCCGGGAACGGCAGCGGGACCAACGGCAATCCCAGCTTCGGAACGCCGGTCCTCTACGCCACTGGCACCTCGCCGGTCGCGTTCGCCGTGACGGACCTGAGCGGCGACGGCTGGACCGACGCGGCAGTGGCCAACTTCGCAACTTCCAACCTCTCCATCTACCACGGGGACGGGCGCGGCAGCCTGGCCGCCCTTGCGAGCGTCACGACCCAGGTGAACCCGATCTCGGTCGCGTCGGCCGACGTGAACGGCGACGGCCTTCCCGACCTCGCGGCCGCGAACCTCGGTAGCAACACGGTCTCGGTCTTCCTGCAGAATCCCTCGCCGCCTCTCATCCGGGTCATCCCCTCCTCGCTCGCCTTCGGGCAGTTCTTCGTGGGCTTCACGAAGACGCTGACCGTCCGGGTCCAGAACATCGGCTCCGAGCCGCTCACGATTACGAACGCCACGATCAACGGCTCCGAGTACAGCGTGCTCGACGCGCTGCCCTTCGTTCTCACCCGCGGCCAGATCCGGGACCTGCAGGTGCGCTTCGCACCCGTCACCGAGGGGACGTTCAGCCGCACGCTCACGATCTTCAGCGACGACGCAACGCACCCGAGTGTTGCGGTCGCGCTCTCGGGGAGCGCGGTCTTTCCCCCGGACGTGGGAGTGAGCCCGAATTCGCTGTCATTCGCCGCGCTCTCGGGGAACGTGGACACCGGAATCCTCGAGGTGAGCAACAACGGCGAAGGGACGCTCACGTTCAGCCTGGCGACGGTCGCGCCGCGGCCCTCCTGGCTGACGTTTGCTCCCGCGCTCGGGTTCGTGGCGCCGGGCCAGACCGTGCAGGTGACGGTGCGGGCGGATGCCACCAACGTGCTCGGCGGCTTTTACTCCGCCGTCCTGCGCGTCTCGTCCAACGATCCCGACCAGCCCCAGATCGACGTCCCGATCACGTTGGCGGTGACGGGGGCGGCGCGCATCGCCGTGACCCCCGCGAGCCTCGACTACGGCCTCGGCTATCTGGGCTACCCCCAGACAATGGAGGTGAGCCTCCGGAACACCGGGTCCGAGACGCTGGTCGTGTCCTCTGTGACCACGGACTCGCCCGAGTTCGCAGTGTCCGGCGCGACGTCCTTCACGGTCGCGGCTGCTGCCACCCGCGCGGTCCCGGTCATCTACCGGCGCCAGATCGAGGGGAGCGCGGCCGGGACCCTCACGATCGGGCACAACGATCCGACCCGCCCGCCCGTGACCGTGCCGCTGTCGGGCTCGGCCGTGAAACCGCCCCACATCGTCGTAGTTCCGGCCGCGCTGCAGCGGGTCATCGTGAGCGTCGGGGATTCGGTGCTCCAGTCGCTGACCATCTCCAACGCGAGCCCTGCGACGCCGCTCAACGTCCAGCTCAGCGTCGCGAACGTGCCGGGGCTCTCCGCCACGCCGCCCTTCGGGGTCTCGCCCGGGATCGCGACGATCGATCCCGGGGGGTCGCTCCAGTGCCTCGTGGCCTTCCGCGGGGTGAATCGCCCCGGTCAGGACCTGAGCTCGACGCTCGGCATCTCGAGCAACGACCCCGCCATTCCGCTGGTCCAGCGCGCGCTCGCGCTCCACGTCCGGGGCACGCCGCTTCTCGGCGCGGCGCCGAGCACGCTGGATTTCGGGACCGATTTCGTGGGCGTGCCGGACACGCTGCTGTTCGTGGTCTCGAACACCGGGAACGACACGCTGCACGTGAGCGGCATGGTTTCGAGCCATCCGGATTTCAGCGTCATCGATCTCAAGACGTTCTCCCTGATCGCGGGCGGGACGCGCTCGGTCCGGGTGCGCTGCGGGCGCACCGTGGCCGGGGACGCGGACGAGCGGCTCACCGTTTCGGGTGACGATCCGGTTCATCCCACGGTGGAGGTACGGCTGCTGGCGTCCAATCGGGAACCGCCCGTCGTCCGGGTGAGCCCCACTTCCATCAGCGTCGCCGTCGTCCTCGGCGACAGCACGGTCGTGCCGCTCTCGATCACGAACAACGGGCTCGGACCCCTCGACTTCTCGATCAGCGCGCGCCGGGCGCCGTCTCCCGCCCCGCTGCCCGCCGCCGGGGAAGAGGAGAAGGTCTACTCGGCCGACGATCCCAACCCGGTGGCCGCGCGCGCGCCTCCCGCGGACGCAGATGCGCCTCCCTATCGGGACACGGGCCCGCACACGCTCAACGCGACCCGCGTCCTCGTGATCGGCGACGGGGGGACGGAGAGCGACGTCGTCCCGATCCTCACCGGCGCCGGCTACCAGGTGACCCTGGTCGCGGACGATGCCGCCTGGAACGGGTCCAATCCCAGCCCCGATGCCTTCGCCACGGTGGTGCTGCTCGACGGGATCGACTTCGGCGACGACATGCCGGTCGCGGGCCAGTCGGCGCTCCTCGACTTCGTGCGCGGCGGTGGCGGCGTGGTGGTCACGGAGTGGATCTCCTACGAGGTCTCGCAGGGACGCTACGCGAGCATGCGCCCGCTGGTGCCGATCACGCGCGCCACCGGCGTGACCGGCCTGTTCAACTACACGGTCGTGGCGTCCCACGCCGTCACGGAAGGCGTGAGCCCGACGTTCGTGGCGACCGCGGCCGTGACCCGGGGGGCGATCAACTCGGGCACGGTGCTGGTCAGGCTCTCGACCGGCGATCCGGCGGTGGTGGTGAAGGAGGAAGGCGTGGGGCGCGTGGCCGCCTTCGCGATCGCGGGCAACTACAACGGCCGCCGGCCCTTCCTCTCGGCCGACATGCGGCGCCTGCTGCTGAACGCGGTCTCCTGGACGAGCGGGCTCCGATGGCTCTCCTGGTCTCCCCAGTCCGGGGAGATCATCCCCGGCGGCAAGCAGATCGTGAACGTGAAGATCACGACCTTAGGGCTGGCGCCCGGCACGGAGACGGTCGAGCTGCTGCTGGATTCCAACGATCCGACGACCCCGCGCCTCGTGGTCCCGCTGCGGCTCACGGTCATCACCGAGCCGACGCCGGTGCTCGCTTCGCTCGTGCGCCAGGAGATCGAGGCCGACCGCGTGCGGCTGGTGTGGTATGTGGCGGGCGCCGATCTCCCGGTGGCGACCGTCCAGCGGAGCCGCGCGGGCCAGGGCTGGCGCGCGCTGCTCGAGGTGGAAGCCGACGGCAGCGGGCTCATCGTCTTCGAGGATCGCGACGTCTCGCCCGGCGAGAGCTACGGCTACCGCATCGCCCTGCGCGAGGCGGGCGCAGAGCGCATCGCGGGGGAGACCTGGCTTGCGACACCGGCGGCGGTGTTCGCGCTCCACGGCGTCTGGCCGACGCCCAGCGATCGCGACCTGGTTGTCTCGTTCTCGCTCCCCGACCGGCGGGGCGGGCGGATCGAGCTGTTCGACGTGCACGGGCGCCGCTGGATGGAGCTTCCGCTCGACCGCCTCGGGCCCGGCCGCCACGACGCCAACCTCGACCCGCGCGGGGTCGCCCCGCCCGGGATCTACTGGGTGCGGCTCACGAGCGGCGCGCGTTCCCTCACCGCGCGCGCGATCCTGCTGAGATAAGCAGGACCTGCCGATAACTTCCGGGCTACTCCCCACGCATTGACAGAGGCGGCGGCGCTGCGACAAATTCGGCGTCGTTTGCGAAAGAGAGGGATGAGCGCGGTTCCCGGCCGGTCGTCTGCGGCCCGGCCCGTGCCCAATCACGGATGAGCGAGACCACGAGCTGGATCGTGAGCGGCGTGCGCACGCCGTTCGTCAAGGCGGGTGCCGTCCTGCGCGAGACCCCGGCCTACGAGCTGGGCCGCGTGGCGATCGCCGAGCTGCTGGCGCGCGAGGAGCTGGACCCCGGCCGGCTCGACCAGGTGGTGCTCGGCAACTGCGCCGGCCCAGCCGAGGCCGCGAACGTGGCGCGCGTGACCGCGCTGCGCGCCGGCATTCCCGAGCTCGTCCCGGCCGCGACCGTGCACCGCAACTGCGCCTCGGGGATGGAGGCGGTGGCGAACGCCGCGCACCGCATCGGCGCGGGCGACGCGCGGCTGGTCCTCGCGGGCGGCACCGAGTCCATGAGCCAGATCCCGCTGCTCTACGGCTTCGAATACGCGGGGTGGCTCGAGGGCCTGATGCGCGCGAAGAGCGGGCTCCAGAAGGCCGCAGCACTCTCGCGCTTCCGGCCGCGGATGCTGACCCCGCGCATCGGGATCGCCGAGGGCCTCACCGACCTCGTGTGCGGGCTCAACATGGGCCAGACCGCCGAGGTCCTGAGCCGCGAATTCCGCATCCCGCGCGAGCGCCAGGACCAGTACGCGCTCATGAGCCACCAGCGCGCGATCGCGGCGCGCGAGAAGCTGCGCGAGGAGATCGTGCCGGTCTTCCCGCCGCCGCGCCACGAGATCGTGCGCGACGACGTGGGGCCGCGCGAGGGCCAGACCCTCGAGGCGCTCGCGAAGCTCAAACCTTACTTCGACCGCCGGAACGGCACGGTCACGGTGGGCAACTCCTGCTCGGTCACCGACGGCGCGGTGGCGCTGCTGGTGGCCGACGAGGAGACCGCGCGGGCGTGGCCCTCCCCGCCGCTGGGGCGCATCCGCGCCTTCGCCTTCGCCGGGCTCTCGCCGCGGCGCATGGGGCTCGGGCCGGTGTTCGCGATCGCGAAGGCGCTCGAGCACGCGAAGCTCTCACTCTCCGACATCGAGCGCTTCGAGATCAACGAGGCGTTCGCGGCCCAGGTGCTGGCGTGCCTCGAAGCGTCGCGATCCGACACGTTCGCGCGCGCCGAGCTGTCCCGCGAGCGCGCGCTCGGCGAGATCCCGATGGAGATCATGAACGTGAACGGCGGCGCGATCGCGCTCGGCCATCCGGTCGGGGCGAGCGGCGCGCGGCTGCTGCTCACGCTGCTCATGGAGATGCGGCGCCACCGGCTCAAGCTCGGCTGTGCCGCCCTGTGCGTCGGGGGCGGGCAGGGCGCAGCCTTCATCCTGGAGCGCGACTAGTGTCAACTTCGATCTTCCGAATCGAGCGGCAGGTGAACGGGGTCGCGCACCTCGTGATGGACGATCCCACCCGCAAGGTGAACGTGATCGGCGAGAAGGCGGTGGCCGACCTCGAGCGCGCGGTCACGGCCCTCGAGAGCGACGCAGAGCTGCGCGGCGTGGTGGTGATGAGCGGCAAGGCCGGCTCCTTCGTCGCCGGCGCCGACGTCAACGAGATCGCCTCCGTCACGGTGCGCGAGGAGGTGCACGGGCTGGTGCGGCGCGTGCACGCGGTCTTCGGGCGGCTGGCCGCGCTCCACTGCCCGACGGTGGCAGCGATCGACGGCACCTGCCTGGGCGGCGGCACCGAGCTGGCGCTGGCGTGCGACTCGCGCGTCGCGACCGAGGAGGAGCACACCCAGATCGGGCTGCCCGAGACCATGCTCGGGATCATCCCCGGCTTCGGCGGCACCACGCGCCTGCCGCGCCTGGTGGGCCTCTCCACCGCGCTCGACCTGATCCTCACCGGGCGCAGCGTGGACGCGCGCAAGGCCGAGCGCTCAGGTCTGGTCGCGCGGGCCGTGCCGGCCGCCTGGCTGATCGAGCACGCGCACCGCCGGCTCGCCGAGCTCGAGAAGCGGCCGGCCAGGCGCCGCCGCGACCGCTTCCGCGCGCGCGGCTTCGTGAGCTGGTTCATGGACGTGAGCGCGGTCGGGCGCGGCCTGGTGATCAGCAAGGCGCGCTCCATGACCCGCGCCCGCACCGGCGGCCACTATCCCGCCCCGCTCGCCGCGCTGAGCGTGATCGAGCGCGCGGCCGGCAAGCCGGTGGAGCAGGCGCTGGTGATCGAGGCGAACGCCGTGAGCGAGCTGGCGGTCGGGCCGGTGTGCAAGAACCTGGTGCGCATCTTCCTGCTCTCCGAGCGCGCGAAGAAGGACCCGCCGGTGGCGGAGCCCGCCCCCGCGCCGGCGACGGTGCGCACCCTCATGATCGTGGGCGCCGGCGTCATGGGCGGCGGCGTGGCGGCGCTCGCGAGCCGCGGCGGCATCGACGTGCGCCTGCGCGATCTCAGCCCCGACGCGATCACCCGCGCGCTCCAGACCGTGCGCTCGCTGGCCGAGGAGCGCGCGAAGAAGGGCCGGGGCGGCGCGCGCGAGCGCGACGCCCAGATGGCGCGCATCCTCCCCGGGACCGAGCTCACCGGCGTGCGGCGCGCCGACTTCGCGCTCGAGGCGGTGGTCGAGAAGCTCGACGTCAAGCGCCGCGTGTTCGGGGAGCTGGAAGTGCGCCTCAGGCCCGACGCGGTCCTGGCCACCAACACGTCCTCGCTCTCGGTGAGCGACCTCGCCTCCGGCCTCGCGCGTCCCGAGCGCTTCTGCGGCTTCCACTTCTTCAACCCCGTCCATCGCATGCCGCTGGTGGAGGTGGTGCGCGGGAAGCGCACCTCGGACGCCACGATCGTGACCGCCGTGGCCTTCGCGCGGAAGCTCGGGAAGACGCCGGTCGTGGTGCGCGATTCGCCCGGCTTCGTCGTGAACCGGATCCTCATGCCCTACCTGCGCGAGGCCATGCACCTGCTCGAGGACGGCTACCCGTTGCTCGAGATCGACGCGGCGATGCGTGAGTTCGGCATGCCGATGGGGCCCTTCGAGGTGCTCGACGAGGTCGGGCTCGATGTCGCGAGGAACGCGGCCGATGTGCTGACCCGCGCGTTCCCCGAGCGCATGACGACATCGCCCGTCCTGGAGAAGCTGTTCGCTGCGGGCCGGCTCGGGAAGAAGAGCGGGCTCGGCTTCTACCGCCATCGCGGGAAAGAGCGCAAGGAAGCGCCCGGGCTGCGCCGGTTCCTCGGGCTGCGCCGCGCGCGCCGGCCGCTCAGCCGCGAAAACCTGGCCGAGCGCATGGTGCTGGCGATGATCAACGAGGCGGCGCGGTGCCTGGAGGAGGAGATCGTGTCCGACGCCGGCATGCTCGACCTGGCGATGGTGTTCGGCGCCGGCTTCCCGCCGTTCCGCGGCGGGCCGCTGCGCTACGCGGACTCGATCGGGATCGCGAAGGTCGAGGGGCGCATGTCCGCGATGCGGGCCGAGGGCGGCGAGCGCTTCAAGCCGACCGCCCTGATCGAGACGCTCTCCGCCCGCGGCGGGGCGTTCGGCGACACGCCCGCCCGCGAGGCCCCGGGGGTCCGGGCCGCGAGCTGACCCGGGTCGCGGCCGCGGCCCCTGCCCGCCGCGGTTCCGCCGCTTGCTGATTCACCCCAAACAAGAACGCCCGGCTGGCGTGCCGGGCGTGTCTTGCTGGGTCCGGGGGATGTCCACGCCCCGTTTCCCGTCCTAGTTGTAAGACTGGCGACTGGTTGGATCGCCCTGCCACGTACCGTCCACGTGGCACTTGTTTAGACCCCGCATCCCCCCGAAAAGTTGCATCGGCCCCGTGAAGTCCTGAGGGCCCCCCCCGGCTACGCCCCGGCCGGGCGCGGCTCGGGCGGCGGGAAGGGCTCGAGCTTCTGGCCCGCCGCGTCCCTGGGCGGCTCCTGGGCGGTCGCCGCCGCCTCGGGCGTCAGCTCGGGCTCCACCGCCGGGCGCATGGGCGGGAGCTTCTCGCCGCGCAGCACGCGATCCATCTCGTCGCCGTCCAGCACCTCGCGCTCGAGCAGCGTGTTCGCCAGCAGGTGGAGCTTGTCCATGTTGTCGCGCAGGACCTGCATCGCGAGGTTGTACGAGCTCTCGATGATGCGCCGCACCTCCTGGTCGATCAGCACCGCAGTCTGCTCGCTGTAGTCCTTGTGGGTCGCGATCTCCTTGCCCAGGAACACCATCTCTTCCTTCTTGCCGAAGGTGAGGGGCCCGAGCGCATC